>Ga0184625_10000335_pt1 | contig 16999 bp, 12 predicted proteins | sample PLM3_30_b1_FD_133151 | JGI IMG/M metagenome (GOLD analysis project Ga0184625, IMG submission 133151) | Groundwater sediment microbial communities from an aquifer in East River, Colorado, USA - PLM3_30_b1 | ecosystem: Environmental > Terrestrial > Soil > Riparian zone | place: USA: East River... | reverse complement strand
CCGCACGATCCGCATCGGATTTCCGACAGCCACCATTAAGGTCTGGTTCAACGGAAGAGAGGAGGAGCTAATCATCGACCCGGATGGATTTGAATTCGAAAAGATTGAGCGCACCACGCACCACGAGTGGATAAAGAAGCTCTACAACGAGGAGAAGGAGCCGTTCTTTATTTGTGATACAGACATCGTGTTCTACTCCGAGGTTGAGAATCTGAGCTCTGACGCTGGAATCACGGGCTGGCTTATCCCTCAGTGGCAAGATGAATTTACCCGCTGCGTGACCAGGTCTCGAATCCATACATGTTTGATGCGAATCGACCCAGCTAAGCTCAGAGGGGAAATCGATACCTACATATCGAGCTACAATAGGATGCAGTCGATCAATCCGTCTGCTTCGCTCTTCGCACCAGTGGTGGTTCCGATTAACGGAAGGCCTCACTTTTACGATGTGTGCTCTGTCTTATACAACGCAGTCGGAGGTGCCGCGTTCACTGACAAAGTTAAGGATGCGTTCTTCCATTTCAATTTCGGGACTATCTCAGACATCGTGCTGCCGACATTGAAAGACGGAGAGAGGATGGCCCAGGCCAGGGAGATGGTCCTGAACAATCCCGAGCTTGGTCGTGGTATGTGGAGGGTTCAGGAGCAATACTATCGAGACAGGCAATCAGATGCGAGCGGCGTTCACATCGAAGATACTCTGTCTCCAGCGGATATTCAGACTGCGCAAGCCTGGAACCTGGAGCTCTGCAAGGCCGACCAAAACGCCATGGTTTTCTGTGATCTGTGGCATCGATACTGTCACGCCATCGACGATCTTATCGACACCATGGAGGACGGCAGGCCGATTATGTCGAGGGACCAGATGATTGGGACCTTCCTGCAAGCGGCTGTTCTCTACAACTGCGCCTTCTTCGTGGCCCACCGGAATCTCCTTTTTCCCATTGTATTAGACATAACAAATGTCTACATGATGTCGGTGCAGTGGGAGAAGGCCCCGCAGGCGCACCTGCGAAAAATGGGTGACGTGTTCCGAACCTGCGGCAATCGGATGTATTCGATGGTGGCCTTGATTTGTGGCGGCGAAGAGCACATGCGGGTAATGTCTCGCAAGATTACCGAGCGCGACTACCTGAGCCAGCACGATAGTAACGATCAACCGATTTGATTTATGCCAGACTACAGTCAGTTCATTACTCCCTACTACGGATGGCCTGGCACGGTTAACGCTCCAGTTGCCGCCCCCCCACCGCCCGGCAGAAACAACGTAGCTCCGCCATTCTTCGTCGATGAGTCCGGCAGGCTGGCCAAGCCACCAGTCGTTGCTCCCGTCGCGCCACCACCGCCACTTGGTGGAGCCCCTGGCGATCCTTACAGGGATATCAAGATAGGGGGCCCTGGTTATTACGAACAATGGAGACGCTGGTATAAGGAGAATCCAATTTCACCTGAGGCTCAGCGCCAAATAGAGAGTTGGGGCATCGAGGGATTTGGGAAGCCACGCACTCCCGATGCAAGCGATGTCGGCCCAGGAATTCCACAGCCTGGGTTTGACGAGAATGGCCCGGTGGGTGGGGTTACGTCGACCGATCTACCACGACAGACTCCGGTGGCTCCACAACAGGCGGCGTTCCAGGGCCCTCGATACATGTTGCCTCCAGCCTCTGGTCGCTACAGCTCTGGTATCCCTCTTTCTGACTTCATCTATACCAACCCAGCGGCAGCGCAACAGGCAGCAGCCAGCCTGCAGGCCCGGCTGGGTTACGAGCAGAACCAGGACGAGAGCTATCGACGGTATCGAATTGCCCAAGAGCAGGCGCAACAGCAGCAGGGTTACCTTACCAATCGTGCAGTTGAGGCTGAGAAAGACCGCAACCTGCAGCGTGAAGGGTTCGCCAGCTCAGAGCGCTCTGCTCAGTTGCGCGGTGGGTATGGCCAGAGTGATTTCGATTTGCGCAACAAGGCGTACCAGGACGAGCTCCTGCGCAAGGATTATGAGGCGAAAAAGGCGGCCTACAATCAGGCGGTTAACGCCCTCACCATCCTGAACAATCCAAAGGCAACACAGGCGCAGACTGCCAAACTGAAGGACCCCAGGTTTGTGAGGCAGAATCCGGCCACTGGTGTGTGGGAGCTTGGGGAGGGAATAGTTGACCCAGACGTAACAGGTCATCCAGGCCGACCCCCTCAAGCAATCCCAACTATTGGCGAAATCCAGGCCGCCAGACAGAACCAACCTCCAGTAGCTGCGACTCCGGCACCAACCGCGCCATCTAAACCGCCAGTTGGCTCAATCGTGCCACCATGGGTTTGGTGACCGATGCCTCGCCTTGTTAATCTGGGTGTTCCTTATGGTGTTGTTGCTTGGCCCGACGATGCTACCGATGATCAGATACTAGCTGATTACAGTGCCCTAGAGGCCCCACCACCACGAGCGGCCGACATCTCGCCTTCGGATTACGTCAAGAACATCACCGGCAACGTAGTTCGTGGTGCGACCAGAGAGTTTGGTGCCTTACCCAAGGCGATTGGAATCGGTGCCGCAGAGCTCGCCAGAAAAACGGGTGGCGACATCGTTGTGGGCGAAGGGGACATTACTGATCCCAAACAGCGAGCGACCTATCAGCTTGGCCAAGCCATCGAGGATATCGGAAAGGCCGCCCCAGATCAGGTTCCTGGACTGGAGGAATCATTCTGGGCTACCAAGGTCCCGCAGGCTGTCGGAAGCGGCATCGGGTTCCTGGCTGGTGGCGGATTAGGAAGGGCCGGGATTGGCCTGCTTAGAAAAGGGGTAACGAGTGCGGCAACCAGGGCTGCCGAAACCGCTGCGCTTAAGGCCGCTACTGAAAAGGGAGCCCCGTTGGCACTGAAGGCGGCTGGTGCTGCTTCTGCTGGTGCCGAGATTGCCGGGTTAGGTGCGGCCAGTCAGTTCGGGTCGGCTTACGAAGATGCACTGTCTAAAGGTGCAGATAGGGATACCGCACTCAAGGCTGGCTTACTCAACCTGCCCATCGGTGCGTCTGAAATCCTGCCCCTGGGCAACATGCTCAACCGGCTGGATAAGTTTACCGGAGGCAGCTTCAGTCAGTATCTGCGCGCAGCTACCAAGGAAACGTTCGAGGAGGCACTGCAGGAAGCAGCCCAGAATTTCGCCTCAAATGTGGTGGAGAAGAACCTCTACAACCCAGCCAAGGATCTGCTGGACGGCCTGGCCCAGGAAGCTGGAGCGGGTGGCGTTTCTGGATTTTTACTCAGCACACTAACTCATGCGCTGGGTGGGGTGCGGGCGCGTTACGAGAAGCCCAGCGAAGAGGGCTACCTGCGCAAGCAATCGGCCCAAGCGTCAGAAGAACGAGTAAAGCAAGCCATAGCAAGAAGGGAGGAACAAGATGCCCAAAGCATTGGAACGGTCACTCAAACGCCAAGCCAACAAACACAAGGGTTGGAGCAAGAAACACAAGAACGCCTACGTCTACGGAGCGCTGAGGAAAACCGGGTGGAAGCCCAGCCGGGAGCGGTAACACCACCACCGTTGCCACCTGCTCCTCCCACTGAACTGCTGTCCCCTGCGGGAACAGAACCGGACCCCCGGCAGGCTCAGCGCATCCGGGAGGTCACCGCATTCGCACCCCAGGAAGGAGGGCCAGAGTTCCGGCCGGTTAATTGGCAGGCAGTCGTGGAGCCAGACGGCACCGCCAATTGGGCCAAGCTGCGGGCAGAAGTTGAGTCTGGAAATATCAATGGTGGGACAGTGGCTAACCCGCTCTTGCTTCACTTCCTTCAGCGCTCAGACCTGCATCCCGTTTCGATAAGGTTCATCGATATTAACCCAGACCAGTCTGCTGACCTGACCCAGACTGGGACCAAGTTCTACGGTCGGTTTCGGCAGACCACATTAAACACGCCAGCCGGACTTGTTAGTGCCGGTCCAGCACAAATTGAAGTCATAACCCGTGGGTTTGATAACAAGACGATTTCCCAGGCGGAGCTTGTTGCCACCCTCAACCACGAGCTGGCACACAACAACGTCTCCAATAAGTGGAGAACCGCTGGTCCGCAGGTGCTCCAGGATTTGCAGGATCTACTTGCATTTGTTCAGGCCAAATCCGAAGGAACACAGTTCGCTGGGCACAATGTCCTGGCCAATATCGACGAGTTCCTGGCCGAAGCCTTCACTAACCCGCAGGTTCAAGCATGGTTGGGATCGCTCGACTATTCGCAGGACATCCGAAGAATGGGTGGCAAGCCAGTTATTCCGGCAGCCCCGGTCCGCAATTCGGTCTTCCGCCAACTGCTCACGCTCATTAAGCGGATCCTGCGCTTACCTGATTTCATTACCGACGCATTCGGTAACCGGGTCGAGACTATCACGGCACTGGATCAGGCCATCAGTCTTGGAGCCAAGTTGGAGCGCCTGCCAGCACCCGGAGTGTCGGCCAGTGAAGTCGTCAATTACTCACCAGCCACCCCGCCTGGGTTCTTCCGCACCCGACAACAAGTTGAGGCTGCCGTTGCCAATCCTGGGCTAACGGCTGAACAGCAACAGCAGGCCAGGGACCTGGCGGCCGTTCAGAGCAGCATGGCACCGGACAATCTGGTGGCCTGGATCATGGGCCAAACGGCCAACGACGCAGAGGCTCATGCCAAGAAGCGGCTGGATTACATCGAGGATCGTAGATACCTGAGCGATCAACCACTCCAGCTCCTGGGCTTACCGGCCGGAACCCCCGATGAGCAGCGCGCCGTCGAGGTGGCTGGGGCGACTGTCCTGGGGCACTACGGCTTGGACCGTTCTGTCGACAGAGCAATTGACCGTGACCTGGAGGCCGACCAGCAAGCGATGGCCGTGGCCACCCAGAAGCTCGCCAAGCAATCCAACGCGCAGCTGAAGGCCAACTTCCTGACCGGCCTGTTCAATGATCTCACCAGGCAATACAGGATTTATCTCAACAACCAAAGCGCGGCTGCTCCAGCTGCTGCGAATCTTCAGGCCCAATGGCGGGAACGATTAGCTGCTGCCGAGCGTCGACTCAACGAACAGGTCGCCTCTCCCACTGCACTCAAGAAGGCGCTCTCCGTAATGGCGACCGCTATTCCGGAAAACTTGCTCCAGGCAGGCACCACCAATCAGCAGGTCATCGATTGGGCTAATCAACAGGCAGTGCTTCACGGCCAGGTTGGGGATCAGGTTCGCAACTGGATGCTCGTCGACGATGGGACCGGGTCTCCGGCCATGCTCAACTATACGAGCCTGGTCGCTGATTTGGCTGGGCTCCGGGATGTGCTGAATAATCAGCTGACACTATCTGCCGAAATCAAGGCGTTCGAGCAATGGTTCAACCCAAGCGGGGTCACAGGCCAGAAGATCTCCGCCAAGCGATTTGCCGAGAATTACTTCAAATTCCGAACATCCCGAGACCGCGCCCTACGCATCGCCAGGACAATCGAGAAGGAAATCAACGACCTGGACACCCGCATCCACGGCAACACCATCGCCGGAGACAAGCTCCAGGAAATGATGAGGAGCCCAGACTACGTCAGTAGCGTTCGGCTCGCCGCAGATCGGGCCGACGTGGTCGTGCGGGCTCTCTATGATTCTTTGGAGAATAAGACTGGATTGATTGAGCGAGACCGCACCGTTGGACTATGGAGGATGAAGGGCCCAGAAACCGGGTTCGAATACATCGTCGACCTGTATCCCTCTTCGTCACAAGAGGCACAGAACCGCACCAATCTGGCGGACTTCGCTTCCGAGGCCAGGCTTTATGCCTCCAAGCATGCCCAGGATGACCCCCTCTTGTCGGATGAGTACGTTCGATTGGCAGATTACATCGAGAAGTTCCTGATCCACCCATCCCTTGACCCTGCTCAGGGATTCACGCAATTGCCGTGGGTGGGGATACCGGGCACCAGCATCCGATTCAATCCAGATATCTTCTTCGATGGATTGCTGGGATTAAACGTTGCGGCTTCAGGTGTAGGTTTCAGTCTCACCACCATCAAGGACACACTGGAACGAATCGGTGGCCGTGCCGTCCAGCAGGCCGTGCGTGATGGTTACGAGCTCGATACGGTAATGCGCAAGATCGAGGCCACCAACGCCAATCCGGAATACGGTTATGCGGCCATGACGCAGGCCATCATTAAAGCCATTAAGAGTCACGGCTGGTCTAGTGACATGTTCCCGCTATGGGATGAGAAAGTGGCTGAGCGCGTCCTGGCAGCCGGACAGAACAACCTCAGTCCAGGCTACGAAGTGGGCAACACGGTTATCGGATCGGACGTTGTCTTGACCCAAGAGGACGTGGCGGCCCTAAAGATCATGAAACGGTGGGAGGACTCGGTTCTCGCTGCTGCACCCAACAACATCCAAGGCAGGTTAGGAGACCTCGGCATTTCGCGCAAAGCCATCGGCAATGGTCGCTATACCATGGCCCGAATTGCTGCGCCATGGACCAGGCATTTCGTCGTCAACTGGGGCAAGGCCGCCACCGACGCCGACAGGCTCGATCTGCTCAAGAACCAGACTCTATTCGGCCGTGTGGTGATGGGGTATCTGGGCGAGTTTAACCCCGAGTTCGATAAGATGAATCCGGCCAGTCCGGATAAGTCTCCGCTCTTTGCGCTGTACCGGCTGCTCGCCCAGACGGAGAAGGCAGGAATTCAGACGTTCCATAACATGGACGAAGTGCTGGACTTCTTGGCCAGTGAAATGGTGGCTCAGAACATAGCCCAAGACTTGGCTACTGCCAGAAAGGCAGCGGCCAGCACGTTGTTCTCGGAGATCGGGGATTTCGTCCGGCGCTTCGAAACCAACGTCATCAATTACAAGACCAAGGAAGTCTGGGGTGGAGTGCCTGAGGCCGTTATTAATACGGCTACCGCCAACAACGCATTCACTACGCCACGTGGGTTGCTCCAGGCCCCGTCGACTTTCTACTCCTACTCAACTGGGTCTGACGGCAGGCGCTGGACTCACATCGGTGGGTTGCGTTCACTCCTTAATCTGCAGCTGCTCCAGTCAGGCAGGGAGGCCCAGACAGCATTAGAGACCAAGAAGGCGCAGTATGAGCAGGAAATTTCCGACCTCCAAGCCGCCGGACAAACCAAGAGACAGGCCAAAAGGACCGTGCTTAAAGAGTCGGCAGCCAGCCGCAAGGCTAACGAGATCCGTTTTGACTACCGGGAGTTGCTGACCGCACTCCAATCACTGGAGCAGGCCTTCGGTAACCTGGAGCGTTACGAGGCGAGCACTGCTGACCACTATCAGCACGCTGGCGTGGCTGCCCTCAACAACACCTTCGGAACCGTCAAGAGCTTCCTCTTGTCCTCGGTGCAGGCTATCACCACCAACTTCTGGAGCGGCACACTCATGGGTCCGGCCATGATGCATTGGCAGACCGGCCAATACTTCAAGGCTTTCAGGGACGCGCTGCCAGCTCCGCACATGTGGAAGACGCTGATGCGGCGGGTGGCCTCGGCCGTCGAGGGTAATCCGGCCATGTCGAAACTGCTCAAGCAACATAGTCCGCTATTCCTTGGGCTGGCCGAGAACGTCATCAAGGCTTCTGCGGATTGGCGCAGGATGCAGACGGTGGCCCAGATTAGCGGCATGGTCACCCCGTATAACCTGGGTAATGTGCTGAGGAACAAGGCCGCCCTGAAGCAGGCCGCCGGTCGATTGGAGGCCCAAGGCGATGATCCGGGTGTGCTTGCAGGCTGGTCCAACGCAGCGGGCTCAACGGTAGGATTAAGGCACGTGGCTGAAGGCCTCAAGGCTACCACGCCCAGGTTCTTTGATAACCTAGTCAACTACACCCTGATAGCCGCCTTTGAACAGGAGACGGAGTTCCTGAAGAGGGTGGGGTGGGCTGCCTTCCAGGCCAGGGAGGCAGCAGCTGCTAATACTGGGGTAAATTATTCAGATCTGTCTATTCCAGGTAACGTCCTGCAACCCGGTGACTTGGGTCTTAGGAGCTACAAGTTTTTGGAACGTTATCGACAACTCTTTGTCCCACTGGGTTCTTTGGATTGGGTCCTGCTTGATTACTACGAGCGGACCAAGAACATGACTCCTGAGCAGCGGGAGGCTGAGCCGCTCATCCCTGACCCAGACGATTACGCAGGGCTGGCCCTGCAGTATGCTGCCCAAACCAACGTTGCCACCGAAACCAATCGCCCCTACTCGATGAAGGGCAAAGGGTCAGACGGGGTGTGGCGTAACATCGCTGGAACCTTCCTGGGGTGGCCGATTAACTTCATGAAGCAGCTGGCTAAGGTCTTCCAGAGCCACAGCAAGGACCCGAAGTTTAACACGTGGGCCAACAACATGCTGAGTTTGACGGTCATCGTTGTCCTGCTGGCGGCCATCGGGGCGTGGAACTGGGAGTTTGGCGATGAGCTCTCCAAGCTGGCCTACGACACGTCTTCGGCTCGGATCCAGCCAGGCAATGTGGTCAATGCGGCCAAAGAAGGCGACTACCGTACTGCCGCAACCTATGTCGCCCAGGCCTTGGTTAATACCGTTCCGATCATTGGCCCGGCTTTGGGCAGTCTAGTTGGTGTAAGCTTCACTGGCCGTGGTCAACCATTCGACCTGACCAGCCTCTCTCCACAGATTGGCTTTGCCGCCGATAGCTGGAACACGGTCAAGCGCATCATCCAGACTGGGGATGTGGCTCTTCCAATGGCCGATTTCACCCGGCGTTGGGCTCCATTCACCAAGATTGCCATCAATCGCCTTCCGCTCATGCGGGGCCTGGTGGAGCAACAGAATGCCGTTCGCTCCCTCAACGGCTCGGCTCCACCAGGAACGGAGATTAAGTGGGGTCAGCGCGGTGGCAACGTTCAATACGGTCCGGCCAACGACGAAATCCAGAAGATGATCGCTGCTGCTTACGAGGCAGCCCACCACGGCGGCAACATTCAGGAAGTCGAAACCAGGATGAACGCGGCCGTGGCCGCCTACGTGCGGGCGGGGCGTTCAGAGGAAGACGCTATTAAAGCGGTGGCTGGTGCCCTTTCCAGCAAGGAACCCATCAGGATACTTACGGGTAAGGAGTTTACAGCTGAAGAAGAGGAGCGCTGGGTCAAGAGGATGACCCCACAGCAGAAGGCAGACTACGACCGGGCCACGGCAGCCTGGGAGGTTTTGAGTGCAGTCACCGGCAAAGACCTCAACATGGTCACCACTGGCGTGAACGCTGCCCCCGGCTTTGCGGCTGTGAGCGGACCTTACGCTGCCCCCACCCAGCGCACCACTGGCTTCAGGGGGGGCTTTAGCGCACCGAGGGTCACTCGCTCCAGCACCAGCGGCTACCTGCGTCCCAGCTCCCCTTTTGGCTCCCTACGGCCACGTCGTCCGAGCCTGAGGCCAAGAAGGTCACGAGGCGGAGGGCGAGTCAAAGCGGCAGGTGCCCCGCAGGTTGCCACACCACGAACACGGTTGGGTCGGCTCCGGCGCTTGAACCGTAGAACCGGGCGGCGTCGCCAGACAAGCGTGGCGTGAGACTGGCCTTCACGATCAGCGCCTATCGGTTGCATGCTTTTGTTCGGTTGGGCGTCTACCAAATCAGGGAGCTAAGCCCGGAATCCCCCATCCTCATTTCCGATGACCCATCGCCTGAGTCGCCAGAGATTAAGAAGATAGCAGAGCAGTGCGGCTGCGTGTACCGACGTCCAGCCAAACGCCGAGGCCACTTCGCTGCTGACTTCCAGGGACTGGTTAACGCCCTGGCCTTCGCCCAGGCAGCAGCGTGCGACGTTGGCATCAAGGTGTCTCAGCGGTTCATCTTCCGGAAGCCAGAGTCAATTGCTGTACTGCGGAGGGCTTTCGAAGATCCGAACATCATGGTGGCCACCCCCGGCCAACCAGCTACCAACACCAACAACCGACCATCGGGTGGGTTCGCTAAGTTCACCACACTCTCAGACATTGTGGCCATCAGGGTTGGCGCGCTCAGTCCGGATGACTTACTTCAGATGTACCGAGGTCGGCTTATCCGGGAGAAGGTGCCATGGGCTAGCTTCATCGAATGCGCCATCGATGACCTGCATCACTCCAGGTTCCCAGGTCAGACCGTGAAGATCCCAGAGCTAACCAACCCAACGGCAGACCCGGTTTACTTGAGGAGATACCAGGCTGGGGAGCAGCAATACAGGGAGCTTGCCCTCAAGCACGGATTCAATGGGATTTTCCCGACGACTGAGTGGAGCCAGATCGAGGGGAAGGGCTACATGTGTCGACCCGTTGTCGTCTAATACGCCTTCTTCTTTTTCTTAGGCTTTTTCATGGGAGCTTTCTCAAGCGCACGAAGAAGTTGCCCGTCCATGGGATGCCGTGTCCGCTTGTCCAGACTGTGGTCTGCGTGCTCGGATTCCAGTCAACCATGTTGGTGCTCCATTCCGGAACCCAGCCCGGCTCGATTGGTGTTGGCCAGTAGGCTGCGAACACAAGTGGAGGATTAGGTGGAGGGATGGAAAGAGTTGGAGCATCTACGGACACAACCAGCGATTTAGTGACGAGCCGCGCTGGTATTGGTGGCGGGGAAGGAGTGGACTTACAGCCAGGCAACGCCAAAGCCAGAATGATCAACAGCGTTTTCATGGTGGCAGAACTCCAGCCCTGGCCATGATCCGGTAAGACCGGATCTCATTGGTCAGGCACTCATCAAAGAAGGACTCCCCTGTTCCGGTGCCGTCAATCTCCGGTGGGCACAGAGACCAATTAACCATGTCGTAAGAAGAGTAGAGGCCATAAATGAAATTGGTCTGAGTCAAAAACGAACTCTTAAACATCAGACAATAATTGGCCAAGTCCGGCCCACCATTAGCGAGGCTAGGCGATTGGACTGGAAAAGTAACCACCAAGCTTGGAGGGAACACACTGTGGGGAGGTGGCAGGGGTGGGGTACTGAATTGCTTGAGGGTTCTTAAGCCCGTGTCTGTAAATGGGGGGCCGATGGCCACTGCCTCGTTGGTGACGTAGGAATGATGAGCCATGGTCGAGGCATTCAGGAAAGCGCCATCAGGCAAATATTGCTGAATGGAACTGACGCTGTTTACTTCATAAAAGTTGTCACCATTGGTAGTGACTCCGGCTGGCACCGGATTGGTGACAATGTTTACCCAGATGGATACGACGACAGAGAGGTTGGTCATGGTTTAATAGGCCACTAGGCGGATACGCACCTGTTCGGTGGCATTTTGGACTTCAATAAAATGCAAGCAGGTCAAACAGGGTTGGTTTAATGCGCGGATCTCTCGGGGTTGCAAGTAAACGCATTCGCTTCTAAAGCCAGTCCAATTCACGCCATCAGGGCTAGCTTCCACAACCCACATCGTGGCGATGGGCTGATACCAAGCAACGTTCGTCCTGACAATGTAAGGTGGAGAATACCATTGAGCGATGAACTGACCATTGGTGGAGATTACCGGCACCGGGACGATGGTCTGTGCTTGCAGGGACTGGGCCAGGGACACGAAGGACAGGAGGAGGAGCGGGAGTAGATGTTTCATGGGAGCCTAGTCAGCCTCATAATTAGTTAAATCGTGCGAACTCACCAAAATGCTCCGACGCAGCAGTAGTGTAGGCGCTGTGAGCCTCTTCTGCCGTTTGAAATACCCCTAGCGAGCATGATCTTCCGTCAATGAAGATTGAAGCTCGGTATTTTTTACCGCTTGGGTACACACCCTTCGGGAGTGGGTGCTTACGGTTTCTGTTGGATACTTTGTTTTGGGCGTTTTGACCGATTGTCGCCAGCCTTAGGTTGTCCCACTTGTTGTTGAATGGATTTCCGTCTTTATGGTCAACTACCATTCCATCCGGCAATTCGAGCCCCATTAGCACCCATGCCAGATTTTGTGCGGCAATGTCGTGCTGCTTCCCGTTCTGTGTGATTACTATCCTGACGCAGTGAGGGAGCCCACGGCAGAAGTGCCTAGATCCGGCCTCCTTGCCTGCCTTTCTGCCATTCGTTTTAAACCAGCAATTGCGGGTAGGGTAATGATACTTTGGTCGCTCCTTCCAAAATAGCCTTCCGGTTTGAGGATCGTAAGTGAGGCATTCAGCTATGTATGCATTACCTAACTTCATATGAAGTTGACGTGCTCTGTTTCGAATGGCGGCGGAATTGGTGCACCGTCTACTACGCTTTGCAGCAGTAGGTTCGATTTCGTAAAGACACACTGTGGGCAAATCTTCTTTGGATCTTTAATCAGAGATCTGGCTGGATTGGAATACAGTTCAGATATTTCGTCCCACCTACACATCCTCCACGGTTCTGCGAACTTGTGGCCTGCCGCCTTGTTAAGTACGCACGAATCACATGGGTAGCAAAAGCCGTCGCTATTGAGAACCGGATGCATATAGCCCAGCCAGCAATTGGGAGGAGCGGCCGGTGGTTTGTGCTGCACGAAGACCACGGATGGGTCAATCATGTCGGCCATCTCCTGAAGCTGCTTGCACCGCTTATCAATCTTCTCTGGCTCTAGGCAGTTGGGGAGAAGCCGAACATACCGTGGTCCGTAGCGCTGGACTATGTGTGTAAGCTGAGAGGTTAGAAGGGCCCTGCGTTGTTCGAACGTGCGAACGGATTGTGGCTTCCACTTGCCCAGATCATCGAGCGTGCTGACCTTTCCGTGGTTTGGTTCCTCTGGCACTTCGTAGATGTCATGCGCAACGTAGGAGAAACCGAGGGTGGTCTTATCCGGATCGATGTCTGGCACATAAACCAAACCCTCCTTGTGATCCAGGCCACTCATTGAGATTCGGATCCACGTGCACTTATCCAGCGTCTCTGGCTTAGCCGTCTTCCACGAAAGACGGCCATCATAATCGACGAGCGGCATCCCGTTGGTGATGACACCGATCTCCAGACCCTGATCGTGAATGTAATCGACGGCAGAATTAAAGTCCCATTCCTCGCTCTTGTAGAGAATAGGGTTACCACCACCAGACAGGATGACCGCTTTCAAACCCAGTCGACACAGCTGATCGAGGTAACCCCTGATTGTGTTTGGTGCCAGCGTGTTGCCAACCCTGGTCTGGACAGAACAGAAAGCACAAGAGTGTTGACACGTGTCCGTCAACATTATGTGGGAAACAACTGGGCGTGGCTTGCCGTTGCGTAAGCCCTCAACGGCCTCGGGGTGGTTCCAGAATTTGTTGCCTCTGCTGGTGAACGTGTCGGCTAACTCCACTGTATGCATTATCCTCCTTGGACGGTAGTAATCGCATCCTGGACACTCCATCCTTTACGCTGATAGCGTTCCCGCATGATTGATGCTGGGGCATTCATCCCGAGAGCATTGGCACGGTTAAGAAAGTCCCGACGATTCCTGGTAGAGAAGCCTGTGGCAGTGTTCACCATTAGGCCTCGATTGTTTTTACGGTTTAGACGCAGCGTCTTGAGGTCTGCTGTCCTCTGATGCTGCACGATAGTTCGAAGTCGATAAACCACTTCAGCCATGGGCGTGAGTGGAGCACTTGACGGCCGGTCCTGCAACTGTAAACCTGCGGGGACAATGCATCCGGAAAAATACGGAGAGGATTACTTCCTTAGGGGCAAGCAGGCAGGCCTCAGCTTATATGAAAACTACCGTTGGTTACCAGACCTTACCGCGCCCATGGCCAAAGCCATGGCCGAACATTGTGGGTTTGAAGTCCGGGATAGGTTGCTTGATTTTGGCTGTGCTCGTGGCTATCTGGTTAAAGCGTTGGCTCAGTTAGGTTACGACGCATACGGGACAGACATTTCACGCTGGGCCCTGGATAACTGCGACGAAGAGGTGAAGGACCGCGTGTCCGGAATCTGGCCGAACATGCCCATCGACTGGGTGATAGCCAAAGACGTGCTTGAGCACATCGAGACGGGGGACCTGGTTCAGCTCATCGAGCGGTTCGGGAAGGCCCGCAAGGGGATCTTTGTGGTAGTGCCATTATCCAACGACGGCTCGGTCTATGCTGTGCCTGAGTATGATCTTGATGTGACCCATGTGCAGCGCATGAGTCTCTATGACTGGGCTGGCCTGTTCTATTCCGTGCTGCCGGGGAATGATTGGGAAATTTCGATGAGATTCAGATTGCCAGGTGTTAAAGACAATTACGCCGGGTTCGAGCGGGGCAACGGCTTTATTATTTGTAAGCGTATAGGATCGAGCTGAACCGTGGACGGTTGAGTTGCTGCTTTATTTCTGATGGCACGAGGTCCCAATTGTGGTTTCCGATGTTGTGATGCTCAAATCCACTCCGTCGCAGTAACGCCCACAGTCCGTCCTCGTTCAAAATCTGTTTGTGCTCACGGTGCCAGAGTGCGTATTCGAAGAAGCTATTGCACTGCGCATCGTGCCAATCTCCTGAGATACTTTCCCCGAACAGTGTGGGCGCGTTTATCCTGTCATCACTGGTATGGACCTGCCTGAAGTAAGTAACATTTGGAACACTGGCCACTAGCACGCCGCCGCGCTTCAACACTGAGCGGCACTTGATCAGAACCTCAGTTGTCTCATGGCAGGTGAAGTGTTCCAGCACGTGCTGTAACAGGATGCCGTCGAACGTCTCATCCGGAAACGGGATGGACTGTAGCAACAGGTTGCACTCGATATAGCGTGGTTCTTGATCGAGATTTATCCGTTCCGGTGTTCCCTCCTTCAGGAACTGACGCAGGCAGTCCAGGTTCCACCAGTGTTCCGATTGGTCACGCTGACCACCGCATCCTACCGATAATAGCTTCATTGGTTTTGTTCGAAGATTGCCTTAAGTAGGTTGGAATTAATTGGGTATGGACCAGGGCGGATCCAGTGGTCGTAAAGGCTTTTTGTGGCCTGTGCCATGTCCTCTAGGCCAACGGCCAGCGACAGCTTGGCACTAAGATCGGAGTCCATGTCCTCATTGAATGTTAAGTAGTGGACACCCGGTTCCATCGCTGGTAAATATCGCTGGTCAGCCGTCCTGCGTGGCAGCAGATTTATTGCACCTGCTGATGCCCCCTGCCAGAAACGTTGCGGCATGTAGATGGAGTGGATCCATTTCAGGTCCGATGTGAAGGCGATACGAGCCAGCATTTCCTGATGGGCACGGTCGGTGATCCACTTGGCATTGAGCAGGGTCTCCATTTCGTTCATGTCGACGCCGCCATACTTCTCATTGAACCTGTCAGCCATCCAGTAGAATGATGCTGGGCACCTGTTGTTCCAGTGTCCAAGGTTAGACATGTCCCATCCGTTGTGAATCTTGGCCGGAGATGTGCACCCGTAGCTGTAATCGTCATTTCGGAGTGCTCGCTGATGTTTGCGATAACCAGCTCGGCACGGATCACAGAACCTGAACTGTGGGTTCATGTCGTCAGCGAAATACGGAAACAAAACAGCACCCGAATTACAGTCCAGCCTTCCGATACGCATGAGGAACATGGCCAGGATGATTCGACGGGAGTGCCCGCCACCACGCAACAGAACCTTCTGGCTGCGCTGTGTAAATGGCGTCCACGGAATATCTGGTATCGACTCCCATGGCACGTAGGGTAACGACATCATCTTGTTGGCGTCGAATAGCTGCTTGTAGACCACCCACTCGTTCTCTGGCAGGAACGGCGCAGGCACCTGCTTGATGGTGAAGTCCGGCTCAACTACGAAGTCAGTGCTGTCGTTGGTATGGACCAGTCCACTGAGCATGAAGATTTTGTCGATTAGTCCAATGCTTGGTGCGTAACGGATGGCGTTACTGAAGTAGGAAGAGTCGGTTACGTTGAAGGCGGAGATGCGGCATCCGTTATTCTTGAGCTTCTGGATCCTCTCCTCGCTTAGGTGGTCTGTAAGAATGACCACGTTGGCATTCCTGGCATGGTCCAGGTTGGTGATCTCCTCCATCCTAATCCCGTTAGCATTTGCGTAACTGCGCATCGGCTGAAAGAACATCCGACTGGCATAGTCGTTGTGGTGGGGTTTCGGGTCAAAAACTGCGTAGTGGTTCACTTGGTGGCTTCCATGTTGAGAGACACCCATATCGTTTCAGATGAGTCCGACATGTGCGGGAGCCTGGCCTGGGAAAAGTCGTCGAATGCTGCGTGCTCTGTCGTGCGCCAATCCCAGTCGCGAATGTCCCTAAACCCGGCACGACCAAGGTCTCTTGCCAATGTAATCCGGTCGAACGCTACTGTGTGACGATTGAGGTGCATGTCCTGGCGTCCATAAAGGAGGCCCATGACATCGTCTAGGTTTTGGGTTCTGTTATACCATTTGGTAATTGCGGCAAAGTCAGGTACCGCAAGGCGCAATATTCCGCCCGGCTTAAGGAGGCTGCGCCAATGACTAAGAGTCGCCACGATTGCAAATCTGTGGCAATGCTCAAGAATATGGCTGCAGTACACCAATGAGAACGAACCCTTTTCGTAAGGAAGGCTGGTTACATCATAATACGCATCTGCCTTTCCAGATGTGAACAAGTCGACATTTGTCCATCCACGGTCCGGGGGTAGGTAGCACTTGCCGCAACCAAGGTTTAGTTTGTCTGTCATCCGATGAGTTTCTGCAACTCATGGAATATTTCAACCCTGCGTTCCAGTCCGACCATGGTGAGGTGGGCTGCGAAGTCTCCGGGTTGCCACGGCTCCGGAACCTGGCCTGGACACACTTGGTCTGGAACTGCGTTGAATAGTCTGCGTGGATTGATGTTGATATAGAGATTTCCGGGTGACTTGGTTTGCATCCACTCCCTCCACGGACCCTGTTCCTGAAATGGTTTGCCACGCCATTCCGGTTCCATCTCCAGAACTGCTTTCAGCATTGGAATACAATCGCTGTGCGCAACCCAACCACAGGCTGAGAAATGCCATCGCTCGACTGCATCCGAGCCCCAGTCCCTGCTGCACCAAAAGCCATAACTCGGATCAAAGTTTGGAGGCCTGTCTGGATTGGTGATCATCTGGTCGCAATCCAAATAGAGGATACGGTCATAGTCCTCCAATAGCTGTAGCCCGCGAGCTATCCCGGTCCAGTAGAT
>Ga0184625_10000334_pt1 | contig 17009 bp, 17 predicted proteins | sample PLM3_30_b1_FD_133151 | JGI IMG/M metagenome (GOLD analysis project Ga0184625, IMG submission 133151) | Groundwater sediment microbial communities from an aquifer in East River, Colorado, USA - PLM3_30_b1 | ecosystem: Environmental > Terrestrial > Soil > Riparian zone | place: USA: East River... | reverse complement strand
GCGGACCTTCGCTTGCTGCTCCTCGGTCAAGTGCGGCCAGGCCCAGCCCAGCGTGGTGATGATCCGGCCCGGAGCGACATACAGGAAATAGCCTTCGTGGTGCAGATCGCCGGCGTTGAAGTAATACGGCGCCAAGTGTCCGGCCGCGAGCACCTTGTCGATTTCGCCGCGCAGGTCTTCACGCAGCCACTCGCGCTCGGCCGGCAGCCGGATATTCGTCGCGGTCGGAAACTCCCACAAGTACTTGTCATACTCGCCGCCGGCGCACGAAGCCGCAACGAACAAAACGACCGCCGCGGCATTCAAGGTCCGCAGTCTCATAAGCCCCATCCATCCCCTAAGTCCCATCGCCCTCACCGTGCCGACTCCACACACGTCAAACAATACGGCTCCGCAAACAGAATCGCATCCGCCGCAACCGCCGGCGCGGTCCTGGTAGCATCGGAACGGTTGGGCGTCCGAATCCGCAGATTTCCCTCGGCCACATACGAAACCGGCGCGGGCCAGCTGCCGCCGTCGCGGCGGCGGCTTTCGACCTGGATGAAATGGTGCTGCGAACGCTCCAAATCCATCGCGTGCGTCCCGCGGAACCGCTGCCGCAAGAACAGCGTGTCGCCGCCGACCGAAAACGCGAACGCGTTGTCGGTCTCCGCGCCCTGGCCGGTGAAGCGGCCGTTGTCGATCGGCACGCGGCTGCCACTGGCCGGGTCCAGCGCCGAGATATCGAGCGTGAACTTCGTCCCGAACGACGGCTGATTATTCGTGAACTTGGGAAATTTGGTCCGCCACCAGAGCAGCAGCCGGCCTTGATTATCGACGACCGGCGGATCGGCCGGCGTCCCGCGACCTTCGCTGGGCCCGTTGGGAATCACGAAGGGCTCGGTAAGCTTCTCACGGTCCAAGGCGAACACGTGCTTCAGGTCGCCGCCTGCCCACCGCCAGCGTCCGCCGTTGTCGTCGCCCGCCAGCCAGCGGCGGATGTTGCGATCCTCTTCGTCGGGATTCGTCCCGGCTGTCAGCACGTCGTCGAAAACGTGCTCCGAGCCGACGCAGACCGTGCCGACGACCTGCACGATGACCTGGTCGCGGAATAGCACCGGCCAAAGCTGGCGGAAGCCCTGCCCGACGAGCTGCGCCTTTGCTCGCACTTTGCCGTCATGAGCATCCAGCGCGTAAGCGTACTTGTCCTCCGCGCCGACGAAGCAGCCCCGCTCGTCGGCCGCGATCCCGCCGACGCACGCGCCGCCCAGCCGCGCCTTCCACTGCACTCTGCCGCTCGAAGCGTCCAGAGCCCAAACGTAGCCGCCGTGATTGGCGACATACAGCGTGCTGCCGACGAGCGCCGGCGAACCGGTGATAGCGCGGCCCGTCTCGACGGCCCATTGCTCTTTGCCATCGGCCAGCGACAGCGCCGTGACGCGGCCGAGCACCGAAGTGCAAATCAACAAGCTGCCGCTGACGACCGGCGAGGCCACCGATCCGCCGGGATTCTCGCCGATCCACCGCGTCTGGCCGTCTTTCAGGTCGATCGCATACGCCTGGCCCTCCTGATCGAGCACATAGACCACGCCGCCGGCATGCACCGGCTGCATCCCCTCGGCGAAAGTCATCGGCACGGACGGCGGGAGCGGAAACGAGTAGCCATCGCGGTCGGTCAAGTCGTCGGGCCATTCGGCCTTCGAAGCCTTGTTCCGCAGCGTCAACTCCGGCCCGCACCAAATCCAACGAGCGCGATACGGCCCCGCCGGTCCCGTCGCCAGCCGCCCTTCGCGAGCCGCGTTCTGCTGGAACTGCGGCCAGTCTTGGCCGCGAGCGCCGGTCTGGGCGGCCAGCAAGAGAATCACACAGCGGCAAGCTGTTTTCATCCAGGCCAAGCCTTCACACTAACGCGACTTCAGGTCGAAGTTGGCGTCGGAGCGGCCGCCCGGCGGGACATCCATCGTCAGCTCGGTGCTCGTGTTATACCGGGCCGGCAGAACGACCTTGGGCTGGGGAGCCTTGCCGCCGAGATCACGGTCGCTCGAAGCATCGACGGGCGCTGCAATCTTCACGCGGTGCTTGCCGACGACGGCCCCAGGCTTGTCGCCGTTCACCAGGTGCAGCGTGTACGCGCCCGACGCATCCGTCGTGGCATAGGAGCCACCGCCCGCGTCCTGCCCGCCGGACGACTCGGGCTCAAAGCTGAGCAGCACGCCCGGCAAAGGGTTGCCGTCGAGCGTCACCTTGCCGGAAACGGGCGCTACGCCGCCTTGGCCGCAGCCCGCCGCCGCAACCAAGAAGGCGGCCAGCAGCAAACAAATTCTCATAGCGCCTCAATATCAGTCGCTGGAAACCGTCTCGCCGTTGCCGATCGTCGCCAGGGCCATGAAGACCCGCATGTCGATGGTCGGGCGAATCGCCCGCACGGAGCCGTCGCCGTACAGAAAGTTGATCTGGCCGGGATGAAAGGCGCCCCAGCCGTACTTGCACTGATTCTCGTTGCTGACGCGGGCCTTGCACAGGTCGTAGTCGGGCAGCAGCGTGGCACTGACGCTGTGGGCGCCCGAAAGATTGTACAGGTTGAAGGAATCGGCCCAGAACGTGGCTCGCGTGTTGTGCGTCTTCGTGCTCCGCTCGCCGACGAACAGCGTGTTGCTGGTGCCGTCGATGACGTTGGCCAGCCGCTCGGGCAGCGGCCCGCCCACCCAATCGGTGTACAGGATGCCGCGGGTGCCCGGATTCAGGCCCAGGTTCGTCGTCACTTCGGACGGATAGCCGGCCCAGGTGTTGTTGTCGTCGTTGCTCACGCCGCTCATGCCCTTGTAGGTCGAAATCATGTACGCGATGCCGTTGTTGCTCCCGTCGTTGGCGCCGGTCTCGGGCACGATGATCTTCTTAGGCGTGATCTCGGCGGGGCAGGTATAGGTCGCGACGTACGACTCGCGGACGAACTTGTTGTTGGCGTGAATGTTGGGCACCGAGTCGTCGTAGCGGCCCGCCAGGTTCTGCTGCTCGATAAAGGGCAGCAGCAGGATCGCCCAATTCGTGAAATAAACCGGAGCGCTCGTCGCGCGGTGGCCGGAGGGAAAGAAGCCGGTCGAGTCGTGGTGGTTGTGGGCGCCGATGCCGATCTGCTTCAGGTTGTTGTGGAGCATTGCGTCCGGCGGGCGGCCTCGCGGGCGGCCTGCACCGCGGGCAAGAGCAGCGCGACCAGCACGCCGATGATCGCGATCACGACCAGCAGCTCGACCAGGGTAAATGCCCGACGCGCGCTGGCAGCCAGCGCATACGGCCTGTTCATGGAATCCCCACCCGTTTGCGAAACCAACTCGCGAATGCAAGTCGCAGAGTGGATTGTAAATCTCCAACCGCCCGCGAGGCAAGGAACGATCATTACAATTCCGGGCCACATCTTGGCTTCGGCTGCTCAACAAACGCGTTTCGCGGCGGTATGCTGCGCGGGCTATTCCTTTCACTTCCAATCGGAGAGCCTCTCATGCGCACGACCGTCGCCACCGTCGTTCTTCTTGGAGTGTGTGTCCTTTGCGGACAAGCCCAGCAACCGGGGGCGACTCCTGACCAGTCCTTGCCCGCGCCGGGCACGCGCGGCAATGCCGACAATGTGCAATACCTCAAGTCAAAGAGCGATCCGAAAGGCAACCCGATCCGTCTGGCGAAGGCCAGCGGGCACGTCTCGAACTACACCGAAGAAAAGGTCGCGCCCTACACGCTGCCCGACCCGCTAACGATGGCCAATGGCCAGAAGGTGACGACGGCCGAGCAGTGGATCAAAGAACGGCGGCCGGAGATTCTTAAGCTCTACCAGACCGAAGTCTATGGCCGTATTCCGGAGAACGCGCCCAAGGTGACTTGGGAGGTGACGGAGCCGGCCACCGAGGTTCGCGAAGGCGCGGCGACGATGAAACGCGTCGTCGGCAAGATCGGCGATAAACCGGACGGGCCGAAGATGAGCCTGACGGTCTATACGCCAGCCAAGGCTGCCGGGCCCACGCCGCTCATGCTGAGCCTGACGTTCAGCTTCGGCGGCGCGCGCGGCGGCGGTAAAGCGCCGCCCGCAAAAGTGGCCGGCAAAGGTCCAGGCTTCGATTCGATTGGTGAAGTCCTCGGCCGCGGCTGGAGCTATGCGTCGCTCGGCTACTCCGATATTCAGCCTGACGCCTTCGGCCGGTGGAGCGAGGGCGTCATTGGCCAGACGCTGAAGGAAGGCCAGACGCAGCCCGCGCCGGACGAGTGGGGCACGATCAGCGCCTGGGCCTGGGGCATCAGCCGGGCGATCGACTACTTTGAGACCGACAAGTCGGTGAACGCCAAGCAGATTTCAATCACCGGCGCGTCGCGGTTGGGCAAGACGGTCATTTGGGCGGGCGCCCAGGACGAGCGTGTAGCGGCAGTGTTTGCCGTGGTGCCGGGCGAGATGGGGGCCTCACTCATCCGCCGCGACTGGGGCGAAACGTTGGACGACATGGCCCAGAACTTTGGCTATCAGTTCGCCGGCAACCTGCAGAAGTACGTCGGCAAGTGGAACGATCTGCCGGTCGATCAGCACATGGTGATCGCTCTCAATGCCCCGCGGCCCGTGTATGTCAACGGCGGGATCAGCGACCAGTGGAGCGACCCCAAGGGCGAATTCCTGGCGATGGTTGCCGCCGGCCCCGTCTATAAGCTGCTCGGCAAGCAGGACCTCGGTGCCACCGAAGTACCCGACTTCGACAAACCCATCACCAGCGGCGACCTCGCCTTCCACTATCACAGCAGCGGCCACACCGCCGTCCCAGCCGACTGGAAAGCCTTCCTCGACTTCGCCGACCGGCACTTCAAGTCCGGCGGAGGGAATTGAACAGTAGGAAACGAAGTGAAGTAGGAAGGGTGGCTGTGGTCGGCGCAGCCGCCCACGGCCGGGCGCGCATTGATTCCAGGCACTCCTTCGCTGGCTTCAGGCTTTAATGACCGGCGTCACGTGCGCCCCAGGATGCGGACGGCATCGCGAAGGGCGGCGGCGAGGCGGGCGACTTCTTCGGGTGTGTTGTAGAAGTAGAAGCTGGCGCGGGTGCTGGCCGAGAGGCCGAGGTGCTTGTGCAGCGGCATGGCGCAGTGGTGGCCGGCGCGGACGGCGACGCCTTGCACGTCCAGCACCTTCGAGATGTCGTCGGGATGGATGCCTTCGATGGCAAACGTGACCATGCCGCCTTTCAGCTCCGGGGCGGGACCGAGAATCTTGAGGCCCTTGATGTCGGCCAGCAGCGAATGAGCCAGGCGCGTGAGGACGAGCTCGTGGGCCCGCACGCTCTGCATGCCGATCTGTTGCAGATAGCCGATCGCCTTGCCCAGGCCGATCGCCGGGACGATGACCGGTGTGCCGGCCTCGAACTTGTAGGGCAGATCGGCCGGCGTGAAACCCTCGGTCGTGACCTGCTTGATCATGCTGCCGCCGCCCAGAAACGGCGGCATAGTGTCGAGCAGCTTCTCGCGGCCGTAGAGCACGCCGACGCCCGACGGCCCGAGCATTTTGTGGCCGCTGAAGGCCACGAAGTCGGCGTCCCACGCCCGCACGTCCAGCGGCTCGTGCGGCGAAGCCTGGGCCGCATCGACCAGCACGACGGCGCCGGCCGCGTGAGCCTGCGGGATGATGCGGTCGAGCGGGTTGATCGTGCCCAGCACGTTCGAGACAGCCGTGACGGCGACCAGCTTCGTCCGCGGCGAGAGCAGCTTCTGGAAGGCATCCAGGTCGAGCTGATAGTCGGCGGTGATAGGCGTCCAGCGGATCGAGCAGCCGGTGCGCTCGGCCACTTGCTGCCAGGGCACGATGTTGCTGTGGTGCTCCATCAGCGTCAGCACGATCTCGTCGCCGGCCTTCAGGTTGGCGTCGCCCCAACTGCGGGCGACGAGGTTGATGCCGGCAGTGGTGCCGGGCGTGAAGATGATCTCGGTTGTGCTGCGGGCGTTGATCAAAGCGCGGACGGCCTCGCGGGCCGCCTCGTAGCGGACGGTGCTCTCGGCCGCCAGGTGGTGCCCGCCGCGATGCACGTTGCTGTAGTAGTGCTCGTAGGCTTCGACAACGGCGTCGATCACCTGCCGCGGGCGCTGCGTGCTGGCGGCGTTGTCGAGATAAACGAGCGGCCAGCCGTCGTCGAGCGTCGTCGCCAGGATCGGAAAGTCGCGGCGGATCGCCTCAACGTCGATCGGCGAAGCCGCCGCCGGCTGGCCGGTAACGATGGTCGCCGGCAACGCCGGAGGCGAGCGCCGCGGATGGCCGTTGCCGGACTCTTCGCGCGGGCGGACTTTGAACGGCATCAGCGACAGCGAGCCCACCGCGAGCTTCTCTGCCGATTGCTGGCCAACGGCCAGCTTGGCCAGCGTTTGCACGCGCTGGACCATCGAATACAGGCCGTTGCTCCGCATCGGCGTGATGAACTGCTTCAGCTGCAGCGTCTGAAACAGCTCCTCGATCGGAAACGCCAGAATCTCCTGCGGCGTGCGGCCGGAGTAGGCCGCGAGCAAGATGGCGATCAGACCGCGGACCATCGGGGCGTCGCTGTCGGCGGTGAAGTCGAGCGTCGGCGGATCGCCGGGCCGCTCCTCGGCCACCAGCCAAACCATGCTCTGGCAGCCGAGCACGCGGCTGGCCTCGGTTTTCAGGTGCGGATCGAGTAACGGCAGGGTCTGCCCGATCTCGACCAGATAGGTCATCCGGTCGTTGGGATCATCCAGCTCGGTAAATTCCGCACGAATTTCGTGCAGCGGAACGGCGACAGGCATTATTGACGTGGCTGCGTGCGCCACTGAACGTGAAGGGCTGTCTCTGTGTCAATTATACGAGCCCCAGCGCTCAGGCGCGAATGACCAATAACCAAGCACCAAAAACCAAATAAATTCAAAGGACCAAGCAAGAATGTTCCAAACGATCCCAGTTTTGGTCATTCCTGCCTTGGTATTGTGGATTTGTTTGTGATTTGATGCTTGTGATTTGGTGCATCCCATGCCGCCCGTCGATTCCAGCCTCGCCCATCAATTCGCCGTGGACGTGGTCCGCGCGCTCCGCGCCGCGGGGCATCAGGCTCTGTGGGCCGGCGGCTGCGTGCGGGATCAGCTCATGGGGACGCAGCCGAAGGACTACGACGTGGCGACCGATGCGGTGCCCGAGCGGGTTCGCGAGATTTTTGGCCAGCGGCGGACTTTGGCGCTGGGGGCGTCGTTTGGCGTGATCACCGTGCTGGGGCCGAAGGGCGCGGGGCAGATCGAGGTGGCCACGTTTCGGCAAGACGCCGGCTACAGCGACGGCCGCCATCCCGACGCGGTGACATTCTCCGATGCCGAGCACGACGCCCAGCGCCGCGACTTCACGATCAACGGGCTGTTCTTCGATCCGCTGGCCGAGCAAGTGATCGACTACGTGGATGGCCAGCGCGATATCCAGCAAGGGGTCGTGCGGGCGATCGGCGACCCGCTGGCCCGCATCGCCGAAGACAAGCTGCGAATGCTCCGGGCCGTGCGATTCGCCGCCCGCCTCGGCTTTGCACTCGAGGAGCGAACGCTCGCCGCGGTCCGTCAGCAGGCTCACGAGCTGGTGATCGTCAGCGCCGAACGCGTCGCCGCCGAGCTGCGGCTGATCCTCACGCACACCAATCGCGCCCGCGGCGCGGAGCTGCTCGCCGATTCGGGGCTGCTCGAAGTTGTCTTGCCCGAGTCCTCGCTGCTGCTGCAGGATGGCAGCGCATGGTCGCGAACGAAGAGCATCCTGAACCTGCTCGTGGCACCCACGTTCGCGATGGCTCTGGCGGCCATGTTGCGGGAATTACAACTCGCCCACGAGGGCAGCGACCTCGCGCAAGTCGTCTTCGAGCGCTGGAAACTGACCAACGAGGAGCGGGACGGTGTGCAGAAGCTGCTCCGCGAGGAGCCGATGATCCGCACCGCCCGCACGCAGCCGTGGCCCAAGCTCCAACGGCTGCTGATCGCGCCGCGAGTGAACGAGTTGCTCGGCTACTGTGAAGCCGTCAGCCTGGTTCACGAGGGCTTGGCGGCCGAAATTGAGTTCTGCCGCCAAAAGCTGTCGTTGCCGGCGGTCGAGCTCAACCCGCCGCCGCTGCTCACCGGCGACGACCTCAAGCGGCTAGGCATTCCGCCCGGTCCAGCCTACCGCCCACTGCTCGACGCCGTCCGCGACGCACAGCTAGAAGGGCGAATCGCGACGACTGACGACGCGGTGGCGCTAGTCCGGGAGTTGCCTGGCTTTGCCGGGTCGCATCGACCGGCAGATTCTGGTTGACTGGGGCCGCAGATTCGGTACGTTCTTGGGAGTTCCTGCTTTTCTTTGGATCGATAAGTCTGCGGTCAGTGGTTGTGCAGGTTGGCGGAAGCGGATTGGGGGCCGCTTCTGGGATCGAGTTCTAACGATCCCAGATTTCCCCCCACCGGCCCACTGACGGAAAGGGCATCACCGATGCGCGAAGCGGCCCGCGATCGTCGTCGCAGGTTGGTCACCGTCTCGCTGTGCCTCGCCGCGGGCGCTCTGACAGCACTGCTGGTTGGCGGCTGTTCGGGCAACAAAGACGACTTCTATCCGGTCAGCGGCAAAGTCACGGCCGGCGGTGAGTTGATCAAAAAGGGCAGCGTGAGTTTCCGCCCCGATGGTTCCAAGGGCAACAAGACGTTGCACGCCCCGACCGGCGACATTGGCGCCGACGGAACCTATCAGCTTTACACGATCGGCAAGCCGGGGGCGCCCCCGGGCTGGTACAAGGTGATCGTGTTCGCCGACGCCAATCCGAATCCCCGGCCGGGCCTCGAGCCCAAGTGGCTGCACCACGTCAAATACACGAACGAAGGCTCGACCGACGTCCTGCTGGAAGTCGTCGAGAAGGCTCCGCCGGGTACGTACGACTTGAAGCTCAGCCGTTAGCCATCACCCGTAGCCGAATTCGCCAGAATTCGGAAAACAGCACGTTGCCGAACTCTGGCGAGTTCAGCTACCTATTTCGGAGGCAGTCATGCTCTCCAATGCGTCCCGCCGGGCCTTCACGCTCGTCGAACTGCTGGTCGTGATCGCGATAATCGGAGTCCTGGTGGCGCTGCTCTTGCCGGCCGTCCAGGCGGCGCGGGAAGCCGCCCGGCGAATGTCGTGCGGCAACAGTCTGAAGCAGCTGGCCCTCGCCGCACACAACCGCCACGACGTCTACAACACGCTGGGCGACAACCAGTACGGCGATTACAGCGCACCGACGGCCTTCGGCGGGCCGTTCGAGAACTCGTCGTCGTGGAGCTGGCTGGCCCTGCAACTGCCGTACATGGAAGGCGACAACATCTACAGCCAAGGCGGCCTGCCGACCACCCCGCTGAACACCAGCAAGGCCACCGCCCAAGTGGTGAAGGGTTTCCTCTGCCCTAGCGACGCCGAGATCAAAATCGGCGCCTACACGGAAAAGAGCCACTACATGCGCACCAGCGTGCTGGCCGGCTTGACCAGCTACAAGGGCGTCCAAGGCTCGAATTTCGCCTTTGGCAGTTGGATCAATCCCAGCGCCGACGGCGTCAACTCCACAGAGGCTTGGGAAAAGGGCGACGGGATCATCTACGCCATGAACTGGCAAAAGCCCAAGACCATCACCAAGATCGAAGACGGCAGCAGCAACACGTTCATGATCGGCGAGGACATTTGGAATAAGGACGTGCCGGGGGCCAATCGATATGGAAAGGGTTTTGGCTGGGCCCATACCGTTCACACCATGCTGACCTGCGCCATTCCGCCCAACGCCAAACAGTCCAACGGGCAGCCGTTTCCCGTGACCGACTTTGCCAACCGCCACGGCTTCAAGAGCCGGCATCCCGCGGGCGTGCAGTTCGCCTTCTGCGACGGCTCCGTCAAGTTCGTCAACGACAGCATACCGCTGGGCCTGTACCGGGCCCTGGCGACGATCAGCGGCCGAGAGGTCGTTTCGCTGCCGTAGCTGGAAACTCGGGTAGCTGAATTCGCCAGAATTCGGCGGGTCGATCAGAAGTCCGCATTCTGGCGAATGCGGCTACAACGATCAGCGGCCGCGAAGTCGTCTCGTTGCCGTACCTGCCTGCGTAGCGGCGGCTTCTAGCCGCCGGGCAGCTTGCTGGCTATTAGTTGACAAACCGTGTGCCAATCGGCGTCGGTGTTGAAGCACCGCCGCGGAATGAAGTTGAACATCTGCCCGCCATGCTGGGCGAGGATCAACTTGTCCGGCGTAACGCGGGCGAACACGAAAGCACTCCAAGAGTGCAAGTGTTTCGAGTTCATGGACTCGATGAACAGCCCCTCGTCGGAGAATGTCCACACGATCGGGTGCGCGTGCTCGGGCCGCGCGTTCCAACCCTTGACGAACTTGCCTTTGGCTCGAAACGGAGCGCTCAACAAGACGAGACCGGCGACGACCATCATGGCCGGACCAAACCAGCCGCCGCGGGGATTCAGCGACCACGCGACGCCTGCCAGCAGCATGACGGGCAACACCAGCAAGGGAGTGCGCCAGGGCCGCCATTTGCCAACGGCTGCCAGCGCCGATAGGGCATCTTCGGCGGTCACCACGCCGCTCGCCCGCACCGGCAACGCGCCGACCGGCGAGGGTACGCTGCTCTCGCGCGGCGGCTGGTAAGGATTGATCGGCGTCATCGCTGCCTGGCCACTTCCGGCAGCTTTACCTTGACGAATTCCACCAACCTTTGCCAGTCGCCGTCGCTTTCGCAAAACTCCCGCGGCAGCGGCAAGTAGCGCTGCCGCAGACCGGGCAGCACGAGCAGGACCATCTCATTTGACAGCTTGCGGGACACGAATGTCTCCCACGGATCGAGCGACTCGCCCGCGGCGTCTCGGCAGCGGACGCCCGCTCCGTCGATCGACCACCAGACCCGTTGGCTGCGCAGCGCCCCGCGCTCGAACGCGAACTGGATTTTGTTCAGGTTGTGCGCGTGCGTCAGCCGGATCATGGCCAGGAAGCCACAGCAGCAGGCGAGGAAGGCTAGCGTCGCCCCGGCACTGCGGATCACGCTCGGCGGCGGGGCTGCACCTTGCCACAGCGCGATAGCCGCCTGGGCCGGGCCGCCCACCCACACGAAGAATGCCGCGATCACGACCAGCGAAATCGCCACCGAAGGCTGCATCGGCATGCCGGCCCACACCCGATAGGCTCGCAGATGATGCGCGACGTCGAGGTCGCCTTGCAGCACGACCGGCGCCAGGTCGGCCACTCGCGGCTGCTGCGGCTCTTGCGCCCGCGGCGACGCATAGGGATTGAAATCGGGCGGACTGGTCATGGCGGCCGGTTCCGTCACGCCTGAGAGATCGGAGTCGCCTGGGCCGAGCGCACCACCGCGCCGCTGACGCTCGCCCGCAGGTTCACCTTCGCCGCCACAAGCTGGCAGGCCGCCTGCCAATCGGCGTCGCTACCGAAGCAGCGCTTCGGGATTAGCCGTATGTACGCCATTCCGCGGTGCAGCAGCACGATTTCCGCAAACGTCGTCACCTGGCTCTCAAACGCCGGCCAGCGATAGAGCAAACGGGTGTGCAGCGACTCGATCAGCACCCCCTCGTCCGAAAGCGACCAGGCAATCGGCTGCTGAAGCTCGGGGTCCTCGTTCCACTTTTTCACGTAAACCCGATACGGATGGTTGGATCCCAAGAAAATCCAGGCCACCAGCAACAGCAGCAAACCGCTCGCGACTGCCTGCACAATGCCGACCAGGCTGGGCAGCATGACCGCCGCCGCAATCAGATAGCAGACGAGCACAAAAAATAGCAACCCAGGCGTCAACCAAGGCGACCACAAATTGACCGCCCGCAGCGCGTTAATGGCCTCCTCGACCGTGAGGACGCCAGTCGCGCGGATCCCCGGCCTCGCGTCTGGAGGCGACACAGGCGGCTGCGAATTCGGATCGTGAGGTTCGCCAGAGTTCATTTTCTGAATCGCAGCTCCGTAAACTCGCGTACTCGACCCTTGATCGCTGGCTCGACTGGAAGGCGCTCCATGCTCGAAGCGCCGTAAAAGCCCACGATACCCTCGGTGTGATCGAGGATGTACTGAGCGTCGGCCGGCTCGGCGATCGGGCCGCCGTGACAGAGGACGAGGATGTCCTTGTTGGCGCGCTTGGCGGCGTCGTGCATGGCCTGGATGCGGCGGGCCGATTCTTCGAGTGTGACAGCCGACGACGCGCCGATCGTGCCCTTCGTCGTCAGCCCCATGTGCGGGATGAGAATGTCGGCTCCGGCGGCGGCCATGGCCGCGGCTTCGTCCGGGTTGAAGCAATAGGGCGTCGTCAGCATTCCCATCTCGTGCGCCGTGCGGATCAGATCGACCTCCAGGCCATAGCCCATTTCGGTCTCTTCCAGGCCCTGGCGAAACGTGCCGTCGATCAGGCCGACGGTGGGGAAATTCTGAACGCCCGAGAATCCGGCCGCATCGACCTCCCGCAGAAACAGCTTCATGATCCGAAACGGATCGGTCCCGCAAACACCGGCCAACACCGGCGTGTGCGTCACCACCGGCAGCACTTCGCGGGCCATCTCCATCACGATCGCGTTGGCATCGCCGTAAGGCATCATCCCCGACAAGCTGCCGCGCCCCGCCATCCGAAATCGCCCGCTGTTGTAAATCACCAGCAAATCGATCCCGCCCGCCTCCGACATCTTCGCGCTGATCCCCGTCCCCGCCCCGCCGCCCACAATCGGCTGCCCGGCAGCAACTTTCGTTTGCAAGCGGGCGAGGATCTCAGCGCGTTGAAACAGTGCCATTGGCGCACGCTAATAAATAAGGAACAGCCACCACCCGATGATTCCAGCGGTGGGCACGTGGATTGCCAGCACCGTTCCTGCCGCGACGCCATACCAGAAGTATCTTGGCCGCAACGGCTCTTCCCCCAAGAACAGCAAAAGAGTCAGCCAGGCGGTATAGAGTTGTAATGGACAAAATAGGATTCCCAACAACGCCGATTTCAGCGCACGGACGGCGTCCTTTTCCCGCAGGCTCAGCTCCTCGTACTCATCGCTCAGAAACATGGCTTGCCACTGGCTCCCGTTCGACTGTCCGAATCAGGCTTAACAACTTCTGGGCTGCCGCTGTGGCGAAGGCCGCGTCGTTGATGTGCTGATCGAGCTCGATCAACTCGACGCCGCCGCGCTCGATGCGAATCGCATCATAGAGCGCCGCGCGGGCCCGCGGGTCGTCGAACGGCTGGCCTGCGCGGTCGATGGCCGAGAGGCCTTGCAGCGGCAGGATGATGGCTGCAGGACCCTTCGTGGCAGCGAGCTTTCGACCGATCTCGGCGCCGAGCTGGGCGTTTTCTGCAGGCGTCGTCCGCATCAGCGTGACGCTGGCGTTGTGGACGTGAAACTGGCGGCCGGCGAACCTCGCGGGGACGGTTTCGCGAGGGCCACAGTTGACCATGTCCAGTGCGCCAACGGAGACGACTTGCGGGATGCCCATCTCGCCGGCAGCCGTCAGCCGCGTGGGACCGGCCGAGAGGATGCCGCCGACCAGCTCGTCGGCCAGCTCGGTCGTCGTGATGTCGAGCACGCCGGCGATCAGGCCTTCGCGGATGAGCGACTCCATCGCCTGCCCGCCGTTGCCCGTTGCATGAAAGACGAGCACTTCATAGCCGGCGGCTTCGAGGATGCCCCGCGCGTGCTGAACGCAAGGCGTCGTGACGCCGAACATCGTGGCGGCGATGAGGGGGCGGTCGGGCCGCCCCTCGGAACGCCACAGAGGGCGTTCCCTACAGCGCACCATGCCCGCCATCGCCGCCGCCGCCTGGCTCAGCACCGCCCGGCTGCTGCGGTTGATTCCGACCAGGTCCACGACGGAGTTCAGCATGCAGATGTCTTTGTCGGCGACCCATGGGCGGACTTGACCGGAGGCCAGCGTGCTGACCATGAGTTTGGGCACGCCGATCGGCAGTCCTCGCATCGCAGCCGTGCCGATCGTGGTGCCGGCTGACCCGCCGAGCCCGATCACGCCCTCGACTTCGCCGCGGGTGTAGGCTTCGCGGACCAGCTTGGCCGCGCCGGCGGCCGCCGCATTCACCGCCGCCCCGCGATCGCCGCGACTGCGGATTTCGGCCAGCGTCGTGCCGGCTGCGGCGAAGACCGCCTCGCGGCTCACGTCGCCGGCTGTGGCCGAATCTCCCAAGCAGCCGCAATCGACGACGGTCACGGCCGCGCCCAGCTGCCGGAGCAAGTCGCGCAGAAAGAGGGCCTCGACGGATTTAGTGTCGAGCGTAGCCAGCAGATAGACGCTCACGGTGCAGCGGCGCTCCTGACCAGCAGCGTAGGGCAAGCGCAGCGCGGGAGCTAGCTGGATTGGTAGTGGGCCAGTTTGAAAATTAGAATTGGTCCTTGTGGCACGCGGCGGGCAAAAGTTCAACGATATCCCGAATCGTCCACGTCCGGTTCTCAATCCCGATGGCCCGTGCCGGCGTGGTCTTCAGCGTCATGTGCTTGCGGACAAAATTGTGGTGCATGAAATCCAGGGCGATTGAGTAGGCCAAGTTCTCGGCCTTCTTGCTGAAGGCGTTGGTTAGCCGCGTGAACCGGCGGTTCTTCATTCGGACGTTCAGGTTTTGGCGCTCCGCGTAGCTGGTCGAAATCAAGCCCACGTCGGGGTTGCCGTCGATCTGCCGCTTCTCAGTCCCCAGACACTTGCCGGGGCTGTATTTGGTATCCGGGTCTTCGTTGCCGTAGTGCTTAATCAACTGGGCATAGTCGCACTTCCCGCCAAGGTAGTGCTCGATTGGCTCCAGGTACAGCTTGTTGCCGTCCGTGGTCAGTTGCACGCGGTTCGCTAGGCGGCTCGCCACGTCCCCAACGAATGCCCAAGCGTTGGCTCCATCGCGGTTGCCTAGCCGCCAGCTCACCATGAGCTTGCTTTCCGCGTCCAGCGCCGTCCAGGTCCACATTGAACCGACGCCCGACATTCCCTTCATGCGGTCTGGCAGGTTCTTGTCCTTGGCGTAGCAAAAACACCAAATTTCATCCACCTCCAGGCGCTTGCATGGCAGGTTTCGCAGCACCGCGTCCTGATACTCTAGGCACGCTTGCCCAACCATGCCGAGCAGCTTCAAAACCGTGTCTTTTGCCACGCCAGTCATGCGGACGGTGGAACGAATCGAGCAGCCCTCGACCAGTGCCGAAATGACCGCGACGCGCCGTTCTGTGGGGAGAATGTTCATGTGCTTATTATGCGTGAGCGGTTACGCTTTGGCAAGTGGTTTGTATGATTTTGTCATAAAGTCATATTGCCTGCCAGCCGACAGGGGTTACAATGGGAGGGAATTCTGGGATGGAACCCGTTTTCAGGAGCAATAAATGTCGTCGCAGCAATCAGTTAGGTCGCCTGGCGACTTTATCCGAGAGGAGATTGAGGCAAGAGGCTGGACTCAGGCGGACCTGGCACAAATTCTCGGGAGGCCACTTCCGACCGTAAACCGGATACTCCAGGGGAAACATGCCATTTTGCCCGAAATGGCAATTGCTCTGGGTGTCGCGTTTGGTAACGGGGCCGAGCTGTGGATGCAGCGGGAGTCCGCGTATCGACTATCGCTCGCCAGCGTGCCCAACGATGACGCCGTGCGCCGCCGGTCGCGGATGTTTCAGTTGGCCCCGGTGAAAGAATTGCAGCGGCGTCGGTGGATCAGCGACACCGACGATCCGGCCGAGTTAGAGCGCGAACTTTGCCAGTTCTTGGGAATCGCCAGCATTGACGACGACCCCACGATTGTTGTCGCCACCCGCCGCTCGGCCGGTGGCGATGAGTTGACGCCACAGCAAACCGCTTGGTGCTGTCGGGCACGTCAGCTTGCCGGTGCTCTGAAGGTTGCCCCTTTCGAGCCGTCACGCTTAGACAAGTGCGCCGACGACATTCGCCGGCTGGCAGCGTATCCACAGGAGGCCCGAAAACTGGCGACGACCTTCAGCAACTACGGCATTAGATTCGTCGTGGTCGAACCGCTTCAGAGCAGCAAGATTGACGGCGCTGCTATGTGGTTGTCGGCGAGCGAGCCGGTTATCGCCGTGTCTATCCGCTTTGACCGCATCGACGCATTTTGGCACACGGTCGCGCACGAGTTTATGCACATCAAGTTCGGCGATGCTGTTTCCATCGATACCGACCTTGCTGGAGAAGATCAGGTGCCATCGGCTGCAAAATCCGAAATCGAGCGGCGCGCTGATCAGTTTGCGTCCGAGTTGCTCGTGCCACAAGCGGCGCTGGATTCATTCGTCACGAGGGTTAGTCCCCTCTACTCGAAAGAGCGAATTATTCAGTTTGCCCATCGTTCCCGCATTCACCCCGGAATCATCGTCGGACAGTTGCAGTATCGCGGAGAAGTGGGCTACCGCGCCAACCGCGAAATGCTTGTCAAGGTCCGCGACATCGTAACCACCACCGCCGTCACGGACGGTTGGGGCCATTCAGTTGAAGGGATCTAGCAATGAGAAGCCGTTTGAAGCGAACGAAGCGTGAGCAGCTCCAGCAGATTATCCGGGACTACATCGGAGAACACGGCGACCAGCCGTGGGACCAACACGACGTAGCGAGATGGGCGATCAATAACGACCGCTGGCAACGGACGCGAATCAGCTTGGTTAATATGTGCGCACGTGAGCTGTCGCAAGCTGCGCGAGAGGAATACTACACCGATCCGCAGGGCCGAGATGCCCGCACGAAGCACGCCCGTCGTCTCCAGAATCCAGACGGCACACAAACGTACTTGTGGGCGGACATTAGAAGCGCGCCGCCGGAGCACATGCGCATGTCGTTGCAGCAACGGCGACGCTCAACGCTAGGCGACTTGCGGCAGTTGAAGACGGACCAAGAGTCGTACAACGACAACAACATGCATGGTGCCACGATTCAACTCAGCTTTGACTTCACGGAAGACCTAGCCGAGATGGAGCATCCGCCGGAATACCCAGACGCGCCGCCAGACGACGCCTAGCTCGCCTTGCCCCACCGTGCCGCCGCCGCCTTCTTGGCGCTGGCGCTCCGCTCGGCCTTGGT
>Ga0184625_10000332_pt1 | contig 17057 bp, 23 predicted proteins | sample PLM3_30_b1_FD_133151 | JGI IMG/M metagenome (GOLD analysis project Ga0184625, IMG submission 133151) | Groundwater sediment microbial communities from an aquifer in East River, Colorado, USA - PLM3_30_b1 | ecosystem: Environmental > Terrestrial > Soil > Riparian zone | place: USA: East River... | reverse complement strand
GTCAGGAAAGCAACTGGCAGTACCGCAAGCAGCAGGGCGGGCCGGCTCGCTCGTTCTGGCAGTTCGAGAAGGGCGGCGGCGTTGCCGGCGTGCTGTCACACGCGGCGTCGGCCACCAAGATCAAGACCTTCTGCGCCGCGCTCCTGATCCCCTGCACCACCGACACCGTCTACGAGGCGATGGCGTGGAACGACTTTCTGGCGGCGGTCATGGCGCGGCTGCTGTTGTTCACCGACGCCGCCCCGTTGCCCAAGCTCGGCAACGTCCAGGGCGGCTGGGACTACTACCTGCGCAACTGGCGGCCCGGCGCGCCGCACCCCGACCAGTGGCCGGGGCTCTACGAGAAGGCCCTGAAGATCGTCGTTGAGCACCCGCTGGCACCGCTGGAGGGCGCGACCGTCTGAGGCTCTGATCGCGTCCAGCGGTCAGATATGGGCCGCTGGACGCCCCTACTACGTCAGGCGTAGGGTGACCGTACACGGGACAGGCCCATTGCGGTCCCCGCGACTGGCAATCAGCGCGGAGCGGACCCGATGGCCGACAGTTTCACTCCCAACCTCAACCTGCGGAAGCCCGAGGTCGGCGCGGCTTTCGACACCTGGGGTGGTGTCACCGGCCTGAACGCCGACATGGACCTGCTCGACGCGGTGTTCCTGGCCACCGGCCTGGGCACCTCGGTCGGCCTGCACGTCGGTGAAGGCAAGGTGCTGAAGGTCGACGGCACCGGCAAGCTCGATGCCTTCGCTGACGGCATCACGTTTCGCGACAACACCGATCCGACCAAGGCGCTGACGATCTCGGTGGCGGGCATCACGACCGCCACCACGCGCGAGCTGAGCGCACCCGACCACGATGGCGTGATCGCCACCACGAGCGATGTGACGAAGCGCGCCCCGCGCGGCACCGTCCTCTACGGCTACTACGGCGCTGCCGCGCCTGAGGGCACGCTGTGGCTGAACGGCACGACGTTCGGCAAGGGCACCAGCGCCGCGACGCAGCGCGCCAACGACGACACGCTGCCGATCTACGAGCATTTTTGGACGACCCTCAATTTGACGCCGGTCGGCGGGCGCGGGGCCAGCGTGGCGGCCGACTGGGCCGCCAACAAGGTCTTCACGTTGCCCGATCATCGAGGCCGCGCGCCGTTCGCCCTCGACAACAATGGCAACATCGCCAGCGCCAACGTGCTGTCGCCCGGTGCGGCCAACACCACCGTGCGCATGCAGCCGGTCGGTCAGTCGACCGAGGCGGCGGCAGTGACGGCGACCGGCGGGACGAACCCGACCACGACCTCGGGCTCCCTGGCGGTGAACGGTATGCAGCTCGGTGACTTCAGCATCCTGCGCGGTGCTGAGGGCACCGACGGGCCAGCGATCCCTCAGCACACCGCGACCTCGACAGTCACCGGCTCGACCAGCGGCTCGCTCACCGTCAACGCGGCGTTCGTCGCTGTGAACGGCGCGACCGCCGCCGTCACCAACGTGCCGCCCGGCATGATGTGCGACTGCGTCATGGTGATGTGACCATGCCGCTCCTTCCCATCGCTCTTCCCCCTGGCCTGGAGCGCAACGGCACGCCGTACGAGAGCACGCGCAAATGGTGGGACATGAACCTGATGCGCTGGGTGTCGGGCAGCGCCCGGCCGCTCGGCGGCTGGGTGCGCAAGACTGAGACGCCGCTCGCGGATGCGATCCGTCGCTTCTGGACGTGGCGCAACAACGACAACACCTACGGCACGCTGGTCGGCACCGAGACCAAGCTCTATGCCGACTACGGGCCCGGTTGGCTGGACATCACGCCGGTCGACATCGTGCCGCCGGTCACCACCATCGTCGGCGGCTACGGCAGCGGCCCCTACGGCATGGGCACCTACGGCACGCCGCGACCGGCGACGGATGCGTTTGCGCCCGGCTATGCAATGTGGTCGTTCGCCAATTGGGGCGAGGACGTTCTGCTGCTGTCGAGCAAGGACAACCGGCTCTTCCACTACATCTCGGCCACGCCTGATGTGGCCCCGGTGGCGTTGGCCGAGCCGCCGCTCAGCAACGGCGTCGGCGTCACCGAGGAGCGCCACGTCATGCTGGTCGGCGTGACGTTGGCGGGCACCTACTACCCGCACCGCGTCGCCTGGGGCAGCCGCGAGAGCCTGACCGACTGGGACTTCGCTGACGTCACCAATTCGGCGGGCTACATCGATCTCGCCGCGTCGAGCCCGCTCACGCACATCGTCAACGTGCGCGAGGGCATGCTGATCTTCAGCTCGACCGAGGTGTTCCTCGCGAGCTTCATTGGCTCGCCCTACATCTACGCCTTCACCAAGCTCGCTGAGATGCCGATCATGCATCCCTACACCGTCGCGGTGTTCGGCGGCGGGCGGGCGGCGTGGATGACGCCGGGCGGCATTCATGTGTACGCCGGTCAGGCCGTGCAGATGATCGACTGCCCGGTGTGGAACGACGTGCGCGTCGACTTCAACCCGAGCTGGTTCATGGCGCGCAGCCACGCCTCGGCCAACGGTCAGTATCCCGAGGTCTGGATGTTCTGGCCGTCGGAGAGCGCCGTCGAGTGTGACCGCTACGTCATCTTCAATTACGTCGAGGGCTGGTGGGGCTGGGGCTATCTCGAACGCAGCGCCATGGTGCCGAGCGGTGCGCTCCGTCGCCCGCTCGCCGGCACCAAGGACGGCACGATCTACGAGCACGAGAACGGCTGGACCGACGCAGGCCTACCGATCCTCGACAGGCGATTTCTCGAAACCGGCGCGCTCGGCATCGCTGGCGGCGACACCGTGGTCGACATCAAGCAGGCGATGCTCGCGACGACCGACAAGTTCCACGACGTGCCGCAGGCGGTGAAGCTCCAGTTCTTCGGCCGCTACACACCCGACGGCAACGAGCGCGTGTTCGGTCCCTACCTGCCGCGCCTCGACGGCTATACCGACACGCGCGTGAACTGTCGCGAGGCGCGCGTGCGCTACGTCGGCAATGTCGACGCGCTGTTCGATGTCGGTCTCTTGCGGCTTGAGGTCAGCGCGGGAGGCCGGCGATGAACATCCATCTGCCGACGGCACCTGATCGCTTCACGCCTGCGTTCTTCAACCACCTGCTGCTGACGCTGCGCAATGCCTTCGCTCAGGTGGTGAGCAAAGACGAAGAGACGCCGCGCATCGTCCTGCGCTCGCCCAACGGCACCAACTACGACGTCACCGTCAGCGACGCTGGTGCGCTCACAGTGACACCGACGGAGAAGACCCGTGCCTGACGATAAAATCCTCTACGACATGCGCGACTGGCGAGGGCCCGCACCGCTCTACACGCGGATGGCCCCGGCGAAGCCCGAGAGTGTCGACAAGGTGAACCGCCTTGCCGCTGCGCTGAAGGAGCTGCCGCAGGTGCCGTTCGTGACCGAGCACATGCTGCACGCCGGCCTGTACACGCGCACGGTGCGACTGCCGAAGGACACGGTGTGCGCGGCGGTGCTGATCAAGCCGGCGACTGTGCTGATCCTGGTGGGCGACTGTGAGGTCTGGTCGAACGACGAGCTGATCTCCACGCGCGGCTACAGCGTCCTGCCGGGTAGCGCCGGTCGCAAGATCGCGTTCGTCACGCGCAGCGACGTCGCGATGTCGATGATGTTCCCGACGACGGCCACGACGGTCGATGAGGCGCAGAAGCAATTCACCGATGAGCACGAGCTGCTCGTACCGCTGTCGAAGGCGGACGAGCACCGCGTCCTGATCACGGGAGAGTAGGATGTCAGGCATCATCGCCGCCGCTGGTATCACTGCTGCTGCTGGTCTCGCCGGCTCGATGATGAGCAAGGGCGGCGGTGGTGGCGGCTCACAGACTCAGTACCAGCAGACGCAAATGCCGGGAGGCATCCAGCAGCGCGAGAGCGACAACTGGGACTTGGCCGTGCAGGCGGCCAACCAGCTCAAGGGTCCCTATGGCGGCCAACGCGTCGCCGGCATGACGCCTGAGCAGCAGGCGCTCATCCAGCAGCTCTATGGCAATGTCGGCTCGACCAACGCGGGCTTCGGTCAGGCGCAGGGCGCGACCAGCGGGCTGCTGGGCTACAACCCGACGATGGTCAACCCGCAGACGCTCGCGGGGACGGACCTCAACCCGTACATGAACCCGTACACCAAGAACGTCATCGACCCGACGATGTCGCTGATGGATCAGTCGCGCCGTCAGGCGCTGACGCAGATCGGTGATCAGGCGGCGCAGTCGCGGTCGTTCGGCGGTTCGCGCCAAGGCATTGCTGAGGGCGTCACCAACGCTCAGAGCGAGCTGCAGAAGGGTCAGTTCGCCGGCAACCTGATGAGCCAGAATTTCCTGCAGGGTCAGACGGCGGCGACCGGCGACATCACGCGCAACCTGACGGGCCAGCTCGCCAATCAGTCGGCCGGTCTCCAGGGTGCGCAGTTCCGAGGCCAGATGGCGCAGCAGCTCGGCAACCTCACGGGGCAGGGCCAGAACAGTTGGCTGACCGGGATGCAGGCGGCGATGGGTGGCCAGGGCATGCTGCAGCAACAAAATCAGGCGCAGCTCGATGCCGAGCGCCAGCTCTACGAGGAGCAGCGCCAGCAGCCGCTCGATGTGCTCAAGATCAGGCAGAACGCCCTGGCGCAGGGCATGCCGGCCTACGGCCAGATGTCCTCGATGACGGGCCCCGGCCCGTCGAGCAATCCGCTGCTCACCGGCCTGGGCTCGGCGTCGACCGCGCTCGGCATGATGGGAACGATGGGCAGGATGTTCCCCAACATGTGGGGCAGCAGCAACACGGCTGGCAGCGTGCCGACCGATAGAGGCGCGTGGGCATGAGCACCAAGTTCACCGAGCGCGCCTACGACTACTTCCTCGGGCAGGGCTATCCCGCGCACGCAGCGGCAGCACTTGCCGGTCAGGCCCAGGTCGAGAGTGGTGGCGACACGCGCGCGGTCCACGACAAGGGCACCGGCCTCGGCCTGTTCGGCTGGCGCGATCCCGACGGCAAGATGGGCCGTCGCGCGGCGTTGAAGCAGTTCGCTGCTGATCGAGGTCTCGATGTCAGCGATGAGGTGACGCAGCTCCAGTTCGCGCAGCACGAGCTGACCGGCAGCGAGAAGCGGTGGGGCGAGGCGCTGAAGAACGCGCCTGACTACAAGACGGCGACCAACGCTGTGCTGGGTTACCTGCGCCCGCAGGACTACACCGAAGCCAATCCTGAGCGCAGCCTGCACTACGCGCAGCGATGGAACGCTGGCGCGCCGCTGATCGGTGCCGACGATGTGCCGGTCCACATCGCCGGCCCCGGTCCTGGCGCGAACCCGACGATGGCGGTAGGACCGCCGCCGTCGCCTCCGTCGGTGCCTCCTGGCCTGCTGCAGTCCGACCCGTCGACCTTGGCTGCTGCTGCCGCAACGGTGGCAGCCGAGAAGCAGGCGCGCGAGCAGGAAGAGGCCTATGCGGGCCTGACGAAGACCGGCATGGGGTTGCTCGGGCAAGCTGAGACACAGGCACCGCAGCTCCGCATGTCACCACCGCCGCTGGTTCGGCCGCAGGTCGAGCCTCCCGGCAATCCTGATTTCGTGAAGATGCTGGCGCAGCAACGATTGGCGCGGAGGGCGTGATGGCTGGCTTGCTCGATGGTCTCGTAGGCGACAGCACGGCCAAGGATGAGCTGGGCCTGACCGAAGCCGACCGCCGTCAGCCGCTGTGGTCGAGCCTGATCAAGGCTGGGCTGCTCGGCGTCGCGGCCGGCGACAACATCATGCCGGCGCAGCGTGCGCAGTACGTCGCCCAGATGGGCGGCGCGATTGCCGAAGCCCCCGAGGGCATGATGAAGCTTCGCTCTGACGCCGCGCAGCAGGCGCTGCGCGCGCAGCAGGTCAAGTCGCAGAAGGCCGAGCTGGATCAGGCCGAGAAGTGGCGCACCTACGCCAACAGCCCTGAGGTGCAGCAGGCCCTTCAGGCGTTGCCGCCAGCGCAGCGCGTTGCCGCGCAGGGCGCGATCCTCAAGGGTGACTTCGCGACCTACGAGAAACTGGTCGACCCGGCGAAGACCAAGCCGAAGGTTGATGCGGGTGGGAACGTGACGCTGCCCAACGGCGACGTCTACAACCAGCTCTATGGTTGGGTCGTGAAGGACGGCAAGCCTGTCGATCCGGCTGCTGCCGCTGCCGGCACGGGTGGCGGTGCGCCACCGCCGCTGGCACCGACGCAAGAGGGCGGCGACCCGCATGCGCAGACCAGCCCGCCGCTGCCGAAGACGGCGGCGGGCTATCAACCGGTCGTGTCGCCGTTTGAAAGCCGCGACTACAGCGTGCTGAACAATCTTCCTCCGGTGCTTGCGTCGCAGGTCCAGCGGCTGGGCGACTATCAGGAGACGATCACCGGCAACCCGCGACAGGCCAAGGACCCCCGACTACTGAAGCTCGTGAGCGATTACACGAGGGGTGAGTGGAGCCAGGGCGAGTACGCATTCCGTAACCAGCAGCGCAAAGAGTATTCGGCGGCGGGCGCGACCGGCAAGTCGATGGTGGCGATGGACACCGCCTACAACCACCTCGGCACGCTGTGGGAAGCCGGCAAGACGATGCAGGAGGCGCTGAAGACCGGCGACAGCACGGCGCTCAATGCCATCAAGGTGAAGCTCGCGACGCAGTTCGGCGCGCCCGAAGGCGCGGCGTTCAACACGGTCGCGGCGGCGGTCGGCAACGAGGTCGCCAAGGCGTTCCGAGGTGCTGGCACGCTCAATCAAAAAGAGCAGGAGGAGATGGCCAAGCTCTTCAGCGCCGCCGGCTCGCCCAAGCAAATCCAGGCGGCCATCCAGTATTCGATGGAGCTGCTGGAGGGCAAGGAGAAGGCGATCAAGAACAAGTTTTCGTCCGACATGCGGACGCCGATGCGTGACTTCCTGTCGCCCGGCGCTCGCCAGACGGCCGAGCACATCCGACAGAACCCGCTGGGCGGTGAGGCGAAGGCGGGTGCGCTGCCACGCATCACGTCGAAGGAAGAATTTGACAAGCTGCCGAAGGGCGCAAAGTTCGTTGATGAGAATGGCAAGGGGTGGACGAAGTGAGCAACCCGGCCGAATGGGGCGCGAAGCCAGTAGAGCCTGACGGCCCTGCTGCGTGGGGAGCCACGAGCGCCGATAGCAAACCGAAGAACACCGACCCCGACTTCTGGGACTGGCTGCGCACGCGCGGCCAGCGCGCCGCGACCGGCGTGCTGGGCGCACCGCGCGCTGCTGCCGACATCAACGAACAGGCGCTGCAGTGGGTCGGTGAGCAGCTCGGTGCGCCCGAGACCGGTAAGACCGCTGGCAAGGTCGCGCGCTTCCTTATCCCCGGTCAGGGCCTCGCGCCGTCGGCCGAGGAGATGCGTGACTACGTCAACCGCAAGACCGGCTGGCAGGACACCAACGCGCCCGAGAGCTGGGGTGTGGCGGGCAAGGTGGCCGACGTCGGCACCGAGGCGGCGCTGGGCTCGTTGCTGATGCCAGCCGGCGGCGTATCTCAGGTCGCGCGCAACGTCATCCCGGCGGCCATCGGTGGCGGTGCCAGCGAGCTGGCGGGCGAGGTCGCCAAGGGCACGCGCTGGGAGCTGCCCGCTCGCATCGCTGCTGCTCTGTTCGGTGGCGTCGGTGGTGCGGCGGCGCAAAACACGGTCGTCGCCCCTGCCGTGCGCGGCGTGGTCAACACCGCGCTGGCCAACACCTACAACCCTGAGCGAGCAGCGGCGCGTGTGCTGGGTCGTGCGCTGCAGAGCGACGAGACGACGATGCCCGGCCTGCTGGCCGCTCACGGCGAGCATCTCCCTGGCACGCCGCTGGCGGCGGTGGGCGGTGAGAACGTGCGCGGCGCTGTGCGTGGCGCGTACACGATGCGCGGGCCGGGTCGCGAGATCATCGAGGAAGGCGCGGAGCGGTTCAGGGACACCTCGGCGTCGCGCGTGGCTCCGGTGCTCGACCGCATCTCACCGCTGCCGCCAGCCGAGGCGCGTGCCGCTCAATTGGCCGAAGGACGTGGTGCGGCCTCGCCGCCCGCCTACCGGGCGGCTGGTGTGGCCGACGATCCGCAGACGGTCCTGACCACGCGCCCTGGCGCACCCGTACCATCGCCCTCGACCATCTTGGGCCCCGATGGTCAGCCGATGACCGTCATGCGGCCCGGTGCGCCGGTCACGACAGCCACGACCAATTCGCCTGTGCTGCAGTCGCCTGCGCTGAGTGAGTATTTGGGCCAGAGCCGAGACATCCAGACGGCGATCCGGCAGGCGCGTGGCCTGCCTGATTTCAGGGACCTGCCCGAGACGTCGATGACGATGCTCGACAAGGTCTACAAGAACCTCGGCGGCAAGGAGAGCGCGGCGCGTCGAGCTGGTGACGGCGAGCCGGAGCGCGACATCGGGCGCGTGCGGCGCGAGCTGCTGGGGCACATCGATGCCGAGAACCCGCAATACTCGGCGGCGCTGCTGACCTACGCCGAGCCGAGCAGGCTGATCGATGCGGCGCGGCTGGGTGAGACGCTGATGGGCCAGACCGGCCTGCCGCCGTCGGAGATGGCCCGACAGTTCCGCGCGCTGGCGACCGATGCCGAGCGGCGTGAGTTCCTCGGCGGTGCCGCCGGATGGATGCGCAACAAGTCGGGCAGCACCGACCGCGCGACGTCGGCTGAGCGGTTCTGGAATAGCGACTACACGCGCGGCAAAATTCAGGAACTATTTCCGACAGTGACGGCCGAGGGCCCGAGCAACGCCTACCATCAGATCAATCAGGCCCTGCAGAACGAGCGGCAGGCGGCGCGCAACTTGCGCGACATCACCAAGGGCTCGCCCACGCAGAAGATTGGTCAGGACATCCAAGAGAACCTCGGTGAGGCAGGTCTGCTGGCGGATATGGCCCACAGGGGTGTCGTGCGCGGCTTGTACGAGGGAGCCAGTAGAGCGGCTGGCCGGATGGCGGGTCGCGCCGCCGAAGGGCGCACCAGAGACATGAACGCGGCGCTGGCGCGTATGGCCATGCAGCACGACCCGGCCGAGATCATCAGGACGCAGGGGCTGGTCGAGACTGCGCGGCAGCGAGCTGCTGCTGCTGACGCTGGTCGAGCTGGGTCGTACGCTGCGGCTCCTGCTGCCGGCTTGCTCAACTCCGCGCCGCAGGCGGCGGCGGGTGCGACGCAGCAGCCCGACCTCATCGGCCGCATCATGCAGGGCCTGCTGGGAGGACGGTGATGGGTCTGCTCGATGATGGCCGCGACGTCGTAGAGCGCAGTGGCGACCCACGATTCGCGCCGGCAACCGGCGGCGAGGTCTCGTCATCGAGCAAGAGTTGGCTCGACAGGGTCTGGTACTCGCTGCCGCCGGAAGCGCGGCGTGCCTACATGTCGGGCGTCGGTGCGCTAGGCGAGCTATCGCCCGGTGCTGCAATCCGCGACACGCTGCAGGAGAGCGGTGAGGGTGTGGGCGCGCTACTGCAGGGTCGCGGGTGGGACGCTGCCGGCCATGGCGCTGGCCTACTCACCGCCATGGCGGGTGTGGTGCCGATCAATCGAGCTATCAGCAAGACGACCAAGGCCGCGCCTGCTGTTGCGCGCGAGATCGAGCGGTCGGTGCCGCAGTTCACTGAGGCGGGCCTGCCGGTCAACGCGTCGTCGCCTGCCTTCAGGCAGGCGGTCAAGGAGGCGAAGGAGACCGTCGAGGCGGCCGGCAAGGGAGCTGGGCCACTCGATCTGCGCGGCGACCAGCGCATCCCCGGCATCGCGCAGGAGGCGATCCCACGCTACGAGCCGCCGCGCGGCATCTCGCCCAGGCTGGCCGACGCGCTGAAGAACCCCAAGGTCGAGGCCGGCATCGTTGAGAGCATCAAGGAGGGTCAGAAGGTCGGTGCGGAAAACTGGTACCTGAACAACCCGCTCTATCAGGCCTTCACCAAAGAGCTGGGCGAGGCGGCAGGGCACAAGGAGTTCATGAAGTACATGGACTACCAGTCGGCGGCCTCGCCGCGCAGCGACGTGCCGACGAACATACGCAATGCGTCGTACTACTTCGTCAACGAGGACAAGCTGCCCGGCGGCGGCACGTTCGCGTCGCAGCCGCCCAACCCGCAGCCCTATGGCCACATCGCTCAGGGCCTGCACCGGCAGAACGCTGACGTCGTGCGCGCCGACGTGGGCGACTGGGGTGGCTACGACATCATGAAAAATCCGAAACCGCCAAGCTACGGCGCTAACCTGGGCGGCAACCTGCTGCCGGTCGCGGTCGACAGCCACAACTTCAAGAACATCGCAATGCGCACCGACGACCCGCGCTTCCTGGCGACCTCCTACCGCTCGATGGGGCCGGTCAATCCGTTCGCATCGAAGATCGACCAGGGGCTGCTGTCGAAGGACGAGCTGGGTGCCCTCACCATGGCGCAACGCTACGGCGAGCCAGCCGGTGAGAAGGGTGGCAAGTACATCACCAACTTCCGCCCACAGCAGCTCGCGCAGAAGGGCCTGCTGCCGATGGATGAGGCGACCAAGTACCCGTCGTTCTGGGAGGCCGCGCCCAACGCCAACGAGTACGGCGCGGCCGAGCGGTACTGGCAGGACATCGCGCGCGGCCAGGGGTTGGAGCCCGCGATGGGCCAGTCGGCAGGCTGGTCGGGTGGCGGCCAGCTCACCGGCCTCGGCACGCCGGCTGACAAGACCTTCGGCCAGATGCACAACGAGCGTGTCCTGTACACCGCTAAGGTGCGGGGTGAAGACCCCGAGGACACGCTCCGATATTTGATCAGGAAGCAGAAGCCCCTGCTCAGCTTGGCGGGGCCCGGCCTGCTTGCGCCGGTCGCACTGTGGGGTGCGAAAGAGGACGAGCCGCAGTATTAGTGCGGCTTGATCCAGCGCCGTTCGCTGCGGTCATAGACGAGCCCGAGGGACTTGCGCCAGCGCCGGAAGCGGGCCGCGAGGGCCTTGGGGTGGAACGAAAACGCCATTTAGACCTCCCTGCATTGGGGGTTGAACCGGGACTAGTTTTTCTGCATCCTTTGTATACGCATAGCGTAGGAAAAAGCAACTGCCCCCTTTATGCGCAAGACGTGACCACCCCACCTGACAGGAGGACATATTGGCTATCAACATTGGTAGTTCGAAGATCAGCAACTCACACCGAGGTATTCGGTTCGAGGTGAAGAAGAACGACATCGAGAACGGGCAGCCTAACGACCCGTGTAACTGCGCAGCAGCCCGCGCGCTGCGGCGCAAGTTCGACGCCAAAGAGGTCTTCGTTTATCGAAACGTGACCTACATTCTCTCAAAGAGCGGTGACGCTCTGCGCTACAAGACCACCCCTGCCCTCCGGTTAGAGACGGTGGTCTTCGACCGCAACGGGGAGTTCTGGCCTGGGGAGTATGACCTCGAACCTGTGCCGATCTCGCGCGTGGCCAAGAAGACGAAGGGCAGCAGCTCGTCGTCGTCGCGACGGCGCAACACAATTCATGAGCGACGACCGATTCCCAATGTGAGGCCGACGGCCTCGCAGCGTCTGCCGAGGGTGTAGGCCATGCCAAAAGGTGGATACAACATCATCACCAAGCAGGACTTGGTTCAGCGTCTCAAGGAGCACGATGAACGTGCCAAGCAAAAACACGAGGAGCTGCTTCAACGCGTGAAGGCGTTCGAGCTGCGCAAGAAGTACGGCGGCGAGCTGAAGAACTGGATGGCAAGGCGCAAGCTGCTGCCCTCCGACATTCTGGCGATGTACCGGGAGATGAAGCCGAAGCGTGCCGACGCTCCGGCCAAATCGAAGAAGGCGCTGAAGCCGACCAGCGGTCGGTGGGCCGACAAGTCGCGCCACAGCAGTAGTGATCAGGCAACCGACATGTTCATGAAGGACGGCAAGCTGAGGCCGAAGAGGGGCGACCCGGCGTTCCGGCGCGCCATTCACGAAAAGCGCACCGAGCTGGGCGTGACCTGCGCAGAGATCGGCAAGAAGGTCGGCGTGTCTGACGCGACGATCAGCAACTGGGAGAGCGGGCGCAACGTGCCCAAGGAGGACCAGCGCGTGAAGGTGCTGAAGGTTCTCGGGCTCCCCGAGGAGCTGGGCAAGGAAGCCACGGCGGCCATGGTCGCCAGCTTCAGAGGGCAACCACCTAACGGTCACGCCACAACGGCCTGACCATCGGTTGAAGACGGGGCTGCCCAGTGGGCGGCCCCGTCGTCTTTTTGGAGGATGACATGGAGCAACAAGCAAACGGTACAGGCGAGCGAGAGTTCAACCGCGTCGAGGCCGCAGCGTTCCTGACCGAGCTGGGCCGCAAGATCACACCGCAGCGGCTGGCGACGCGGGCCGCTGATGGCAAGGGCCCGCCGTTCGAGAAGAACGGGCGCAGGGTGACCTACAGGGAGGCCGAGCTGCGGGCGTGGATCAGCAGCCCCGAAGGCGTGCACAAGGGCGGCAGAGGCAAGCGCGCGCCGCGCGACGTGCGACCGCAGACCTTCGGGTCGGGCATCGACCTGCGCACCGTGCTGAGCGAGCACGTCGAGCTGGCCGAGAAGTTCGCGGACGGCACCGCCGACGCCGTCATCGGCTTCCGATTCGCGCGCAGCTTGGCGACGCTGCGGCGGCTGGTGCGATGACGCACACGGTCCTGTCGCTGTGGACCGTCTACGAGCGCCCGGCCGACTACCCGGCCGGCTGGGTGGCGCGCCGGTTCGAGATCAGGCCGGGCACACCCGATCCGGTGCTCACGCGCGACAGCATGGTGGGCCACGACCTCGATGTGATCCGGGGCTACATGGAGATGCGCGGCTTGACCTGCGTGCCGCGCAACGACGACGATCAGATCGACATTGTGGAGAGCTGGATATGAGTTGGCGCACCTGGGCGTGGCTGCTCGTGCTCGGCGGCGCGGTGTTCTTGCTGATGATGGCCGCCGGCAAGGGGTTCGGGTGATGGCCGCCTACAGGCGTCAATTGATCGTGGAGCGCCAAATCGACAAGGAGCTAGGCCACGTCGAGGTGTTGGCCTGTGGCCACGTCTACCGGCTGGCAAAGCACCAAATTGCCGAGCACGTCGTCGGCAAGGTCGAACAACATCTCTGGACACGTCAGTGTCGTCAGTGCGCCAAGGAGGAGGGGGTCGAGTGACGAGGGATGAGTACGAAATTGGGCGCAGGTTCGCGCTCACGACCATGCGGTTCGTGCGTCGCGCGAAGCTGCAGGGCAGCGCCTCTGCAGCCTTTCAAAAGCAGATGATCGAATACGGGCAGCGGAAGCTCGCTCGTCTTCGCCGCAGCTACTACAAGCTGAAGCTACACTGAGCTGAGGTGCTGTCACCGACGGTCGGGCTCCCCTCGCAAGCTGTCCCGGCCAGTCCCCCAGCAGCACCAAGGAGGAGGCCCCGGCGGTCCATCGCCGGGGCCTTTTCGTGTGTGGGGTTTGTGTGTAGAGGGTGCTTCAAACCGCTTCAATCTGCGTCAGAACACCATCAGAAAAGCCAATAAATACGGGCATTTCCACGTCGGAGCATTAATTCTCGACTATCGCAGCAGCGTACATCTCGGGCCTCCAGAAAATCCCGGTTTAATTGGCCTATTGACGGACCCCATACGCAATGCGTATACACTCTGTGTGCCCTGATTGTGTAGGGTGCCGAATTTGAAATGAGGGGTTCGACAAATGACTGCGATGTTGAAGACGGGCTCGCCCAACTGGTTTCTGGATTTCACGCACCGGGGCGAGATCGTGCGTCGGACGTCGAAGGTGCTGGTCAAGCAGGTCGGCCAGACGACGAAGCAGACGAAGCGCGAGGCCGAGGAGGTCGAGAAGCGGTGGCGCGACGAGATCGACGCGCGGCTCGACAACAAGGTCGCGCCGCGCGCCACGCTGGGCGAGGTGATGGACCGGTATTTCTTCTCGGTCATCAAGCCGGCGATCCCCGAGGAGCTGCTCAAGGACGAGGTCTCGATCAACAACCTCGACTACAAGAAGAAGGCCCGGCGCATCCTGGCTCACTTCGGTGCCGACAAGGCGGTCAACGAGATCACCGCCCCGGCGATCAGCGCGTGGGCCGATAGCATGCTGAAGAGCGGTCTGCTGGAGCACCACGGCAAGGGCGTGTGGGTGCCGAGCGCGACCAAGGGCCTGAAGCCCCGCGCGATCAACGCCTACCTGTCGTGCCTGCGCGCCGTGCTGAAGCGATGCGCCCAGGACGACTGGGGCTTCATCGCGACCGCGCCGGTCGTGAAGATGGTCAAGGGCAAGAAGAAGAAGGTTCGCTTTCTGGAGCCCGAGGAGGCCAACGCGCTGATCGTGGCGGCCCTGCCCGATAGGTCGGCCAACACCGACAGCCTGCACCTGCAGCAGCTCATCCGCTTCCTGCTCGGCACGGGCGCGCGCAAGAGCGAGGCGCTGAGCTTGACGTGGCGCAACGTCAACCTGACCTCGAACAGCAACGCCAGCGTCCACTTCGCGGACACCAAGACCGACGAGCCGCGCACGGTGCCGGTTGGCGACACGCTGCGCGATATGCTGATCGAGATGAAGCGCGAGCAGACGAAGCTCGGCTACACCGGCAAGCGGGTGTTCGTGTACTTCGTGCGCGGCGAGTGGTTGGAGATCAACGGCGTCGGCAGCTCGTTCGTCACGGCGCGCACGAAGGCCGGCCTGGGCGACGACGTCACCCTGCACACGCTGCGCCACACCTACGCGTCGTGGATGCTGCAGGACGACGTCGACCTGAAGAAGGTCTCGGAGCTGCTGGGCCACGCCAGCATCAACATGACGGCGGACACCTACGGGCACCTGCTGCCCAAGCATCTGGAGAGCAGCGTCAACGTGCTGGAGAAGCGCATGGCGCTGCTCACCTCAGCGCCAGCTCTTCAGTAGGCTGGCAACATCGGTCGGCGGCTTGCGCGCTGGGGACAATGGGAGGGGCGGCCTTGATGGGCCGCCCTTCTTGCGTTGGGGCGTCGTCGTGTGGAGCTGCAGGTACTGGTCGAGCGTCGCCAGCGAGTAGCGTGGTCGCGCGCCGACCACGGCGCGCGGCAGGCGCAGGCGGTTGAGCTGGCTCACCGAGATGCGCAGGTACTCGGCCGCCTCGCGCCGGGTCATCCAGTCACTGCTTGGCATCGACGGTCTCCGCGAGCATCGCGAGCAGCTCGTCCTCGGTCATGCCCTGGACTTTGAGCCACTCCAGCACGTCAGGGTGAAGCTCGATCTTCATGCCGCCCTGGCCGGTCAGCGCATCGCGCATCGCCTTCTCGGCCGCTGCCGTCTCCTCGGGCGTGCAGGCGATCTCCTCGCCGGTCTCGCTGTCGATCTTGGTCAGCTTGGGTGTGGTGTCGTTGGTCATCGGTGTTCCCCAAATGGCAGGTCGAGCTGGTAGGGTTTGTAGCGCCAGACGACGTAGCGTCGCTTGCCGCCGTGGCGTCGTCGCACCATCGTGTCTTCGATGGCGCGCAGCTTGCGCAACTCCTTCAGCGAGATCGGATGCTTCAGCGCCTCTTCGGCCTGTGGCTTGGTGAAGCCCTTCGGCCAGACGCTGCGAGCGTAGTCAAGTGCGTCGCTCATGTGTCACCTCAGAACAAGCGGAGCTGGCGCGCTGCTTCAGTCTGGTGCGCCTGCACGACGAGCACGATGTCGTCCCACATCTCGCGGGGGTAGACGGCAAAACAGTGTGTGCCGCCCGACCCATCGGTTTTCTGGCGCAGCTCTTTGTCGGGCAGCATGCCGTGCTGGTGCTCGAACATGTCGCGCACGCGATTGCCGACCGACCACGTCAGCTCGGGCGTCGGCTCCACGCCCAGGTGGCGGATGACGTCGATGACGGTGATCCCTCGCATCGCTCTCTCCATCAGGCCGCAGGGTTGTTTGGTGGCGTCGAGATAACCTTGCCCGGCGGCGGCACGTAGCCGCCGTGCTTCTGCTGCACGTACGCGGCGATCTTTTTCACCCACTCGATCAGGGCAGTGTTCTCAGTGCGCAGCTCCTGCGTCGCCTTGTGCAAGAGACCCTGCGCACCTTCAAGGTCCGCCACCTTCTGCTTGAGGACCGCGATCTCCGTCTCGTGATCAGCGCGTCGCGGCGACCGCAGGCGGCCAAAATTTTCAGCGCGTATCCTTGAGACCGTCGCGATGCTGAGCGACCAGTCGGGGTGCGCGGTCAGTACTTCTTTGTGGACGCGCTCGTCGCTCCACTCGTCGTCGTAGAAGGCAAAACCGGCGGAGGTCGTCTGGCAGTGCTCGGTCATCATCGTGTGGATGGCGACGATCTGCGAGGTGTCGGCTACTCGGCGCGTGCGCGTCTTCATGATCACTCCCTCAGTTCAATGTTGCGCACAGCGCACCACGCGCTGGCGTAGTCGAGCAGGTCACTCATCTCGTTCTCGCTCAGGTCGCGGGTGTGCTTGATGAGCGAGACGCGCTCGCCCTCCAGGCCGATCAGCAGGCGCGGCGGGTTGCCCTTGATGACGTGCCAGCCGCACAGGAACAGGTCGTGCCAGCTCTGCTTGTCGTGCCGGGTGCCGCCCCAGGTGTAGTCCGTCTTGGCGACCTCGCCGCAGGTCGCCCAGAATCGGCTCGACTGGCGCAGGGTGCGCTTCGGCCGGTCGAGCTGCATGACCCAGCCGTCGGGTGCCTGCTGCACCAGGGAGCAGGCAGCTCGGCGGGTGTGGTCGCCGACCAGACGGACAGTGGCCCCCTCCATCACCTGATCTCGGGGCCAGGGTCGCCCAGCTCCTCGGGTGGCCCTACGGGCCCTGTATCTGCCCGCTGGAGCGGTTCGTACGGGGTCTGGGGCAGCGGAGCCGGTGCTGGCCGGGGCGGGTTCTTGAGCCGCTCAAAGGCGGCGTTGGCCTCGACCGTCAGCACCATGATCTCGGAGGCGGTGAATTTGCCCGAGCCCATCGCTCGACCGACCACCCCGGTGACGAAGATGAATCGGTCCTGATCGGCCGGGCGCGGGCCGGTCCCGGCACCGCCAACCGGTCCGCCCTGTACGACTCGTGGCTGGAAGCCCGTATTTGGCCTGTACGAGGGGTTCGGGCCGGGCTGCCCTTGGTACCCCACCTGCCCGCCGTAGCTCTGGGCGGCCT
>Ga0184625_10000331_pt1 | contig 17070 bp, 12 predicted proteins | sample PLM3_30_b1_FD_133151 | JGI IMG/M metagenome (GOLD analysis project Ga0184625, IMG submission 133151) | Groundwater sediment microbial communities from an aquifer in East River, Colorado, USA - PLM3_30_b1 | ecosystem: Environmental > Terrestrial > Soil > Riparian zone | place: USA: East River... | reverse complement strand
TCCGCCAGCGTCGCGCTCGGCTATGCCGGCGCGCTCGTCCAGGGGCTGGGGGCCGAGATCCAGGTGCGGCGACTACGCGAGGCGTCGGGCTCGGCCGCGGCCGTCGGACAGGTTCGGCTGCTCCCGCGCGTGCTCTACAACCCCGACCTGCGCAGCCGCTGGTTCTACGTGCCGGCGGTGCTGGCGATGATCCTGATGATCATGACGATGCTGCTGTCGGCGATGGGCGTCGTGCGCGAGAAGGAGATCGGCACGCTAGAGCAGCTGATCGTGACGCCGATCCGCCCCTGGCAGCTGCTGGTCGGCAAGCTCACGCCGTTCGCGGTGATCGGCCTCGTCCAGATGTGCCTGGCCGCCGCGGTGACGGTGTTCGGCTTCGGCGTCCCGATCCGCGGCTCGTTCCTGCTGCTCGTCGGCCTCACGATGCTCTTCATCCTCAACACGCTCGGGATGGGCCTCCTGGTCTCGACGCTCGTCCAGAACCAGCAGCAGGCGATGATGGGTGCCGTCTTCGGCGCGATGGTGCCGATGCTCTACCTCTCGGGCCTGATCTTCCCGATCGAGAACATGCCGCCGGCGATCCAGGCGGTCACCTACGCGATCCCGCTCCGCTACTACGCCGAGATCATCCGCGGCGTCTTCCTGCGCGGCTCGGGGATCTCGGTGCTGTGGCCGGAGGCGGTGACGCTGCTCCTGATGGGCGTCGCGACGCTGACCCTGGCCGCGCTGCGGTTCAGGAAGCGGCTCGACTGACCTCCCGCAACTTGACGCCCCCGAAGCCTGCGTGCTCGTATTCCGGGATGCGCTCCGCTCGGCCGCTCGTGTCTGCGCTCGCGTGCGCCGTCACGTGTGTGATGGCATCGGCGACGCCCGGCTGGGCGCAGCTTCCGGGCCTGCCGAAAACCAACGCCGACGCCGCAGCGCCAGTCGTCCCCGAAGCCGAGGCCTCGGACTCGCCGCGAGCTGCGGCGCGCGAGTTCCTGCGGCTGGCGATGAGGAAGGGCGACTTCCAGGGGGCGGCGCGCTACCTGGTGCTGCCGGCCGGCGAGGAGCAGCGCGGAGCCGAGCTCGCACGCCGGCTGCGGGCGGTGCTCGAGCGCCACCTCGACATCAAGCTCGACGGGCTCTCGCCCGCGTCCGAGGGCAACCGCGAGGACGGGCTGCCGGAGGGAGTCGACAGCATCGGCCAGATCCCCGACGGGCACGGCGGAATGGACAGCGTTGTGCTGGTGCGGACGCGCACGGCCGCCGGGGCCCGCTGGGCCTTCTCGCTCCAGACCGTGGAGCGCATCGACGGCTGGTACGACGAGCTGCCCGACCGCTGGATCCGCGAGGCGATCCCGGAGCGCCTGCAGCGCACGGGGCCGTGGGGCGTGATGTGGTGGCAGTGGCTGGCACTTCCCGTGCTCGCCGCGCTCGCGCTCGTGGCCGGCCGCGTCGTCGGCGGCGCCACGACCCGCATCCTGCACCGGCTGCTCCGCCGCACGCCTTCGCTCTGGGACGAGCGGCTGCTGCGGAAGATCGCTCCCGCGCTCACGGTGCTCTGGACCATCGCGGCCGCGTCGCTGATGCTGCCCTTTCTCGGGCTGCGCCCCGGCGTCCACCAGTCGATCCGTTCGCTGCTCGGCGGCTTCGCCACCGTAGGCGTCTTCTGGGTGCTCTGGCGCGCGGTCGACGTCTGGGGCCAGTACCTGATGGAGCGCCCGTGGGCGCTCAGCAACCCGTCCGCCCGCTCGCTGCTGTCGGTGACCCGCAACCTCGCGCGCGTGTTCGTGCTGGTGACGGGCCTGGTGGCGGCGCTCAGCGCGCTCGGCTACCCGGTCGCCACCGTGCTCGCCGGCCTCGGCATCGGCGGCATCGCGATCGCGTTCGGCGCGCAGAAGACGATCGAGAACCTGTTCGGCTCGATCTCGATCGCCGCCGACCAGCCCTTCCGGGTCGGCGACCTGGTCAAGATCGAGGACATCACCGGCATCGTCGAGCGGATCGGGATGCGCTCGACGCAGATCCGCACGGCCGATCGCACGCTGGTCACGCTGCCGAACGGCAAGCTGGCGGACATGCGGACCGAGGACTTCGCGGCGCGCGACCGCATCCGCTTCGCGACGACGCTGGGGCTCGTCCACGGAACGAGCGAGGCCCAGCTGCGGCGGATCGTCGCCGAGATCGAGGCCTTGCTGCGCGCGCACCCCAGGGTCTGGCCCGAGACGGTGATCGTGAGCTTCGTCAGCCTGGGGCCGTCGTCGCTGAACGTCGACGTGCAGTGCTGGTTCCAGCTCCCCGACAACGCGGAGTACCGCACGGCGCGCCAGGAGACGCTCTTCGGGATCCTGCGCATCGTGGAAGGAGCGGGCGCGAGCTTGGCGTTCCCGACGCAGACGCTCCACGTCGTCGGCAGGCCGCCCCTGGACTAGGCCGCGCCGACGGGGCCCGTCGCTACTTCCCGAACACCTCGGCGAAGAGCTTCAGCATCTGCCCCCAGGAGGCCTTGTCGGCCTCGGCGTTGTAGCCGAGCGCCGCCATGCCGACCTTGTCGGCGTCGGGGTTCGTGAAGCCGTGCTTGGCGTGCGGCTCGCTCACCACCTCGAACTTCGCACCGGCCGCGGTCATCTCCTTCTTGAAGGCCTCGACCTGATCGGGCCCGGCCATCGGGTCGTCGGCGCCGGTCAGGATCAGCAATCGCGGCTTGACCGCGCCCGGCGCCGCCGGCTGCTGCGTGCCGAGCGCGCCGTGGAAGGTCACGACCGCGTCGAGGTCGACGCCCTGGCGTGCCATGCCGAGCGCGACCGCGCCGCCGAAGCAGTAGCCGATCGCCGCGATGCGCTCGGGGTCGACGTGCGGGTCCTGCTTCAGCACGTCGAGCGCCACCATGAAGCGGGCCTTAACGACATCGAAGTCCTTGGTGGCCTCGGTCATGAAAGCCTGGGCCGTCTCGGGGTGGGTGGTGACCTTGCCCTTGCCGTACATGTCGAGCGCGAAGCCCACGTAGCCCGACTTCGCGAGCCGGATCGCCTGGTTGCGCGCGTGCTGGTTGTGGCCCCACCACTCGTGCACCACGATGACACCCGGCTGCTTCTTCTTGGCTTCGGCGTCCCAGGCGAGGAAGCCCTGGAGCTCCGTGTCGCCCTGCTTGTAGGTGACCTCCTTCGTCGCGACCTCCGCGTGCGAGAGAGCGGAGACGAGCAGCAGCGCGGCGGCCGAAGCGGCGGAACGCAGCATGGGAAACCTCCGGTCTAGTGACGGTCGAACGAATAGATGGCGGCGAACGGCGTCGATCCCGGGCGCCGGCCGATGTCGCGCGCGGGGTTCGCGGCGAGCCGCTCGAGGATGTGGAACACGGTCTCGACCTCGTCGGGAGCGCCCGCCGCCTCGGCCAGCTCCTCGCAGGTCCCCCCGCGCACGCCGCGCGCGACGAGCGCCGCGAGCAGCTTCCGCTGCAGCTCGAGCACGGACGCCGCCGCCTTCTTGCCCGCCTCGACGCCCGGCTGGTGGTAGGCGTTGACCCCGACGAGGCTCGCGTAGAGCCCCACCGCGCGCTCGTAGAGCGCGATCAGCATCCCCAGGCTTCGCGCGGAAACGTCCGGGATCGTGAGCGTGAGCGAGGGCCGGCCGCTCTCGTGGAGCGCCTGCCGCGTCCCGAACAGCAGCCCGTCGAGGAAGTCGCCGCTGGTGGCGCCCGCCTCCAGCTCGAGGCTCGGCCCCTCGCGGTGGCGCAGCACGCGCACGAACGTGACGAAGAAGTCGGCCGTGCCGTCGCGCAGCTGCTGCACGTAGGCGTGCTGGTCGGTCGAGCCCTTGTTGCCGTAGACCGTGAGGCCCTGGTGGACCACGCGGCCCTCGAGATCCTTCTCTTTTCCGAGCGACTCCATCACGAGCTGCTGCAGGTAGCGGCTGAAGAGCAGCAGGCGGTCCTTGTAGGGCAGCACGACCATCGCCTTCGAGCCGCGCCCTTCGCCGACCACGTGCCAGGCGAGCGCCAGAAGCGCCGCCGGGTTGCGCCGCGGGTCCGGGCGGCGCGTGACGTCGTCCATCGCCGAGGCGCCCGCGAGGAATCCAAACACGTCGATCCCCTGGAGCGCGGCCGGCACCAGCCCGACGGCGCTCGTCACGGAGGTGCGCCCGCCCACCCAGTCCCACATCGGGAAGCGCTCGAGAAAGCCCTGCTCGACCGCCTGGCGGTCGAGGGCGCTACCCTCCTGCGTGATCGCGACGGCGTGCGGGCCGAACTCGAGGTCGTGCGCCTTGTACGCCGCGGCCGCTTCGAGCATCCCGTTCCGCGTCTCGGGCGTGCCGCCCGACTTCGAGATCACGACCGCGAGCGTCTCCCCGAGCACGCCGCCGAGTCTGGAAAGCACGCGGTCGATGCCGTCGGGGTCGGTGTTGTCGAGGAAGTGCGGCTGCAGGCGGTCGGCCGAGCTCGACAGCGCGTCGGCCACCAGCTGGGGGCCGAGCGCCGACCCGCCGATCCCGATCACCAGCAGGTGCCGGAAGCGCTCGGCGCGAGGCGGCTTCCGCCGGCCGTCGTGGATCCGCTTCGCGAAGTCGCGAACGCGCTCGCGGGTCTCGCGGATCGCGGCGGCGATCTCGGGCGTGGGAGCCCTCTCGGGCGCGCGCAGCCAATAGTGGCCGACCATGCGCTTCTCGTCCGGGTTCGCGAGCGTGCCCTGCTCGAGCGCGGCCATCGCGGCGAAGGCGCGATCGATCAGGGGTTTCCGCTCCCTGAGCGCCTCCTCGCCGAAGCCCATGCGGCTCAGGTCCAGGCGGAAGCCGAGCGAGGGCTCGTCGAGCAGCAGGGTCTGGTAGCGCTGCCAGAGGTCGCGGGGGGTCATGGAGGAGGGGCCTTAGCGGCATTCTAGCCTGCGGCCTCGGCGCCACACTCGCTCGATCAGGGCGCTTGTCAAAAGATCCCGTGCCATTGCGCGTTCTTTCGGGGCGAGCGACACTCGGAGGGACATGAGAGAGGGCATGACCCACAAGAAGCTGCTTCTACTCGCCGCCCTGCTCGCTGGCTCCTGCGGAGGCGGCTCCCCCACCGCCTCGACACCAACGACCAGTCCGTCCTCGCGCGCCGCCTGCACCACGAGCGGCCCGGTCACGTTCGCGCGCGACGTGCTGCAGTCCTACTACTACTGGTACAAGGAGCTGCCGAGTCCCGACGTCGCGGGCTTCGCGTCGCCCGAGGCCTACCTGGACGCCGTGCGCTACCGCACGCTCGACAGCACCTACAGCTACGTCACCTCGAAGGCCGCGAGCGACGCCTTCTTCTCGGACAGTCAGTTCATCGGCTTTGGCCTCGCCTACAAGCAGACGGGCGACCTCGAGCTGCGGCTCACGCAGACGTTCCCCGGCAGCCCGGCGGCCGACGCGGGCATGGACCGCGGCCACTACCTGGTGTCGATCGGAGGCAAGCCGGTCGCCGACCTCATCCGCACCGGCGAGATCGGGACGATCTTCGGCCCCGAGCAGGTCGGCTACGCGACTTCGATCTCGTGGCGGGCGCCGGGAGGCTCCGAGCGGAGCGCGACGCTCACCAAGCGGCTGGTGACGATCCCGACGGTGTCGCAGACCGCCGTGATCCCGCAGGGCTCGGCGCGCGTGGGCTACGTCCACTTCCGCAACTTCGTGCAGCCCTCGGTCGACGCGCTCAGCACCGCCTTCCAGCAGCTCAAGGACCAGGGCGCGACCGACCTGGTGCTCGACCTGCGCTACAACGGCGGCGGCCTCGTGTCCGTCGCGCAGCACCTCGCCGGCCTGATCGCCGGCTCGCCGCTCGTCGGCCAGGTGTTCGTGCAGTTCACGCACAACGACAAGCAGACGAGCCGCAACACCGCCTATCGCTTCGAGAGCAAGGCGCAGGCGCTCGCGGTCTCGCGGCTCGTGGTGATCGCGACGCGCGGCTCGGCCTCCGCCAGCGAGGCGATCATCAACGGCCTGCGCCCGTACATGGACGTGAAAGTGGTGGGCGACACCACCTACGGCAAGCCGGTCGGCCAGTACGGCTTCGACTTCTGCGACAAGGTGCTCTACCCGGTGGCGTTCCTGGTCACGAACTCCCGCGACCAGGCCGACTACTACACCGGCATCCCCGCGGACTGTGCCGCCGCGGACGACGTCGACCACGCGCTCGCCGACTCGCGCGAGGCTTCGCTCTCCGAGGCGCTCGCGGTGCTCCGCAACGGGCGCTGCAGCGGGCAGGCGGCGGCCGCCCGGGTCGAGATCGAGAGCCTGCGCAGGCGCGTCGCCCCGATCCCGCGGGACGGCTGGCGGCAGACGCTCAACGCGTGGTGAGGCGGGTCGCGCGTGCTATCATCCCGCGCGACCGCCGCCTCCTGAGCGACTGAAGACTCGGGCCGCGTCGGCGATCCCTGGATGACGACGCCCGAACGCATCGGCAAGTACCAGATCGTCGGCAAGCTCGGCCAGGGGGCCATGGGCGAGGTGTTTCGGGGCCACGACCCCGTCCTGAACCGCTTCGTTGCCATCAAGCGGATCTCGTCCGGCCTCGACGCCGACGAGACGCTCAAGAAGCGCTTCCGGCGCGAGGCGGAAGCGGTCGCCAAGCTCAACCACCCCCACATCATCACGGTCTACGAGCTCGGCTTCGAAGGCGAGCTGATGTTCATGGCGATGGAGCTGCTCGAGGGGATCGACCTCAAGCACGCGATGGCCCAGCACAAGCTGAGCTCCGCCGAGAAGCTCTCCGTGATGGAGCAGATCAGCGAGGGGCTCGCCTACGCCCACTCGCAGGACCTCGTCCACCGCGACCTGAAGCCGGCCAACATCCACTTGCTGCCGGGCGGCAAGGTGAAGATCATGGACTTCGGGCTGGCCCGCATGAGCGGCTCCGACATGACCAGCACCGGCACGGTGATGGGCACGCCGCACTACATGTCGCCCGAGCAGGTGCGCGGCCAGAAGGCCGACGCGCGCTCCGACGTCTTCGCGCTCGGCTGCGTGTTCTACGAGCTTGTGTCCGGCCGCAAGCCGTTCGACGCCGAGTCGATGCACGGCGTGCTCTTCAAGGTGATGCAGGAGGAGCCGTCGGCGCTCGCCGAGATCGTCCCCGACACGCCGCCGATGCTGATCCAGATCGTCGAGAAGGCGCTCGCCAAGGACCCGGCCGAGCGCTTCCAGACCGCGGGCGAGCTGCTCGCCGCGCTGCGGCGCGCGCGAGCCGCGGCCGGCGCCGGCCGCGGCCACGAGCGCGTCGCCGACCTCGAACGGCAGGCCGCGCCGCCGTCCGCCGGACCGCGCGAGGCCAGCCGCAGCGCCGCACGCTCCGGGTCCCGTCCCGGCGAAAGCCGGTCGCTGCTGCGGGGCGCTCCGGCGGCGTCCAGCCGGGGCTACCTGTGGATCGGCCTCGGGGCGGTGCTCGTCGTCCTCGTCCTGGGCGGCTGGCTGGTGGTGAGCGCGCTCACGCCTCGGCCGCAGCCGTCGCCGGCGGCCGCGAGCGGCGTCGAGAAGCTGCTCGCCGAAGCCATCGCCACGCGCGTCCAGCTGGCCCGGCGCCGCCTCGACCAGGGCGATCTCCCGGGGGCGATCCGGGACGCCGACAGCGCGCTCAAGCTCAACCCGGCCAACGTCGACGCAAAGGCCGTGAGGGACGAGGCCAGCGCACGGCAGCAGAAGGCCGAGGCCGCGACGACCGCGCTTCAGAAGGCGCAGGCCAGCCGGGGCGACGTCGCTGCGGCGGCCTTCGAGCTGATGAAGGCCGAACCGACGCACGACGAGGCCGAGAAGGTGGCCCTCGCGAGCGGCGCGGCCTTCCGGCCCCGGGCCGAGGAGGCGAGGAAGCTCGCTGCCGACGCCAAGGCCGCAGCGGAGAGCGCGGGGGCCTCGTCCCAGCCGGCCTTCGCCGACGGCTCGTCCCTCGAAAAGCAGGGCCAGCAGGCGCTTGCGTCCGGCCAGATCGTCCCCGCGGCGCGCTACTTCCTCGAGGCGTGCATCCGCTTCGATCGGGCAGCGGCGGCCTCGCACCGCCCCTAGTCCCCGCCCGGGACTAAGTCACGGCCCATGATACGATTGCCGCCGGGGGAGGTCTGCGCCGTTTCCCATGGGCCTCGAGCGGATCGGGAAGTACCAGGTCGTCGCGAAGATCGGCGAAGGTGCGATGGGGGAGGTCTACAAGGCCCGCGACCCGCTCCTGAACCGCAACGTCGCGATCAAGACGATCTCGGGCTCGCTCGCCGCCGACCCGCAGTTCAAGGAGCGCTTCAAGCGCGAGGCGCAGTCGGCCGCTTCGCTCAATCACCCGAACATCGTCACCGTCTACGAGTACGGGGACGACGCGGGCGTGACCTACATCGCGATGGAGTTCCTCGAGGGGGTTGACCTCCGCGAGGCGATCCGCGCGAAGGCGCTCGGCCATCTCGGCCGCAAGCTCGAGGTGATGGAGCAGATCAGCGAGGGCGTCGCCTCCGCGCACGCGCGCGGGATCGTCCACCGCGACCTCAAGCCCGGCAACGTCCACATCCAGCCGAGCGGCCACATCAAGATCCTCGACTTCGGGCTCGCCAAGCTGGGCGCCTCCGAGCTGACGCGCAGCGGAACCGTGATGGGGACCCCGCACTACATGTCCCCCGAGCAGCTGCGCGGGCAGAAGGCCGACGCGCGCGCCGACGTCTTCTCGCTGGGCGCGATCTTCTACGAGATCCTCTCGGGCCAGCGCGCCTTCGAGAACCAGCCGATGCACGAGGTGCTGGCCCGCCTGCGCGACCGCGAGGCCGTGCCGCTGCGCAAGCGCGCCCCGGCGACGCCGGCGCTGCTCGTCGACATCGTCGAGCGGGCGATGGCGCGCGAGCCGGGCAATCGCTTCAAGGACGCGGGCGAGCTGAGCCGCGCGCTCGTCCACGCGCGCGAGGAGCTCGCCGGCGAGACGCTCGCGGCTCCGCTCTCCCCGGAGGACGCCAGCGAGCGCACGCTACTGCAGGCGGCCGGCGCGACGATCATCGAGCCGCGCCCCAAGTCACGCACGAGCGTGATCGGATCGAGCGCGCTCGACATGGGCGGCCACCACGAGCCGCAGCGCACGATGCGCCCCGAGGCGACGATGGCGGCCGGCCCCGCGACCGAGATCAGGCGCCGCCCGAGCCCGCTGGCCGTGGGTGCCGTGGTGCTGGCGCTGGGCACCGTGGCCGCCGTGGGGTTCTGGCTGCGCCAGCAGAGGGCCGCGCAGAGTGGAGCCGTCGCGACGGCGGTGCCGGCGGCGCAGGACCAGCTGGGCATGATCACGTTGGATCTGGCCAACTCGAAGCTGGAGCTGGCGCGGACCGAATACGAGAACCACGACTATGCCGCCGCAGCCGGGAGCGCCCGCGAGGCCCTCGGCCTCGACCCGACCAACGCCGACGCGAAGGCGCTCGTGGAGCAGGCGGAGAAGGCCCAGAAGGACCTCGACGCCGCCGTGGCCGAAGCCCGCGCGGCCGCCGCGCGCGGGGACACGTCGACGGCGACCGCCGCGCTCGGGCGCGTGCTGGCGCTCGACTCGCGCCACCCCGTCGCGGCCGAGCTGTCGCAGAGCCTCAACCAGTCGTTCCGCCAGCAGGCCGAGGACGCGCGCCGCCAGACCGCGGCCTCGCGCGCCGCTGCCGACAAGCTGCGGGCGTCGGCCCTGCCGGAGTACGTCGCCGCCGCGAAGCTGACGGGCGAGGCGGACGCCGTGTTCCAGCGCGAGCAGTTCACCGCCGCGGCGCAGAAGTACCTCGCCTCGCGCGACGGCTTCGAGGCGGCGCGGCGCGCGGCCGAGAGCCGCGCGGCCGAGGCGGCCCGCGCCGCCGAGGCGACGCGCGTGGCCGAGCAGGCGCGCGCGGAAGCAGCTCGCCAGGCCTCGCTCAACCCGCAGTTGCCGCGCCCGACCTACGTCCCGCCCGCCGTGACGACCACGACGGTGCCGCCCGCTCGCACCCAGCCTTCGGCCGCTCCGTCGATCGCGCCGAGCCTCGCGCCCACACCGCTGCCGACGGCGGTCGCGAGCGCGTCGAGCCCCTCGCCGGCCGCCGCCTCGGCCTCGGCCGGGGACCCCCGCATGGCCGAGATCGACCGGGTGCTCTCGAGCTACAAGCATGCCTACGAGGCGCTCGACGTCGCCGCCCTGCGCGCCGTGATGGACTTGAGCCCTCAGCAGGAGAAGGGGCTGCGCGAAGCCTTCAAGGCCTTCAAGTCGTACGGGCTCGACATCACGCCGATCGCGACGAGCTTCGAAGCCGACGGCCGCGCGACCGTGCGCGTGTCGCGGCAGGACATCATCAACGGGCAGAAGCGCTCGCCGATGCGCCAGGTCTTCGTGCTCGGCCGACAGGCCGACGGCTGGCGGATCGTTTCCTACTCGTTCGAGAAGTAGGTGTCGGTTCTCCCAGTCGAGGGGAGAAGCGACACTCTCTAGCGGTCTAGAACGAGTAATCGATCCCGAACACCGGCGTGACCTGTGACTGCAGGCCGCCGTCGCCCATCGAGATCAGCACGTTGCCGACGATCAGCAGGCGGCCCGCCGGGTTGAACTTGAAACCCACCGAGGCGAGGTAGAGGCCCATGTTGCCGGTCTTGCTGCCGAGCTGCTGCCGCGTCGCCGACCTCACCGTCGGGTCGTTGCGCTGGGTGAACTGGTAGGTGTGGTCCTCGACCACGAGCCGCTCCGCGTCGAGCAGCGTGCGGCCCACGAAGTCGGCCGCGATCGTCAGCCGCGGGTGGACCGCGACGTCGAAGCCGGCCGTGTAGTTGAGCTCGTCGGGCAGGTCGCCGGTGAACTCGCTGCCGCCGCTCGAGAAGGTGTAGCCGAAGCTCGCGCGCGGCGAGAAGCGGCCCGGCGAGCCGCCGATCACGCCCCAGAGCTTGAACTGCGTGGCGCCCGAGCCGAGCAGGTCGGCCTCGTCCCCGGTCGGCATCCGCAGGTCGCCGCCGAGCGCCGCGCTCGCGGACGCGCCGCGGTAGAGGTTCCACTTGGTCCGGAGCAGCACGTCGCCGATACCGCTCGCATGCCCGCTCTCGGGGTAGACGTGCGACTGGGTGCCGTTCTGATCGAACTGGTGGATGATGGCGGGCGTCGTGATCGTCGCGATGTTGTCGATGGTGGCCGTGACGTTGGCGTCCATGTCGATGCTCAGGTACGGCACGGCCACGCCGACGTCCAGCCGCCCGCTCACCCCATAGCTCGCGAGCAGCACGGTGGTGTCGGTCTTGAGATCGATCGCGAGGTCGGCCTTGATGATGTCGCCCTCGAAGAACAGGTTCAGGCTGCCGCCGTCGCGGTTCGTGTCCTCGTGCGTCAGGTAGAGCGGCAGCTCGCCGCCGCTCAGGTCGCGGCCCTCGAAGCGGTCCCAGCTCGCGTGCTGGTAGTTCACCGCGAGCGCGAACTTGTTCTTCCCGAGCGTGAGCGGCCGCTCGGCGAAGATCGGGCCGAACGATTGCGTCGTGCGGTTGTAGACGCCGAGCGTCTCGTCGAAGGTGTAGGTGAAGCCGCCCGAGGAGGAACCGATCGGGAAGGTCGCGAGCTGCGCGGCGATGCCGGCGTTCAGCTGGCGCAGCGTCGCTTGCGCGTTCGCCTGCGAGCGGAAGTGCGCGTCGTGGCTCTGGACTGGGTTCGCGAGGTTCGGCGCGAGCAGGACGGGGTTGTCCGGGGAGAAGAAGCGCAGCAACAGGCCGGCGAGGCCGGTGCTGCTGCTCTGGGCGGAGGCTGGTTGCGCCGTCGCGACCAGTACCAGACCCGAAGCGAGGATGCGAAGCCGGCGCATGTGTCTTCTCCTTCCCCCGAACGGCAAAGAGGGCAAACCCACGAATCCTAGGGGGTAGCCCCTTTGCGTGTCAATTCTGCTCGAGTGAGTCGAGCAGGGCGCGGGCGGCCGGGTCGGCCGGCGCCGCGGCCACCAGCTTCTCGGCATAGCGGCGAGCCTCCGCGGCGGCCCCGCGCTCGCGGTTGATGGTCACGAGCGCCACCAGCACGTTGCGCGCGCCGGGGTTGCGGGTGCTCGCGCGCCGGAGCGCCGCGAGCGCGTCCTCGGTGCGCCCGGCGGAGTGCAGCCCGATCGCGTACGTGTAGGCGTAGTCGGGCGTCCCCGGAGCCAGCTCGGCGGCCTGCGCGAGCTCGGCGAGCGCTTCGCTTCCGCGCTTCTGCCGCACCAGCAGGAGACCGAGCGCGTGATGGACCGCCGCGTTCCGCGGGTCCACCGCGAGCGCCTTGCGCAACGCTGTGGCTCCCTCGTCGTCCTTGCCCTGGAGCCGCAGCAGGTCGGCGAGGTTGACCCAGGCGGGCACGAACCAGGGCGCGAGTGCGATCGCCGTGTCGTAGTCGCGGCGCGCCGCCTCGAGATCGCCGCGCTTCTGGTCGACGATGCCGAGGTTGACGTGCGACTCGGGCCGCTCGGCGCTCGTCCGCTGCGCCAGGCGGTACTCGTCGAGCGCGCGGTCGAAGGCGCCGCGCGCCTCGCTCGCGAGCTCGGCGTCGGGCACGTCGAGGAACGCGCTCACCGCCTCGACGCGCACCGCCCGCACCTTGTCCCACAGCAGCTGCATGCCGATCCGCACGCGCTCGCGCGGCGGCAGCGCTTCGAGCGCGCTGGCCGCGCCCAGCCGCACCAGCGGGTCGGGGTCGCGCGCCGCCCGCTCGAGCGCCGGGAGCGAGTTGGGCCCCAGGAATGAGGGCAGCAAGGTCACGGCCGTGCCGCGGACGATCCCGGGCTGCGCGGCGTCCTTCACGACCGCGAGCAGCGCGCGCTCCGCGTCCGGCTGGAACGTGCGTCCGGCGTGGAGGGCCGTCGCGTAGTGCGGCTGGTTCTGCCGCCCCTCGGGGTAGAAGCGCTTCACCGCGCGCGCGGCCCACTCGGCCGGGCGGTCCTTGTGGCAGTCGCTGCAGGCGTCGCGCGCCTGCTCGCGGCCGAGCGCGGCCGTCAGGTCCGGACGCGGGACGCGGAACGAATGGTCGTGGCGCGGGTCGACGACCATGTAGGTCTCGGTGCGCATGTGGCAGGCGACGCAGGAGGCGCCCTGGCCCTTCTCGCGGTGGAAGTGGTGCTTGCGCGTCGCGAAGCGCTCGAGCGCGTGGCAGGTGGCGCAGACGAGGTCGGGATCGGCGCGCAGCGTGGCGCTGTGCGGGTCGTGGCAGTCCGAGCAGGTGACGCCGGCGGCGTACATCTTGCTCTGCAGGAACGAGCCCCAGTTGTAGACCTCGTCGCGCATCTGCCCGTCCGCGTAGTAGAGGCCCTGCTCGAGCAGCGCGGGCCGGTGCGTCTGCGCGAGCAGCCGGCCCGGGCGGTACTCCTCGGTCAGCGGGCCGCGCCGGGCATGACAACGCGCGCAGCTCTCCACCTCGCTGCGCATCTCCGCCACCTTCGAGGGCCGCGCGACGCCGCGCGCCTCGTCCATCACCCAGCTGCGCTTCTGCCGCTCGTCGTATCGCACCACGAGGCCGGGATCGCCCTCCGGCTCGCGCCCGCGGGCCTTGGCCGCGAGCGCCCACTGCACGTGGCGCGAGGCGGGGCCGTGGCACGCCTCGCAGGACACGTTCTGCTCCGAATACGTGGTCTCGAAGCTCCGCGAGGCGAGCGAGTAGCCTTTGCGCAGGTTCGTCGAGTGGCACTCGGCGCACTGGCTGTTCCAGTTCTGCGACGGCTTCGTCCAGTGCAGCACGTCGGTGTGCGGCACGCGCTCGCCCGGATACAGGTGGAAGAAGCGCTGCCCGCCCTTCTGCTTCGGCCGGCTGTCCCAGGCGATCCCGAGCGCCTGCAGGCGGCCGCCCGGCAGCTTCAGCAGGTACTGCTCGAGCGGCGTCACGCCGAACAGGAAGGCCACCTCGAACTCGGCCAGCTTGCCGTCGGGCCCGTCGGTGCGGACGATGTAGCGCCCGTCGCGCTTCGAGAAGGTCGTGACGACACCCTGGTGCTCGAAGCGGCGGCCGCCGAAGTCTCCCTGCACGGTCCGCTCGTCCGGCTTCTGCATCGCGAGGTCGTGGTGCGAGCCGCGCCAGCGCCGGGTCTCGGCCGCGTGGCAGGTCTCGCAGGTGCTCACGCCCACGTAGTCGAGCGGCGGCGGGCCCATCGCCGTTCCCTGTCCAGGCGGCGGCAGCATCAGCACGACGCCGAGCGCGAGCACCACCAGGACCGCGGCCAGCAGGTAGAGGGCGCGCCTTCGTGCCGCGTGCGTCATGGAACGGAACTCAGGGTCCGCGTCAGCGCTTCAGCATCCGGATCTCGGTGCCGCCGCGCTCGAAGGAGACCTCGTCCATCAGCTGGTTGATCAGGTAGATGCCGCGGCCGTGGTCGCGGTAGAGGTTGTGGCCGCGCACCGGGCTCGGGATCGACGTCGGGTCGAAGCCCGCGCCGGGATCGCGCACCACGATCAGGATCCCGCGCGCCGGGTCGCAGGCGACGCACACCTCCACGCGCTTGTCGGGGTCGTTCCGGCAGCCATGTTGAATCGCGTTGGCGAGCGCCTCGCGCAGCGCCGTCTCGATCTCGAACTCCTTGCCCTGCGAGCACTCCATCTGGCGCGCGACCGCCATCACCTCTTCGACGGCGGGCGTCAGCGCTTCGAGCTGCCCCGGCACTTCCTTGCGAACGACGACCTCCAGGGCGTCCGGGTCGAAGTCGCAGCCGTTACGTTCGTCGCTCATGCAGTTCTCGTCCCGGCGCGTCGCCCCCCGGGGTGGGCTAGCATACCGAAAAGCTACGGGCTACGGGGCGGCTCGGACGCGCCGGGAGCGGCGACGACCGACTCAAACGCCGGCGTCGACCACTCGGCGAACTGCCCGTCCGGCTGGCGCACCACGAAGCGAGCGGCCAGCCGCTCGCGCGCCGCGAGCGCGCGGCCCGCATCGGGGCCGAGCACCATCAGCGTCGTGGCGAGCGCGTCGGCCCAGGCCCCGTCCGCGTCGACGACGGTCACCGACGCGAGGTCGTGGGCCACGGGCCGACCCGTGCGCGGGTCGAGGATGTGGCTCCGGCGGTGCCCCTCCGCGTCGGTCCAGAACTTGCGGTAGTCCCCCGAGGTGGCGACTCCGGCGTCGGCCAGCTCGAGCACCGGCGTGCGCCCCCTGGCCCCGTCGGGCCACTCGACCGCCACGCGCCAGCGGCCGCCGTCGGCGCGGCGACCGCGCGCCGCCACCTCGCCGCCGACGTCCACGAGCACGTCGGGGTGGCCGAGCGCCACGATCGCGCGCGCGATCCGGTCCGCCGCCCAGCCGTCGCCGATCGCCGAGACGTCGCACGCCACGTCGGGCCGCGCCTTGGCCACGGTCGAGCGGGCCGCGTCGAGCGCGAGCAGCCGGTAGCCCACGCGCGCGCGGAGCGCCTGGAGCTCGTCGTCGCCCGGGGGCTTGCGCACGGCAGCGTGCGGCCCGAACCCCCACGCCTCCACGAGCGGAAGCACGGTCGCGTCGAAAGCCCCCTGCGAGAGCTCGCTCGCGCGCCGAGCGAGCTCGAGCGCCTCGAGCGTCTCGCGCGAGACCGGAAACGGCGCCGTCGAGGCGTGCGCGTTCAGCCGCGAGATCTCGGAGTCCGGATTCCAGCCCGAGAACAGGCGGTCGGCGAGCGCGATCTGGCTCGCGATCGCCCCTCGGACCCTCTCGTTGGCTGGCTCGTCGCCGACCGCCATCACCACGCGCACGGCGTAGCGGCTGCCGAAGGCCGGGCCGGAGAAGACGACCGCGGCGCGCGGCCCGGCGGGGCCGCCCGATTGGCGCGCGAGCGCGAGGTCCGCGACGGGAACGACCAGAAGCGACGCGAGCAGCCAGGGTCGCGGCACGAGGAGGCGAGTGTAGCGTGAGCCGCCGGCTTGCGCCGCGGCCGCCCGATCGATCATGATGCGACACACTCGGAGGTTTCATGGCGAAGGCACGGCGCACCACTCACCGCAGCAGCAAGGGCAAGAAGCTCTACGCCGTCCGCGACGCGAGCGGACGCTTCAAGGACATCCAGACCTACGAGCGCTCGCACCGCGCCGACCTCGCCCGGACCTCGAAAGCAGAGACGACGAAGGCGAAGGCCCGCAAGAAGGCCGGCCGCCGCAAGGCCGCCAAGAAGCGCTGAGCGGGAGGCGCCGCTCGGTGCGCAGGCTCGTCCTCGCCCTGGCCGCGACAGCTCTCGTCGCGTCGTCGGCTCGCGCGCAGCAGTTCAAGATGCCGCGCGTCGACCTCGACTACGACAAGGACGAAAACTTCGCGCTCTTCAAGACCTACAGCTGGAAGGACACCGAGGTCGTCGCCACCGACCCGGGGATGCACGCGCGCATCGTCTGGTACGTCGACCGCGAGCTCGAGAAGAAGGGCCTGAAGAAGTCGAAGGACGGCCCCGGCGACCTGCTCGTGCGCTACTACGCGAAGAAGCAGGAGGGGCTCAAGGGCACCCCGACTCAGGAGCAGACGACGCTGCCCGGCGGATCGGGACAGCTCACGACGGGTGTCGACTTCCAGAAGGTGCTCGAGGGTACCTTGCTGATCGAGCTTCAGCGCAGCAGGGACAACGGCCCTGTGTGGCGCGCGGCGACGGAGTACAAGTCGATCGACAAGCAGAAAATCGACGCCGACACGGCCTCCGCGGTGAAGCTGCTGATCAGCAAGTACCCGCCGCCTCGCTAGCGGGGGGACGCCAGCGGGGGGCTCGGGGGGTGCTCAAACCCCCCGAAAGCCGGTCCAGAGTCGGCTGTTTGCTTCTCGTCTTCCTGTGTTCCTCAGGTTCAGTCCCGCAAGGCTGCGTGATTCACGCTCCTGACCCCGCGTTGCTGCGGGGCCGAGGTCGATGTCTCCGCCGCGACCGGGATCCCGAGACGCGTCCAACACCGCGACAAGGGACGCGTCCCGGGAGCCCTCCGGCTCGCGGCTACCCGTGACGACCTCGGCTTTGCCGAAAAGACCCGGCGACTCACTGCCTAGCGCTGTTACAATCGGTTACTCGTTCCGGAACGAGTAACCGAAGGTAACGCTGGCACAATCAGTGCCCGTGCAACCGCAGCACGGCCTGCCACAGCTGGCGCGCGAAAACCCAGGCAAAGGCGCCCAGGACAAGGACGGCAACCGTCGTCAGCAGCGCTTTCCTACTCATGGGCGAGTGCCTCCCGCACGGGATGGCGCGACGCGTGCCAGGCCGG
>Ga0184625_10000327_pt1 | contig 17111 bp, 9 predicted proteins | sample PLM3_30_b1_FD_133151 | JGI IMG/M metagenome (GOLD analysis project Ga0184625, IMG submission 133151) | Groundwater sediment microbial communities from an aquifer in East River, Colorado, USA - PLM3_30_b1 | ecosystem: Environmental > Terrestrial > Soil > Riparian zone | place: USA: East River... | reverse complement strand
GTCGATCTCCGCGAGCCAGCCATCGTCGAACGCCTCCGTGACGACCAGCACGCCGGGCGCGCCGAGCTCCGCCGCCACTTCCAGCTCGTCGGCCGAGCGAGACACGATCCTGGCGGATGCGCCGCCGGGGGCCGGCTGCTCCGGCGCCGGGCCCGCCCTCCCGGCGTCCGCGAGCAGGACCTCGGTGTCCGGGTCGAAGCCGGGATCGAGCACCGCGGCGAGCGCGTCGCCTTCGGCGGGACGCTCGCGCTCGATCACGTACGCGGCTGGCTTGGGATCCGGCACGCGAAGAAGCTGCAGCGGGCAGACGTACGGAGTCGGCAGGACAGCCACCGGCTCGAGCCCTGCTGGCGCCTGCGGCCCGACGAAGAGCACGTGGCGCACACCGCCGAGCTGCAGCAGCCGCAGCGCCTCGGCGCTGCCGGGCCGCCCCGTCACGAGCGCCGTGTAAGGCGCCGTCCAGCGTGGGCCCAGACCGGTGAACTCCCCGTCGAAGCTGCCGCGAAGGCCAAAACGGGCGCCGGACGGCGGGCGCAGCGTGTCGAAGAACCCGAGCGCCGCCAGCGCCGGGAGGTCGAACCCGGCCGGACCTTCGCCCGGGGCGAGACAGCCCGGGGTGCTCGAGGCGGAGAGCCGGCCCGGCTCGTGGCCGATGCGGTCGAGCACTGCCGGACGACGAGAGTAGAGCTCGGCCGGCGCGGTGGCGTTCGTGCCGTACCCCACGGCCACGAGGTCGAGCGCGCCCAGCACGAGGAGCGCCGTGAGCGGGCCCGCGCCGGCGGCGTCGGCGCGCGCGCGCCGAAACATCAGCAGCGCGACGACTGCCAGCAGCAGCGCGCTGCGCGCCAGCTTGAGCGCCGCGACGGCCTCGGGGGCCGAGCTGCCGGTACGCGCCGCAGAGACGGTCAGCACCAGCGCGAGCAGGAGCAGCCCCAGCCCGAGAATGCGGGCGCGACGACGATCCCCAGCGGACCACTCGCGTGCGAACGCGACGGCCCCCGCCGCGGCCAGGAGCGCCAGGCAGAGCGCACCCGGCAGCAGGTACTTCGGCGGATAGCGGAGCAGCGAGAACCCCGGGACCTGGAGCAGCAGAGCGTAGACCGGCGTGTACCGCCCCAGGCTCAGCAGCACCAAGAGCGCCGCCCCCGCGGCGAGCGGCCAGGTGCGCGCACGGTCGAGCGCGAGGCCGAGCGCGGCCAGGGCCAGCGTCACGACGCCGACGTAGAGGCAGGCGAAGAGCGGCTCGCGCCCCTCGAACAGGCGCTCGCGGTCGGCCATCGACAACGGCGCGTCGGAGACGAGCCGCGGCACCGCGAGGTCGACCAGCGACTCCGGGTGCAGCGACCAGTAGGCGCGCGTGCGCAGGTCCTGGGTCGCGCGCAGCCCGTGAAGCCCTCGCTCGAGCGTCGGCAGCCACTGCACGGCGCCGATCGCGAGCGTGAGCCCCGCCGCGAGCGCGAGGGACGGCAGCAGCCTCGCGAGGCCGCTCGCGCGGCCGCCGCGCAGCTCGAGCAGCAGCCGGCCGAACCCGACGAGCGCGGTCATCAGCACGAGGTCGCCCGATCCGGCGACGATCTGGCCCGCGGCGAGCGCCCCGAGCACGAGCGCCTGGCGCCGTCCCGGCGAGCGCAGCAGCCCTTCGAGCGCCCAGAGCACCCAGGGCATGAAGGCCGCGCCGGCGAAGTGATGGTAGAGGCCGAGCGCCGACAGCAGCGGGCCGGCGAGAGCGTAGGAGGCGCCGGCGACGCCGGCGGCGAGCGGGTGCCCGAACAGCCGTCGCGCGAGCGCAGCGGCGCCTGTCGCCGCGAGCAGGCTGTGCCCGAGCGCGAACAGCTCGAACTGCAGCGGCACCGGCAGCGGCAGCAGCAGCCAGGTGACCGGGTAGGCGAGCTCCGCGCTGGCATCCGCGAGAAACGGCTCCCCGAACCCGACCCAGGGGTTCCAGAGCGGCAGCTCTCCCCGGGCGACCGCCGAGCGCAGGGCGGAGCGCTGCGGGACGAAGATGGAATGGATGTCGCGCGCGTAGAGCACGCGCGACGGCGGGAGTGCGTCGGCGAAGGTGGCGAGCACGAGCAGCGCCAGCGCCGCGGCCGTGAGGAGTCGCGGCGTCGCCAGGTGCTCGAGTCGGCTCATGCCGGCACGGGCACGGAGACGAGCGGAAGGCGCACGTCGAACTGCGTGCCCTGGCCGGCACTGCTCAGCACGGTGAGGTCGCCGCCGTGCTGGCGGACGATCTGGAACACGATCGCGAGCCCGAGGCCGGATCCCGCCCGTCCCGAGGCCGCGAGCGGCTCGAACAGGCGCCGTTGCTCATCGCGGGGCAGGCCGCGCCCCTCGTCGCGCACGCTCAGCACCAGGTCGCCGCCGTTGCGGTGCAGCCCGATCTGCAGGCGGCCGCCTCCGGGCATGGCCTCGAGGCCGTTTCTCACCAGGTTCCAGAAGACCTGGGCGATCTGATCGGGATCGGCGTTGCAGATGTGCGGGCCCGCGTCCGCCTCGAACTGGATCACGTGGTCGGGACCCACCTCGTTGCCGTTGCGCAGCAGCGTGACCGCCGACTCGATCACCGGCAGGATGTCGACGGCGTGGCGGGGGCTCGCCGGCGTACGGGCCTGGTAGAGGAAGCGGTTGAGCGTGTCCGACAGCCGCTTCGACTCGCGCGAGATGATGTCGAGCAGCCGCCCCTGCTCCTCGCCGAGCGCGGGCTCGGCGGTGAGCACCTGGGCCGAGCCGCGGATCGAGCCGAGCGGGTTGCGGATCTCGTGCGCCAGCTGCGCCGCCATCTCGCCCACTGCGGCCAGCTTCTCCTTGGTGCGGACCTGCTCCTCCAGCCGCCGGATCTCGGTGAGGTCCTGGAACACGACGAGGCAGCCGCGGCGCAGCGGCTCCTGCGTCGCGAGCGGCGTCACGGACACGCCGAGCTCGACCTGCCGTCCGGTGGGGTGCCGGTAGGAGACCTCGAGGCGCGCGAGCGCGCGCATGGCGGCGCGCGTCTGCAGCTCGGGGGGCCGAAGCAGGGGCGAGCCGAACACCTCCGCCAACAGCGAGCCGCGCAGGTTGTCGGAGGAGCGGCCGAGGATCGTCTCGCCGAAGCGGTTCGCGTAGAGGATATGGCCGTCGGCGTCGGTGGTGATGAGCCCGCTCTGGATGCTGTCGACGATCACCTGGTTGAGGCCGCGCAGGTCGGCGACCTCGAGCGTCACCTCGCGCAGCCTCACCCCCGCGTGCTGCAGGCTCTCCGCCAGGTACGACCCGAGCAGCGCAACCGTGGCGCAGGCCACGCCGAGCACGAAGACCGAATACACGATCGCTCGCGCCGGCAGGTCGGAAAGGTCCGCCAGCCCCACCGGGGGCATCGCCCCCGCGCGCACCAGCGCCAGCACACCCCCGTAGAGCGCCGTCGCCAGGCCGGCGAGCAGCAGCGCGCCACGGCGCTGGACCAGCATCGTGGCCGACAGCACGGCGAGCGGGTAGAGCAACAGGAAGCCGGTGCGCACGCCGCCGGTCACGTAGACGAGGGCCGTCACCATCAGCAGGTCGCCCAGCAGCTGGGTGTGCGCGAGCAGCAGCCGCGACCGCACGAAGCGCAGCGCGATCACGTGCACGACGGTGAGCGCGTAGGTCGCGCCGATCACGAAGTACAGCGGGTTGACGGTGTAGAGCGTCTCGGAGACGGCCTCGACGTAGGTCGCGATGAACAGCAGGGTGGTCACCATGACCACCCGGAACATCATCAGCCGCTTGAGCGAGACCTCGAGGCTGGCGTCGCTGTTCATGTGCTCGCGGCTCCCGGCGGCAGCCGTCCCGAGGCCGAGAACGCGGCCCCGGGACGGCGGTCCAGGATCAGGAGAGCTTGCTGATCAGGTCGAAGAGCGGCAGGTACATCGCGATGATGATTCCGCCGACCGTGATGCCGAGGAACAGGATCATCACCGGCTCCATCAGCGTCAGCAGGTTGGCGACCGCCTGGTCGACCTCTTCCTCGTAGAAATCGGCGATCTTGGTGAGCATGGCGTCGAGCGCGCCCGTCTGCTCGCCGACGCCGATCATCTGCACCACCATCGGCGGGAAGACGCCGGTCTCCTTGAGCGGCTGGGCCACCGTGAGACCGCCTTCGACGCCCTTCCTCACGGCCATGATCGCGTCCTCGACGATCGCGTTGCCTGCGGTGCGCGCGGTGATCTCGAGCCCGTCGAGGATCGGCACGCCCGAGGCGATCAGCGTCGAGAGCGTGCGGCAGAAGCGCGCCACCGCGATCTTCTGCATCAGCACGCCGAAGATCGGCGCCTTCAGGATCACCTTGTCCACGACACGCCGCCCGGCGTAGGTCGCGTAGTAGCGCCTGAAGGCGACGACACCCAGGATGCCGCCGATCACGAGGAACGGCAGCAGGCGCACGAACCAGCGGCTCAGCGAGATCACGAAGCGCGTCGGCAGCGGCAGCTCGGCGTTCAGGCCGGCGAACATCGAGGCGAAGGTCGGGATGACCTTCCACAGGATCACGGCGATCACGATGCCCGCGATGCTGATGACCGCGATCGGGTAGACCATCGCGCCCTTGACCTGCGCCTTGAGCTTGACGTTCTTCTCGATGTAGGTCGCGAGCCGCTTCAGGATCGTGTCGAGGATACCGCCCGCTTCGCCGGCGGCGATCATGTTGGTGAAGAGGTCGTCGAAGGCCTTCGGGTGCTTGCGCATCGCGTCGGCGAGGCTGGCGCCGCCCTCGACGTCCATGCGCGTCTGCTGCAGGATCTTGGCGAACGTCTTGTTCTCCTGCTGGCTCCCGAGGATCTCGAGACACTGCACGAGCGGCAGACCGGCGTCGATCATGACCGAGAACTGTCGGGTGAAGATCGCGAGGTCCTTGGAGGGCACGCCGCCGCCCAGCTTGGGCAGCGCGAGCTCCCTGCCCTTCTCCTTGACCGACGAGACCAGGATCTGGTCGCGCCGGAGCAGCTGCATCACGGCTTCCTTGTTGTCGGCGACCCTCTCGCCCGACACCACCTTGCCGTCGCGAGTCTTGCCCTTCCAGACGTAAGCAGGCACCTTGTCCTCCCGGAGCTAGCGGCCCGCCGGCCGCATCGGCGCGCGTCCACCCGCCTGCGCTGTGGCGAGGCCGGCACCGCGGTTGATCATGTCCTGCAGCTCCTCGGGCAGCGAGCTGATCCCGAGAGCGGTCTGCAGCGAGATCTGCTTGGAGAAGTACAGGCTGGCCAGGGACTGGTTGAACGTTTGCATCCCGTACTTCTCCTGGCCGGTCTGCATCGAGGAGTAGATCTGGTGGATCTTGTCCTCGCGGATCAGGTTCCGGATCGCGGGGTTCGGAACCAGGATCTCCATGGCGAGCGCGCGCCCGCTGCCGCTCGCGCGCGGGAGGAGGCTCTGGCACATGATCCCCTCCAGCACGAGCGACAGCTGCGCCCGCACCTGCGACTGCTGGTGCGCTGGGAAAACGTCGACGATGCGGTTGATGGTCTGTGCGGCCGAGTTGGTGTGGAGCGTCGCGAAGGTCAAGTGGCCGGTCTCGGCGATGCGCAGCGCGGACTCGATCGTCTCGAGGTCGCGCATCTCGCCGATCAGCACCACGTCGGGGTCCTCGCGCAGAGCCGCGCGCAGCGAGTTCGAGAACGAGTGGGTGTCGGCGTGCACCTCGCGCTGGTTGACGACGCACTTCTTGTGCTGGTGCAGGTACTCGATCGGGTCCTCGACCGTGAGCATGTGCTCGTGGCGCTCGGAGTTGATCTTGTCGAGCATCGCGGCGAGCGTCGTCGACTTGCCCGAGCCGGTCGGACCCGTCACCAGCACCAGGCCGCGCGGCTTGTCGCAAATCGTGGCGATGACCGGGGGCAGCCCCAGCTCCTTGAAGCCGCGGATCTCGTACGGGATCGTGCGGTAGACGGCCGCCACGGCGCCGCGCTGCATGAACACGTTGGCGCGGAAGCGCGCCAGGCCCTTGATGCCGAAGCTGAAGTCGAGCTCGAGGCTCTCCTCGAAGCGATGCTTCTGGGCGTCGGTCAGCACGCTGTAGGCGAGCTGCTTGGTCTCGACCGCCGTCAGCGACGGCAGGTCGAGCGGCCTGAGCTTGCCGTCGATGCGCACCTGCGGCGCCGAGTTGGTGGTGACGTGGAGGTCGGTGCCTCCCATCTCGGTCATCGTCTTGAGCAGCTGGTGAAGGCTGACGGCCACGCCCTACCCCCTTGTCACGATACCCGACGCGCGGCGCGACGAGCGCCCCGACTCTAGAGCACGGTCTCGCGCAGAACCTCTTCGACGGTGGTGACGCCGCTCTTGATCTTCTCGAGGCCGCTCATGCGCAGCGTGAGCATGCCCTCTTCGAGCGCCTTCCTCTTGATCTCGACCGCGGTCGCCCCGACCATGATCAGGTCGCGGATCCCCTCGCTGATCTCCATGACCTCGTAGAGGCCGACGCGGCCCTTGTAGCCGGTGCCGTTGCAGGTCGCGCAGCCCTTGCCCTTCATCACCTGGAACGAGCCGATCACGTCCGGCTGGAAGCCGATGTCCACGAGCGACTTGGTCGGCACGTTCGCGGTGTCGTCGAACTTGCACTTGGCGCACACGCGGCGCACCAGGCGCTGGGCCTGGATCAGGTTGACCGCGGTGCCGACCAGGAACGGCTCGATGCCCATGTTCACCATGCGCGAGATCGTCGACGGGGCGTCGTTGGTGTGGAGCGTCGAGAGCACCAGGTGGCCGGTGAGCGCTGCTTTCACGGCGATTTCCGCCGTCTCGTAGTCGCGGATCTCGCCGACCAGGATGATGTTCGGGTCCTGGCGCAGGAACGAGCGCAGCACCGCCGCGAAGTTGAGGCCGATGTTGTCGCGGATCTGGACCTGGTTGATGCCCGGAAGGTTGAACTCGACCGGGTCCTCGGCCGTCATGATGTTGGTGTCGGGCTTGTTGAGCGCCGCGATCGCCGAGTAGAGCGTGTTGGTCTTGCCCGAGCCGGTCGGGCCCGTGACCAGCACGATCCCGTAGGGCTTGCTGATCGCGTTCTTGAAGCGCTCGAGCGAGTGCGGCTCGAAGCCGAGCTTGGTCATGTCCAGCATCAGCTTCGACTTGTCGAGCAGCCGCATCACGATCTTCTCGCCCCACAGCGTCGGCAGGCACGAGACGCGGAAGTCGAGGTCGCGGCTGCGGTCCTCGACCTTCATCTTGATCTTGATGCGGCCGTCCTGCGGCAGGCGCTTCTCCGCGATGTCGAGCTTCGCCATGATCTTGACGCGCGACGTGAGCGGGTCCTTCAGCTTCATCGGCAGCGCCATCACGTTGTAGAGGATCCCGTCGATGCGGAAGCGGACGCGGAATTCCTTCTCGTAGGGCTCGATGTGGATGTCCGAGGCGCCGCGCTTCAGCGAGTCGACGAGCAGCACGTTCGTGAGCTTGATGACCGGCGCGGCGTCCGCCGACTTGCTCATGGTGGCGAGGTCGATCTCTTCGTCCTCGCTCTTCACCGTTTCGACGTCGGCCTCGGCATCCCCCATCGAGTCGAGGTCGATCTCGGATAGGCCCCCGATCGAGGCCATGTCGTCGACGCTCAGCCCGGGTCCGTCCAACGCTTCCTTGAGGCTGCCGCCGCCCGCCGAGCCGTAGCCATGGCCGTGGCCGCCGCCGCCCGAGGCCGCCGAGTCCCGCCGCAGCTCGAGCGATCGCGTGGAGCCGTAATAGCGCTCGATCGCGTCCTCGATGGCACTCTCGGACGCCACCACCGGCTCGACGTTGTAGCCGGTCATGAACTTGATGTCGTCCATGGCGAACACGTTCGTCGGGTCGGCCATGGCGATCGTCAGCACCGCGCCGGAGCGCGACAGCGGCAGCACCTGGTACTTGCGCGCCGTCTCGGCCGGGATGATCTTGATGATCGCGGGGTCCACCTCGAAGTGGTCGAGGTTGATCGAGGGCACGCCGTACTGTCGCGACAGCAGGCTCGTGATCTCCTCGTCCTTCACGAAGCCCAGGGACACGAACGCCTTCCCCAGCTTGCCGCCACCCATCTTTTGGTGATTGAGAGCTTCCTGAAGCTGCTGAGGAGTCACCATGTTCTCCTTCAGCAACAACTCTCCAAGTTTGACTGGCATGCCTCGCTAGCTCAAAAAAGCACGTAAGTACAGCTACTTAGTCGCCGGATGCTAACGCGCAAGTCGAGATGTGTCAAGGCCGTTTCTCGTCCGTGCACCAGCGTCCGGAAGGCGGTCACACACCGCTCCCGAACGCGCAGAATAGCACGGCGCGTGCCCGCTTCTGGTGCATTAGGGCACAGACGCTCAGGGAGCCGTGCCGACGGGGGCCGGCAGCTCCAGCCGACGCGCCAGCCAGGTCCAGGGCGCCCTGTCCGTAGTCTGGAAGCCGGACAGCTCCGGCGCGGACGCGAGCAGGCGAGCCGCGGCCGCCCTGTCGCCTCCCAGCCCGAGCCCGAGCACGCGCCACATCCGGATCCGCGGAGCATGCGCGGCGTGGGACTCGGCGAGCCCGAGGCGGCGGTCGGCCTCCGCGTAGTCCCGGCGGGCGAGCGCGTCCAACCCGAGCAGCTCCTCCGCCATCGGCGAGTCCTCTCCGCGCGCCACGGCGGCGCGGGCGAGGCGAACCTCCGCGACGCTCGTGCCGAGGGCCCACAGGACGGGCGCCCGCAGCGCCGTCTTCGTGAGCAGCCGGTCGAGGTCCGAGAGGCCCGAACCGGCCGGGGCGTGGTCACCCAGCGCCGCCGCGTTCATCGCGTCCTGGGCCAGGAAGGCCGCGCGCGCGGCGTCGCGCATGGGCTCCGGCCAGAGCCGGCGCACGAGCTCGCTCTCGAAGAAACGCCGTTGCGGCGCGTCGATCTGCATCAGCCGGACGAACGCAGCGATGTCGTACGGCGTGCGCACCCGCGGGGAGATGCGGTAGGGGTGCTCGTCGTCGAGCTCCGGCGCTCCGGCGACCAGCTGCCGCAGCACGGGCGCATCCGCGAGAAAGGACGCGCCGAGCAGCGCAGGATCGTCCAGCCCGGCCTCCTGCAGCCGCTCGGCCACCACCGGGTCACGCCACTGCGCCGAGAAACGCTCGGCGCTCACCGGCCCCCTCGCATCCCGCGTGCCGACCAGCATCCAGTCCAGCAGGTATCCGCTCCAGAGCGAGCAGTCTTCGAACACGGCGCAGAAGGCGCCCACGATCGCGCGCATCTCGCGCGGCTCCAGCTGGTAGACGGGCAGCCAGTAGGTGACGACGCCGCCGTCCCGCAGCCGCGAGCGCGCCAGGGCGAAGAACTCGCGCGAGTACAGGCTCGCGATGCCCGCCACGCGCGGCGGCGGCGGCTCGGCCGTGACGATGTCGTAGCGGGCCGGAGTCGTCAGCAGGAAGAAGCGGCCGTCCTCGACGTGCACGTGCACGCGCGGGTCGGCCAGCGGGTTGCTGGCCGGGCTGTCCTGGGCGAGCGCCGACAGCCGCAGCACGTCGCGCGAGACGTCCACGACGTCGATCCGCTCGAGCTCGCGCGTCTCCACCAGCGCGCGCGCGGTCGTGCCGAGGCCGTAGCTGATCAGGAGCGCCGTCCGCGGCGCGGGGTGGACGGCCACCGGCCACCAGGCGTAGAGGCCCATGTAGCGGCGCCCGACGTAGGTCGTCCCCGACATCGCCATGCCGTTGGTGACCAGCCGGTGCGCAAGCGGCCGGTCGAAGGCGTCCTGCCGCAGCAGCATCACCGTCTCGGTCAGGCCTTCCGCGAACGCGATCGGTCGATAACCCTCGCTCTGCCAGCGCGAGGCGATCAGCGGCACGTAGCGGTTCAGCATCAGGCCGAACGGGAACAGCACGACCGCGGTGAGCAGCAGCGCCCCCGCGACCGCGAGCAGGATGCGCTGCTGCGCGAACGCCTCCGCGTCGTGGGAGAGCAGCGCGACGACACCGTAGCCGCAGGCCAATCCGAACAGCGAGCGCTCGACTCCGAGCATGGGCAACAGCATGAAGCCGGCCGCGAGGGCGCCCAGCATCGCGCCGGTCGTGTTGGCGAGCGTGACCAGGCCGGTCGCGCGCGTGGCGTTGGCGACCTGCGCGTGCAGCGCCCGCCCCAGCAGCGGGAACAGCAGGCCCGACAGGAACGAGACGGGGAACATGAGGGGCAGCGAGATCTCGAAGTAGTCTCCGAGCGTCGTGAGCAGCGTGTCGCGGGCCGACGGCGCCACCTCGACGAACGTCGCGTAGCTCCACACCACCCCGACCCCGGCGGCCACCGCCGCGAGCGGCGCCCAGCGGTGCGCGTCGGGGCGCCAGCCGAGCAGGACCGAGGCCACGAGGCCCCCGGTGGCGATCCCGAACAGCACCACCGCCAGCAGCACGGCGAACGTCCACGCGCTCGCGGGCGTGAACGCCAGCAGGAAGCGGAACCAGACGACCTCGAGCGCCAGCAGGATCCCGCCCGACAGGAATGCCGCGCCCAGCACGCGCCACGCCCCCGACCGCAGCCGCACGCGAGGGGGCACGGCGACCGCCGTGTCCTGCCCCGCGATTCGACCCGCGAGGGCCACGGCCCCGGCTGCGGCCACGAGGTTCAGCAAAGCCGCCACGAGCGCCGCCCTGCGAATGCCGATCGCCTCCACGAGCAGCAGGTCGCCGGCCAGCGTGCCCAGCACCGCGCCGAACGTGTTCCACCCGTAGAGCTGGCCCAGGATGCGCCCGAAGTTGGCGTCGTGCCGTGAAAGCGCTCCTGCCAGCAGCGGCAGCGTCGTTCCCATCGCGCACGAGGGCAGGAGCAGCATCCCGAAAGACACGACGACGCGCAGCGCGTCGAGCGGCTGGGCACCCAGCGAGCCCATGAGCGGAGCCAGCAGATGGCCGACCAACGGGAACACCAGGACCAGCCCGACGCCGCTCAGCGCGACGACGACCTCGAGCGCCGCGTAGACGCGGAGCGGGCTCGCGACCCGGCCACTCCAGCGCACGGCGAAGCCGTTGCCGATCGCGAGCCCGGCCATGAACGACGCGGTGACCAGCGCGGACGCCCAGACCGTGTTGCCGAGCGCGAGGCCGGCCTGGCGGAACCACAGCGTCTCGAACAGCAGCGCCGCCGTGCCCGAGACCAGGAAGATGACGCACAGGATCGGGGTCATCGCGGGGATTCTAGTCCGACTGCGCAAGCCCCACGGGCCCGCGGGCACGCGTGCGTCTGCTAGCATCGTCCCCCGATGACGACGGCGCCCGCGGGCTCGAGCATTCGCTTCCACTCACCCTCGTACGACGAGCGCGAGCTCGAGGCCGTGCGGGCGGCACTGGCGGGCCACAGCCAGGGCGACGGACCGATCGGACGCCGCGTCGAGGCGCGGCTCGCGGAGCTCACGGGCGCCTCGCGCGTGCTGCTGACGACCTCCTGCAGCCACGCGATGGAGCTCGCGCTGCTGGCGCTCGGCGTCGGCCCCGGCCAGGAGGTGATCTGCCCGTCGTTCACCTTCGCGTCGACCGCCAACGCGGCGCTGCGCGTGGGCGCGCGGCCCGTCTTCGCCGAGATCGAGGAGGCGACGCTCGGGCTCGACCCGCGCGACGTCGAGCGCCGCCTGACGCCGCGGACCGCCGTGCTGCTGCCCGTCCACTACGCGGGCGTCGCCCCCGACATGGAGGCGCTCCTCGACATCGCGAAGCGGCGCGGGCTGCGCGTGGTCGAGGACGCCGCGCAGGGCATCGCCGCGCGCTGGCGCGGCCGCGCGCTCGGGACGCTGGGCGACGCGGGCTGCCTGAGCTTCCACGAGACGAAGAACCTGAGCTGCGGCGAGGGCGGCGCGCTCCTGGTTTCGGACCCGGAGCTCGCGAAGCGCGCCGAGATCGCGCGGGAGAAGGGCACGAACCGCGCGGCCTTCTTCCGCGGCGAGGTCGACAAGTACACCTGGGTCGCCGAAGGCTCGAGCTACGTGCTCTCGGACGTGCTCGCGGCGATCCTGGACGTGCAGCTCGACAAGCTGGCCGAGGTCCAGGCGCGCCGCGCCGCCGTCGTCGCCCGCTATCGCGCCGGGCTCGCGGACTGGGCGGCCCGCGAGGGGGTGCGCCTTCCCGCCGAGCTGCCCGAGCGCGAGCCGAACCACCACATCTTCTACCTGCTCTACCCCGAGACGGCCCGCCGCGACCGCGCGCTGGCGGCGCTCCGCTCGCGCGGGGTGATGGCCACCTTCCACTACATCCCGCTGCACTCCGCGCCACAGGGACGAAGGATCGGCGCGGACTACGAGCTGCCGGTCACCGAGCGCGTCTCGGCGACGCTGCTGCGGCTGCCGCTGCACGCGCGCCTCTCGGATGCGGACCTCGACCGCGTGATCGACGCGGTGCGCGGCGCGGAGGCCTGAGTGGGCACGCCGCCGCACCTGAGCCTGGTGCTCGCCTGCTACAACGAGGCGGAGCACCTCGAGGCGAGCTTCGCCGAGATCAGGGACTCGCTCGAGCAGGCGCGCTTCCCCTTCGAGGTCCTGCTCGTCGACGACGCCAGCCGCGACGACACGCGCGCGATCCTGGCCCGGATCGTGGCCGCCCATCCGCAGCTTTCGCTGCGCACGATCCTGCACGAGCGCAACCGCGGCCGCGGCGCCACGGTGACCGACGGCTTTCGCGCCGCGCGCGGCACGATCACGGGCTACCTCGACGTCGACCTCGAGGTGCACTGCCGCTACATCCCGTCGCTCGTGCGGGCGATCGAGCGGGGCGCCGACGTCGCGACGCTGCGCCGGATCTACGCGTTCCAGCTGCGCTCGCTCGACCGTTACCTGATGAGCCGCGGCTACTCGTTCCTGGTGCGGCGGCTGCTCGAGATCGACGTCGCCGACACCGAGACCGGCTACAAGTTCTTCCGCCGCGAGAAGCTGCTGCCGCTGCTCGACGAGATCCGCGACCCCGGCTGGTTCTGGGACACCGAGTTCATGGTCCGCGCCTCGCGGCGGGGGCTCAAGATCGTCGAGATCCCCGGCGCCTACATCAGGCGCGGCGACAAGACCTCCACGGTGAAGGGGGTTCGCGACTCGCTGCGCTACTTCGGGCAGCTCCTGCGCTTGCGCGGCGAGCTGCGGCGCGAGGGCCGATGAAGGCCTTCACTGAGCTGGGCTTGCGCAAGGCGGCGCGCTTCGGCTGGTTCACGGTCGCGATGATCCCCTACCGGCTGCTGCCCGTGCCGCAGCTGCGCGCGCCGTGGCTGCGCCTGCTCGGCGCGCGGATCGGCGGCGGGTCGATCCTGCACGACGTGCGCTTCTTCAATCTCTACCGGCGCGGGCTCGCCGGACTGCACATCGGCGAAGACTGCTTCCTCGGAGACGAGTGCCTGCTCGACCTGGCCGAGGGCATCACGCTCGAGCGGCAGGTCACCCTCGCCGAGCGCGTCCTCGTCCTCACGCACACGAACGTCGGCTACCACGACCATCCCCTGCAGGCGCACTTCCCCGCGATGGCCGCGCCCGTGGTGATCGAGCAGGGCTCGTTCGTGGGTGCTTCGGCGACGCTCTTGCCGGGGATCCGGATCGGCGCGCGCTCGTTCGTGGCGGCCGGGAGCGTCGTGACCGCGGATGTGCCTTCCGGGGCGCTCGTGGCCGGCGTTCCCGCGCGCGTCGTTCGCAAGGTCACCTGAGCCCGCAGGTGCGCTCCGAGCGGCAGCGCGAGACGGCGGCCGCGGCGTTCGTGGCGCTCGTCGCCTTCCTGCCCTTCGCGCGCGGCGTCCTCTCCGGAGCGAGCCTCTACTTCCGCGACCTGTCGCTCCACTTCTTCCCGCTGCGGCGCTTCGCGCTCGAGGGGCTGCGGGCGGGAGAGCTGCGCTTCTGGAACCCGTACGTGCACGAGGGCGTGCCGCTCACGCTGCCCCCGCTCGGCTATCCGCTCGACCTGCTGGCGCTCGCCTGGCCTCACGAGCCGTTGCTCTCGCTGCTGCTCGCCCTCCACGTGCCGCTCGGGGCGTTCGGCTTCCTGCTGCTGGCGCGCGGCCTGGGGCTTCGGCCGGTCGGCGCCTGCGCCGGGGCGCTCGTCTACGGCCTCGGCGGCTTCCTGCTGTCGACGGTCAATCTCTACGTCTACGTCCAGGCGGCCGCGTGGGCGCCGTTCGTGGTGCTCGGGCTCGTTCGCGTCCTGGATGGCGGCGGCTCGCGGGCGGTCGCGGGGACGGCGCTCGCCGTCGCTCTGTCGCTCTCGACTACCGGCGTCGAGATCGTCGCCCAGGCGATCCTCGCCGGCGTCTGGCTGGGGTTCGCCCCACGGCGGGGCGGGCGCGCGGCGCTGCGTGGCCTCGGGGCGCTGGCGCTCGGCACAGCACTCGCTGCGCCGGTGCTGGTGCTGGTGGCGGGCCAGGTGGAGGGCAGCGCCCGCGGGCAGGGCTTCACGCCCGACGTGGTGCTCGCCCACTCGATCCATCCATTCTCCCTGTTGCAGACGGTCGTGGGCGGCCTCTTCGGCAACCTCGCCAACCTGGCGAACGAATGGTGGGGCCAGAATTTCTTTCCGCGCGGCTTTCCATACGTCCTGAGCCTCTACCTCGGAGCCGCCACGCTGGCGCTCGCCGCCGCAGGAGCCGCTTCGGGGCGCCCGTACGCCCGACGGCTGGCTCTCCTGGGCGCGCTCGCGATCCTGGTCGCGCTCGGCCGCTGGGCCGGGCTTGGAGCGCTGGTCGAGCAGCTGGGCGCGCTGCGCATCTTCCGCTTTCCGGTGAAGGCCTTCTTCTCGGCACACCTGGCGGTCGCGCTGCTCGCGGGGTTGGGCCTGTCGGCGCTTTCGGAAGGCCGGCGAGCGCGGATGCTGGCGGCAGTGGCCTTTGCGGCGGGCGTACTGCTGGCCGCGGCACCCCTGCTTCCGCGCGTGCTTCCCGAGACGCTCGCCCGCTTCGCCCTCGCGTTCTTCCCCCCCGGCTTTCCGCCGGACGTGCGCGCGGCGCTCCTGCAGCGCGTGCTCGAGGACGCGGCCGTCGGAGGCGCCGTCGCGATCGGCGTCGGCCTTCTGGCCGGTCTCGCCGCGCTCGGGCTCGTCCCCTTCCCGCGCGCCGCCTGGCTGGTGGCGGCGCTCGTGGTGGCGGACCTGCTGCGAACGGGCGCCGGGCTCAACCCCATGCTGCCCGGACGAGTCTTCGAGCCGTCTGCCGAGCTCGCCGCGCGACTGCCGGCTCTGCGCGAGGGCCGCGTCTTCACGTGTCCGATCGAATCGAGCCCGGCTTACCGGGCGGGACGCGTCGCGCGCGGCCAGGACCACGAGGCCTGGAGCTTCGCGCTGCTGCGCGAGACGCTGAGCCCGGCGTGCAACGTGCCCCAGGGCATCGGCACCGCGCTCAGCCCCGACCTCACGATGCTGGTGCCGGTCGAGCGCCTGCTTCCCGAATCGGAGGGCGCCTGCCGCGACCTGGACGCCCTCGTGCCGCGGCTGCGCGCGGCGGGCGTGACGACCGTGCTGTCGCTCGATCCGCTCGACCACGCGCAGCTCGAGCCCGCGTTCGAGCTCGCGCCGGCGCGCGTCCTGCCGCTGGCGGTGCACGCGTACCGCCTGCGCGACCCGCTCGCGCGGCTCGCGCTCGACGGCGCGGGCCGGGCGGTCGAGCTCGAGCGGACGACCGACCGCCTGGAGCTTCAGGCCGAGGCGGAGACGGACACGACGCTCACGCTGCGGGAGGCCTGGGCGCCCGGCTGGACCGCACGCGTCGACGGCGGTGTCGTCGCGATGCCGAGAGCCCGTCACCTCGAGATCGCGTTGCCCGCGGGCCGCCACCGCGTGCAGTTGACCTATCGGCCGCCACGGCTCCCAGAAGCGCTCGGCGCGAGCGGTCTCGCGCTCGGCCTGCTCGCCGCGCTCGTGCGCCGCAGGACGACGAGCCCGGCCGCGGCGACGAGCCCCGCGAGCGACACCGACAGCCCCCACACGACCGAGCGCGGACGATAGACGAGCTCGACCGTGTGCCGTCCCTCCGGAACGGCGACGCCACGAAAGGCGACGTTCGTCCGCAGCACCGGCACCCGAGCGCCGTCGAGGCTCGCCCGCCAGCCCGGATCGTACGCGTCGGCGAGAACGAGCAGGCCGGGGCCCGAGCTCGTCGTCTCGAGCCGCTGGCGGTCCGGGCGGCGCTCCAGCCAGATGAGCGAGCCGTGGAACGCCTCGGTAGCGAGCGGCTCGCCCGACGCGACGAGCGCCTCGACGCCGGGATCGAATGACGGCTCGGAGAGCGCACGAAACGCGGCTTCGCCGTCCGCGATCCGCGTCCGGCCGACGAGCCGGGCGCGCGGCAGCGGGTCCTTCACCTCGAAGACGCGCAGCGCTTCGGGGGCGAGGCTCGGCAGCACGAGTGCGAGCTGCAGCTCGCGCTCGCGCTCGCCGGGCTCGTGCAGCGCGACGACGCGCGCGACCGCGCCGAGCCGGAGCAGGCGCGCGTGGACCGCGGTGCCCTGCACGTAGTCGAGGAAGTAGGTCAGGTCGTTCATCGCGCGCGGGGCGAGCCCGCGCCGATCGAACTCGTAGCTCGTCTCGAGGCCGAAGAAGTTGGCCGTGAGCGGCGCCAGCAGCTGTCGCTGCGCCGCGAAAGCCGCCACGCGTGAATCGAGCCCGGAAGGAGCCCCCACGGGCTGGTAGGGATCGCTCGTGCCCAGCAGCCGCTGCGAGGCCTCCGGCTCCGTGGAGTAGTCCCAGACGTGCACTCGGCTGCCGTCTTCGGTGTGCAGGGACGAGAGCACGGCCGGGCGCTCGACCAAGAGCGCCGCGGGCAGCGTCGCATTGAGGTCCCGGTGCGCCATGAGGAGATCGCAGGCCGCGAGCACGACGAGCGCGGCGGTGGCGAGCCGGGGCGCGAGCCTCGCGCCGTGGAGCGCGAGCACCGCGGCGAACACGAGGCCGAGCCAGAGCGACGGCGCGATCGGCACGCCGAGCCGGGTCGCGGCGACGGCGATCGCCGCGGACCCGAGCAGCACGACCGCCGCCGACGCGAGACGGGCCCGCGCGGCCCCGAGCGCGCGGACGCCGAGCCCCGCGAGCACGGCGACGACGAGCGACGCGGGAAGCATGGCCTTCGAGGGGAAGCGCAACGCCCGCAGCGGCGGGACGATCGCCGAGAGCGGATCGTAGAGCGGAGCGTGAGGGCCCATCGCGAACGCGACCACCAGCGCGGCGGCCGCCGCCAGCGCGAGCGCTCGTCCGCG
>Ga0184625_10000326_pt1 | contig 17115 bp, 13 predicted proteins | sample PLM3_30_b1_FD_133151 | JGI IMG/M metagenome (GOLD analysis project Ga0184625, IMG submission 133151) | Groundwater sediment microbial communities from an aquifer in East River, Colorado, USA - PLM3_30_b1 | ecosystem: Environmental > Terrestrial > Soil > Riparian zone | place: USA: East River... | reverse complement strand
GACGGAGATTGAGAATTCTTTAGCCGGCGGCTGGCGGCTCGCTTTCGCCGAGGGCACACCGCAGCCAGGCGCGGGCGTAAGACCATTGCTCGTAAGCGGTTGTACGCGAGAGGCCGAGCGCCGCACCGGCTTCGGTCAAAGATAATCCGGCAAAGTACCGCAGCTTGACCAGCTCGGCAGCCGGGCGGTCCTCGCGCTCCAGCCGCTCCAGGGCCTCGTGGATCGCCAGCAGCTCATCGGGCGGCGAGTCGCTGGTCATTTCCACGTGGTCGAGATCGATCCGCTGCCGGCCGCCGCCCCGTTTGAGGCGGTGTTTCCGGCGGGCTTGTTCGACCAGAATCCGCCGCATGGCCTCGGCCGCGGCGGCGAAGAAATGACCGCGGGAGTCGAAGGCCGGAGGGGACAGGGAACAGGAGACAGGTTTGGCGACTCATGGCTGTCTCCTGTCTCCTGTCCCCTGCCTCCTGGAACGCCACGGAGGGCGTTCCCTACAGCGCCACCGTTGTTCCCGCCAGGGCCGCCCACCAGCCGCAGATACGCCTCGTGCACCAGCGCCGTCGCCTGCAGCGTCTGTCCCGGCTGCTCCTGGGCGAGGCGGGCGGCGGCGAGCTTGCGGAGCTCGTCATAGACCAGCGGCAGCAGCTTCTCGGCGGCCAGCGGATCGCCGGCCTGGGCCGATTGCAGGATTTGCGTGACTTCGCTCATGGCCAAGTCAGCATAGCGCGGGCGGCCTGGATTACAATACTTGCCGGTTAAAGGGCATTGTGCACGCAGGAGCGTCTATGCGGTTGCGAGCTATTGTGAATCGCCGCGCGTTCACCCTGGTCGAGCTGCTGGTAGTGATTGCAATTATCGGCGTCCTGGTGGCGCTCCTCTTGCCGGCGGTGCAGGCGGCCCGCGAATCGGCCCGGCGGACGCAGTGCAGCAATCAGCTCCGCCAGATCGGTCTGGGCATCCACAACCATCACGACAACTACAACCACTTGCCGCCCGGTTCGATCAACGCGGCCGCCAGCAGCGTCCGGAACGCTTTCAACAAATACAACATCGCCACCAGCCTGTATCACGGCTGGGGTTCGTTCGTGCTGCCGTTCGTCGAGCAGAAGGCCGTCGCCGACATGTACGTTTTGACGAGTGACTGGCGCTCGGCGGCGAACCAGCCGGCCCGCGACGTGTACTTGAAGCTGTTTCAATGTCCCAGCACGCCGCAGCCCCGGCGGCTGGACACGTTCACGCAGGACGGCTTCACTTTCACGGCGACGGCGGCCGACTATTCCATGCCGAGCAACCTCGACAACGACAGCAGTTCGCCCTGTTCGCTGAACCTGCTCGACCCGGTCTCGTGCAACAACCCGCGGGGAATGATGTATTTCAACGAGGTGCTGCGGTTCGCGGAGGTCACCGACGGCCTGTCGAACACGTTCATGCTCACCGAAGACGCTGGCCGGCCGCTGAAGTACGTCACGGGCGGCATCCGGAACAAAAACACCGCGCGGTCCGAGGGCGCCAGCATTTTGGACCACGCCAGCATCGTGACGCTGCAAGGCGCCACGTACGACGGCCTGACAATTCCCGGGCCGTGCGCCGTCAATTGCAGCAACAACAACGAGCTCTATTCGTTTCATCCCGGCGGGGCGACCGTCGTGATGGGCGACGCCTCGACTCGCCTCATCTCCAAGAACACCGATATCCGCGTCGTCGCCCGCCTGATTACGCGGGCAGCCGGCGAGACCATCGGCGAGTTCTGAAAAAGGGGGGGGAGGCAGCCTGTCCCCCCGTTTTAAACCTACTTGGAATCGGCCAACCGCCCCAGGGCGTCGTTGATCTCGCGGACGTAGGCCCAGTCGTGCTTGTAGTTCACCGGGGCAAATTGCGTCTTGCCCTGCGGGCCAAACCGCTTCGTCAGCGAGGTCCCCTCGAACCGGAAATCTTGAAAGACCTGTTTCACCTGAGCGCTCAACTCCGGCGGCAGATCGTGCGCCACTCCCAGGCAGAGCGGCGGGAATGACCCCGATTTGTAGATCGACCGAAACTGGTCGGCCTGGATCTCGCCCGCCGCCACGGAGCTGGCCAGCATGTCGTTGGCTACGCACACCGCGTTGTATTTGCCGGCGGCCAGCCCCCGGATCGAGCGCTGGTGGCCGCCGGTCATGACGTGCTGATAGTCGCGGCCGGGCAGCAGCTTGAACTGATCCTTGAGGATCAACAGGGGCGCCCTGGCCCCGGAGTTGGACGACATGACCGTGAAGGCTACCGTCTTGCCCTTGAAGTCGGCCGGCGAGCGGCAGCTGCTGCCGGCCGGCACGAGGATCTCCATCTCGTAAGAGTACTTGCCCTCCGCGTCGGCCGGCGAGGCCAGCGGCACGAAGCCGGCCGCGTTGACCGCGACCGGCACCTCGCCGGTGCTGAAGGCCGTGACGTGAAGCGTGCCATCGCGCAGTGCGGCCAGCTTGGCTTCCTGACTCTCCAGGTCGGCGCGATAGCTGAACTTCTTCCCCGTCGCTTTTTCCAGGGCCTGGAGGAAGTCGGCCCACTCCTCCTGCGCTTTGCTCGCGTCGTCGCCCGCTACCAGACAAAAACCGAGCACGTCCACTTTCCGAAGCTTGCCCACATCGCTCGGGGCGTCCGCGACCAGGTCGCCGTCGGCATCGCCATAGGAGCCGCCAAGTTTCTGATGCTGCGCAGCTTTCGCCAGGGAGCTGCCGATTGCCTCAAGTTCATTGACCGGAGCGGGCTGGCTGCCGCCGTACAACACGTATCCGATATAGCCCGCGACCCCGACCATGAGGAGTAGTACGAGCGCATCGATCATGCGGCGCCAGCGGGGCGGCGGTGGCTTTGGCTGCGGAGTCGTCATGGGAACACCGGGGTGAGGGCCAGGAAGAATCCGGCCGGCTTCCGATAGCTTTGCCAGGATAGCCCTGTCCAGGTTCACCGGTCAATCAAGCCGACCATTGAGCGGACGAACGTCTTTTGTTTTCTCGCTCCAATTGCGGCGGGCATTAACACGACCTTAACGTCAAAGTAATTCGCTACCCGTAGAAAAACGTCTTGAATTCACTATACTCGGCGAATCCTCTGCTCGCCCCGGACGCGCGTGCGGCCGTGCCTTTCCCACCCAAGGGCGCAGTTGTTTTTGTAGGGCGAATCGTTCTCGTGGAGAATTGGTATGTCTCGTGTGCGGTATTTGCGCTGCGCGTGTACTCTCGTCGAGCTGCTGGTGGTGATCGCGATCATCGGCGTGCTTGTGGCTCTGCTTCTGCCCGCGGTTCAGGCCGCTCGCGAAGCAGCCCGCCGGATGAGCTGCACGAACAAGCTGAGGCAGATCGGCCTGGCGGTCCACAATTTTGAGAATTCGTACGGCTATCTGCCGCCGGGAATCGTCAACAACCCCCCCGCGAACTCTCCCGACCTGGCGGAGTACACGCGCGGGAGCTCGTATGCTCAACACTCGTTCCTTTCAGTAATGTTGCCCTACATCGAGCAAGCGAACCTGCTGGTCAGCGCCGGCGGCGGTTACAACTTCCACCTGAATTGGGACGAAGGCACCAATCAGGTCGCCAGCGCCGTACGACTTCCGCTGTACGAGTGCCCGTCGGTCCCCAGCAAGCACATCGTCAGCCCCAATCCGGTTTCGGGCCAATCCAACTTCTTCCCTGCGACTTCCGATTACTGGCCGATCAGCCGGGCGAATAACAATGTTGCCGTGTGGAGCGCGCTGGGTCTGGCATTTCCCGGGCCCAACGCGGATGGCGTGAACGGCTGCTTGACCGCCAATGCCCGAACCCGCCCCGCAGAGATCACCGACGGCCTGAGCAACACGCTCCTGGCTGGCGAGTCAGGCGCGCGGCACGAGGGCTGGTCGGCAGGCAAGAAGTATGGTGATTCGAACCAGGGAACGAGCTGGGGCGTGCGCGGGGCCTGGGCTCAGGGGACCAACAACATCGTCTGCGCCGGGACAGTGGGCCCGGTCGGCCCCGGCTCATCACCCACCAAGGTTTCGACCGCCGCCCACGTCCCAACCGCTGTCTCGATCAACGCCTGGAACCAGGGCGAACTGTACGCCTTCCACCCCTCGGTCTGCATCGTCGTCTTCGGCGACGCCTCCACCCGCCCCCTGAAGGCGTCCATTGCCTTCGCTACGCTCCAAAAACTCGCCGCCCGCGCCGACGGCAACTCGGTCGATCCGGATTGAGCCGGTAGGGTGGGCTGTGCCCACCAATGACTGCGCAAAGCTATGCTCACCGGCGAGAAGGTGGGCCCAGCCCACCCTACACGTTCATGGTGCTGGGGCTTCGCGCTGGGCAGTGAGGAAGGCGATCAGGTCCAGGAACTGGCTTTGCGAAAGCTGCTGGGCCAGGTTGTCAGGCATCGTGCTCTTGGCCGCCGGTTGCTGAACGTCGATCTCGGCAATGGGCAGGACGTGCTTCTGGCCCTGCTGGTCGGCGATGGTCAACGCGTCCCGCGTTTCGGCAACGCGAACCCCGGAGAGCACGCGGCCGTCGAGCAGCCGCACGATGAACGACTGGAATCCCGGTGTAACCGTGCGGCTGGGCTCCAAGATGGATTCGATGATATGGATCTTTGAAAAACGCCCGCCGAGGCCGGTCAGCTCGGGGCCGATCCGCTCGCCCGCGTCGCCGACGCGGTGGCACTTGCTGCACTGGGCTTCTTTGCTGAAAAAGACCTCGCGTCCGCGGGCGGGATCGCCCTTGCGAGTCAACGCCGCTTGCATTAGCCGTTCGAGATCGGCGGCGGCGCTCTTGCGGCGAAATCGCACCTGGAACACTGCGGGATCGGCGGCGCCGTCGAGTTGCAGGACCAGGCGATTGCGGCCTGCTGCCAGCTCCGCCTCCAAGCGGTCCGAATCGGGCTGAAACGCCCGCGGCTCATCGCGGCGATAGAGGAACTGGCCGTTGAGCCAGACCTGGAACTTGCCGCTCGCCGAGGCCAGGATCTGAGCCGGGCCAGCCTGGGCCGCATCGAAATCGGCCGTGGCCAACCAGACTCCGGGCGATTTGCCTGCCGGTGATACGCGGGCATCGGGACTGGCGGCGACCTGCGACTTCCACTGCGCGGGATCGATCTTGGCGTCCTGCGGCGCGGCCAGCAAGCGCTCGCGCAGCGAGTTAGCTTCGTCCGCGGACAACGGACCGGCAACCTGCCACCAGGCCAGCAGGCCGCTTTGTCCTTGAAGCTGCTCGGCGGCGCGGCGGAGTTTCGTCCGTTCGTCAGCTGCAAGCTTCGCGCGACTGCTCCAGCCGGCCAGCATGCCCACGACCTGCAGCGTGACGGCGTCGCCGGGATCGGCGCGGGCCAGGTCGATCACAGCCGCCGACTGTTCCGGCCCGCCTAGCTCTGCCAGACACAAGAGCGCAGTCAATTGCGTGGTGCGATCGGCTAGCGCCCGGGCCGCGAGCGGCACAACTCGCGGCTCTTTAAGCTGGCGAAGCGCGTCGAGGCTGGCCCGCCGCAATTGCGGATCGGCGTCGGTAGCCAGTCGCAATAGCGGCGTCAGGGCCTCGCGGATTTGCAGCTTGCCGGCCGCCGTCGCCGCCGCGGCGCGGACTAGCGGCGCCTCGTCACCGAAGAGCGGCAACAGGTCTGCGGCCGGAAGCGATCCCGCGCGAGACAACAGGCCGATTGCAGTCGCCCGATTAGCGGCCGTGTGACCGCGGTCGGCGACCACTTGCGCAAGAATGGGCCGCAGTTTTTCGTTCGGCTGGTCGCGGAGGGCCGCGAGCAATGTCGCGGCAGCCTCCGCCTCGCGCTCCGTTGCCAGCCAGGTCGCGAGCGAGTCCAATTTCGCCGGCACGCGCTCGCGTTGCATGTGCCGCAAGACCGCCAACCGCACGGAACTGTCGGGATCGAGCAGCAGCCCGTTCAGGACCTGCTCGATCTGCTCCGTTCGCTCCCAGCGCACGGAGTTGGCCGGCCGCGGCGGCGGGCGATAGCCCCAGTACGTCCAGAGTCCTGGGCGCTGATGGACGCGGGCCAGCGCGTCGGCGTATTCGTTTCGCCGCGCCGGCCGCTCGTCTTTGAGGCGAGCGATCACGCCGTCCGCGACTTCGGTTGACCACTGATTCGCCACCGCGCCTAGCGCCGCGTCGCGTAAACCACAAGCTTGCAAGTCGAGCAGCTTGACCACTTCCGGCCAATTCCGCGAGCGCCGCAGCGTCTGTTGGATGGCGTGCCCCAGATAGCTTGGACTGTAGTTGCCAGGGGGTGACGCGGCTGACTGTGATGACGCCGGCAGCCACTCCGCCAGCCACTGCGGCGCGCCCTCCCATCCCAACCGGCCTACCGCGATGATGATTTCGTCAGCAACGAAGAATCCAGGGTCGGGTCCGAAACGCATGCCGCGACGCGGAAGCAGCCGCGCCAGCCGTTGGGCTGTTTCCTTGCCGGCGGCAGGATGATCGGCGAGCGCTCGAATGGCCTGCACTTGGACGCGGCGATCGACGTCGCGGTCAGCTAGTTCCCACAGCTTCTCCTGAGCGGCGGGCGACTTGGCTCGCGCGAGGATCCACACCGCGTGCATCCGGGCGTGAGCGTTCAGCCGGACGTACTCGTTAAGAGCCTTTAGCATCGCTTCCACACCCGCGTCCCCTTGAGCGGCGATCTTCTCCTGGGCGGCGCAGCGCTCGTAATAGCTCTCCGACCCGAGCTGCAGAATTGGGTCGCTGGTTAGTGACGGCACACCGACCCGCCGCGCGGGTGCCCCGGTGCCTACTACACTAGCGATCCGATAAATGCGGCCGCGGCCGCGCTTGGGGCGCTGGCCGTCGCACCAGTCGGCAACGAGCAGGGAGCCGTCGCGATCGACGACCACGTCGGTTGGCTCGAAACCGTACGGGTCGTTGTCGGCGCCTGCCGCGAACTGCGTTTCGGTCAGCGGCTTAAATCCAAACGCTTCGCTGCGCACAGGATGCGACCGCACGACGGCGCGGCCCCATTCGCAGAAGAACAGGCTGCCGCGGTATTCGGCGGGGAACTGCGTCTCCAAATAGCAAACGCCGCCGGCAGACGAGCCCAGGCCTAGATCGGCCAGCGGCGGCAGGGCTTCGGCCGGCCGCTCGTAGTAGAGATACGGATAGCCGTGGTCCGCGCCGAAGAAGCTGTGGCAGAGGCGGAGCTTGTAGTCGCCGCCGTCGTTTTCGTTGTCGCGAACGAAGACGTTCAGTTCGTCGTCGAGGGCCACGTCGTAGATATTCCGCAGGCCGGAAGCGAACACGTGCAGCTCGCGCCCGTCCGCCCGGCAGCGGAGGATGGCCCCGCCGTGGTGGACGAGCCGATCGCCCTCCGGCCGCGGCACGTCGCAGCCGTGATCGCCCAGGGCCAGATAGAGCCAGCCGTCGTGGCCCATGACGATTCCGTTGGCGCAGTGCAGCCGCACGGGGTTTTCCTCCGGCGGCAGGCCGAGCCCCTTCAGCAAATCGCGGCGCTCGTCGGCCCGGCCGTCGCCGTCGGTGTCGCGAAGGGCCGTCAAAAACGGCGAGTGCATGACATACACGGTGCCCTGATGGAAAGTCAGCCCCATGATCGAGTTGAAGCCGTCCGCATAAACCGTCGCTTTGTCGGCATAGCCGTCGCGGTTCGCGTCCTCGATCAGGCGGATCTCGTCGCGGCGCACAATCTCCGTGCCCAGGCCGGTCATGTAGTCGATCGCGACAAAGGCGGAGCCGGGTTTCTCCGGCGGCCCGACGGCGATCGCGGACGGATATTCGATCAGCGGGTCGCAAGCATAGAGCGTGGCCTTGAAGCCGGCCGGCACGACGAGCGGCGGAAAACGCTTTTCGGTTTCCGGACCAGTCGGAATCGGATCGGCGGCAAGAGCCGGGTACGCAAGCACGCCGACGAGCAAATGGAGGAAGAGTTCTCGCAGCGATAGTTGTCGGAGTTTCATATTGACGCGATTCCGAACGATGGCATCATTGAACCATGCCAAAACGCCCAGGCAAGCGAAAAGATACCTGGCAGCTCGCCTGGACGGGATAGCTCGGAGGTGACTCGTGTTGGCAATGCTGATTCAAAGCTTCTGCGTATTCAGCGGCATCAACTGTCAAGAATCGCTGCCTGCCATAACAGACGGCAACGCCCAGGAGCGCGTGGTCCAAAACCGCTATTTCGCGGCGCTTGAAGATCTGAATTTGCGATACCGGCAGTACTACGTTGGCCCTGGCGCGTTTGACGATGCCGCAGAAGCGGTGCGGCGATATGCGGCGGTTGGAAGTGAGGCCTCCGGCCGGCCGGCACGAATCCCGCGATTGGAATTCGCGCTGAACGCAGCCAGATCGATAAAGATCATCGTGAAACGGCGGTACGCGGAGAAGCTTGAACCCCTTCAAGTGGTCATTGAGGCCGAGACATTGGTCAATCAACTGCAGGAGAAGGTTCGCGCCATTCCGCAATAGGCCGCTCGGCCAAAGTGGCGGCGCAGGCAACCACAGTTCGCGCCCACGTTTTTGTCGAAAGGAGTTGACCATGTGGCGAATCGCTCTTGGCGGGCTAGTCTGGGTGTTGAGCTTGAACGCGGCCTGGGCTGACAATAGTCGGGAAGTGATGCAGTTGCTCTTGTCGGATGCGGGGCTGGTCGTTTACGGCGAGGTTACTGAGCCGACGACTTCCGGCCTTTACATTGCGCACGAGGGGGGCTCACACGTGAGCTACGGGTGCAAGATTCGGGTCATCGATGTCATCCAGGGGGACAAACCGAAAACGGAGGTCATTTCGGTGTCCATCGACATTCTTCGAGACCATCCGTGTCATCCGCTCAAGAGGGGCGACAAACGCGTGTTCTTTTTCGCGGGCCTCCACTCCGTCGAACCGCCCATCTGGATCACGAAGGACATCCGATTCTGCGTACAACCGGCTTCGATGGCCCGCGAGCTCAAACAGATGGTCGAGGAAATGAACCGCCTTCGCGAGTTGCAGAAGACGCAGCCGGCGAAGAGCCCTCTCAGGTAATGAGGGATTTCAAAGCCTCCATCGGTATTTGCCAGTTGGCGACTATAGAAAGGCTGAAATCGGCGCGGAATCTGGGAAATAGTTGCAAGAGCCTGCGGCGACAGGAGTTGCGCGGCAGCCACGGCGGCAAAACGGGGCCGCGAGAGCGAAAACAGCGGGAGGGTGTGGTATAATATGTCCACTACGTGGCTAAGCTGCTAAAGCGGGTGGCGAGCGATGCACGCAAGGGTGTTGATTCCATTCCTGACGCGCGGCGGACGACGTCGCCCTCGTGAGCCGCAGGGCGGCGGCATTCAGTAGCCGTGGGCGTTAGCCCACGGAACGTTGACGAGTAGCGACATTCAAGCCCCGCGATGGGCGGCACCAAGGCAGTGAAGCCAGTTCGAATGGCGTTGCGCCTCTGATAGCGGCTTTGTGGCGCTGGCACTCAAGAAGCGCTAAAGTGGCGCTCAACTTTAGCGCGGGGGGTCGGCGCAAGTGATTGCCGTTTCGGCGGTTAGAGAATACATGGTTCAAAAAAAAGTTCCAAATTGAGCGCCGAGCGGGGTGCATATGTTCGCGATGCACGTGCTTGCGGATTTGAGTCGGGCCTGCCAGGACGGACTCCGGAACCAGGTTTGGTTCCGGCTAAGAAAGTCCGGACAAGATGGCACGGCGCGGCCCACGTCAGCGGGCGATGTGGCACTTGGGCAGTGCGCGGCGGAGCTGGTCGGCGCCGTCGGCCGAGACCTGTGTGGCGGTCAAGTAAAGCACTTGCAGGTCGGTCAGCTTCGACAGCGGCTCGATCGCCTGGTCGGTGATATCGGTGTTCGACAGCCACAGGATGCGCAGCTTCGTCAGGCCCGCCAAGTGACGGATTTGCTCGTCGGTGATGTTGGTGTTGTCCAGACCGAGCGTTTCGAGCTGCGTCAGCGTACCCAATTGCTTGAGGCTCTCGGTCGTCTGCTTCGTTCCCTTCAGCGAGAGATAGGTGAGGCTCGGCAAATGTTTCAGCTCGGCCAGGCCCGGCCCGGCGGTCCGCGTGCCCGGGATGAACAGCGACCGCAAGTTGCTCAGCGGCTTGAGGTGTACCAGGCCGGCGTCGGTGACGTTGGTCTGGTCCAGCCACAGCGTTTGCAAGAGCGGGAAGCGGGCCAGCTCCTTGAGTCCCTCGTCGGTGATTTGCGTGCCGTCGAGGCCCAGGTAACGCAGATCGTTGAATCGCGGCAAGGCCCGCAGCTTCGCGTCGTCGATCGGCAGTTGCTTGAGCGACAGGTATTGCAGCCGGCTCAGCGGGGCCAGCTCCGGCAGATTGCGGCCGGTGAGCAGGCTGCTGCCCAGATAGAGTTTGTCGAGGCTCCTCAGCCGGGCGACGTGAGCGAGCGCCGCGTCGCCGACCGGGGCGTTTTCGAGCGACAGCCAGGGCACGATGCCCAGGTCTTGCAGGAGCGCCAGCCTTTCGTCGCCGCCGGCCCAGGTCTGGCGAATCTGCACGTTGTACTGCGGCGGGTCGCTGTTCTCGACCGGCATCACGGTCGCTCCCAGCCGTCCCAATTCGGACGTCGCGAGCGAAGCGGCGACATCGCGGACTTTGTCGAGCGTTCCCTGAGCCACTTCGGCCAGACGCGAATCGTCGCCGTTGGCCAAGGTCCGCAGGGCCGCCATCGCGCGGTCGCGGCGCTCGTACTGCAGCGAGAGGGCGTGCGACAGCAAGATTTGCAGCGAACGGCTGCGGACCTCGCGGTCGCCGGACGACATCGCCTCGGCCAGAAGCGGGATCGCACCCACGCCCGCCTCTTGCAAATGTTGCGTTGCCAGTTGCCGGACCGTGAAATCACTGCTGCCCAGGTTCGCGACGCACTGCTGCAAATCGACCGGGCCCTTCTCGGCACTTGCGGCGCGGCCGCCAACCAGTGCCGCGATCGCAGCCGTTAGTGCCAAACGCAGCCACGCGCGATTCATCAAGCGACAACTCCTACGGCTTGCCGACCCGTTGCCGGCTTTGACCATCGTAGCCGCTCAGGGCGCGAAAAACACGCAGAATATGACCGGCACGTCCATCGCGACATTCGGCCAGGGGCCGTGACCGTTGGTCGCCAAACCGTCAGAACGTATGGCCTCAAAGACCAGATGGCGGTGATGAATGGTGCCGCATTCCCCACGAATGACGGGCTGCGGCTAGGAACCCTCACGATTTGTTTCGCTGGCACAAGGATTGCCCATATTACCAAGCGGCGGGCCTTCGCTGGGGAGAGCTTGGCTAGCGAGGCGCTCAAAGCGAGCGCGTGCGTACGGCGCTCGAACTGCGCAAACATATTCGTTCGAAAGGGGATTAGCAATGAGAAGCTTCTTTGGTCAATGGCGCAGCGCTCCTGCGCAGGTTTTGAAATGGGTGGGCTACGGCGCCATCGCGATCGCGGCAGGCGCATTTGTGCTAGGGGAATCGACGACTCTCGCCCAGCGCGGCCGCAATCGCAACGGCGGCGGCGGGGGTGGCGGAGTGCAAGTGAGCGGCGGCGGCAACGCCCAGGTTCGCGTGCCTGGCAGTGGCGGACAAGTAGCCGTGCCGGGCGGCGGCGCTCAGGTTCGAGTGCCGGGCGCAGGCGGCCAAGTGACGCTGCCGGGCGCGGGGGCGGAGATTCGCACGCCGGCCGCGGGCGGACAAGTTCGCGTGCCTGGCGCAGGCGCTGACGTGCGCGTGCCGTCGGCGGGCGCCGACGTACGCGTGCCAGGAGCCGGCGCGGATGTTCGCGTTCCTGGCGCGGGCGTCGATGTCCGTGTTCCAGGCGCTGGCGGGCAGGTCCGAGTTCCGGGCGCCGGCGCGGACGTACGAGTGCCAGGCGCTGGCGGGCAGGTCCGAGTTCCGGGTGCCGGCGCGGACGTACGAGTTCCGGGCACTGGCGCCGGGGTCCGGGTGCCGGGCGGTGAAGCCCGCACCACCCTGCGGCCCAACCTGGATGCCAACGTCCGCACGGGCGCTCGACTGGAAGGTTCGGTGAATGCCCGCGTGCCTGGCGGCGTTCATATCGATCCCTCGGTGGCCTCGCAGGCGAATCTGCGTTTCTCACCGAAATGGGCCAACCAGCAGGTGCAACTCGACCAGTTCCGCACGAACCTGAGCGGCGCGATGCGCAGCCAGATTCGGGCTGACGCGGCCAACGCCGCGGCCAACGCGAATGCGAACGTCGCGGCGAACACCTGGCTGGCCGCCAATCCAAATCGCGCTCAGTATTGGAACAACTGGGGCACGACGGCCCGCAGCGGCTTCAGCTATGGCGCGAATCCGTTCTTCAATTACAACTTTTGGAACGCCCGCAATCTGATCGGCATCGGCCTGGGCGGCTATGGCTATGGCGGCGGATACGGCAACGGCTACGGCGGCTGGTGGGGCTATCAGCCGTGGATCGGCTATCGCCCGTGGTGGTACTGGTACGGCAACCCCGGCTGGGGCGGCATGAACAGCTACTTTGCCGGCTACGGCTGGAACCAGCCCTATTACTATGACTATGGAACAGGCGGCAACGTTGTCTATTCCGGCAATCAGGTGCTTGTGAACAGCCAACCTGTCGGTACGCCGGTCGAATATGCGCAGTCGGCGGCTGCTCTGGCGGCGGTCGATCCGGCGACGGTCGGCCAGACGAAGCCCGAGGATTGGATGGCCCTGGGCACGTTCACGCTGTCCACCGCCCAGGACGAACGCGATCCGGCCCGCGTGATGCAACTGGCCGTCAACAAGAATGGCCTGATCAGCGGCACGTCGTTCAACAAGCAAACCGGCAAGACCTACACGGTCCAGGGCCGCGTCGATAAGGACACGCAGCGAGCGGCCTTCACGATCGGCAACTCCACGGACCTCGTGATGGAGACGGGCCTGTTCAACCTGACGCAGGAAGAGACGCCGGTCCTGGCCCACTTGGGTCCGAACAAGACGGCGACCTACCTGCTGGCCCGCCTGCCGGAGCCGCAGCACTCGGCGGAAGAGGAAGTGCCGCACACCGCGGCCGTTCCGACGCTGCCGTAGTTTTGCGGAAGTATCCCAATCGTTTGAGAGCCGCCGCTGGAGATTCGTCTCCGGCGGCGGTTCTTTTCGTTGAAGGGCGCTGCCAGCGTCGTCAGGCGGCCGACGCAAGCTGCGTCGTCAACGAGCCTCGCTGAACCCCGCCGGCAAATCAACCTGGCCGGCGCTCATCAGATAAACCATGAGGTCGCGAATTTGATCGGGCTTGAGCGGCTGCAAGATCGCGTCGGGCATCGGCGAGAGCGTCGTGAGCTTGATTTCGTCGATGTCTGTCCGCAGCAGCGTCACTTTGTCCTTGGCCATCTGCAGCACAATCCGCTGCTCGTCCTGGCTCAGCACAAGGCCGTTGAGAATCCGCCCGTCCACGTGCCGAACGACCGACATGCGGAAGTCCTTGTTGACGACCTGGCTGGGGTCGATGACGTTGCTCAGCAAGTAGTCGAGGTTGTGGCGGCCCGAGCCGGTGAGATCCGGGCCGATCGCTCCGCCCGCGCCATACAGCCGATGGCAGTTGGCGCAGGTGGTTTGAAATACCGCTCGGCCCTGGCGGGCATCGGCGGGCGCGAGCCGGTCGGGCGTCAGCTCTTGCCTGAGCTTCGCGATCAGCTCGGCTTTGTCCTGCGGCGAATCGCGCAGCTCGCCCCAGACCTGCGACAGGCGGGCAGTCAGCTTCTCATTGCTGAAGCTGCGAATCTGCCGGGCCTGCAAGGCGCTCAGCTCGGTGGCCGGAATCTTGCCGGCTTCGATCTGGTCGAGCAGCGCCGCAGCAAAACTCGGCCGCGTGATGAGAGCTTCGATCACCGCCGGCCGCTCGGACGGATGAAACGAAGAATAGCTGCGGGCCAGCTGGTCGCCGATTGCCGGGTCATCGAAGAGCGCGAGCCCCTTGACCGCCGTCATGTTGAGGAACCGCACCCGCACGAGCCGCTCGCAAATCGCCCGCAGGTCGTCGGGCTTGGCTTCGATCAACGTCTCCAGCGCCGCCCGTCGCTCAGGCATCTTCGCGCGATCATTCAACGCGACGCGGCGGACCTCTTCGAGCGCCCGGCCATCACCGAACACTACGCTCAGGCCGCGCACGACTTCCTTGACCTCCAGCGCTGCCGCTTCAAAGCTGGCTGCGAATGCCGCGAAAGACGGCGGCGCATCCGCCTTCCGGCGGCCGGCCAGGCCCGCCGCCAGCCCTCGGGCTATGTCCGCACGCACAGCTTCGCTCTTGCCCGTCGCGCTCGCCAGCAACTTGTCGAGCGCCGCGGCGTTCTTCGCCGGGTCCTCGGCCAGCCCGCGACTGATCCACTCGCGGGTCAGCGGGAACTTGCCATCGGTAGCCAGCGGGACGAGCAACTGCGGATTCGCGGCCGCCAGGGGCGACACGCCGTACCACAGCAGCTTGGGCAAATCGTGATCGACAGCGAATTCACCGCGCCGGGCCAGCGCCGCGGCGAGCGCCGGCCGCTCGGCGAGCGGCAAACGCTGGATCGTCGAACAGAGAACCAACTGCACCAGCCCGGACGGATCGTCTTGAGCCAGGGTCGCCAGCTTGGGAAGCAGTCGGGCATCAATCGATTGCGGCGTGGACCGCGCTGCACCCTGCACCGTATCGAGCGGCCAAAAATCGACGAGCAGTCGCAAGGCCCAGACACGAATGTGCTCATCGCGGTCGGCCAACAGCTCGATGAGCGATTGCTGCGGCAGCGCGCCGAGCGTTTGCAGTGCCCACAGCGCCCGCAGCCGCTGGATGACATCGATATCGACTCGATTCAGCGTGGCGCGTAGCGGGGCGAACTCGGACATCACGCTTTGTCCCGCTGCCGCGCGGTCGGCCAGCTCGCGCCGTGCGGCGCGGACGAACCACTCGTTGGTGTGCGAATGCAGCGAACCGAGCGCTGGGACGCTGAGCTTTGTCAAATCGACGTTGAGCGGCCGCTCGTTACCGTAGGAAAACCGATAGACGCGTCCCGACAGCCTGTGGACGCCGTCCTTTTCGTGGCATTCGCCCGTGTCGCTCCAATCGATAGCATAGACGCAGCCGTCGGGGCCGGTCGTCAGGTCGATGCCGCGGAACCACGGGTCGGCGGCGAAGGCGATGTCGGGCTCGTGCTTTGCGGTGAAACCCGCGCCGTCGCGCACCAGGCGATCGACGTTGATCCGCCGGCCGTGCAGGTTCAGCGTCAACAAGCGGCCGCGGTATTGTGCGGGCCACTGGCCGCCTTGATAGATGAGCGCCCCGCAGTGGGCGTGGCCGCCGCCCAGGCTGTCGCTGCTGGCATAGTCCTTGAGCCCGCGGCCCGTGTCGAAGTGGAAATGATCGGCGTGCGAGTCGATCGGCTCATAGATCCGCGGGTTGACCGCAATCGTGGCGCTCCGCGTGTAGTGAGCCCCCGGCAGCATGTGAAACAGGTGGCCCGTGACGGTGTTCGTGAAGAACAGCTCGCCGTGCTCGTCCCAGTCATGGCCCCACGGGTTGGTCGTGCCGTGGCAGAGCGTCTCAAAGACTTTTCGCGTTGGATGATACCGCCACAGTCCGCCGAAGATCGGCACGCGCTGTTCGTCGGGCGTGCCCGGCGGACCTATCCGGCCGGCGCTCGACGCGCCGCTGCGGCCGTAGAGCCAGCCGTCGGGGCCCCATTTCAAGCCATTGGCGACGTTGTGATAGTTCTCGCTGTTGATCGAGAAGCCGTCGAGCACGACCTCGGGCGGCCCATCGGGCACGTCGTCCCCATTGCGGTCGGGAATGAATAGCACTCGCGGCAGGGCGATCAACCAGACGCCGCCCAAACCCACCTCGACGCTCGTCAGCCGCTGCACGTTGTCGCAAAACACCTTCCGCTCGTCGGCCCGGCCGTCGCCGTCTTTGTCGGTGAAGATCAGCACGCGGTCGCGGAGCGTCAGATCGTAGCGAACCTGCGACGTGGCGTAGGTATAGCACTCCGCGACCCACAGCCGGCCGCGCGTATCCCAGGTCATCGCCACCGGATTCTGCACCTGCGGCTCCGCCGCGAAGACCGTCGCCTTGAAGCCCGGCGGCAAGCGAAATCCGGCCGCCGCCTGCTCGGCCGAGAGCGGTGAGGCTTCGCTGCCGGCGCCCGCATTGGCCGGCATCGGAAAATCATCCGCAAGTGCAACGCCGGATCCCAGTGCCGCGCCGGCCACGGCGAGCATCGAGAGGAATGGAATCAAACCGCGGAAGAGATTCGTTGTCATGGCTGCCAGCATACCAATCCCACGGACTGCCTTCCAACGCGCGGCAAGCGGTGCCAATCCGCATCGCATTCCGCCGCACCGGGTGCAAAGAGTAGCGATTGCGCGGTTGCTCCCCTAGAATTTGGCGGGAGCAAGCATATGACTCGTTCCGAGAGCGAAAGAGAGGGCGGCGGGCTGGCCGTGGTCGTGATCGCCGGCCTGCTCGTCACACTACTTTTGCTTTGCCTCGGCGGCGGCATCTACTACGTCCGGCACCTGCAGCGAATGGAAATCCTCGAGGCCCAGCGGGCCCTGCTCGAAGCCCGCGCAGCCGCCGAACGCGCCCAGGCTGCGGAAGCTGCCACGCGGTCGGGAGTGGAAGAACGGCCCGGACCTGGTCAGGCATCCGATCCAGCCGACCCCAACACAGCACCGACAAAATAAGTGCCGCCAGTATCCCGGACAGGATTCGATAGTGCGCGTTTTTCCAAGGTAAAACGCAAGAAGTCCAAATCAGGCGAAGCAGAATCCGAAGCACTTTCGCCCGATTTGGACAAAGTTCTAGCCACTTGGCCGAAGCTGCCGGCGCCAATCCGTGCGGCCATCCTGGCAATGATTCGGGCCAGCGGGTGAGCAGGGCCCAGGCCCGCCCGGTAGAATGGTGGCATGCACGACGACGACACCAAAATCGGTAATATCCTCCCGTTCGTAGCCAAGCGCCGCACCACAGAACTACGAATCCTGCTCACTGCCGACGAGCTGGCAATTCTTAATAAAGCGGCCAAGGTGAATACCGCCGCATGGGCGCGGCGCGTCCTGCTGACGGCCGCCGCGGAGGTCAGTTAGCTGCGAAAGACCGCAAGGGCGTAGGGCTGGCCGGCCGATCGGCCCCGCCGGACAACTGGCGGGGCGTTTTCGTGCGGTGGCGCGTAAGATGGCAGGCATGGATGTAATACGAAAGTGCCGAT
>Ga0184625_10000325_pt1 | contig 17138 bp, 17 predicted proteins | sample PLM3_30_b1_FD_133151 | JGI IMG/M metagenome (GOLD analysis project Ga0184625, IMG submission 133151) | Groundwater sediment microbial communities from an aquifer in East River, Colorado, USA - PLM3_30_b1 | ecosystem: Environmental > Terrestrial > Soil > Riparian zone | place: USA: East River... | reverse complement strand
CCGTTGCTCGTCTGCGTCGGCGACCGAGACGAGATGGTCTCCGTGGAGGAGTCGAGCGAGCTCGCCTCGAGTGCCCTTCGTGGGACGCTCGAGGTGTTTCCGGACGCGGGCCACTTCCTGAGCATCGAGCAGCACGAGCGGTTCAACGAGATGCTTCTCGAGTTCGTGGGTCAGTGGCAGACGTGACGCTCGACGAGCTCCGTCGGCGCCTCGGCGACGACGACCTCGCGCTCCTCGACGTGAGGACGCGAGCCGAGTTCGACGGCCTCGCCCGTGCGCACTGCGATCCTCGTCATGGCCACATCCCGGGCGCGGCGAACCTCCCGCTCGAGCAACTGCTCGAGTGCCGGAGCGCGGAACAAGTGCGCGCGCTCGTGGGGTTGGTCGAGGGGGTCGAAATCATCGCGTACTGCCATTCGGGTAGTCGCTCGAGCTTCGCCGTGCAGGTGCTTCGGGGCGCAGGCTACGACGCACGAAACTACGTCGGCTCCTGGCACGAGTGGTCGCGCTCGGGATAGCTGGCGCTTGCTGGAGGAACCTCCCGGTTCCCTCAGACCCCCTCCACTGGTCCGCTTCGCGGACAAGGCGCTGCACGCCTAGCCCGACGCTTCGCCGAGGAAGGCCGTGGCGAGTGCTCTTCCCTGATCCGTCGACCGGTCGATGTGCGTCTCCGACTGCCGCCGGAGCTCGTCGGCTGCCATGGGTAGTTCATCGGCGCCCTCGCTCGACCAGGCCGTGAGCATCGGGAGCGTGAGCTCCGGGTGGAACTGGATACCCCACGCTGGCTGCGCGCGGCGGAATGCCTGCGTGCAGATCGCGCTCCGGGCGAGCTCCTCGCCGCCGGCTGGAGTCTCGAATGTGTAGTGGTGCCACTGGAAGACGGTCGTGCGCTGGGGAAGCGCGCCGAGGACGGGGTCAGTCCCGCCCGCCGCGGTCAGATCGATGTCGAGCCACCCGATCTCCGGCGCGGACGCAAGACCGACCTTCGCGCCCGCGGCGCGCGCGAGCATCTGCGCACCGAGGCAGACAGCGAACACCGGCACCTCCTCCGCGAGCACCTCCTGCAGGAACTCCTCCTCGCGCTCGAGCCAGGCGAATCTCTCGTACTCGTCGGGATGCATCGAGCCTCCGAAGACCATGACCGCGTCGTAGCTTCGCGCGGGATCCCGTGTCCCACCCTCGGGCACTGACCAGCGCTCGAGCTCGTGGCCGGCTGCAGTGGCCACCTCGTCGAAGACCCCGCCGCGGACGCTCGAACCGTGGTCGATCGAGAGAACGCGCACGACGAGTTACTGTAGACATGGATTGACGCGAGCGGAAAGGGGGTAGCAGCGGGTCATGCCGATCGTCTCGAGGTGTACCGTCGACGGCTGCGAGACGCTGACGATCGGCCCGCTGTGCGTCGATCACGAAATAAAGACGCCGACGGTCTTCGTGCGTGGTCGCCCAGCCGTCCGCACGCTCGCAGCAGCTCCGCCAACCGGTGTGAACCTCGATCTCCCCGTGCGAGCGCTTCCGAGGCCGTCCTCGTCGTTCGCCGGAGTCGGGCTCGAGGTCGAGCCGCGCTAGGCGTCTAAGAACCCCTTTCACAATGAGCGTCCTCGGTCGCGTCCATATCGGCTTGATATGGACGCTCCCTGCGTCCTTGCTTCGCGTCGTCCAGCATCCGCCTCGCGACGGGCGATCACTATGAAAGAGGTTCAAAGTCAAAAGAGCGTCGGGGCTAGCGGTGGCGGCTCGATGCCGCCGGCCGCCGGGATGCCCGCGCGGTCGAGCAGGTCGCGGAGGATCATCGCGCTCCGCGGCGCGAAGTCGTCGCGGTTGTTGTTGAACATCGCGTACACCTCGTCGGCGTGCTCCATCAGGCGCGCGAGCTTCTCGACCCATTCGGCCAGCTCCTCCTCCGTGTACATCCAGTCGAAGCGCTGCGACGAGCGCTCCGCGCGGATGTTCCAGGTCTTCGCGTTCCGCCCGTGGAACCGCACGTACGCGACGCGGTGCGTGGCCGCCGCATGTCTCGCAATCACGTTGCTCGCCCGCGTCATCGGCGCGTCGACCGAGACGTAGGCGAGGTCCGTCTGTTCGAGAAAGGCGAGCGTGTCGGCTCGCTCTGCGGGCTCCATCCACGAGCGATGGCGAAACTCGATGAGCGGCACCAGCGGCGCGATGCGCTCTGGCACTCGCCGTAGCTCCGCTTTCGCAGTGTCCGACTTCACGAAGCGAGGGTGGTACTGGAGCAGTATCCCGCGCAGCTTTCCGGAGAGCTCGAGCGGCTCGAGCGACGCCCGGAACCTCGCGAACGCGTCGTCGGTCGGCTCGCCGTCGTGCCATGTCATCGATGAATGCGCCTTCACGTTGAAGATGAACTCGGGCGGGGTCCGCTGCGCCCAGCGGCCGGTGACGGCCGGATCGGGGAGGTGGTAGTAGGGCGAGTCGACCTCGACCGTGTCGAAGCGCTCCGCGTAGTACCCGAGGCGCGCCGTCGCGGTCGAGACTCCCCGCGGGTACCAGAATTTGAGGAGGCCCTCGTCGGCGAAGCTGCACGTGCCGAGCCGGACGGTCGCGGACACGTCCGGAGGATAGGCGCGACCGGAGGGGTCGACCCGGCGCGGACGCCTGTCCGCGAAGCGGGACCAGTGGAAGGGGCTGGGGGAGGCGCGGAGCGCGTGTCCGCGCAGCGGTCCGGGTGGGGGTCTGGGGGAACCGGGAGGTTCCCCCAGCATCAACCGGGACTACCTCTTTCGGACGACCTTGCTCTGCACTGCGAACCCGTTCACCGTCGGGTTGACGCACGGGATCCCGAGCGGCGTCAGGGCCGCTCCGAGTGCGGTGCAGAGTGGCGCCGCCGCCGACGACGTGGCGACTGCGTTCGCCCTGAAGAACGTGCCCGCCCTCGCCCTGAACGTGAACGTGCCGGCCGTGCCCACCTGCACGCGGCCGAGGCGCTTCAGGCCGGTCTTCGTCGCGCCGCCGAAGATCGTCACCGTCGCGCCGCCACGTGCCTGGCCGGCCTGCGTCACACGCCCGGTGACGGTTGCACCCTTCCCCCGGGTTCTCGCTGCTGCCGTCACCGCTCCCGGGGCGAGGGCAGCTGGAGCCGCAACCGTCCCGGCTGCGTTGACCGTGCCCGTTCCGGGAGTCCACGGCGTCAAGATCGACACGAAGGCGCCGGTGGCGACCGCTGAGAAGACGCCCTGGACGCTGAACTCCGCGGTGACGAGCTGCGCTCCGCCCGCCCCGCCGCCCTGCGCGGGCGGGATGTAGGGCGATGCGAGGCACGTCTGGATGTACGCGGGGCCGAGCCCGGCGAGCGGACCCGACGTCGGGATCAGAAACAGCGGCAAGTTCACCGGCGTTCCGGCGATCGAGAGCGCGAGGAGCCAGGTCGCGGTCGGCGTCGCCCCGCCGGTACACGCAGCCACGATCGCGGCGGGGACAGCGCCGGGAGGCGCCACCACGACGTTGCCTTGCACGGGCACCTCTGCGCCGGCGAGCGCGTGGAGCTTGAGAAGCGCATTCACGGCTCCGAGCGTCGTGCCCGGCGCCTGTGTCGCGGTCACCGTGGTCCCGGTCGGCACGAAGATACGCACGCTCGCGACCGCGTCCTCGCTCGAGCTTTGCGTGAGCTTGAACGTCGTCGCCGCGGCCGTCTGCCGAACCTCGAGCTTCGATGTCGTGAATGCCGCGAGCGCGGCTGGTACTGCGATGAGTGCCGCTACCGAGGCGATACCCACGGCAACGGTCCAGATTCGTCGTTTCATCTGCCCTCCTCTGTAAGAGCTCCTAACGGAATGACGGCCGTGTCGCGATGCGGCCCTGGACGCCGTGATGCTGCGTCCTCAGTCGCCTCGCGACGGGCGATCATCACGTTGGAAGCTCTAGTTGTCGACTCTCTCATAGGTGCTGAGCGAGATCATCCCCTCGCGCGCAGGAGCCCGCTCGCTTTCACCCACTGCTTGTTGTCGTAGCGGTAGAGGAACACGTGCTCCATCGGCCGGTAGTCCGTCGGTGACGTCCGCAGGCGGATGCCGGGGAGCATGAACGGATTTGCCGCCGTGTCGAGGCTCTGGGCGGCCTTCAGCAGACCAGCTCGGGTCAGGTTCTTCCCCGCCTTGCGGAGCGTCTCCGCCATCGTCCACGCGACCGTCATTCCGTACCAGTTGTAGACGTCGGTCGGCCTCCCCGTCGGGAGGTGCTTCTTCATGATCGAGCGATAGAGCGCGACGATCGGGTCCTTCGCCCAGATCGGGTCGTTCGGGTTCTTCACGAAGGCGATCGAGAGCGCGCCTCTCGTCAGCTCCGGCGCGTTGAAGCGTGCGATCCCCATGATCGTCGGCTCGATCGAGATCGACGCGATGTACACCTGCGGTTTCCAGCCGAGCTTGTGCGTCGCCGTGATCGCGTTGATGAAGAACTTGGGGGTCGCGAAGAGCATCAGCGTGTCCGCGCCGGACGCCTTCAACAGCCCGACCTGACCGGAGACGTCCGCCCCTGTGAACTCGTACGACTGCTTGGCGACGATGCGCGGGCCCTTGCCGGCGATCGACCGCGTGAGGCCCGTGAGCATGTCGCGGCCAAGCTCGGTGTTCTCGTAGAGAATCGCGATGCGAGCGCGTGGCCGTGTCCTGACGAGGTTCGCGCCGTACACGTCGCCCTCGCCCCGGTAGCTCATGAGGAAGCCCATCGTCCACGGGTAGCGCGCGAAGCTCCGTCCGATCGACTGCGAACCGTCCCCGACCCAGAGCTGCGGCACCTTCTGCGCGTTCAGGTAGTCGCGGATCGCGAGGTTGTTCGCGGTCCCGATGCTCGAGAACACCGCGAAGACCTTGTCCTGCTCCACGAGGCGCCGGGTGAGCTGGACGGTCTGCGCCGGGTTGTACGCGTCGTCGTAGTAGCGGTACTCGATCGTCCTGCCGTTGACGCCGCCCTTCGAGTTGACGTAGTCGAAGTACGCCTTGGCGCCCGGGCCGATGGCGCCGAATGCAGCTGCCTCGCCGGTGAGTGGAACGGTGCCACCGAGGAGCACGCTCGTCGGCGTCACACCCGGGTCGGCTGAGGGAGATGCCCCCGCCGCGGCTGCCACGGCGAGAGCGACGAGCGCTACGGCCGCGACGCGAGAGGTCACTTCGTGACCGGGGTGCGCAGCACGGGAAGCTCGAGAACTGCGGGGCCCACTCGGACTCGGGCGCTCGCGGCCATCGGCAGGTCGAGATACAGGAGGTTCGACGACGACTGGGCAGTCGAGGCCGACGCGAGCGTGAGCCTCAGTCGCGAGCCCTTCGGGATGTAGGTCGCCTGGTTGATCAGGCGGATCACGACTTTCCGTGCGCCGTTCTTCGTCGGGACGCCACCGGCGCTGACGACGATCTCCTGTCCCCGGGGCGTGCGCGCGGAGAGCACGGCGACGAGTCGCGACCAGCCTCCGCTCGCAGCCGCGCTGAGCCGTACCGTCGGCGAGCCGAACACCTCGATCGCCTTCCGCAGCGGCGCGGCCGTGCGAACGGCCTTGCCCCGTTGGGCGAACGTCGTCACGCCGGGGAGCGCGAACGTCGACGTCGCCGTGTTCGCCGGGACCGTCGACCAATCGCTCGCCCGCGTTTGCTGGCCGTTCTCCGATACGAGCTTCGAGGCCGAAACTGCAAAGCAGCCTGTAGCCGGCGAGGGGCCGACGAAGCAATCGAACCACGCCTTCACGGCGTTCATGAGGTACCCGGTGTCGGCGGCCGGAAAGGTCGACGGAGCGTGGCCGTGGAGGCCGAGGTAGAGCATCTTCGGCCCACGTAATCGGGTGTAGGCCTTTGAAGCCTGCTCGATCCCGAAGAGGAAGTCGCGCCTCCCCTGGGCCATGAAGACGGGGGTCGTCACCGACGAGAGCTTCGAGAGGCTCGAGCGCTCGGCGGCCCATGGGCGCACGGCTGACGCATTGCCGGCAAAGGCGGCCGCCTGTATGCCGGCCAGCGACGGGTCACGCCTCGCCTCGGGAACCGACGAGGCGAGCCCCACGACTGCTCCGGACTTGACGAGGCCTTGGGGCATGAGCGCCGTGTAGAGGTCGGTCCAGGTCTCGACCGTGACGACTGCGGCCCACGGGACGCCTGCCACGAGTGAGTTGAAGATCGTGCCTCCCCCGTAGGAGATCCCCCACGCGCCGATCTTCGCGTCCGCGACGTCGGGGCGAGCCCGGAGCCAGGCGTGCACTGTCCTCGCGTCCGCCACCTCCCGTGGGCCGGCGACGGAGACGAGACCGGTGGACGATCCGTGTCCGCGTGCGTCGTATGTGAGGATCGCGTAGCCCTGGTCGACGAGTCCGTATCCCTCCACGAGGGCGTTCATGTCGCTTCGGTCGCGCCCGAAGCCGTGCAGGAACACGAGCGCCGGCCACCCGCCGGACGGCGCCGCTCCTCCGGGGACGTACAGCGTCGCGGCGATCGAGACGCCGTCGTCCATCGGGATCGAGACGTCCTGCCGTGAAAGGGTGGAGGCCGGCGCCTCGCCGACCACAAGCATCAGCGCGGCCGTCAGCCCGACGAGCCAGACCTTCAGCACGGCGCGAAGGGTAGATGACCGGGGTCAGACCCGTAGGGCTCAGACCCGCCTTGCCCTTGGGTCGGACCCAACGGGGTCTGACCCCGTGTCCGCCTACACTCCGCGCTCATGGATCCACGGCCGGTCGGAGTCTTCGACTCGGGCATGGGCGGCCTCACCGTCCTGCACGAGTGCCTCGTCACGCTTCCCCACGAGGACTTCGTGTACCTCGGCGACGGCGCGCGGCTTCCCTACGGGCCTCGCCCACTGGACGACATCCGACGCTTCGCGGGTGAGATCGCGGGCTACCTCGAGCACCAGGGCGTCAAGCTGATCGTCGCGGCGTGCAACTCGGCGACCGCTGCCGCGCTTCCCGATCTCCAGCGTCAGCTCTCGGTTCCGGTGATCGGGGTGCTCGCCCCGGAAGCGCACGCGGCCGTGCTCGCCACGCGGAACCGCTGCATCGGGCTCCTCGCCACCGAGGCCACGGTGGCGAGCGGCCGCTACTCGGAGCTCGTTCACGCGCTCGACGCCGGCGTCCATGTCGTCCCCGTCGCATGTCATCGGCTCGTACCGCTGATCGAGGGCGACGACCCCTTCGGCGAGGAGACGACGGCAGCGGTTCGCGAGTACTCGGCGCCTCTCAAGGACGCCGGTGCGGACACGGTGATCCTCGGCTGCACGCACTACCCGTTGATTCGGCCGATCTTCCAGCGCGTGTTCGGACGAGGCATCGCGCTCGTCTTCTCGGCTGAGGAGACGGCGCGAGAAGTGGGCGAGACGCTTGCCCGCAAGGGGATCGAGAACGGAGACGCGCGCGAGGGCACGTACCGCTTCCTTACGACCGGCGACCCCGGGCTCTTCCGTGAGATGGGGCGACGCTTCCTCCAGCTCCCGATCGATGCCGCGGAGCACGTGGAGGTGTCCGCGTTGCAAGCAGCCGCAGCATGAGAGCGGACGGGCGGCGAGCCGACGAGCTCCGGCAGCTGGAGATCGAGGCGGACTACCTCGAGCAGCCGCATGGCTGCGTCCTCTACGGGCAGGGGAAGACGCTCGTGCTGTGCACGGCGACCGTCGAGGAAGGCGTTCCTCGGTGGCTGTACAAGAGCGGGCGCGGCTGGATGACTGCCGAGTACGCGATGCTCCCCGCCTCGACGGGGGAGCGCACGCAGCGGGCGGTCTCGCGCGGGCGCCCGGACGGGCGCACGGTCGAGATCCAGCGGCTCATCGGCCGGGCGTTGCGCTCCGTCTGCGACTTCGAGGCGCTCGGTGAGCGGACGCTGTGGCTCGACTGCGATGTCCTCCAGGCCGACGGCGGGACCCGCTGCGCGTCGATCACGGGCGCGTGGATCGCTGCCAGCCGGGCGCTCGAACGCTTCGGACTCTCGAAGGTGCTGACCGGCTCGATCGCGGCGGTCTCGGTCGGGATCGTCGGGGGTGAGGCAGTCATCGATCTCGACTACGAGGAGGACTCGGGTGCCGAGACGGACATGAACGTCGTGATGACCGGCGACGGGCGACTGGTGGAAGTGCAGGCGACGGCCGAACGCGACCCCTTCTCCCGCGAGCTGCTCGACGAGCTTCTGGACCTCGCCGCGGGCGGCATCGACCAGCTCACGGCGGCACAGGGCGAAGCGGCGGCCGTTCCCCTCGCGTGAACCTGCGGCTCGCGTCGCGGAATCGGAACAAGCTGCGGGAGCTGCGCTGGGCGCTCCCCGGGTGGGAGATCGAGCTGCTCGACGCACCCGAGGAAGCGGTCGAGGACGGCTCGTCGTTCCTCGCGAACGCGCGCATCAAGGCGAACCACGGGCGCCGCTTCGCGCCCCAGGACGCGTGGGTGATGGGTGAGGACTCGGGAGTCGAGGTCGAGGCGCTCGGCGGCCGCCCAGGCATCGAGTCGGCCCGCTGGGCGGACGACGGCGTCGAGCGTCTGCTCCGCGAGCTCGGCTCCGAGGAGGACCGCCGAGCGCGCTACGTCTGCGAGCTCGTCGCCCTCGGCCCGGAGGGGGAGACGTTGCGCGGACGCGGGACCATGGAGGGTTCGGTCGCGGGCGCGCCGCGGGGAACGGAGGGTTTCGGCTACGACCCGATCGTCGTCCCCTCGGGGCTGGACGCCACCGTCGCGGAGCTGGGGGATGCCTGGAAGGCGATTCACTCTCATCGGGCGCACGCGGCACAGGCGCTTCGGGCCGCCGTCGAGCTTCCGACCGAGCAACGGCGCTTCGCGCTCCACCCGGCCGACTTCCTCCCCGACCCGAAGCCGCCTTTCGAGCGGATCGAGGGCAGCGGCGTCCGCTACTTCGTCACCCCGTCCTGGATCAGCGTCGGCAAGCACCGGCTCGAGCCCGAGGGCGTCGAGTCGGCGATCGAGGCCGCTCGCTCGTTGGCCCGCGAGCGCGGGCGCACGAAGATCGAGTGGTCGCTCGGGCCGGATGCGACGCCGGAGGACCTCGCCGAGCGCCTTCTCGAGAAGGGGCTCGTGCGGGCCGACGAGCCCCCGTTCGCCCGTTCCGCGGCAGCGCTGGTCCTCACTTCGCCCCCGCCTCCACCTCCGTCCGGCATTGCCACGCGCCGCGTCGCGACCCTGGACGACTTTCGTTCGTGCGACAAGGTCTACTCCGTCGGCTTCGACACCCCGGAGGAGGATCGGGCCGCGTGGGACGCGACACTCGAGCAGCGTTGGGCCTCGTACCAGACCGAGGATCACGTGCTCCAGTTCGTCTCGTCCATCGGAGGCGAGCCAGTCGCGGCAGCGACTGCGCTCCTCACGCGGGTGGGCGTCTTTCTCGGGGGTGCGGCCACCCTCCCGGAGGCGCGCGGGCGCGGCGCGTTCCGGGCACTCGTGCACGCGCGCTGGGAGGAGGCGGTCCGGCGAGGCACGCCGTTCCTCGCCGTCGAGGCCGGGCCGCAGTCGCGCCCGGTGCTCGAGCGGCTCGGCTTCGAGCGGATAGGCGAGACCGAAGCCTTCCTGGACGTGCTGTAGAACGTCCGTGCTAGCGTCGGGCGCCGATGGATGCAGCGGATGCCCTACGCGAGCTCACCGAGCTCTCGACGCAGATCGAGTCGGCAGTCGTCCTTCGCGCGGACGGAGCGGTGCTCGCCTCGACGCTCGAAGACCCGGCGAGCGAGGCGGCGCTCGCGAGCTCGACGCTCGAGCTCATGGCGGCGGCGTTCGAGCTGAACGAGCGGCCTCGAGAGGTCACCCGGGTCGAGGTCGAGCTGGAGAGCGGCGCGTTCATCGCGTTGCGCGACGGAGGCCGAACCATCGCGGCGACGACGGGCCCCCAGCCCACGTCCGGCCTCGTCGTCTACGACCTGCGGACCTGTCTCGCGGGAATCACCGAGCCGGAGCAGCCGAAGAGGAAGAAGCGAGCGCCGGAACGGATGCCGGACACGGAGACCGAGTGAGGACGCTCATTCGGCTCGTAGTCCTCGTCGGTCTCGCGATCTGGGCGTGGCGTCGCTTCGCCGGCCCGAGAGGGCCGCAGGAGCGAGCGGGCGTTTCGTACGCGGACGGGTCGTCGATCGTCCTCGAGCCGGGATCGGCCGGGTTCGAGCAGCTCGCTTCGATCGCGCGCTCGGCCATCCGCCGATGACCCGCGACGAGCTGGGCGCGCTCCTCGTGGAGCGAGCCCTCCTCGAGGGCGACTTCGTGCTTCGCTCAGGACGGCGCTCGTCGTGGTACCTGGACAAGTACCGGTTCGAGACTGAGCCCGAGCTCCTGCGTGCCCTCGGCGAGCGTCTCGCGGACGCCGCGGCGGAGCACGAGCCGGAGGCCACTCGGCTGGCGGGGCCTGCGCTCGGGGCGGTCGCGTTGGCAGCCTCGGCATCGATTGCGTCCGGTCTGCCCTTCATCATCGTCCGCGGTGAGACCAAGGAATACGGCACGGCAAACCGGATCGAGGGCCCATTCGAAAAGGGGGAGCTGGTGTGCCTCCTCGAGGACGTCGTCACGTCCGGCGGCGCCCTCGCCGAGGCCGTGTCGGCTCTTCGAGACGAGGGGCTCGTGGTCCGAAATGCCGTCTGCGTCGTCGATCGGGAAGAGGGTGGCTCGGACGCTCTCGCGCGACTTGGCGTGCGCCTGCGGACGCTGTTTCGGGCGGAAGAGCTCCTCGATATGCGAAAAACCGCCGCAAAACGGCATGGTTGAGCCAAATCCGATGGGGTGTTAGGCTCCTTCGGTTCCATAGACTCGTATCCGACGTCAGGAGGAGAACAGTGACCAAGCAGGATTTCGTGGACGCCGTCGCCGATCGGGCCGGCATGTCCAAGCGTGACGCCGGCGTAGCGGTCGACGCGGTGCTCGACACGATCACGTCCGCGCTGACGAATGGCGACGCCGTCACCTTTACGGGCTTCGGCAAGTTCTCGACCTCGGCGCGCGCCGCGCGCATGGGGGTGAATCCCCGCACGGGCGCGAAAGTCATGATCCCGGCGACGACCGTTCCCAAGTTCTCCGCCGGAAGTTCGCTCAAGTCTGCGGTCAAGGGCTAAGCGCAACTCGGAGGCCAGATTTCTCGGAAGGGGTCGCGCGCGCGGCCCCTTCCTTGCGCTAAGAACCCCTTTCACAATGAGCGACCATGTCGCGATGCGGCCCTGGACGCCACGAGGCCGCGTCCTCGCTCGCGTCCATATCGGCTTGAGATGGACGCTCCCTGCATCCTTGCCTCGCGACGTCCAGCATCCGCCTCGCGACGGGCGATCATTGTGAAAGAGGTTCATCGGCCACATGTCTAGGCTTGAGTATCGAACATATGTTCGATACGGTGTCGAGCCATGCAGCTCTCGTTCGACGCCGCCGACCGGCTCGTCGAGCTCGTTCAGGCACGGAGAGGGGCTGTTTCGGCCGAGGATGCCGCGCGAGTCCTCTTCGCTCTCGAGCGTGCGCCGGCGACTCTCGCGCACAGCCTGCTCGCGGATGTCGTCGACGGTGACGCGCGCCTCGCCTGGCTCGGGGCCCGGGTCGGCCTGGCCGGTGATGCGAGCGGCGACGTCCTCATCGAAGACGCCGAGCTCGTCGTCTTCGACCTCGAGACGACCGGGCTCTCGGCGAGCCGCGACCGCATGTGCGAGATCGGCGCCGTGCGGGTTCGCGCTCTGGCTGTCGACGAGACGTTCGAGACGCTCGTCAACCCTGGGGTCGTGCTTCCGGCCAGCATCGCGGCGCTGACCGGTATCCAGCCGAGCGACCTTCGTCGCGCGCCCCAGGCCGAGCTCGCAGTCCGCCGCTTTCTCGCGTTCGCAGGCGATGCCCCACTCGTCGCGCACAACGCTCGCTTCGACATCGGCTTCCTCGAGCGCGAGGTCGAGCGCCTCACCGGGCGCCACCTCGCGGCCGCGGTCATCGACACCGTCTGGCTCGCCCGAAGGCTCCTCCAGCGGAGGAGCGAGCGGTTCTCACTCCGGCAGCTCTCGCACTTCTTCGGCACGACCTCGCAGCCGTGCCATCGAGCGCTTCCCGACGCGCTCTCCACGGCCGAGATCCTGATCGCGCTCCTCGGGCTCGCGCAGGAGTGCGGCGCTCGAACCCTCGCCGAGGTCGTCGAGCTGGCGGCACCGCGTGCGCGCCGGCTTCACTCGAAGCGTGCCCTCGTCGCAGGAGCGCCGACGACTCCGGGCGTCTACCTCTTTCGCGATCGCAATGACGCGGTGCTCTACGTGGGCAAGGCGCGCGATCTTCGCGCACGGCTCCGGTCGTACTTCGCGGGAGACCGTCAGCGGCCGGCGGTGGAGGCCGCGCTCGGCGCGCTCGAGCGCGTCGAGTGGCGAGAGCTCGGGTCCGAGCTCGAGGCAGCCCTCGAGGAGCTCCGGCTCATTCGCGAGCTTCGACCGCCCGCGAATGCACGAGCCGGTCGGCCGGACCGCTACGTCTACCTCGCGCTGCGTCGCGACAGGTGGACGGTGGTCCCCGAGGCGGGTCCCCTCGGCCCCATCGCGAGCAAGCGCCGCGCGCAGCTCGCCGCGCGGGCACTCGACGGCTTCGAAGGCGAGTCTTTTGCGGCTGCGCTGCCGCCGTTACGCGCCAGGCTCCGGCGACTCGCGCGCGACCTCCGTTTCGAGGACGCCGCGCGCCTCCGGGATCGCATGGCTGCGCTGGAGGAGGTCGTTGCGCGAATCGTCGAGCTCGACCGTCTCCGCGCATCGCGGCTGTGTGTGCTCGCGCCCGCGCGCGAGCGCGGGTTCCGGCGTGCGTTCTTCGTCGGCGGCGGAAGGGTGAGGGTGCGGACGGTCGCGGAGGGCTCGGCCGGGCGCGTCGAGATCGAGGCGGGCTTGGCGGAGGCGACGCTCGTCGAGCCGTCCGTGGCTCCCGACGACGCGGACGAGCTCCTCGTGGTCGCGGGTTTCCTGCGTAGGCCTGGCCCCGAGCTCCGTATCGTCTCACTCGACGCCGGAGCGATCCTCGCGGCGTAGCCTTCACGTCGTGGAGGCCGCCGCCAACTTCGCCGACCGGCTGGTCGAATCCGTCGAGCGCAAGCGCAGCCAGCTCGCCGTCGGGCTCGATCCGCGACTCGATCTCCTGCCGATGGAGCTTCGTGGGGAGGCCGTGCTCGGCCGCGCTGCTGCTGCGTCGGCCGTCGCCCGTTTCTGCAAGGGGATCGTCGATGCGGTCGCACCGTACGTCGTCGCCGTGAAGCCCCAGTCGGCGTTCTTCGAGGCACTCGGTGCCGATGGCTTTCGCGCGCTCGAGGAGGTGTGCGACTACTCGCGGTCGGCGGGTCTGCTCGTCGTGCTGGACGCGAAGCGCTGTGACATCGGCTCCACGTCGCGCGCGTACTCGGCCGCGTTTCTCGAGCCGCGGGACGGCGATCCGCCGCTCGCCGATGCCCTGACCGCGAGTCCCTACCTCGGGCTCGACTCGGTCGAGCCGTTCCTGGCCGCCTGTCGAAGGCACGGCTCCGGGGTGTTCTTCCTCGTTCGCACGTCCAACGCGGGCGCCGCCGACGTCCAGGATCTCGCGCTCTCGGACGGACGTCCCCTCTGGCACCACCTCGCCGAGCTCGTTCGTGAGTGGGGCGAGCCACTCGTCGGCGAGAAGGAGCTGTCGAGCGTCGGCGCCGTCGTCGGGGCGACGCATCCGCGCGCCGTCTCGGAAGCGCGCCGCCTGCTCCCGCAGTCGCCGATCCTCCTCCCGGGTGTGGGCGCGCAGGGGGCGACCCCCGCTGACGTCGCGCGGGCGTTCACCGCCGGCGCTGCGAGCGCGCTCGTCACGGCCTCGCGATCCGTCATCTACGCGTACCGGGACACCGAGGCCGACTGGCGCGCGGCGGCGGCCGCAGAGGCGGAACGGCTCGCAACACAGGTGTGGGCGGCCGCGGGCTGGTGAGGCGGGTAGGAGTCAGACCCACGGGTCTGACCCCTGGCGCGTGGAGTACAGTGTCCGCCCGCTGATGCGCAGAGCACTGCTCGCCGCCGCGGTCGCCGTCGCCGCCGCGCTCGCGGCCCCCGTCCAGGCCTCGCCTCCACCGGTCGTCGTCGACGCCGCGGCTTGGTATCTCGAAGGGCAGGACGGGGCGTTCCTGGCCGGCACCAACGAGCGACAGCCGCGACCGATCGCGAGCATCACGAAGCTGATGACGGCGATCGTCGTCCTCGAGCGAGCGCGCCTCTCCGATGTCGTTCGCGTGAGCTCGCGCGCGGCCCGCGTCGGAGAGTCCACCGTCTATCTGAGAGCCGGAGAGGAGCTCACCGTCGCCGCGCTCCTGCGTGCGATGCTCGTTCCGAGCGCGAACGACGCCGCGGAGGCTCTTGCGCTCCACGTTGGAAAGGGCTCGACAGACCGGTTCGTAGCGCTTATGAATGCGAAGGGGGATGAGCTGGGACTCGTCGACACGCACTTCGAGAATCCGCACGGCCTCGACGCTCGTGGTCACGTCTCGAGCGCTCGCGATGCCACGGTTCTCGTGCGGTACGCGCTCGGGGTTCCGTTCATCCGCGACTCGCTCGACCGGTCGACGGTCGTGCTCCCGGGCGGCAGGGACTTCCCGACGACGGACGACCTGCTCGTGAGCTGGCCTGCTCTCGTCGGAGGAAAGACCGGACACACCCGGGAGGCGGGCTGGTCGCAGGCCGCGGGTGCACGAGCCGGTGGCGCAACGGTCTACGGCGCCGTGCTCGGAAGCGATACCCGCAGCTCTCGCAACGGGGCGCTTCGAGAGCTTCTCACATATGGGCTCGAGCAGTACCTGCGCATCGCCGCGATCGACGCGGGGCGCGGCTATGCCGAGCCGGAGACCGGGTACGGCAAAGGCCGCGTGGCGCTCGTGGCTCCGCGCGCCATCGTGAGAACGCTGCGCGTCGGAACGCCGCTCGTCGAGCGCGTGGTCGCGCCGTCGTCGGTCGCGCTCCCGGTGCGGAAGGGCCAGCGTCTCGGCCGGGTAGAGGTCTACGACGGAAACCGGCTCGTCGCGTCCTCCAACCTCGTGGCAGCCCGGTCCGTCGCCGAGCCCGGCCTCTTGGGGAAGGCGCGGTGGTACGCGACGCAGACAGCCGCGAACCTGTGGGGCCTCGTCACGTGATCGTCACCGTCACCGTCAACGCCGCGCTCGACCGCACGCTGACCGTGCCCGTCTTCCAGATCGGCTATCGCCACCGCTCGAGCGAGGTCCTCACGCTCGCGGGTGGTAAGGGGATCAACGTTGCGCGTGCGCTGAAGCACCTCGAGGTTCCCGTCGTCGCGACCGGCCTCGCCGGCGGACGAACTGGAACGCGCATCATCGAGGAGCTGACCGCGGAGGCGATCCTCAACGACCTCGTCCGCATCGGGAGGGAGTCGCGTACCTCGACCGCGGTGGTCGATCCCACCTCGGGCACCTATACCGAGATCAACGAGTGGGGTCCCGAGGTGACGGTCGCCGAGCTCGAGACATTGACGGAGAAGCTCCACTACCTCGCCCGCGGAGCGGACTTCGTCGTGCTTTCCGGCTCGCTTCCCAGGAAGGTGCCGACGTCGTTCTACGGTGACGCGGTTCGCGATCTCGCACGGCGCGACGTGCGGGTCGTGCTGGACAGCGAAGGCGAGCCGCTACGGCTCGGTGTCGAGGCGGGGCCCTACCTCGTCTCTCCGAACCAACGCGAGGCGGAGCAGCTCGTCGGGCAGGAGCTCGAGGACGACGACGACTTCCTCATGGCGCTCGACGCGATCGCCGAAATGGGTGCTCGCAACGTCCTCGTCACACTCGAGAACGGCTGCTTCGCGCTCCTGCGAACCGGGCGGAAGACCCGGCGCATGCGCGCTTTCGCGCCGCACGTGGAGCCGGTGTCGGGTGTCGGCTCGGGCGACGTGTTGTTGGCGCAGTTCCTCGCCGCGATCGTCGAGGAACGCTCGCCTGATTACGCACTGCGTCTGGCGGTGGCGGCCGGCGCGGCTTCTGTACGTGAGGTGGGAGCGGGGCGGTTCAACGCCTCGCTCGCAGCGACGCTCGCAGCGGACATCGAGCTCGCCGAGCTCCACCCGGTTCGCTCGTAGACTCCGCGCCATGGCGGGTTGCCCGAGCTGCGGGCGCGAGAATGCGGACGACGCGCGCTTCTGTAGCGCGTGCGGCACTGCGCTGGCGCCGGCCGTGCCCACGCGCGAGCAGCGCAAGGTCGTGACCGTTCTCTTCTGCGATCTCGTCGGCTCGACGGCACTCGGGGAGTCCACCGATCCGGAGGCTCTGCGTGCCCGTATGCGCCGGTACTTCGAGGACCTGCGCACGATCCTGGAGAGGCACGGAGGCACGGTCGAGAAGTTCGTCGGCGACGCGGTGATGGCGGTCTTCGGGATTCCGGTCTCGCACGAGGACGACGCGCTGCGCGCTGTGCGCGCAGCGTCGGAGATGCGGGCGGTCATCTTGGAGCACGGTCTCGAGGCTCGGATCGGGGTCAACACGGGGGAGGTCGTCGTCGGCGGCGAGGGAGAGACGCTCGTCACCGGCGACGCCGTCAACGTCGCGGCGCGTCTCGAGCAGGCGGCAGCAGCGAACGAGATCCTCATCGGCTCCGAAACTCGCCTGCTCGTTCGTGACGCCGTCCATGTCGAGAACGTCGAACCGCTGGCGTTGAAGGGGAAGTCCGAGGCCGTGGAAGCGTACCGGCTCGTCGATGTGATCGGTGATGCGTCGCCGCTCGCACGTCACCTCGAAACGCCGCTCGTCGGCCGCGAGCGCGAGCGCCAACGGCTCTGGCGCGACTACGAGGATGCGGTCGCGGACAGCACGTGCCGGCTCTTCACGCTGCTCGGCCCGGCGGGCATCGGGAAGTCGCGCCTCGTCGCCGACTTCCTCGAGCGCGTTGGCGACTCGGCCGACGTCCTGCGCGGACGCTGCCTCTCGTACGGCGAGGGCATCACCTACTGGCCGCTCGTCGAGATGCTCATCGCGATCGGTATCGAGCCAGAGTCGGTGATCGGCATCTCGCCCCAGGACACACAGCTCGCGTTCCGACGCCTGCTCGAGACGCGAGCAGCCGAGCGACCACAAGTCGTCGTCATCGACGACCTGCAGTGGGCGGAGCCGGTCTTCGTCGACCTCCTCGAGCACGTCGCCGACCTCTCCCGCGACGCCCCGATCTTCCTGTTGTGCGTTGCGCGCACCGAGCTGCTCGACGCGAGACCGGGCTGGGGTGGAGGCAAACTG
>Ga0184625_10000324_pt1 | contig 17176 bp, 13 predicted proteins | sample PLM3_30_b1_FD_133151 | JGI IMG/M metagenome (GOLD analysis project Ga0184625, IMG submission 133151) | Groundwater sediment microbial communities from an aquifer in East River, Colorado, USA - PLM3_30_b1 | ecosystem: Environmental > Terrestrial > Soil > Riparian zone | place: USA: East River... | reverse complement strand
CGACGCAACCGAAGCGGCAGTCCGGCAGCAGCGGGTCGGTCCAGCCTGGTTACCTGGGTGTGTTCGTCGAGTCTGACAAGGACGGCCATGTGGTGGTCGCCGACGTGGCCACGGACTCTCCGGCCGCGAAGGCCGGCGTGACGGCGGGTGATGTGGTCTCGCAACTCGGCGAGGAAGCGGTGAAGACCGCCGATCAGTTCCGCGGGCTCTTGCTCGGCCGATCGCCTGGAGACTTGATCAAACTGGCCGTGCTACGGGGCAAGGAGTCCAAGATACTCGAAGCGACGATGGCGGCGGTCAGCCGGCCGCTCAGTGCGACCGGCGGCGGTGACCGGGTGGTGCTGGGTGTGCGGCTGGTTGAGGGCGACGACATGGCCCGGATCGACCAGATCACCCGCAATTCGCCGGCCTTTCGGGCCGGGTTGCGGTCGGGCGACGTGATTCTGCGGATCGACGACAAGCCGGTGAGCGGTTCCGACGGACTGCGGAGCGTGCTCGAGGGCAAGCGGGCGGGCGAAAAGGTCAAGGTCATCATTCGCCGCGACGAGGCCGAGCGCGACTATGAGCTGGAGTTGGCGGCGGAAACCGGCGGCAACCAGCCGCAGCGAGAAGACCCCTTCACGCGCTCCCGCACGATGTTCACCAAGACGGCCTATCGCCTGGCCATCGTGCCGATCGAGTATCCCGACGTTAAGCACAACGAGCGGGTCACGGCCAACGATTGGACCGAGGCACTATTCAGCGAAGGGATGTACGCAGACAAGGAGAGCAAGACCGGGCAAAAGGTATTCGGCAGCCTGCACGACTATTACCTGGAGCTGTCCTGCGGGCACCTGCGCGTTTCCGGCAAGTTCTTCGATTGGGTCGAAGCCAAGAAGAATCGGGCGGACTATTCGCAAGGCACCGGCACCGGCGCAGGCACGGGCAACCGCACTGCACTGCTTTCGGAGGCGCTTGATACGCTCGTGGAGCGCGAGGGCAAGGAAGCGCTCGAGGGCTACGACGGCCTGCTGTTCATGTACGCTGGCGACCGCTTCCGCACCACGCGCGGCGGACTCTATTGGCCGCATCGCAGCACGGTCACCCACCAGGGCAAGCGCTGGCCCTATTTCATCGTGCCCGAAGGCGGCCGGTCGATGGGTAACATCAGCGTCCTCTGCCACGAGTTCGGCCATCTGCTCGGCTTGCCCGACTTGTACGCCCGGCCCGAAAGCCCCGGCTCCGAAGGCATGAGCATCTGGTGCGCGATGTCGAACCAGGCGCCTAACGGCCGCCCGCAGCACTTCAGCGCCTGGTGCAAGGAACAGCTCGGCTGGCTGAAGCCGGCGGTCATCGATCCGTCGGTCAAGCAAAAGCTTGTCCTTTCGCCGGTCGAGGAATCGCCCAACGAGTGCTTTAAGGTGCTCGTCCGCCCCGACGGCAGCGAGTACTTGCTCTTGGAGAACCGCCGCCAAAAAGGCTTCGATGCCAGCCTGCCTGCCGAGGGGCTGTTGATTTGGCGAGTCGTCAACAACCGGCCACAGCTCGAAGAGTCGCACGGCGTCGAAGGCCCCGCCGGCCCCGGCATCTACCGCGACCTCGTCCCCTATCCCAGCCGCGCGAACGGCAGCTTCACGCCGTTCACGACTCCCAGCAGCCGCAGCCTCCTCGGCGGCGGGAACTCGGTGCACCTGACGAACATCCAGCAACTGCCGGACGGGCGAATCACGTTCTGGATCGGGTATGAGTTTCAGTAGTCCCAACGCCGTCGGTGAGCCAGTAACTGAGTCCGAATATTTGGCCGGCGAGCGCCAGTCGCTGGAGCGGCACGAATATCGGGATGGCGTCGTTGTCGAATTGCCCGGCAGTAGTCGCGACCACAGTCTGATCGTTGGGAATATCGCCGGGCTGATCGGACGTGAGATTCGTAACAGCGCACATGAGCTGTATTGCGTGGCAATGCGCGTGCGAGTGCCGCACGCGCATGTCATCTGCTATCCCGACATCGTGGTCTGCGTCGAGCCGGAGTGTCTGGACGAACAGAACGACGTACTGCTGAATCCGACATTTCTCTGCGAGGTCATGTCGCCTCGCACGATTGAGTACGACTGCGGCCTGAAAGCGCAAGCCTACCGCACGCTCGCTTCGCTTCGCGAGTTCCTCCTCGTCGAGCAGTGTCAGGCCACGGTGGAGCATTTCGTCAGGGAATCGCAGGACACCTGGCGAATCCGTCGCGTCGAGGGATTGGCCGGGCTGATTTCGATTGAATCGCTCCGCTGCACGCTCGACGTTGCGGACGTGTACGCGCGGGTCCGCGCGATGCAATAATCCGGTACGGGTTCCTCTTCTCTATTCGCTGGCCAGAGAAGAGGAACCCGTACTTTCTCGCCATGCGGTCCAATCGACACATTCGACGAGGCGATTTGGATGTCCAACGAGCTAATCTCCGTCATCGACCTTGCGAAGCAGTATGGGAAGTTGAAGTCGTCGGTTTTTAAGGTCATTGACCGGCTTGGTATTCAACCGCAAAAACAGCGTAGTTCTGCAAACGCAGGTCAGCTAATCTCGTGCGTCACGATCGAAGAATCCCAGCGCATCGCAGCAGAGCTAAGCACCAGTTCTGGCGACGAATCGAATGAACGCCTTGATGATTCCGTTGATCCACAGTCCTGGGATCAAGGCCACTTCTACTTGTTGTCGCTCGAACCTGCACACGATCCCGGCAGATTCAAGGTGGGCTTTGCGCTGAGTGTACAAGATCGTCTTCGCCAACTGCGCTGTTCTGCGCCATTTGCCACGGTGCGTCGTTCCTGGCCGTGCAAGCGCCTTTGGGAGAGAACAGCGATCGATTGTGTAACAGGCGGGTGTGAGAAGCTGCACACAGAAGTATTTCGGACGACAGATATCGATGCCGTGATTTCCAAGTGCGACTCGTTCTTTGCGATGATGCCGCAATTGGAGAAGAACGCTGATTTGCATCCCAGGGAGGATGAGCCTGTCTTGCGTTGGGCTCACCAGCTACATTGACCCGAGCGGTGGCAGCGTTTTAACAGACTCAATTACGGTAAGGTGAGGTTCGGCCATGTCGTTCCGACGTGCATCCCGGCAAGGAGTTTTGGCCATGCTGATGGGAGTTGGCGTTGCCTCGAGCGCCATGTCGCAAGATGCGGCCGACCAGGCCCGCGAGTTTGTCCGCGAGCATGAGCGCAAGATTCAGCCGCTGCAGATCGCGGCCAACCGGGCGTGGTGGACCGCCAATATCACGGGCAAGGACGAAGACTTTGCCGCCAAGGAAGAGACCGAGAACAAGATCAACGACGCGTTGGCCGACAAGCAGCAGTTCGCGCGGCTGAAGGCCCTGCACGCCGCCAAGATCGCCGATCCGGTGCTCGCCCGCACGATTGCCGTCTTGTATTTGCAATACCTCGACAAACAGGTGGACCCGGGGCTGTTGCGGCGGATGACGGCCAAGGCCAACAGCATCGAAAAGGCGTTCAACGTTTTCCGGGCCCAGGTCGGCGAAAAGTCGCTCACCGATGGCGAGGTGCGGCAGATTCTGCAGAAGTCCAAAGACAGCCCCGAGCGGCAGGCCGCTTGGGAGGCGAGCAAGCGCGTCGGCGCCGCCGTCGAAACCGATCTGCGGGACCTCGTGCGGCTGCGGAATGAAGCGGCCACGGGCCTGGGCTTTCCCGACTACCACCACCTGCAACTGCACTTGTCCGAGCTGACGCAGGAGCAGGTTCTCAAGATCTTTGACGAACTCGATGAGCTGACGCGGCAGCCGTTCGCGCGGGCCAAGTCGCGGATCGACGAGAAGCTCGCCAAGGATTACAGCCTGACGCCGGCTCAACTGCGGCCCTGGCACTATCACGACCCGTTCTTCCAGGAAGCGCCGGCCGTGTATGCCGCCGATTTGGATCAGCCGTTCGTGGATGCCGACATCCAGCGGATTTGCCGCGAGTTCTACGCCGGCATCGGGCTGCCGATCGACGACGTGCTGGCCCGCAGCGACCTGTATGAGAAGCGGGGCAAGAGCCCGCACGCGTTTTGCACCGACATCGACCGCGCCGGCGACGTCCGCGTGCTGGGCAATATTCGCCCCACGGAATATTGGATGAGCACGATGCTCCACGAGCTGGGGCACTCGGTCTATTCGAGCAAGAACATCCCGGCCGAGCTGCCGTGGGCCCTGCGGACCGACGCCCACATCTTGTGCACGGAAGGGCTGGCCATGATGTTCGAGCGGTTTTCCAAAAGCGCCGAGTGGCTGAAGGCCTACGGCGTCACGGTCCAGGAGCCAGAGAAGTTCAGCGCTTCGGCGGCGACGATGCGCCGCGATCGGCTGCTCATTTTCTCGCGCTGGGCGCAGGTGATGTTCCGTTTCGAGAAGGAACTGTACCGCGACCCGTCGCAGGACCTGAACAAGCTGTGGTGGGACCTGGTGGAGAAATATCAGCTCGTGAAGCGGCCGCCCGATCGCAACGCCCCCGACTATGCCAGCAAGATCCACATCGTTTCCGCCCCGGCCTACTACCACAACTATCTGCTGGGCCAACTGTTTGCGTGTCAGCTGCACGAGTCGATCGCCAAGGATGTGCTCAAGAGCAAGGATCCGCCCGACGCCATTTACACGCGCGATCCCCGCATCGGCCAGTACCTGCGCGACAAGCTCTTCTCGCAAGGCGCGTTACGGAGCTGGAACGACGTCACCCGCTACGCGACCGGCGCGGAGCTCAACGCCAAGGCGTTTGCCGCCGAGCTGCAGGATTAAGAGGTAGCCAGATGTGCCGCTGGTTCGCTGCGCTCTTGTCGCTTTGTCCTATCGCGGCGATTGCCGCCGATGCGGTGCCGCGGCCGAATGTCGTGTTCGTCCTGACCGACGACCAGCGGTGGGACACGATCAGCCTGCACCCGAAATCGGTCGTCAAGACGCCGCACATCGACCGGCTGGGACGGGAAGGGGTCTATTTCCGCAATTCGTTCTGCACGACTTCGCTCTGCTCGCCTAGCCGGGCGTCGATCTTGAGCGGCCTGTATGCCCACAGCCACGGCGTGACGAACAATTTTACCGAATACCCCAACGAGCTGCCCAGTTTTCCGAAGGCGCTGTCGGCTGCCGGCTACGCCACGGCCTACATCGGCAAGTATCACATGGGCGAAGAGAACGATTTGCCGCGGCCGGGCTTCGACTATTTCGCGACGCACAAGGGCCAGGGCAAGTATTTCGATACCGAGTTCAATGTCGGCGGATCGAATATCACAGCCGAGCGCAAGGTGCTGCCCGGCTATTACACGCACGTCGTCACCGATCTGGCCGAGCAGTGGATCCGCGGCGCTGCCAAAGGCGACAAGCCCTTCCTGTTGATGCTGGGCCACAAAGCGCCGCACAGTTTCTATTTCCCCGAGCCGAAGTACGAGCACGCCTTCGACGACGAGAAGATCGAGTACCCGAAGTCGGCGTTTCAGCTCGATGACAAGCCAAAGTGGTTCCTGGCGCGGCTCGACACCTGGCACGGCATCTATGGCCCGCTGTTCGACTATCGCAAGCAGTTCCCCGACCGCCGGCCGGAAGCGGTGAAAGACTTTGCCGCGATGACCCGCGGCTATTGGGGCACGATCCTCTCGGTCGATGACAGCGTCGGCCGGCTGTATGCCCTGTTAAAGGAACTGGGCCAGCTCGACAACACGCTGTTCATCTTCACCGGCGACAACGGCCTGTTGAACGGCGAGCACGGCATGGTCGATAAGCGCACCATGCACGAACCGAGCATCCGCACGCCACTCGTCGTGCGGCTGCCGGCGGGAATGACGGGTGGCGCTGTAGGGAACGCCCTCAGTGGCGTTCCGGCCCTCCGTGGCGTTCCCCGCGTTGTGGACCAGCAGGTCCTCACGCTCGATTTCGCCCCCTCGATCCTCGACATCTGCGGCGTGCCGCCGCTGGCGAAAACACACGGCCAATCGTGGAAGAAGCTCGCCCAGGGCAACGCCGCCGGCTGGCGCACCAGCTGGTACTACGAATACAACTACGAGAAGCAATTCCCGTACACGCCCAACGTCCGCGGCGTGCGGACCGACCACTACAAGCTCATCCGCTATCCGCACGGCGACGGCGGGCCGGACCGGCATCTGGCCGAGCTGTATGACTTGCAGGCCGATCCCGAGGAGACGATCAACCTCATCGCGAAGCCCGATTCGGCCGCGACTGTCGCCGAGCTGCAAGCCGAGCTGAATCGGTTGATGGCGGCTGCCGACGCCCTGCCCGATAAAATGCCGCTCGACGAGGGCATCAAGAGCGGCCTGCCCGATCAGGCCATCCGGTGATTCGCCAACTGCTCCAGCTCGCGGGAATCCTGGCGCTGGCCGGCTTCGTCGTCATTGCGGGCCTGAGCGGGCTGTCGCATTGGCGAGGCATCCTCACCGGCCGGATCGGCCCCAAGCACACGGTCCTGGTGCGATCCGGCTATGGCAAGCTGCTCGTTGATTTCCACGCGACCGACGCCGGCGAGCCGCCCCACTGGCGCTGGGCCACCTGGCCGCACGAGTTTGCGCTTTCCTCGCCCAATCTCGGTGGCTGGTGGCGCTATGGTGGCTTTGGCGTGGCTCGCGGCGGCACTCGCGGCGGCAACACCGTCTGGCAACTCTCGATTCCTTACTGGGCGCCCGCCCTGGTCTGCTTGCTGCTCGCCGCCGCGCTCTGCCTGATGCCGCGAGCAAAGCCTGAACCGCGCGAAGAGAGCGGTGAGCAATGAGGTTACGGGCAACGCGAAACGTTTCAGCGCATCATCGGCTGCCGAACAGCGGGCGTCGGCTGACCCGGTACGCTGGGCGTCAGGCGAGTCGGTGTGTGTGCGGCGGTACGGACCGCGGACGGATCGACGGTGGGGACCGGCAGCAGGCTGACGAGGGCGCTGGTTTGGCGGGTGGCGGGAACCTGAAACTCACTGCCCGGCATCAACGTGCGGAGCAGGTTGACGGCAGCGGTCTTGTGCTCCGGCGGCGAAGAGAGGATCGGGCCGCTGGCGCTGGCAATGAGAACGCCCGATTGCGTAGGGTCGGCTTCGCCGGCGAGATGGAGCGCGCGGTCGTCCAGGCGAAAACGGACTGCGAGCTGTTGGAAGGGGATCGTCGCGGATACATCGCCGGGTAGTTCACGATGGGCCGTCAGTTGCAGCTCTTGCTGTGCGGCGGCGAGCAGCGACGGGCTGGTGGCTCCGTGCGCCGCTCGCAGCGTGCCTTGCAAGACTGTCAGGTTGCCGTTGTCGAGGACGGCCCGCTCGATTTCGAGCGATGCCTGGCCGCTGAGCTGGTGCGGGAACTGCTCGGTGACCAACGCATCGAGGTCGAGCGGCACGAGGCGGCCGACGGCTTCGCCCGACCACTGGCGGCCGGTGTTGGTCATGGAAAATGCGCCGGCGAAGCGGCACGCCGCGCCCAGCCGCGAAAGCTCCGGCAGGACTTCCATGAACAGCTCGCAAGGCAGCGATTGCCCGGCGGTGTCGAGCTGCCACCGCGTCGCCGGCGGAGTCTGCTGGCGATTGCGGGCGATCGCCAGGCGAACCGGCGCGGCGGACGGGCTGGCGTCGGGCAGGCGGAAGGCGCATGTCAGCTCCGCGCCCGCTGGCTGCGGAGCAAAGTGCAGCCGCACATCTAGCAGCGACTGGGCCGATTGGCCGCGGAGGATCGTCAGCTCGCGGGCGACGACCTGGCAGGACGCTTGCGATCGGTGCGGCTCGCGCAGCAGGCGATCGTTGCACAACCGGGCGAGCTCGCCGAGGCCCGCCGAGTGAATCTGTAGCTGCCACAATTCGATTTGCCAGCCGCCTTCGTGGGCGGCCACTTCGACTGCGGCCGCCGCGGCGACAAGCTGCCGGGTTTCGCCGTGGAGCAGCTTGACGTTTTCCAGGCGGGCCAAGGCCGGGCTGGGATAATACACGGCGCCGATTTCGGCGATCAGGCCCGACCGCTCGGTCAGCGCACGCTCCCAATCGGCCCGCTGGCCGACGGCGAAGCCGGTCGTGGCCCGCCAGCAAGTCCAGCCGCCGATCAGCGTCGTCGGCACGAGGCAAAACACAATGCAACCGAGGCGGCAGAGCAGGATGCGGGTGCTGGCGGTCATGCGAACGTCCTTGTTCGACCGAAACGTTGTAGGACGGGCTTCCTAGCCCGTCTTGGGCGGGCTGGGAAGCCCGCCCCACCGGGAACGCCACGGAGGGCGTTCCCTACAGCTAGCGCTCCCTGGCCATTTTCATGAACAGTTCGTAGCGGGCCTGCATTTCGGCGAGGCTGTCGTTGCCGAATTTTTCGACCAGGGCGCGGGCGATCTCGAAGGCGACCACATTCTCGACGATCACGCTGGCCGCCGGCACGGCGCAGATGTCGCTGCGTTCGTAGTCGGCCGCTTCCGGTTGCTTGGTCGCGAGGTTGATCGACTCCAGCGGCTTGCGGAGCGTGCTGATGGGCTTTTTCGCGGCGCGGACGACCAGCGGCTGGCCGTTGGTCATGCCCGCCTCGAGGCCGCCGGCGTTGTTGGTCGGCCGCTCATAGCCCAGCGTCTTCGTGTCGCGTTTCGATTCGTCGAAGTGAATCGGATCGTGGACCTGCGAGCCGCGGCGGCGGGCGGCTTCAAAGCCCAGGCCGATTTCAACGCCCTTGATCGCCTGCACGGCCATCACGGCCTGGGCGATGCGGCCGTCGAGTTTGATGTCCCACTGGGCGTGCGTGCCCAGTCCGAACGGCAGCCCTTCGACCCGCACTTCCACGATGCCGCCGAGCGTATCGCCCGCCTTGCCGGTCTCGTCGATCAGGTCCTTCACCTGCTGCTCGCGAGCCGGATCGAGCGCGTAGATCTCGCTGGCGTCGCGGAGCTTGACGCGCTCGGCCAGCGGCAACTCGGGCACGTCGAGCCGAATGCCGCCCAGCTCGACGACGTAGCCGATCGCGGTGATGCCGAACGCCGCGAGCAGTTGCTTGCAGAGCGCGCCGGCGGCGACGCGGACGGTTGTCTCGCGGGCACTGGCCCGCTCGAGGATGCCACGGATCGGACCCAGATACTTGATCGCGCCGGTCAGGTCGCCGTGGCCCGGCCGCGGGCGGTCGAGGTCGTTCAGCCGTTCGAGCTTGTAGTCCTTATTGACGACCTGCAGGCCGATGGGACTGCCCAGCGTCGTGTTGTGCCAGACGCCGGTGAGCAGCTCGACCGTGTCGGTCTCGATCCGCTGCCGGCCGCCACGGCCATAGCCGCCTTGCCGCCGCCGCAGCTCGATATCGATCGGCCCCGTATCGATCGTGACGCCCGCCGGAAAGCCATCGACCACCGCTAGCAGCGTCTTGCCGTGAGATTCGCCGGCGGTCCAGTAGCGTAAGGTCATGACAGGTCGTTTGTTGCGCGATCAATGGCTGCGGAGAGAAACGCAGCCAGTTGCAGGCCCCGCATTGAATTCTAGTTGGCTGCCGCCGATCACCATAGAGCAGCCTGCAGTGTGCGTGGGTCTGCGTCACAGCGCGAGCAAGTCAGCCACACTCAACCTGACGTCGGGGAATTTCAGCGGCGCAGTTTCATCGCCGACGCGAGCGATGAATTGCTGTTGATAAGCGCCTCCGGTGGGTCCGCGAAAGACATGCACGAGCCGCTCGGGAAGATTGACGACCCAATAGTCCTGAATGCCCGCCGTGGCATAAAGTGCCGCCTTCTCTCCGCAGTCGTCGGCCACGCTGGAATCGGCGACTTCGATCAGCAAATAGACCTCGTGCGGCAGCGGATGCCGATCGGCGTAACTCCGGGGCACCGTCCAGGCGATGTCGGGTTGTGGAGCACTGTCGAGCTCGGGAATGCCGATGGGATCCTGAACGCGCACGTTGACCTGATTGGCCGGCGGCGTCAGCACGCTCCAGCGGTTCAGCCGCGATACGGCCTCGCTGTGATCGGGACCGGGAGGATTCATTTCTCGCAGCTCTCCCTGGAACAGCTCAATGCGACGGTCCCGCAGAGCATCGAAGGCACCGTCTTCGACCATTTGCGCGTATTCGTCGAACGTCACTCTGAGGGTCACGCTCATCAGCAAAATCTCCGTCAAGTCTCCCACAAACATTATAGGAATCGCTCTACCGGAAGTTCAATCGATGCTGCCGCGGTTGATCACGTCGATGAGCAGCCGCAGGCGGCCGAGGTTGCGACGGTTGAAGGCGAAGACCAGTCGCGGCATGTGGGCCAGGTCGGCTTCGTCGCGTTCCAGGTCCAGTGCCGGGCGCTGCACGAATTGGCCCGCGGTCAACAGATCGACGAACTCGCGGTTGATCGCCTCCAAAAGCTCCGGCGACAGCGGCGTTTGCAGCCGCAGGACCAGGTCGCTCTTCACGTACCGCATGCTGTGATAGACGCGGAAGAACTGCAGCACTTCCTGCTTGGCAATCTCGAAATTGTCGGTGAGCTTGTAGAGGTGCAAGTCCTCGGGCGAAATCATCCGGCCGCCAAGCAAGTGCTGCATGACGTAATCGTGGAGTGCTTGCCAATAAGTCCCGCCCGGCGCATCGAGCAGCACCACGGGGATCATGTCGCGCTTGCCGGTTTGCAGCAGCGTGATGACCTCCATCGCTTCGTCGAGCGTGCCGAAGCCGCCGGGCAGGCAGACGACCGCGTCGCACTCCTTCACGAACATCAGCTTCCGCGTGAAGAAGTACTTCATGTGGACGAGCTTCGGGTCGCCCAGGATGATCGGGTTGGCCGACTGCTCGAAGGGGAGCATGATGTTCAGGCCCATCGACGACTCGCGGCCGGCCCCGCGATGCCCCGCCTCCATGATCCCGCTGGCCGCCCCGGTCACCACCAGCCAGCCCGCCGCGGCCATCGACCGGCCGAACTCGACCGCCTGGATATACGTCGGCTCGTCCGGCTGCGTGCGGGCCGAACCGAACACCGTCACCTTCCGCTTGCGGCGGTAAGGAGCAAAGACCTTGAACGCATACCGCAGCTCGCGGAGCGTACGGCTGAGGATCTTCAGATCGCCACGGGTGGACCCGTCAGTAGCCAGCTTGTCGGCCGTTTCCTTGATCTGCTGCACCAGGTCGGCAATCTGCGCCCGATGATCGGCCTTTTCGGTGACCAGGTCGAAGCTCGAAATGTCCTCGTCCGATGCGCGGAAGAAAGAATCGTCGTTCACAGGCTGCTCCGCCGGTTGTTACGGCGCAAAGCGTTGCACCGCTGCCTCAATCATAGGTTCCCCGGCAGATTTCCTAATAGTGCAGTGTCCCGGCACTTGCGACAGTTACCCCGTAGGGGTCGCCGAACATAGCCCGGCCCACGCGCAGCGCACACCGGGTTTCCAGGAAAAAGCGAAGCTCGAACCCCGAAAGGGTTGCCGAATGCAATTGCCGGCGATTGACCAGTCGGAAACCCCTGCAGGGTTTCGATTCGTTCGGTGGTGCGATGAACCCAGGTTGCGCTTCGCGAACCTGGGCTATGGTCGGAAACGCCTTCGGCGTGACGTCGCGTTCTGCGCCAATCTAGGCGCTCGGCCGGCGGAAGTGCTGGTAGGCGAGCAGGACTTCGTAGAGGTCGCTGCTGATGGTGATGTCGTCGTCGTAGAAGTCGCCGACCCATTGGCGGCGGTTTTTGACCGCGTCGGTCAAGAGGGGCAGCACTTCGCCCAGCGGGAGTGTCACGGTATTGCGAAGCGGGATCGAAATCCGCGATTCGGTCGCCAGTGAATTGGCGGACAGCGCCGCTTCGTCCGGCCCGTTGTAAACGCGTAAACGGCTGGGAGACATGCAGGATCCTTCCTGACACGAGATTCCGTCCGGCAACGATTGAACCAGGCTCAGCCGGCGCAGGGGCGCGGCGGCAGCGCGGAACAGCGTCGCTCATGCGGGTTATCGGCAGGGGGCGCAGCGGAACTTTGACAATTCTCCGTCCGCGGTGCTGGCGGCTCTTCCGCTAGCTGCCGCTGGCGGTGCAAACGGCGCAAGCTGATCTGGCTGCGAAGGAAAAACTGCTCCGGCAGAGTTTTTGGGAAAGACCGGGGCGACCGATATTCGATGACACTAGCAAGGCGGCAATCTGGGAAGCTTGCCGCCTTTGGATGGTTGGGGTCGGATTGCCCGTGGGGGGCGATCCGGTCCACGGGTGTCACCGCCGGCCGCGCGCAGATGAAGGCCTGCATCTGCGTGCGGCCGGTTTTTTTGGTGGGGACTCGGTGGTGAGTAGTGAGTGGTGAGTTGTGAGTCGCGAGTGGTGGGTAATACAGCCGAGACATTAACCTCGACCACTCACCACTCACAACCGACCACTCACAACCCCTACAGCAGCGTGCCACGGAGGACCAGGAAGGCGATCGTAAAGTAGATCACCAGTCCGGTGACATCGACGAGCGTGGCCACGAAGGGGGCGGAGCTGGTGGCGGGGTCGAAGCCCAGGCGGCGGAGCAGGAAGGGCAGCATGCTGCCCGTGATGGAACCGAAGCAGACGACGCCGATCAGCGTGAGGAACACGACGACGCCGACCAGCAGGTAATGGGCCGAATAATCGACCCAGCCGAGCCAGTGCCAGACGACGATCCGGATGAAGCCGATCAGGCCCAGCCAGGCGCCGAGCGTCAGGCTGGTGCGCAGCTCGCGCCACAGCACCAGCAGCCAATCCCGCAGCCGCACCTCGCCCAGGGCCAGCGAGCGGACGATGATCGTGGCGGCTTGCGAGCCCGAATTGCCGCCGCTGCTGATGATGAGCGGGACGAACAGGGCCAGGACGACGGCCTTTTCGATCTCGTCTTCGAAAAAGCCCATCGCCGTGGCGGTCAGCATTTCGCCCAGGAAGAGCACCGAGAGCCAGACGCCCCGCTTGCGGATCATCTGCCGGAACGTCACGTCGAGATACGGAGCATCGAGGGCTTCGGAGCCGCCGATCTTCTGAATGTCCTCGGTGGCTTCTTTCTGGGCCACGTCGAGGATGTCGTCGATGGTGATGATGCCCAGCATGTGGCGGTCGGTATCGACGACGGGCAGGGCGATGCGGTCGTACTTCTCGAACATCCGCAGGGCCACCTCGCGGTCGGTGGTCGCCAGCAGCGCCACGGTCGAGCCCTCGTGAATGTCGCGGACCTTGGCCGCCGGATCACCCATCACGAGCGTGCCTAGGCGGATGTCCTCCACCAGGTGCCCTTCGTCGTCGAGGATGTAGAGGATGTTGACCGTTTCTTTGCCGCGTCCGGTCTTGCGGATGTGGTCGAGCGCCTCGGTGGCGGTCATGTCGGCGCGGAGCGCGACATAGTTCGGCGTCATGAACCGGCCGGCGCTGTGCGGCGGGTAACCCAGCAGGTCGCGGGCGGCCTTCAGCTCTTCTGGCGAGAGCGTATCGAGCAGCCGCCGCGTGACTTCCGGCGGGAGCTCCTCCAGCACGCGGGTCTGGTCGTCCGGCGACATCTGCGTGAGCAGGGCCCGCATCTGCTCGTTGGAGACGGACCGGACCAGGGCCTCCTGATGGTGGTGCGGCAGATGGGCGAAGACCTGCCCGGCCAGCTTGCGGGGCAGGACGCGGAAGATGGGAACGTCGTCTTCGGGCGGAATATCGACGAGGATCTCGGCGATGTCCGAAGGGTGAAAGTGCGAGAGGGCGTCGCGGAGCACGTCCCACTGCTTGCCCTGGATCAGCTCCTCCAACTCGGGCCGCATCAAATGGCCGATCATGGCGATCTCCCCAACGAGGCAAAGACCGCTATCCTACGCCGCCATTTCCGGGCGGAAAGCCATTGGGGACACGCTTGTAATCAAGAAACGCAGCAGGCTGGCTGATGCGTCCATCGGCGGGCCTTTCCGTGCGAGTCGCGGCTATCCGCCGGCGCGCGTGATTTCAGCCTCTGACCAAAAAAGAAGGCCGCCGGACTGGAAAGAAGTCCGGCGGCCCAAAGTCGGGGAGGAAGCGCTGGCGCCCCTGTTCCAAAGTGCCGGCAACGTTCTCCGGCGTTAGTCAGCTTCAGCGGCCAGGCCTGGGGCGCGAATGCACCGGCGGCTGCACCTCGGACGATGGGTGTCCGAGGTTTTCGGCCGCCCCAGGTCGGAGCGGCTAACAGAAACCCTAGCTCAAAAAACGCCGCCCGGCTGAGAAATCTTTGCCGGTTGCACCTCAAGCAACTCCAGCAAAGCCAAGGCGGCGGCCAACTTAGGGACGGCAGCTTGCCGTCCGAAGCGATTGTCGGAAATGCGCCGTAACAACGGCGCGGCGCCTACGCTTGGCTGGGATGCCCGCCGATTGAAGCGCGGCTCCATGACCGGGGCGTGTCCCCGTGTGTTTCTTCGTTTCGTGCGCCGGCCAGTCCGAGCGCACCGCTGTTCGGGGGCTTCCGCGCTTCCTGCGCGGCGCTATCCCTTTCCTCGCTTGGAGATTTTGGAATGTCCGATGATTTATCGCTTCGTTTGACAGGATCACGCCGATCGGACTGCGTCGTTCAACAGCTTTCAACGGCCCTCGAATCGCGCGGTCCGTCGGCAGCCACTCGCCGCCCAGCGCGGCACAATCCCGACTATGTGCTGGCGACTGGCGAAGCGGCAGCCTACCGCCTCCGCATTCTGCACAACCTCTATGGACCGGGCACGCACCGCGCTCTCAAGGCCGCCGGACTGAAGCGCGGAATGCGAGTCGCCGACCTGGGCTGCGGCGTCGGCATGGTGACGGCCCTGCTGGCCAGGCTCGTTGGCCCGCAGGGAGTGGCCGTGGGCATCGACTATAGCGGTGAGCAGCTCGCGCAGGCCCGGCAACAGGCCAAGAAGAGCGGCGGCAACATGGCTTTCGTCGAAGCCAGCGCCACGGAAACCGGCCTGGCAGGAAATACGTTCGACTTTGTCTATTGCCGCTTTCTGCTATTGCACCTGCCACAGCCCGAGCTCGCTTTGCGGGAGATGCTGCGGCTGCTCAAGCCCGGCGGAGTGCTGCTCTGCGAAGATGGCGACTTGACCTCTTCGGGCAGCCAGCCGCCCTCGGCGCTGGGTGCTTTCGCCGACCTGTGGGGCCGTCTGGGGCCACACAAGGGCGTGGACTACACGCTCGGCAATCGCCTCTATGAGATGGTTCACGCGGCCGGCTTTGTCGCCCCGGAAATCGCTTTCAATCAGCCGGTCGTCGCCCGCGGCGAAAATAAACGGCTGCTGGAGCTGTCGGTTGCCGAAGCCGGCCCGTCGTTCATCGCAGCCGGGCTGATCTCGGCTGCCGAACTGGCGGCCACGGTCGCCGAAATGCAGCGCCTGAACGCCGACGAACGCGTCCTGGCGATCATGCCGCGCATGGCCCAAGTCTGGGCCCGCAAGCCGAAGCCTACCCCGAACCGAAGCCGGATTGGCGGTTGAAGAGCTTAGCTTTCGTGGCCCACAGTCCGGCGGAGGGCGTGGGAATGAAGAAAATGCGTTTGCCGGCGATGTCGTGGAAGCCTTCGCTCAGGCGGTCGATCGGGTATCGGCGGAGAGTCTCGGCCAGGTCGGCGTGGCCGAACTTGACCTGCTCGATGTCGGCCCGCGTGAGGTGGCCGGGGGCGTAGGTGATGCGAAAGCGGTCCTCGCTGCTGCCGTGGATCAGGTGAGCGCTGGCGTGGGCCAGGTCCTGCATGTCGGCATTTTGCTGATACAGCTCCATCACGCGGGGCGTGCCGCAGTAGCCGTACTTGCGAATTAGCACGTCCACGTCCGGTTGCTCGCCGAACCGCTTCAGTCCGGGGGCAATGATGAGCAGTTCGCCGTCGTCGGCCAGGGCCATGCGGGTGCGATAAACGGCTTTATTGGCGACCCACGTGCTGAAGAACTCGTCGCCTTGCATCACGCAGACAACCTTCTGCAGCGGCTCGTCGAACGTGGTGATGTTCTGTTCGCGGGCCTGCCGGGCGGCGGCCAGGTAAGTCTCCAGATCGTCGCCGACGAAGATGCCGGTGTGCGTCAAACGGCCGGCCGGATCGCGGGCCAGGACGACCTGCACGTAGAAGTCCGGCAGCTTGCCGAGGAATTTTTCCTCGGCCCAGTTGAAGCACTGCCGCACGGGCGTGAGCAGGTTGCCCAGGTTGTTCTCGATCCCGCAGCAGGCCGCGGCCATGTGCGCTGCGCAGATCAGCTCCTTGCCGCCCAGGCCGATGAAGTAGTTCTTGTTGTGGTTGGCAAAGCCCAGCACCTCGTGCGGCACGACGTGGCCGATGTTGATGACGAGGTCCCACTTCTCATTCATCAGCATCGAGTTGAGCCAGATGGGGAACTTCCAATCGGCCGCTCCGCCCGTGATCTGCTTCACATAATCGGCCGGCACGTCGCCCAGGTACGTGCAGCCGCCGCGCCAATCATGCGGATGAATCCGCTCGTGCGGGATGCTGCCGAACATCTGCGCGTTTTGCTCGCGGGTGTGCGGCTCGTGCTGCCCCAGCGTGGGAATCACGTGGACGTCCGCCGTGTCCTTGAGCAGCCTGTAAAAGCACTCGGTGATCCAGCCGCTGCCCGAATGCATCCGCGTAATATCCGGCGGCAGCAGCAGCACCCGCTGGGGCATCTTGCAAATCCGGCTCTTGGCCTCGTCCAGCGCCCGCTGGACCAGGGCCTCAACGCGAGCGCGGGGAATAGACGGCGCAGATTCAGAAAACCAAGGCATAACAAAGCCGCGACCAGTGGTCGCGGTCCGCAGTTGAATAAGGCGACTGGCCAAACTACGGCGATTTTACCGCCAGCAGCTCTTCTGCGTCTTGGGCTGCGCTGAGGAAATCGCCGACAAACGCGACCTTGCCCGCCTGGTCGATCACCGCGCAGTTAGGTATGCCGCGAATGCCATACGCCTCGAATGCAGCGCCGAAGCCGCGGCCGCTGGCAGTCGGCCGATCGATCCCCAGCAAGTACGTCAGCCCGTGCTTCTTGGCGAGCTGCGCGACCGCCTCCACTTCGCCGCCGCTGTCGTGCATGCCGACGATCACGAGGCCCTTGGCTGCCAGCCGCTTGTGGACGGCTTGGACCTCCGGCAGTTCGATGATGCAAAAGCCGCAGTTGGTGCCCCAGAAATCGACCAGCACCACCTTGCCCTTGAGGTCGGGCGCGTCGCACTTGCCGGCCGCAGTCAGCCAGGCGACTGGATTGAGGGCCGGCGCTGGCTGCCCTTCCTTGATGACCGGCAGGATCGAGCGCTGATCGTCGGCGATCGCATTGGCCCGCGCGATCACGTCGGGCACCGGCTCCGCCGTCACCGCTGTCTTTG
>Ga0184625_10000321_pt1 | contig 17221 bp, 11 predicted proteins | sample PLM3_30_b1_FD_133151 | JGI IMG/M metagenome (GOLD analysis project Ga0184625, IMG submission 133151) | Groundwater sediment microbial communities from an aquifer in East River, Colorado, USA - PLM3_30_b1 | ecosystem: Environmental > Terrestrial > Soil > Riparian zone | place: USA: East River... | reverse complement strand
TCTTTCGCCTTGTCCCAGCCAGCATATTCGGGCCGGCAATCCCTGGAATGCTATTCTTGTTTTTGCAAGTCGCAACCAGCGTTGCAATCCTTCATTCTTTGGAAACATGTTTGCAATAAGTTTATCAGTGATCATGATATCATTCGGATCACCACTCAATGCAGCCCAGCGAAATGGGCCTTTGCCTTCACAAAACAAGGGACGTATGTAAGCCGGAACAAACCCAGGATAATCAAATGCATTTTCCAATCCTGCTTCTTTTGCTCTTGCACGAAGATTATTTCCATAATCAAAAGTGATAGCACCTCTTGCCTGCAATTCGATCATTAATTCAACATGTCGCTTCATACTTGCATAAGCAAGCTCTAAATACTTATCGGGGTTTTCTTCCCGCATAATGGTTGCCTGTGTATTATTAATTGTATGAGGTATATAACCGATCAAAGGATCATGCGCCGAAGTCTGATCAGTCAATGTGTCCGGAAAGATATTTCTTTCGATCAATTTTTCTAACAAGCAAACAGCATTGGTAAGTACTGCAATAGAGATCGCTTCGCCATTTTGTTTTGCTTCCAGTGCACGGTCAATTGCGTCATCAATATTTTCAAACCAGATATCACAATACTTTGTTTCAATTCTTTTTTGAATACGCCATTGTTCTACTTCAGCGATCAATGCAACACCTTCATTCATTGTAATAGCAAGTGGTTGTGCGCCGCCCATTCCACCAAGACCGGCCGTTACATTCAGCGTTCCTTTTAGTGTCCTATTGAAATGTTTATCCGCAATTGCTCCGTAAGTTTCATAAGTTCCCTGTACAATTCCCTGGCTACCGATGTATATCCAGCTACCTGCTGTCATTTGGCCATACATCATTAACCCTTTTTTTTCGAGCTCATCGAAATGTTGCCAGTTAGCCCAGTTAGGTACAAGCTGACTATTACTTATCAAAACTCTTGGTGAATCTTTATGTGTTTTCAGAATACCGACAGGCTTGCCAGATTGTATCAATAATGATTCATCATTCTCCAATACTTTCAATGCTGCGATAATATTATCGAGTGCTTCAAAATTTCTTGCTGCCTTTCCCCTGCCGCCGTATACGATAAGATCGTCGGGTCGCTCTGCAACTTCGGGATTAAGATTGTTCAATAACATTCTTAATGCGGCTTCCTGTATCCAGCCTTTACAGCTGAGTTTATTGCCGGTTGGGGTTTTGTATTTGATGGCGTCGTATCGTGTTTGTGTTAGTGTAGACATAGCATTTGTTTTTTTAACTTCATCCTCTTATCCTTCTCCATTTGGGGAAGGACGGTACTTTTTGCAAATCCAAACTTTAATAGCTACCACACCAGCTTTGGTATTTTCTTCTACATTTAGAAAGCTCAATCATACTAGAGACTTCTAAAAGCGAGGTCTGTGGGCTGATGGTCTTCTCCATATGCAGAAGGTCGGGATGAGGTACAAAAGTCGCAATAAAATAAATATCTTCATCAAAAGAGTCATTATCTATGAGTATTCATATCAGCGCCAAGCCCGGGGAAATTGAAAAGATCGTTTTACTCGCCGGCGACCCATTGAGAGCAAAATATATTGCGGATAATTTTTTACAGAATGTAAAACTTGTGAGCGGCACCCGCAATATTTACTTTTTTACAGGCACATACAAAGGCAAACCTCTAACGGTTGGCGCCAGCGGTATGGGTTGCCCTTCGATCGGCATTTATTCTTTTGAGTTATTTACCGAATATGAAGCGGATTGTATCATACGGATTGGCACCTGCGGAGCTTATACAAAAAAAATGAAACTCTTTGACCTCATAAATGCAGAAACCGCCTGCAGCGAATCTACCTATGCAGAATGTGCCTTTGGTTATAAAAAAGATTCCTTCAAACACCAGGGAGATGCATTTGATATTATTAATGAAACGGCAAAGGGATCAGATCTTGAATTAAAGGCCGGGCCAATTCATTCGGGCGACGTTTTTTATCGTGCTGAAAAAGATAAACCAGCAATTGTAAAAAAATATAAATGTTTGGCGGCGGAGATGGAAGCATTTGCTTTGTTTGCCAATGCACGGTATTTGAAAAAATCCGCTGCCACTATTCTTACCGTTTCAGATATTATTCCTACTCATGAAAAGATCTCTGCTGATGAAAGAGAGAAAGCACTATTACCGATGATCAACCTGGCGCTGGAGAGTGTGACAAAGCTTTGATAACAAATATTGATAATTTTTGTACTTTAAGTTTTCGAATTCGAAATATATCGTCACCTAACCACCTAAAACAATTGCTTATGAACTCGCTCAGCCTGAAAAGAGTCCTGATCGGATTTCTTTTAATTTCTGGTTTTATTATTAGTGTATATTTTGTTGCAGTTAAAACACCAAGATATTTTGTTTTTACTGAAGAAAGCTACGGCCCCTATTTTTGGACAAGAGCCAATTGGGTTCTTGTACATGTTGTATTTGGAATACTGGCATTGCTAATCGGACCATTCCAATTCATACCAGCTATACAAAATAATTATCTCAATGTTCATCGTTGGATGGGACGAACATATCTTATCAGTACAATGATCGGAGGTATTGCCGGGTTGTATATGGCATCTACTTCACAGATCAACTACACCTATCAAACAGGGTTGACAAGTCTTGCATTGATATGGATGACTGCGGGCACTATGGCTTACATAGCTATCAGGAATCTTAATATCAAACAGCATCGTGAATGGATGATCAGAAGTTATGTAATTACATTTGGTTTTACAGTATTCAGAATAATGGATGAGCTTCTTGTGAATGCCATCCCCGACCAGGGTGACAGGCTTGGGATGCTAAGCTGGATATGTTGGGCTGTTCCTTTATTGATCGCAGAAGTCTGCATACAATCTGGGAAATTGCGTCAGGCTAGCGAATAGAAAGAACCATTCGAAAATTTTCAACCTTCTAGAGTCTTGTCATGCCGACGAAGGAGGCATCTCAGGAATGACAAGAGTCATTATAATTTGAACATACTAAACATATTGTTCAACACAATCTTTTTCGAATTAGCAAACTCATTCACTCTCTCTACAAAAGAAAAATCTTTGATGATACCTGCGATCTTGTTGATGTCATCAGCAAAGATCCTGTCTTCAGAAGCGAAGCTGACATGTTTACGAACATACTCATGAGCAAACTCTAAAAGCTCAGAGCTTTTTAATGGACGTCGAAATTCGATCGCCTGGCAGGCAGAGAGTAATTCAATTGCTAGTATAAATTCAAGGTTATCTAAAACACGATTTAGTTTTCTTCCACTTATACTTCCCATGCTTACATGATCCTCTTGTCCCAGTGAAGTTGGAATACTATCAGCACTTGAAGGGAAACACAATGTTTTATTTTCTGTTACGAGTGCGGCTGTTGTGTATTGAGGGATCATAAATCCACTGTTCAAGCCAACATCTTTCATTAATAACATTGGCAATCCCCATTTGCCCTCGAGTAATAAATAACATCGACGATCAGAAATATTTCCTAATTCGGAAGCAGCAAAGCATGCATAATCCAATGGCAATGCCAAAGGTTGTCCATGAAAATTTCCTCCGCTTATTGTATCATCAGCACCAAATATGATGGGGTTATCAGTTACAGCATTCAATTCTATTTCTGTCAGCTCTTTTAAATGTAGCCATGCATTCCTGCTTGCACCATGTACCTGGGGCATACAACGTAAGCTATAAGGATCTTGCACACGATCACAATCAACATGACTTTGCATGATCGCAGAATCTTTCAGTAACAATCTTAAACGCTGTGCTACTAGTTTATTTCCATTAAATGGACGCAGGTCATGTAACCGTTCATCGAAAGGTGCTCTTGTACCAGTCAATGCTTCTAGACTCATTGCACCAATAATATCAGCCGCTTCCAAACAATTATGCATCCGCTGCACGGCTATTACTGCAAATGATAAAATGAATTGAGTACCGTTGATAAGCGCCAATCCTTCTTTTGGCCCGAGTGAAATAGCTTTGATATTTTCTTTTTGAAAAATTTCCGAAGTATGTTTTCTTTCGCCTTTATAATAACATTCACCCAAACCGATCAATGGTAAAAACAAATGAGATAACGGCGCCAGGTCCCCGCTTGCTCCTACACTACCTTTCTCCGGCACAACTGGTATCACATTATTTTCAATATGCCATATGATCCTTTCAATGGTTGATAACTGTATGCCGCTGAATCCTTGTGCCAATGCATGCACTTTTGTTATCAGCATCAGCTTAGCAACTTCAATCGGAATTGGATCACCCACTCCTACACTGTGACTTTGTAAAATTTTATATTGAAGCGTTGCTGTATCTTCTTCTGAAATTTTTGTGTTAGCTAAAATGCCAAAGCCTGTATTAATGCCGTAAACAGTTTTATTGTTTTCTACTATTTGCCGCACATGATCATGAGAGATTTCTATTTTTTTGGCCGCTTCGGTGCTTATTATACCTTTTAATTCTCCAGTTGCAAGAGCAATTGCATTTCCTATGGTCAGCGTACCAATTCCGTAATTAAAATTAAAACTCATGGCATTCTATTGGGGTTCAAATGTAATGCTTTAGGGAAAGTTTCTTACATTTGCGCCTCTCGAAATGGTCCGGTAGCTCAGTTGAATAGAGCAGCTGCCTTCTAAGCAGCAGGTCATTGGTTTGAATCCAATCCGGATCACAAAAGCCTCTCATTGAGAGGTTTTTTTCATTTTACTTAACTTCAAACCTCAAACTATAAACTTCAAACCATCGATGGATGTAAAAATAGAACCACATTGGAAGGAAATTCTTAGATCGGAATTCGATAAACCCTATTTTCAGCAGATCGTATTGCATTTAAAAACAGAAAAAACACAAAATAAGATCATTTACCCACCCGGTTCACAGATCTTCAATGCTTTTAATACCACGCCGATCGATAAAGTAAAAGTGGTTATTCTTGGACAAGACCCTTACCATGGTCCGGGACAGGCACATGGCTTATGTTTTTCGGTTCAAAATGGTGTTCAGCCTCCACCCTCATTAATAAATATTTTCAAAGAATTGCATGAAGATATTGGCGTGCCCATTCCAAACCACGGCAATCTGACTAATTGGGCAGAACAAGGTGTGTTTTTATTAAATGCATCCCTTACTGTTCGTGCCGGCGAGCCAATGAGTCATTCAAAGATCGGCTGGGCGGAATTTACCGATACAGTGATCAAAAAAATATCTGGAGAAAAAAAACATGTTGTTTTCTTGTTATGGGGAAAATTTGCGCAGGAGAAAAGAGTTTTAATTGATGAAAGCAAACATTTGATCCTTCGGGCTCCGCATCCCTCGCCTCTTTCTGCACATGCCGGCTTTTTTGGTTGTAAACATTTTTCCAAAACAAATGAATATCTTATTAAAAATGGAATTGATCCAATTAACTGGAGACTTTAACTAAAATCAAAAGTGAAAACTTAAAGGTCAAAATTGTTGATAAAACATCTCTTCTAAATAGTTTTTACTTTTCCCTTTTAACTTTTTACTTTGCTACCATGATAATTCCTCCATCATTGAAATTAGAAACCGATAAAGTAATCCTTCGTCCAATGCAGCATGAGGACATCTCATCTTTTGCACGAATAACAAATGATGCATCTGTCTGGAGGTATTTCACTTTTTTATTAAATAACTCATCGGAACTTCAACGATGGGTGGAAACAGCTTTGAAAGAAAGAGAAGAAGGAAAAAGAATTCCTTTTACCATAATTGAAAAGGCAACCGGAGATGTCTGTGGAAGCACAAGCCTTGGCAGTATCTCTTATTATGATAAACGAATTGAAATTGGATGGAGCTGGCTCGCTAAACATTACCAGGGAACAGGAATAAATTTTCATGCAAAGTTTTGCATGCTTAGCTATGCATTCGGAATACTTGACTGGGAAAGAGTGGAAATAAAAACTGATAACCTGAATGAAAGAGCCAAACAAGGCCTTCGAAAAATTGGCGCAAAGGAAGAAGGAGTATTGCGCAGCCATATGCAAATGCCATTGGACAGAAGAAGAGATTCCGTTTTCTTCAGCATATTAAAAGACGAATGGCCAAAGATCAAAAATTCAATTTTTAAAGAGATCACGTCTTTCCAATATTCAGAATGAGAATAGTAAAAGAAATACTCGGTCGTGTTTTTGCCTTATGGGCATTGATCACTTTCCTTATTACATTTCTTATCATATTTATTCCTTCAATGTTTTGCTGGTTGATACCCGAACCAAAGGGGCAGGATATTTTTATTAAGATCGCCAGGCTCTGGATGAATGTGTGGCTGAATATTGTTGGTTGTCCTATAAAAATAAGAGGCAAAGAAAATTTTATTCCCGGTAAAACATATATCGTTACCTGCAATCATAATTCATTAATGGATGTGCCGCTTTCATGTCCTTACATTCCAGGACCAAATAAAACAATTGCCAAAAACAGCTTTGCAAAAATTCCTTTGTTTGGTTTTTTTTATATGAAAGGCTCCGTGTTAGTTGACAGAAAAAGTGAAACAAGCCGCAGGCAAAGTTTTGAAAAAATGAAAGAAGTGCTCAGCAAAGGAATGCACATGAGCATTTACCCCGAAGGCACGAGGAACAGAACTTCTGAACCTTTAAAAAAATTTCATGATGGCGCATTTAAATTAGCCACCGATACTGGCTGTTCCATCATCCCTGCTATCATGTTCAATACAAAAAATGTTTTACCAATGGGTAAAACATTTTATTTCTGGCCACATAAATTGGAAATACATTTTTTGCCTGCAGTTCCTGCAGATGATGGAATAGCTTTCTCAACATTAAAAGAAAAAGTATTTACGATCATGAAAGATCATTATGTAAATAATCTTTTATTAATTACTGGGTGAAGTATCTTGTACGATTGACCTTGAGATCCTGCAGCATTCCCGATTTTGGACTTATTGTAAAACTAAACATACGATAGGGCCCTACCGGTGTCACATTAATTGATAATTGCCAGCAATGCATTTCCCTGTTGATGCTCATTGTAAATGTCTCCAGGTTCTTTGTATCGAAATCATAATAACCGTTCATTGAAAAATTCCATTTTGGCGTCAATGAAAAACTACCATTGAATGTTAAGTTGCTTCTGAATTTTGTTTCAAACCTCCTGAAATCCGCTGTTCTCTGCAGGCTGTAGAAAACACTAAGTCCAAGACTAATGGTCCATGGAATATTAAAATCAACAAAATCCGAAGGGTTTCTTCGCATATAATCCAACTGGCTTTGCGCATCAGTAGCTAATAACGGATCATTCAGCAGCTGGTCTTCCATTTGTTTTCGTTCCTGGGCCTTTTTTTCATCTCTTGGTTTGCTTCTGAAATCTGTTGACATGGAAAGACTGCCATTTGTAAATTTTCCTAAAGAAAATTTTTCTCCCTGCCATGCATATTTCTTTGTAGGGGCCCCGGTTGAATCAGCCAGGTATGGATTCAGTGTCGTACTAGCCGTAATATTTATTTTATCGAAAAGAGTGCTTCGCAGGTAAAAATTGATAGGCGTGAGCTTAAATGAATCGGCAATAAAATTATAGCTGCCATTAAAACCAAACCCATCGATCAAACGGATCTTCTTTTCTTCACTGGTAGTGTCTTTTTTTGACCTCTTTTTCATCTCAAGATTATTATCGATGCCAAAACTCATACCGCCAAAATCCTCCGGTCCATAAAAACCATACAGGCTTCTTTCAAATTCCGGGAATAAATATAATTTACCAGTAGTATCAATTTGAGTTCTATACCAATGTTCTTTTGATAATGACGGCGAATAGCTAAAACTCAAGGTGGGGCGAAGCACATGCCTGATCGCAAGGTGTTTTGGACCTTTAAAATTAAATGTGCCATATAATGCCGTGTTGATACCAATATTAAAAGACACCTGTTGATCTACATAAAATCCCTTTGTAACGCTGGTTTCAACTGTATCCAAAGTACTGTTCCATGATCTTCTTACTTTCTCAGCGATCCATTTGTTTGCATAAGATATACCTGGCGATACTAAAAATTTGCCGCCTAAGATCGGTGGTAATGAAAGTGTGAGGGGAAAATTATGCTGCCCACCCCATTGCAAGGTGTCGAGCAATTTAGTTACACGAACTGCAGTATCATAAAATGCTACCTGGCTTCTTACCGTTCCATTATAACCAATACCTAATTTGTCATACCATTTGGATGTGCCGGCTAGATCCTTTCTTTGAAAAGGGTAAAGAGTATTTACGGTATAACCAATATCCGGCAGATTTAAATTGATCAAATGAAGACTGTTATTCTGATTATGATTTGCACTAATAGTTAAATTGGAATTTTTAAACGTCTTTGAATAAGTGATGGAGGAGCCCAACTGGTTTTGAAAATTCCTGTTTACATCATTTGGGACATATTGATTATATTTTGTAGACCCGGCATTTACATTCGCCGAAAAAGTTGTACCCGGTCTTGCACGGCTATCAGAAGAATGACTCCACTGTATGCTATAACTCTTGTTTACCACGTAATCGGGATCGCCTTTAAAATTGTATTTAGTATTTTGAATACTGAAATTCATTTGACCCTGGTAGCGATACCTTTTGCGATATGTCGGAACCGCATTGAATGTCCACCCTCCGTACGAATACAGGTTGGCACGAACTGTAACATCAAAATAAGGACTTAATACTTTATAATAACCCAAACCTTCAAGTCCTAAACCAAAATCTTCGTTTGCTGTAAAGGTTGGCGCAAGGATACCTGAATGTCTTCCTTTATTCATGGGGAAAAAACCAAAAGGCAAATAAACCGGGATAGGCACACCTTCAAATTCTGGGTGGATCGGGCCTGTTATGGCAACTTTATTATTAACCACTTTTATTTTATCATAGCGAAAGCCGAAATGCGGATCATCAAGATTACAAGTGCTGATGGTTCCTTTTCGGGAATAAAGTATGTCACCAATTCGTTTGGCATCCTGGCTTATCATTACCATCTCACCCTGCATTGTATAGGTATTCTTTGTAAGTCCTTTTTGCGTTTTAAAATTATACCTGATCGTATCACTTTGAAATTTGTTTTCACCCTGCGAAAAATGTGCCCTGTCGATAAGTTCACCAGTACTATCAACACTTTTTACAGCAGTAAGGATCTTTGTTTCCTGGTCAAGCTCCATTTTCGGAGCAGTAAGATCGATATCCTTGTAATGCATCTTCGCTTTTCCATAAAGAACAACCTTCTCCTCTTTTATAAGAATAACCACAGAATCTTCCGCTTCATAATTTACCGGTGCATCAAGTGAATCCTTTGATAGTTTCAGATTGAAGGTGTCGATCTTAACGATCGAGGTATCGACCAACGCATTTATTTTTGATAACGAGTCTATTTTTGAGGTATCGGCCGAATTTATCAGAGGCCTTTTTGTAAGACTGTCCTTATTTTTTTGCGGTACTGTATCTTGCTGAGCTGTTAATGCGATGTAAAAATTTTGATGATTGCTATAATTAGCGGCACTTTTCCACGTTTGTGTAAAGAAGATTGCAGTCAGCAGGCCGGCAAAAAGGTAATTTGTTCTAAATTTGTGCAGTAGCATCATAGCGTTGGAAAACAAAAATATATCATTCAGATTTAAAGGTTTTGTGAAGATTGAAAACTAATCCGTTAAAATTAATATCCACCATGACCAGGCGAATCATCAGCGTCCTTATTTTTATTGCAGTTCTGCCTTTTGCATTTGCATTCAAAGAAGCTCCAGTTGTTAAACGGAAAGGGGTTCAAACCATTATTATCGATCCCGGCCATGGCGGGAAAGACCAGGGAGCAAAAGGCGCTATAACTACTGAAGCTAAGATCTGCCTTGCTGTAGGATTAAAGCTTGGCAAGGCTATCGAAGAAAAATACCCTGGTATTAAGATTCTTTATACAAGAACAACAGATGTTCTTCCAGGTAATAAACCAGATAAAAACCAGGCTCTTCGTTATCGTGCGGAGTTTGCTAATCAGTCAGGCGGTGACCTGTTTATAGCTGTTCACGTAAACTCAGCTCCTAAAATAAAACACAGAGTTGATGCCGGCTATAAATGGGTTGGCAAAGGAAAAAAAAGAAGAAAGGTCAAGACATATAAATATTATTACACCCCCAACCCGGCTCACGGAACTGAAACTTTTATCTGGGCTGCAGACAGGGCCGATGATAAATCAGGTACAATAACACCAGATGATGAGTTTGGAGAAACTGATAGTACAATAACAATTCCTGAGATCAATGACCCGGTAATGAAAGCATTTCAATTATTGTATACAAAGAAATATTTTGAAAGCTCTCTCCATTTTGCCAATCTTATCGAAGCAGAATTTGTAAAAGAAGGCAGGTTTAGCCGGGGTGTTAAGCAAAGAAATGATAAAGGTATTTGGGTATTGCAGGCTACAGGTATGCCAAGTGTATTGGTCGAAACAGGATTCATCAGCGATAAAGATGAAGAAGAATACCTTAATAGTGAAAAAGGCCAGGACGAAATAGTACAAAATATCACAAGTGCTTTAAGCAATTATATTGTTTCAAAAGAAAAAGCTCCTGCAAGTAATGGCGGCAAGAGTCCTGATACAAAAGTTACACAATCAGATGCTGCAACTCTTGCCAGGAAAAATGTTTCTAAATTTCCAGCGACTAAACGCTGATAAATCACATTTTATCCCCGCTTTTTAAAGTTTTAAATAGCTTAAATTATTTTATTAATTTGGCATTCTGTAAAGCATATAGGGAAAACGAATATTCATGAAGATCAGCAACGAAACCAAAGTCGGGATTTTAACAATTGTGGCTCTCACACTACTTATTGTAGGTTTTAATTTTTTGAAAGGCAAAAATGTTTTCAACAAGGAAACACATTTATATGCCGTTTTCTCCGACCTGGGCAGCCTTAGAAAATCAAACGAAGTAAAAATGAAGGGGCTCCCTATTGGGACCGTTTACGATTATACTGAACTCGATAAGAACCTTAGTGGCATCATTGTTACGATCACAATGAAACGGGATGTGAATATCCCGAGAGACTCAAAGGCAACAATAGAATCTGAGCTGCTCGGTTCTGCTTATTTAAATGTAGCCCAGGGGCAATCAACTGATTACTTAAAAGACGGAGATACATTAGTAACCGACCTTGCTACGTCCTTTCTTGGAGATGTGAAAGCGCAGATCACGCCAACTTTAACGAGTGTAAGAAGTGCGATCGACTCATTGAAAGTAGTTTTAGGGGGACTTAACCGGTTATTTGATAAAGACACAAAAGGAAATGTTAGTGAAATTATTCGTAACCTAAAAGAAACCACAGGAAACCTGAATAAACTGTTGAATGCAGAAAGCGGCGCATTAGCTGCTACATTGGATAATGCAAACTCAATTACCAATAATCTTAAAAAGAATAACGATAGTATTACTGCTACTATAAGCAGCATTAAAAGAGCAGCCGATAAATTTTCTACACTGGAAGTACAACCCACGATCGATACATTACAGGCGACAGTCAGTGAACTAAAAAATGTATTGAGTAAATTCAATACGAATGAAGGCACTCTGGGGTTGCTGATGAAAGATCGAAAACTATATGATCAGTTAAATGATCTGTTTCTTGGTCTTGAAATACTCTTTGATGATATCAGGGTCAATCCAAAACGATACACCGGCAGTTTGATTTTTAACAGAAAAGATAAAACAGGCCCACTAACTTCGCCTTCGAAAAAAGATTCCATTCCGCAAGGCAATCAAAAATGACCCCGACAAAATTTATTCGGTTTTTATTCGTCTTGTCGCTGTTTACAAGTCCCCTATTTATTTTTTGCCAGGAATTACCAACAACAAAAACATTTACGCCAGCCGATACAATTCGAACAGTTGAGATCCTTCCCGGTGTAAGAAAATTAGAATATCGAAAAATAGATTCTGTTACGGAAATTCAAATACTCGCCGGCAATGTAAGATTAAGGCAAGGCACTACTATATTTGAATGTGACAGTTGTGTGATCACAAAAAGTATTAACCTTTTCGAAGCTTTTGGAAATGTTCATATCAATGATTCCGATACTGCGAATGTATATTCTGATCACCTCCGTTATCTTACTGACAGGAAAATTGCTTACCTGGATGGCAATGTTAAATTAACTGATGGCAAAGGTGTACTTACCACGCCAACATTGGAATATGACATGAATACCAAAGTTGGTATTTACCGAAATGGAGGCAGGGTGGTAAATAAAGAAACTGTTTTAACTAGTGAAGAAGGTTATTATTATGCCGACCTGAAAGATGTTTATTTTAAAAAGAATGTAAAGCTAAAAGACCCGGCTTATGACCTGCAATCGGATTCATTATTGTATAATACGGGAACGGAGATAGTTAGATTTATTGCAGAGACCCTTGTTAAGGATAGTACAAACAGAACTATTAGAACAAAAGATGGCTATTATGATAAAAGGACCGGCAAAGCTGAATTTGGACAAAACCCAATAATTACTGATAAAGACATACAGGTAACCGGGACAACGATCATAAGCGATGACAGCAGCGGCATTACACAGATCTACGGTAGGGGAATAATTGTAGATACTGCAAATAATACGACTGTTATCGCCGATACAATTTTCTTTAATAAAAAAAATGAATCGTTCCTTGCTTTTGCCAAGCCTCTCATGATCGTCGAGCAGGAACAAGATTCAATTTTTATTGCAGCAGACACTTTGTTTTCTGCAAGACTTACAGATCTATATGGAGCAAAAGATTCAATTGCAAAAAAAGATACTTTAAAAGGAATAAAAATTGTTGATACTAAAACAAAGGACAGTACTAATAGATATTTTGAAGCCTTCCGGCATGTAAGGGTTTTTTCTGATTCATTGCAAGCCGTATGTGATAGTTTGTTTTATTCTTTTAAAGATTCCGTGTTTAGAATGTATGATGACCCTGTTGTTTGGTCAAATGAGAACCAGGTAACAGGTGATACCATTTTGCTTTTTACCAAAAACAAAAAAGCAGACAGGATGCAGGTATTTAAAAATAGTTTTATTGCAAGCTTTGTTAAACCTGAAATATTCAACCAGGTAAAATCAACCCGGATGGATGCGTATTTTATTGATGGCAATATTGATTCTGTCCGGGCTAGAGGTTCTGCTGAATGCGTTTACTATATACAGGATGAGGACAGCGCATTTACAGGCATCAACCAATCAAATGCTGAATTGATGGATGTATATTTCAAAGAAAAGGAAATTCAGCGTGTTGTTTTCCGGACTGCCGTGAAAGGAACCATTTGGCCAATGAGACAAAAAACTCCACAGGAAATGCACCTTCAAAATTTCAGATGGCGTGATGCTGAAAGGCCAAAGACAAAGTATGAGCTGTTTGAGTAGATGATAATGGATAGTTGATAGATGATAATTGCTTAAATATGTTAATTTCTTTTCTATCACAATCTATCCGTTATCAGGTATCATCTATCATCTAAACTTTTGCATTTCCTTTAAACTTATCTGGCATCTTTTTCGTTAAACCAAGAGAAAACATTCCGCCATGAAAAAATCATTCCCGTTTTTTATTGCAGCTATCCTATTTTCCGCTACTCAATTAAAGGCCCAGGATTATAAAACAGCCCTTGGTCTTCGACTTAGCAGCAACGGCCCCGCCATAAACAATTCGGTAAGCTTTAAGCATTTTATGAATCCCAAGCTTGCGATCGAAGGGCTTTTCACTTTTGATAAGACAGCAGCTATTGGTGCATTATTCGAAGTTCATAATGCAATGCCTTCAACGGAAGGATTAAAATGGTTTTATGGAGCAGGCGCCTACCTTGGTTTTGACTCCGATAAAACTCATACTGACCGTGCATTAATGGGAGCACAGGGGATCATTGGTCTTGACTATAAATTTGCCAACCTTCCATTAAATCTCTCACTTGACTGGAAACCCGAGTTGAATATAATTGATAACATCAACTTTGAACCTGCCGCAGTTGGGTTCAGTATTCGATTTACATTTGGCAAATCACAAGCTCAAACCGTCTCGGAGTAATACATAGATATACTATTGAAAAACCCGGAAAGCTTGCAGCACTTCCGGGTTTTATTTTGTCTTTTGCCTGAATTGCGTTTTTTTTGTGCGGTAAAATGCAGGGAATAATCATTTGCCATTCACTTTTTTCCTTAACTTCATTTTCACAAAACTATTGCTTATGCAACTACTTAGACGATTTTCGTTAATCGTGTCATTGATTATTATTTCCATTTACTCCCAGGCACAGGAGATAACAGTTTCCGGTACTGTCATATCCGGAGAAGATAATAAAACTCCCCTCAATGGTGTTACCATTAAAGTAAAAGGAACCCAACGCTCTGTACTTTCAGACGCAAAAGGGTTTTTTTCTATAAAGGTAAATTCCGGAGAAACTCTCCAGTTTAGTTACGTTGGTTTTCAACCCATAGAAATTAAACCTGGTGCAAATAATACCCTTGACATATCCTTGAAACCATCTGATAATACTTTAGGAGAGGTTGTTGTTACGGCAATGGATATAAAAAGAAATCCAAGGGAATTAGGGTATTCGGTTCAAACAGTAAAGGGTTCCGATATTCAACAGACCCAGCGAGAGAATTTTGTGAATTCTCTGCAGGGAAGAGTAGCAGGACTTACTGTTACACCAACATCTGGTACCGCGGGAGCATCGTCGGGAATTGTATTAAGAGGTTATAATACCTTATCTGGTAATAATCAGCCATTATTTATAATAGATGGAATTATCATCGATAACCAAACCTTAAATTCAAATTCACAAAGTGGCAGTGGTATTGGCCTTGCTTCTGATGGAAATAACAGGAACAATGATAATACAAACCGCATTGCGGATCTTAATCCTCATGAAATTGAAACAGTAACTGTTTTAAAAGGACCTGAAGCAACTGCTTTATATGGTAGCCAGGCAAGTTCCGGAGCAATTGTGATCACAACAAGAAAAGCAAAAGGTACGAATGGGAAAGTACTTGTGGGATATGATAATAATTTCCGGTTTCAAAAAGTCACCCGCTTTGCAGAAACAAATAATGATTTCGGGCCTGGAGAAAGCAATAATATCCCTACCCCTCCCGGCACCACAACGGCTGGTGCGTTTTTCAGATCCTTTGGCCCGACCTGGAAACCCGGAACTACATTTTATAATAACATTGATAATTTTTTCGAAACAGGGTTTTCACAAACACATAATTTGTCCGCAGAATATGGAACAAAAAATGTAGGGTTTCGTGCTACGGGTCAGTATTTTGATAACTCAGGCGTAGTACCTTTTAATACTTATACGAAGTATAATTTTAAGATCTCAAATACTACAAAGATCGGAAAATACATTTCCATTACTCCAACACTCGCCTATATCAATGCGAAGAATCTCAGGCCTCTCAAAAGTTCAACTTCTACACTAGCTTCTGGTGGATATATGGTTGAATTATATGAGTGGCCTTCCAATAAGGATGTAACAAATTATTTAGATGCTCAGGGACATAAGCCTGTTCTTTTCAATCCAAACCGAAATTCTGATTATGACAATCCGCTCTGGAGTGCAAAAAATAACAGGGCCGAGGATAAGCTCGAACGCATTGTATCGACTCTTGGAGTTGATATTAATCCTTTCCCCTGGTTGTCTTTAGCTGGCAGGTTTGGTTATGATACTTACAAAAATGATGGATATGTATTTATCCACCCCGAATCATACGTGCTTACAGCAGCTACCGGAGGAAGCCTGGATAATTATTACAGAACTTATAAAGGATATAATCACACTATTACAGCTACAGCAAAGAAAAAAATCGGAGACTTCAATACAAGATTATTAGTAGGCACCATGTGGCAGGATCTCGAAACACAACAATTTGCTATTTATGGTACCAATTTGAAAGACACATTAGGTACCGATAGCAGTAATACAACTCTTAATACAAGAAGGCGGTTACTGAGAAATAATTCTGGATTACCGAATGTTAGCATTTTTAGAGGCCTTGCTTATTTTGCTGAAGTTTCAGTTGGTTATAAGAACTATGCGTTCTTGACTTATTCCCACCGTTTTGAGGAATCATCACCAATTCCAAAAGCAAATAGAAATTATAATTACCCTGGGGCAAGCTTAAGTCTTATTATGTCTGATATATTCCCTGGGCTAAAAAAGGGAAATATTCTTAACTATTTTAAACTGCGAGGTTCCCTGGCAAATACAGCAAGGTTAAATGATCCTTATTCTAATCAATCATTCTTTGTAAACAATTTCAGCAGTACAAGCTTGCCGGTAACTTACACCTATGGTTTTACAAATGCTAACCCCTATCTGACCCCGGAAAATCAAAAGACCTATGAGATAGGTACAGAATTGAGGTTGTTAAATAGCAATATCTCACTGGAAGTTGCTTATTATAATACACTTTGTACAAATCAAATTGCACAGGGATACAGGGCGAGTTATGCAACTGGTTATATTTTAAATACCACAAATTCTGCTTCGCTGCGTAACCAGGGATTAGAGGTAACCTTAAATATAAATCCGATCAGGAATAAGGATTTTGACTGGTCGGTCAACTTTAACTTCAATCACATGTGGAGTGAAGTACTAACTCTTCCGGAATCAATTGGTATTTTGAATGATTTCTATAACTCTGATACTTACATTTCCAATGTCAGAGCGGGATTGATCAGGGGGCATTCAACAGGAACAATTACTGGTTCTATTTATTCAAGAAATAATGCCGGTCAAATACTCGTTAATGCTTCAACTGGGATACCATTAATAACTGCAGGTAATTCTTTGATCGCAGACAGAACTCCTGATTTTACCTTAGGAACTTTAAATAGTTTCAGATATAAGAACTGGAGCTTAAATTTCCTTTGGGATCTTAAAGTGGGTGGTGATGTTTATAACGGCACCGACCAGTTACTTACTGGCATAGGCAAAAGTGAAAGAACAGCAGATCGCGGTACACCCGTTGTTGTAGAAGGAGTGCTGAGTGATGGCCTTCAAAATACAGCAAACCCAACAATAAATACATTGGTGGTCATTCCGCAGTACCAGAGCACTTATTATACCACAATGCCCGATGAAGAGTTTGTACAAAAAGATGTGAACTGGTTTAAATTAAGAGACCTCACATTGAATTATTATTTTCCGGAAAAAACATTC
>Ga0184625_10000320_pt1 | contig 17223 bp, 13 predicted proteins | sample PLM3_30_b1_FD_133151 | JGI IMG/M metagenome (GOLD analysis project Ga0184625, IMG submission 133151) | Groundwater sediment microbial communities from an aquifer in East River, Colorado, USA - PLM3_30_b1 | ecosystem: Environmental > Terrestrial > Soil > Riparian zone | place: USA: East River... | reverse complement strand
CTGGCCTCGGGACAAGCGTTCGCCGCGCAGGCGTTCACCGGCTTGGGCCTGCGGATCGCGGTGGCCGGAGCCATCACCGTGGCACTGTCGGCGGCGCTCATCCTGGTGCTGGCCCGCGCGCTCGGGTTCAGTACGGCCCGGGCGGCCGGCGGCCTGGCCGGCTTCATCAGCCAGCCGGCGATCCTCGCGTACGTCAACGGGCGGACGATGGATGAACGGGTGGACGCTGGCTACGCGGCGCTGTTCGCGCTCAGCCTCATCGTCAAGATCCTCCTCGTCCAGATCATCGTCGCCACCTGAGCAACCGAACAGAACGCCACGCCAGGTGGCCCGCGGCTCTCCAGGGGGCACTGTTGCATTGAGCGATCACCCCGTGCGACTGCCTCCACTTCGCCGCTCAAAGACGACAGATCATGGGCCCGGTCGAGTGGTGCGCCCTTTCTTGGCGCCCTTCCATGAAGGAGAGCCTCCACGTTGCTGGGCTTCGCCAGCACATTTCGGCTCAATGCAACAGTGCCGGCGTCACCGATGGAGCATCGGACCTGACCTGTGGGTGCCAGAAATTCGGTCGTAGGCGCTGAGCTGCGAATTCGTCGAGGAAGCTATCGGGCCGCGATGATCGCCGCATGACTCTTCGACTGCTCTATCTGCTGTTCTGCCAGGTACTGCGATGGCTTGCGCTGCTGGCGAGGAGATCGGCAGCCAAGGATGTCGAGCTGCTCGTGTTGCGCCACGAGGTCGCGGTGCTGCGGCGCCAGGTGGCCCGGCCGCGGGTTGACTGGGCCGACCGGGCGGTGCTGGCCGGGCTCGCACGGCTGCTGCCCCGCCCGGTCTGGCGGGGCTTGTTCGTGCGGCCGGCGACGCTGCTGCGGTGGCATCGGGACCTGGTACGGCGCCGCTGGACCTATCCGCACCGGCGTGGCCGTCCGGCCCTGGCGGCCGAGCTTCGGGCGTTGGTGGTGCGGCTAGCGAGGGAGAACCCGGGCTGGGGCTATCGGCGGATCCATGGCGAGCTGTGCCGGCTGGGCTACAAGGACAGGGTCGGGGCGAGCACCGTGTGGAGCATCCTGCGGCGCGCTGGCGTCGATCCGGCGCGCAGGCGGTCGGCTGTCTCCTGGCGGCAGTTCCTGCGGGCTCAGGCCAATGGTGTGCTGGCGGTGGACTTCTTCACGGTGGACACGGTGTTCCTGCGGCGGCTGTATGTGCTGTTTGTGATCGAGATCGCGACCCGTCGGGTCCATGTGCTCGGGGTGACACCGCATCCGGCTGGGGAGTGGGTGACCCAGCAGGCCCGCAACCTGGTGATGAACCTCGAGGAGGGCATCGGTCGGTTCCGGTTTGTGGTCCGCGACCGGGACGCCAAGTTCACAGCCGCGTTCGATGCGGTGTTCGCGGCCGAGGGGATCAGGGTGCTGCGCACGCCGGTGCGGGCGCCGCGGGTCAACGCCTACGCTGAGCGGTGGGTGGGCACCGTCCGGCGGGAGCTGCTGGACCGGATGCTCATCTTCGGATGCCTGCAGCTGCAGGCCGTTTTGACCGAGTACGCCGACCATTACAACGGCCACCGCCCGCACCGTGCCTTGCGGCAGGTGCCGCCACTGGGGCTTGGCGAATCAGCTGTGGTCGTGCCGGCTGGGAGGGTCGTGCGGCGAGATCGGCTCGGTGGGCTGAGCCATGAGTCTGCGCAGGTCGCATGAGGGGACCGAATAACTGGCACCCACACGTCCGCGCCCGAGGAGAACCGGAGCGCCGTGCGTCGACGCGACCTGCTCGGCGGACTCCTCCATGAGTACCACTGAGCTGCATGAACGCGTTTGCGCAGCCTTCACCCACCTCATGATATGAACCAAATATCTGGCACCTCCACCGCCAGCTCGGAAACCTCGGCGTCGTCTACGTCCGGCAGATGCTACGAGCAGGCGCCGGTCTGCTATGAGAAGACCCTGAGGTCGGCGAGCAGGTCGTCGAGGACTCGCTCCTCCTCGATCTTGACGCCAAGTTCCAGCATGGCCCGGGTCAGGGCGGGGTCCCAGGTGGCCGTGACGGGCCTGCCGCGCAGCGGTGGGCCGTCCTCGCCCGCGGCCGACCGGTAGGCGCTGGCGTCCAGGCGCCAGGGGAGCGCGCCGAACCGGGCCGTGATGCCGTTGGCGATGGTGATCCCGGGCCAATCGAAGTCGCCGTGGTAGCGCAGCCGCGCACCGGTCGCGCCGAGCTGGCGCAGCAGCACCGTCGCGGCGGCGCCCGGATGGGTGTTGGCGCAGATCAGCGATGCGGCGACGCTGCCGAGCCGGTTGGCGGCCTCGACCACCACGCTGGGGTTCTCGCACACGAACACGTCGTGTCCCTGCAGGGCGGACAGGTCGGGCGGGTCGCGTAGGAGCTGTCGTGCCGTGAGGTGCACCGGCTGGCCTGCCTCTGTCCACAGCGCCAGCGCCCGTCCAGTGACCGTCCGCGGGTCTCCTGGCAGGTTCAGGGTGAGCACCGGGTTGGTCAGCTCCCCAGCCAGGACGCCGACCGATGCCCATACGGTCCTGCGCCACTCGGCGCCGAGTCCTGGTGGGACTCCAGCGATGAGGGCAGCCGCGCGCAGGACCAGGGTCGCCAGCGGCTGGTCGGCGTCCAGCAGGTGCCCGTCGCCAGCCCCGGAGGCCGCCAGGACAGAGAGCGGTTGCCCGCGCGCCGGCAGGAGGTCCAGCACCGCGACCGCCTGCTCGACCAGCTCCTGTGCCCGCTCTGGAACGCCACCCGCGAGCCGCCGCAGGAGGCCGGTGCTACGCAGCCACTCCACCCACGGGGCCAGGGCGGGTCGGCGCTGGGCCTCCTGCTCGGCGACGGCGAGCACCGCGGACCAGTACCGCTCGGAAGCGGATCGTTCGGCGGCACGGTCGGTGACCGGACCGGCGAGTGCCTCCACGGCAGCGCGAAGGTCGGGGGCGAGGCCTGCGCCACGCAGCACGGACTCGACCGCGGGCAGGAAGACGCTCAGCGAGGCACCCCTCCCGACGGGACGGCCCAGCAGACGGGCGACCGCACGCCGCTGAACCTCGGTCGCGCCCTGCAGGGTCACGGTCCCGTCGAGCGGCAGCCCTTGCTCGAGCCGTGTCCGACCGCGTTCGACCAGCCAGCGAAGCTCCGCACCGCCGAGCAGCCGCTGGAGCCGCGCGAGGTCCACCTCCGCCGGCTGACCCGGCCGCTGCTCCGCGCTCACCGGCCGCCTACCACAGCGCTCCCGGCGGGAGCCGCTGGGCGTCGCCGTCCTCGGGTGGCACCGTTACCCGCGTCGCTGGCGGCTCCACACGTATCCTGGCGCGGCCGTCCCACTCCCAGCGGGTGACGTGGACCGCGTCGATGCCCTCCCGCCGGCTGAGCTGGTGGATGGCGAGGCCGGGGACGGTGGGATAACAGCCCCACTCCCGCTCGCTGGTCATCAGGAAGTCCAGGTCGAAGGTGGCCAGCAGCCCCATGCACTTGGCGCGGGCGTCGTCGTCGACGCCGGCGAACGCCTCGTCGAGCAGGACCAGGCGCGGCGCGGCCGGCTGCGCCGACCGGTAGTGCGCCGACGCTGCGGCGAAAAGCGGCAGGGTCACGGTGAGTACCCGCTCGCCGCTGGAGGCCGGGGAGGCGGCCGAGCGCCAGCGGCCGTCCTGCCAACGCTCGATGGCGAAGCGATGCCATGCCCGGTAGTCCAGCGCGGCGGTGAGGCGCTCGAGCCAGGTGCCGCTGTCGTCGCGGGCGCGTTCAGCTGCGATCTGCTCCTGCAGGAACGCGCTTACCGCAGCACGGTCCTCGACCGGCCAGGCGTCACTGGCCTGGCGCAGCAGCCGCCTGCGGGCCTCGGCGAGCCCCGGCGGCGCGTCGGGCAGCGGCTCCCAGCGGAAACGCAGCCGCATGCCGGTGCTGGTGGGCCGCTCCGCCAGCTCGGCGTTCATCTGGCCGACCTGATCCTCAGCGTCGGCGATCAGCTCCTGCAGATGGCTGGCGACCTCGTTGACGAGGTGCTCCTCGAGCAGCTCCCGCTCCTTGGCGCTGAGCACCCGCTCGCGGTGGTCGACCTCCTCGGCGAGCTGGGCGACCAGCTCCTGCGGGGTGCGGCGCTGGCCTTGGAAGGTGACGGCGACCACGTAGCGGTCCTCGGCGAGGTCGGCAGTGGCCTCGTGGCCGTAGCGACTGAGCGCGTCCGCCAGCTCCTTGAAGCCATGGGTGAGTTCCCGCTGGATCCGCTCCCAGGCCGGATCGCCGGATTCGACCTCGGCAAAGGCCTGCTCCACCCGCCGGGCCAGCCGCACCGCCGGGTCGGGCGCCCAGGGGACCGACGGGTCCGGCCGGTCCAGCTCAGGCTGGGCCGTCGCGAGCAGGCCAGTGGCCGCGAACCGCTGGAAGGCCGTGGTTGCCCGCAACCGCCGCTCGGTGTCGCGTTCGAGGTTGGTGACGAGTTCTTGTTCACGGCCTGCCGCGTTGCCGACCCGGCCGGTGAGGTCGAGGCGTGCGTCACCGAGACGCTGGACCTCGCCTTCGAGGCGCGCGACCTCCGCCCTGGTCGCCTCCAGTCTGCCGCCAAGCTCGGCGACGGTCGCGCCGAGCTGCGCGCGGACCTCGTCCCTTCTGCGCTCGGCGGCGTGCGCCTCGTAATCGGTGACGCGCGCCTCCTCCGCCCGCCGCCGCACCGCCTCCTCAGCCTCGCGCAGCTCCGCCTCGGCGGCGCGGCGGCCGCCGAGGCGGTCGGCGTGGCCGCGGACCTCCGGCCAGAGGCGCGCGACCGCGGTGCGGTAGGTGCCCACAGCGTCGCGCACCTCCTGGAGGGCCTCCAGCCCCGTGGGCAGCGCCAGGTCGGCGGCGGCTTGGTCGCGATCCTCCCCCGCGATGGCTGCGGCGGTGGCGGCCTCGGTCACCACCAGCTCCTGGGCATCGGCGCGCTCCTGGCACTGCCGCAGGTCCGTGGCGGCGCGCGAGGCGGCGGTGTGGGCATCGCGCAGGGGCTGGTCGTCAGGGACGCGCGCCAGCTCGGCCTCCAGGGAACGCTGGCGCGCCTCCACCGCTTTGCGGGACTGGTCGGCAGTGCCTACCGCCGCCTCGGCCTCGGCGATCTCCTGGACCAGCTCGGCCAGGCGCCGGCGGCGCGCGGCCTCGCGGGCGCCCCGGCCGATGAACCGGGCCGCCGGTTTCGCCCAGGCACCCTCGGCGACGCCGAGGCGCCAGCCGCCGGCCGGGTCCACCCACGTCCCTGCGGCGCCTGGGCCGAGCCCGATGCCGGCGAGTACCGCCGCGACGGTCGCGTCGCTCAAGGCGGCGGCCCGCGGGTCGTCCCGGTCGACCGCCGGCTGGACTACGGCGCCGAGGTTCGGGGTCGCCGGTGCGCCCGCGGTCACCACCACGTCGTGGGTGTCAGGATCCAGCAGCCTGCCGTCCGGGGCGACCCAAGCGTCCAGCAGCCCGGCCGCCTCCAGCGCGGCCTCCAGCCCGGCCCGCTCGCCCTCACTCACGCTCTCCCGGAAGTCGGTCACCCGCCACAGTGGTGCGCCGGCGCGATCGTCCCGCGCGCCGGCGGCCCGTGTGTAGGGGGGTGGGGGCTGCTCGTGCTCGCCGCGTTCCAGCCGGCCGCGCTGCTGGACAAGCTCCGCCAGGGCCTCCTCTGCGGCCTGTAGCTGCGCGAGCGCCTGGGCACGCGCCTCGGCGAGGCGGTTGCGGGCGCTGGCGCCGGCTGCGGTGAGGGCCACGCGCGCCGGGTTCGCGCCGGCCAGCGTGTCGGCCCACGCCGCCAGGGCGGCGAGGACACCGTCGTGGTCGGCAAGCCGTGCCTCGGCGAGCCCATCCGCGTATCCGCGCCACTGGTCGACCAGCGCCTGGGCGGTTGCCGCCAGCGCCTGCTCGGCGGCTCGCTGGCCCTCAGCGGCTGTGTCGCGTTCGGCGGCCAGCTCGTCGAGCCGGCGGCGCTCGTCGGCCAGGCGACCTGCGAGCGTCGCGGCGCGCTCCGCCAGCGACCGCACGTGCGCCACGGCCTGCTCGCGCCGGCCAGCCAGTGAGGCCGCCGCGCCGTCGGAGCGGGCCAGTAGCGCGTCGTCGACGCCTGGGGGAGGGTCGCCAGGGCCGTCGGGAAGCGAGAGCGGGGCGACCAGCAGCTCGTGCTCGCGGGCCGTGCCTGCCGAGGCGGCCGAGGCAGCCGCATCCTCGGCCGCCGCCAGCACCGCCCGCCGGCTCGTCTCGGTGGCGACGGCGGCTTGGTCGTGCGCTTGCTGGCGGCGCGTGAGCCGCCGCTCGGCGTCGCCGGCGTCCCGCTGGGCGCGATCGGCCGCGTCGCGGGCGAGTCGGGCCAGCTCCTCGGCACGGCTCAGGTCCTTGATCTCGGAGCGGTTGGCCAGCTCCTGGGCCGAGGCGCGTGCGGCGACGAGTTCGCGCTCGGCCCGCCTCAGCTCCTCCTCGGTGGCGGCCACTGCCGCACGTGCCTCGGCGAGCTCCTCCCGGACCGTCGCGAGCTGACGGTTGGTGGCTTCGTAGCCGGCTTGGGCGGAGCGCAGTTCGGCCGCCTGTCGGCGGGAGGCGATGCGCGCGTAGTGGCGGTAGCGATCGAGGAACCGCTCGACGTGGGTCCGGGTATCCACCAGGCCGTGCAGCTCGTCGCGCTGCTGCTCGAGGTCGTGGAACGACTCGGCGATGTCGGCGAGAACCGCCTGGTCGACCGGTGCCAGCGCCTGCGACAGCGCGTGCGACAGCTTACCCGCGTCCGGCCGCTTGGAGAGCTGCGGCTGGCGGAGCTGGACGAGCAGGTTCACCAGCGCGTCATAGCGGTCGAGACCCAGGTGGAAGAGGGCCTCGTCGACCGCGCGCCGGTACGCCTCGGCGGAATCGTACACACGGCCGCGCTCGGCGAGCGCCTCGACGAGCCGCTCGCGAACCAGCGCCGTGCCTGCCGCGCTGACCAGGTGCAGATCGGCGCCGGCCCGCTGGCTGGTGACGAAGAACCAGCGGGCCGCGATGCCGCGGCCGGCCACCGCCTTGAGGCCGCAGCCGAGTGTCAGGTACGCGGGGGCGCCTGCTTCGGTGAGGCGGCCGAACTCCAGCCAGGTGTAGCCGAGCCGCTCCTGGTAGCGGCCGCCGAGCAGGAGGTTCCACTCCATCCGCTTGGCGGGGTCGGCGTCCGGCTCCACCCGGTGGGGTGCCAGCTCGCCGTCGAGCAGGAACGGCAAGGTGAGCGCGAGCACCTTGGACTTGCCTGTGCCGTTGTTGCCGCGTAGCAGGAGGTGGCCGTCGCGGAAGCGGAACTCCTCGTTGTCGTAGAGGAACAGGTCGACCAGGCCGGCACGCAGTGGCTGCCAGCGGTCCCGCCCTGGCAGCGGTAGCCCATGGCCGTCCTCCCGCTCCTGCCAGTTGCCCCTGCGGCGCTGACCGTCGCCGGCCGGGTCGTGGCCATTCCCGTGGTCAGCGCTCAAACCGACGCTCCCTCTCCCAGGTCGCTCTGGATGGCGGGCTCCGCATAGTCGAAGCGGGCGAGGCCCGGAAGTGGGGTCACGCCGCCACCGTCCCGCCGCGCCAGCCCGAGCGCCTCCAGCCGGTGGATGGCCTGCCGACACAGCGCCGCGACGGCGCCCGGCTCGTCGGTCCCCTTGCGCCAGCGGGGGCGGTGCTCGGTGGCGAGCTCGGCCAGGTGTGCCTGGAGCGCCACCAAAGGGACCGGCTCGCCTGGCCGAGCCCGCGCGTGCTCGGCCAGGTGCTTGGCGAGCAGCAGCGTGGCGTGCCCGTCGGTGCCCTCCTCGGGCATGGTCAGGTCGGTCGCCTCGGCGGTCGGGTCGAGCAGGGCCAGCCCCTCGGCGCGGACCTCCGCCGCCATCCCGGTCGCGTCCGTCAGGCGCCGCACCAGGAAGCCCCGCTGGCTGGACAGGTAGGCGCGCTCGGCGTCGCTCAGCTCGTCGTAGTAGAGCACCGGGTCGTCGAGCAGCCGGCGGGCGAGGCGATGGCGGATGGCGCGGTTACGGCCATCCTCGCTGTCGGGTACCAGCTCCTCAGTGATCCCGCGCAACCGCCCCTCCAGGTCGGCCCCTTTCACGGTGGACGGGCCGCGCTGGGCGACCAGCAGGGTGGCGAGGACCCGGCGGTTGACGTCATAGAGGGTGTCCCCACTCGCGTTGACGAACGACTGCTCGTCGCCTGCGACCCTGGTGAGCACCCGGGTGGCGAGCAGCAGGCGGGCGACGACCACCAGGTCGGCGCGCTCCTCGCGCGAGTCGAGCGCGAAGGAGAAGCCGGCGTCGGCAAGCGCGGGGTCGGTCGCCAGCGCCAGCACCCGCTCGGCCAGCCAGCCGAGGGTGACCTGGGCGTCGGCCCGTTCCAGGGCGGCGAGCGCCAGGCAGGCGAGCACGTAGCGGCGGCGGCTGAACGGCACCCTGGCGGGCTCGGCAATGGCCGGGCGGGTGCGGTCGTCGAGGCGCCCGGGCAGCTTACGGAGGCGGGCGAGCCCCGTGTCGACCTGCAGCGACCAGCCGACGTTGGCAGACAGCCACTCGCGCAGCCAACTGGCGTGCCTACGGACCAGCGCAAACGCCGCCGGATCGGGCCCCGTGCGGGTGAGCAGCGGATGCCGCAGCAGTGCGCGGAGTGCGCGCCGCCGCTCCTCGACCTGCTGCCGGTCAAGCACATCGGTGAGCGGGGCGGTCATCGTTCGGCTCCGCTTGCCGCCAGCAGGTCCCCGCCGGCGAGCCCGGCTTCGCCGGGATCGGTCAGGTTGGCGATGGTGATGACGTGGTCGGGGCCGCGCAGCACCCCGTCGGGCGTGACGATCTCGGCGGTCGCGCCGTCGCCGGTCGGCTCGAGGGTGATCACCATGGTCCCGTCCGACGTCGTGGTCTCCACGCGGCCGCCCGGAGCCGGCGGGCCCGCGGCAAGCGCGTCACCCAGCAGCCCGAGGAACAGCGCGAACTCGTCGCGGTCGAGCGCGCCGAGGTCGTTGAGCCGGACCGGACGGCCGGTCGCGAGCCGGCGGCGCGCCGCCTGGGTCTGGGTGCGCTCGGCCGCGATTAGCTCCTCCAGCCGTTGCCGTGCCTGGCTGCGGTCCAGGATCCTGGAGGGCGGGCCGCGGCGCTGGTGGCGGCCGGTGGCGTGCAGGCGCGGGCTGATCTCCACCGGTGGCGCGTCGGCCCAGCTCGTTGTAGCGGGCACGGGCTGCTCCTCGCGGGCCTGAAGGGTCGCGCCATCGACCGCGAGGTGCCGCGCGGACGAGATCCCGAACGCGGCCCGCCACAGCCTGTGCGCCTCGCCGTCGCTCGGCGCCTCGGCGAACCAGCGGGCCAGCGTGCGGAAGTCGGCGGAGCGGTCGCTGCGGCCGGTGTGCCGCTCCTGCAGTGTGGTCACGACCGCCAGCAGCGTCGGGATGGCGGCGCGGGCGCGCTGGCGCAGCAACGCCGCCTGCGACGGGTGGGCGCGGTCGCCCACGAACCACGAGCGCAACCCCGACCAGCGGGCCTGCCACGCATCGAGCCTGGCGCGCACCGCTTCCTCCTCGCCCTTCTCGTCGGGAGCGGCGTCGGTTGCCTCGCGGGCGGCCGCCAGGGCGAGCAGGCCGTCGACCTCGCTCTGGTCGAGCGCCCGGAGGATGGTGGAGATCTCCGCGGACTTGACCACCAGGTCGCCGACGAACCGCTCCAGGTAGCCGATCAGGCGGTCCTTGTAGGCGATGAAGGCGTCCTCGTTGACGTCCTGGAGGTCGATGGTTCGTTGCAGGCCGCTCATGAAGGCGCTGGCGTTGGCGGCGAGGCCGTCGAGCAGGGTCGACAGCTCCCGAAGCAGGCTGTGGACCACGGCGGGGTCGCGGTTCGGCGCCTGGGCCTGCCGGCGCAGGCCGCGCAGGCGCACGCGGATGTCCTCCAGCGCGACCGACTGCAGCTCGCCGCGGTTGCCGAGCGCCTTGTCGTAGGCGGCCAGCGCCAGCTCTGCGGCCTCGCCCTCGGGGGTGAGCTGGTAGAGGTAGCGGGGTCGGTAGAAGTCGTCGACGGTGGTCACCCGGCTGGTGTCCGGGTCGGCGCGGAGGTTGCGCCACTGCTCGAGTTGCCGGAGCGCGGCCTCGACCGAGGCCAGGTCGGCCGGCGCGCCACCCACCTCGCTCAATGAGGAGGCCAGGTCCTCAGGCCGCAGGTGCACGAGGAACCTGCGCTTGGCCGCCACGAACACGCCCATGACGCGCCGGTACAGCCCGACGTTGGGCGCGTCCAGGTGCGCGAACGGCTTCGCGGGCGGCTGCTCGCTCATCAGCCTCTTCCCAGAGGGTGCTCAGCGCTCTTCCAATGAGGGCGCAGTATCCCCGATCGCCCCGACAATGCGCATCCGCGGCTGGGGTCATGGCCCAATAGGCGGGATGAGCTGCTGACCCGCAGACCCTCGTCGCGAGCGGCCCATGCTGCGCCACGTCCTCGAGAGCCGCCATCGGGCTCGGCGGGGTTGTCGTGGGGTTGCTTCTTCCACCACTGATGGTACCTTTACACCATGGCGATGAACATCAAAGATCCGCAGACCGAGGCGCTCGCGAACGAGGTCGCTGCACTGGCCAACGAGACTAAGACGCAAGCGGTGCGGACCGCCCTGCAGGAACGCAAGGAACGGCTGCAGGCCCGCCAGCGCCGCCGCCGCCGCGCGGACCGGATCGATCGCTTCCTGGAGGACGAGGCGTGGCCGCAGATCCCTGATACCGTCCTTGGCAGGCCGATCTCCAAGGCCGAGCGTGAAGCGATCCTCGGCCTGGGTCCGGAGGGCGTGTGATCGTCGACAGCTCGGCGATCATCGCGATCCTGCTCAAGGAACCGGGCTACGAGCGCCTCCGGGACGGCTTGGCGGTAGCCGAGCGGACCAGTATCGGGGCGCCGACCGTCGTCGAGAGTTCCATGGTGTTGTGCGCTCGGCTGGGGCGCGCCGGCAAGACCCTGCTCGCCCGGTTCCTGGAAGAGGCCGAGATCGAGGTGGTGGAGTTCACGACCGACCACTGGACGGTCGCGGCCGATGCCTTCATCCACTACGGCAAGGGCAGGAACCCTGCGGGCCTGAACTTCGGCGACTGCATGACCTATGCCGTGGCCAAGCTTGCCGCCGAGCCACTGTTGTGCCTCGGCGATGACTTCCCCGCCACGGATCTCGAGCTCGCGAGCCTCGCTTCCTGAGCTGAGCCTGGATCCACTGATCCCGTTTTGCCAGGGTTGATTGTGGATGGTCCGGTGATCCAGCGTGACGGTGTGGCGGCGTGGAGTGATGGTGTGGGCGCTTTCCGCGGTGGCTGGCGCTGGGCTGTGGCAGCACCGTCTAGACCATGAAGGGTGCGCAAAGTCGAACGTGGCCTCTGGGCTGCTGGTTCGCGACACACTGCAGCTCGACACTGTGCCCTCTGTCGACCCCTCGGAGGCCGTCCTTGGTGCTGTCCAAACTCGCCTACCTGACGCTGTGCCGCTCCATCCAGTTGCTCGCGCTGCTCGCTCGCGGTGACGCTGCCAAGGATCTTGAGATCCTCGTCCTGCGGCATCAGCTCGCCGTGCTCCGCCGCCAGAGCACACGACCCAAGCTCGGGCCCGGCGACCGTGCCCTGCTGGCCGCGGTCAGCAGGGTGCTACCCAGGTCCCGTTGGTCGTGCTTCTTCGTCACGCCCGAGACGCTCCTGCGCTGGCACCGGCGGCTCGTGGCCGGCGCGTGGACCTACCCGCACCGTCGGACGGGCCGGCCACCATTGGACCAGGAGGTGCAGCAGCTGATCGTCCGCTTGGCCAACGAGAATCCCACCTGGGGCTACCAGCGCATCAAGGGCGAACTGCAGCACCTCGGGGTTCGGGTCTCGGCGACCGCGATCCGTGCCACGCTTCGCCGCCATGGGCTCAACCCGGCACCACGGCGAGCCGACGGCACCTGGAAAGCGTTTCTGCACCAGCAAACCGCTGGGATGGTCGCCTGCGACTTCTTCACCGTGGATACGGTGTGGCTGCGGCGGCTGTATGTGCTGTTCTTCATCGAACTGGACACCCGCCGGGTCCATCTCGCCGGCGTGACCGCCAACCCCGACGGTGGCTGGGTCACCCAGCAGGCTCGGAACCTCCTGCTGGTGCTGGGGGACCAAGGCCGGCGGGTGTGGTTCCTGCTCCGCGATCGGGACGCGAAGTTCTCCCGCAGCTTCAACGAGGTGTTCCGCTCGGAGGGTGGCGAGGTCCTAGTGACGCCGGTGCGGGCACCCAAGGCGAACTCGTACGCCGAGCGCTGGGTGCGGACGGTCCGCGCCGAGTGCCTGGACTGGCTGCTGATCGTCGGCCGCGGCCACCTTGAGCAGGTCCTGCGGACCTACGTCGAGCACTACGACCAGCATCGTCCCCACCGGGCGCTTGGGCTGGAATCGCCAGACCCACCCGCCCGGCTGACCATCCTGGGCGAGGATGACCGCAGCACTGTGCAACGACGCGACCTGCTTGGCGGCCTGCTCCACGAGTACCGACAAGCAGCATGAACGAGTTTGCGCCCCCTTCAGGCTGGTGACGCAGGACAAGGATCTCGAGGTCCTTGGCGGCGTCACCGCGGCCGAGCTGGGCGAGGAGCTGGATGGAGCGGCACAGGGTCAGGTAGGCAGGTCGTGGCAGCACCGTGGCGCCTCCGCGGTGGGTGCAGCGGAGACGCCACGGTGGCAAGCCGAGGTCGATGCGAACCCCCAGCTCATGGGCCCTGTCTGAATATCTGCACCCTACGGGCTCGGTGCCAGGTGCGATGGCACCGCTGGGAATCTGAACCGCCCGGCGCGTGTCCAGCGACGCCAACGCGGTGCTCCCTGACTCATCGCTGCATCCCTGAGGTTGAGTCGCTGTCACCGACCATGCTACCATGCAAGTAAGTGCTTGTTTGCAGGAGAGCCATGGGCTATGCAGCGGCCGGGAGGAAGCGACCTTGTTGGCCGGCCACCGCCACCTATCGAGCGACGAAACGACAGGCTGCCCACATGGCTGACCCGATCCTCATCCCCGACACCACCATCGAACTGCGGCCGATGTCGCGGCGCTGCGGGCGCACCCTCGGCGGCCGCGACCCGCTCGACCAGTGGGCAGGGCGCAGGGACGACGCCACGCTCGCCGCCTACCAAGCCCAGCGCAACACCACCAGCATCGACGACCTCCCCGCCCTGCCCATGGCCCCCGGTGACCAGCAGACGGGTTCGGGCTGAGGGCGGTAGACCTCATGGCCACCGCAGGAGGAAGCCTCTGTGGAAGTTCGTCGAAATGAGCTGACCCGCATCGAGGTCAACGGCGACGACGTTCACACGATCCGAGTAAAGGACCACAAATGAGGCTCCCGAACACCGCGCACACCTCCCGGCCCTGGCGGATCCACGAGCTCACCCGGGATTTTCGGCTGGAGGACGTGTGGGCGCTGCCGACGCCAGGTGGCCCCGACGACTTCCCTCGGCTGGTGCAGGGGATCGCCTCGGGCGACCTGGTGCAGGGGATCGCCTCGTCCCGCGCCGCTCGCACACTCTGGGCGCTCCGGTGGAAGGTCGGGGGGCTGCTCGGTTGGGACAGCCCGGACGCCAGCCTCGGCTCCAGGGTGCCGACGCTCAGCGACCGGTTGCCGGTGGATCTGCGCGACACCCCAGCCGGCCCCGGACTTGGACGCTTCACCTCGTTGTACCTGCTCGAGGACGAGTGGGCGGCGGAGATTGCCAACCGGACCATGCACGGGGTGATGCACCTCGGCTGGGTCCCGGACCAGACCGGCGGCTACCGCGGCCAGATGGCCGTCTTGGTGAAGCCAAACGGACTGCTCGGGACCGGCTACATGGCCGCTATCAGGCCGTTCCGGCACCTGATCGTGTACCCGCCGATGATGCGAGAGATCGCGCGGACCTGGCGGGCGCTCCCCGGCGATCGACCCCGGCGCACGTGGAGCTCGGATGGTTGATCCTGAATCTCGGATCGGGATCTCGCGCCAGGTCGCATCCCCTCCGGCCGCGCGAGCCCTCAGCATGCTCTCCTACGTCGACTACGAGGGACGCCTCGTCGAAACCGGCCCGGCTCAGGACCGCACGGGAGAGGAATGGGTCCGAGCAGTCCTTGAAGACGCGCCGATGAGCACGCGAAACGCGCTCTCCATGGGGTGGTTTGCGCTCGGCCTGCGGCTCGGTTCAACTCGGTCTGACCGATCTGTGCTCGGCTGGGAGGTGCGGGTGCGGCACGCCCGGACTTCGCCCTCCCTTCGCCAGCGGCCGCCTCGGGTTGTCGGGCGAACTGCGTGGGCCGGCGTCGCTGGTCGGGTGCCGACGGCTAAGGACCTGAGCGGGTAGGGGCGTATCTGGTGCTTCGCGTTACCGCCGGGGGTGGTGCCGAGTAGGGCCCAGTTGCTCAAACGCGAAGGCCCATGTGTCACAGGCGGCAGGTGGATCTTGTCTCTAGAGGTGTCCGCCCGAAGGTGGATCGGGAAGGAGGCACCCATGAAGGTGTGCGTCGCCGGAGCTACCGGGGCGATCGGCATCCAGCTCGTCCCTCAGCTCGCCACCGCCGGCCACGACGTGATCGCCATGACCCGGTCGCCGGCCAAGACCGACGCCCTGCGGGCCTTAGGTGCCCGGCCGGTCGTGGCCGACGCGCTCGATCCCGACGCGGTCGCCGGGGCCATGGCCGAGACCGAGCCCGAGGTGATTGTCCACCAGCTCACCGCCCTCAAGGGCGAGCCGGGCCTGAGGGAGATGAGGCACCCTGACCGCTTTGCCGCCATGACCAACCGCCTGCGCACCGAGGGCACCGATCACCTGCTGGCCGCGGGCCGGGCCGTCGGCATCCGCCGCTTCATCGCTCAGAGCGTCGTGGCCATCGGCACCTATGCCCGCACCGGCGGTTCGGTCACGACCGAGGACGACCCGCCGGACCTCGATCTGCCGGCCAAGTTGCGCTCGGGCGCCGACGCCATCCGCTACCTCGAGGACGCCGTGACCGGCATCGAGGGGGCCGAGGGCATCGTGCTGCGCTACGGGGCCTTCTACGGACCGGGCACTAGCATCAGCGCTGACCCGGAGGCCTTGCTGACCAAAGCCATCCGGAAGCGGCGGTTCCCGATCATCGGCGGCGGCGGCGGTGTCTGGTCGTTCGTGCACATCGAGGACGCGGCCAGCGCCACCGTGGCAGCCGTCGAGGACGGTGGGGCCGGCATCTACAACGTCGTCGATGACGAGCCGGCACCGGTGCGCGAGTGGCTGCTGTTCCTGGCCGAGCAGCTCGGGGCCTCCAAGCCGAGGCGGGTCCCCCGCTTCGTGGTCCGGCTGCTGGCCGGCGAGGCCCCGGTGCTGATGATGACCAAGGTCAGGGGCGGGTCGAACGCCAAGGCCAAGCGCGAGCTCGGCTGGCAGCCCCGCTGGTCGAGCTGGCGGGTCGGCTTCGCCAAGGGCCTCGGCGAGTGAACGCCCGGCTCTTGGCGGAGCTGCGTCCGGTCGGGTTCGCGGTCGCCTACCGCATGCTCGGCAGCGTGAGCGAGGCGGAGGACATCGTCCAGGAGGCGTTCCTCCGCCTCCACCACACCCTCCAGGACGGCGAGCGCATCGAGTCACCCCGCGCCTACCTGTCAACGGTGGTCACCCGGCTGTGCATCAACCACCTGCGCTCGGCCCGCGCCCGGCGCGAGACCTATCTCGCGGCCCTGCCCGAGCCGCTGGTCGGCGAGGCGGGGGCGGCCGTGCCGCTGGTCCCGGCGAGCGGACCGGCCGGGGCCGCCGCCGGCGATCCGGCCAGCCACGCCGAGACGGCCGACTCGGTGTCGCTGGCGTTCCTCGTGCTGCTCGAGACCCTTTCGCCGGAGCAGCGGGCGGCGTTCCTGCTGCGCGAGGTGTTCGACTACCCCTACGACCAGATCGCCGCGATCGTGGCGACCAGCGAGCAGAACGCCCGCCAGCTCGTGGCCCGGGCCCGGCGGCACGTCGAGCAGCGGCGACCCCGCTTCGAGCCGTCGCGCGAGCAGCGGGAGCGCCTGGCCCGGCGGTTCTTCGCCGCCGCCCAGGACGGCGACCTCGGCGCGCTCGAGGAGCTGCTGGCCCACGATGTGACCCTGCACGGCGGCGGCCGGCCCCAGCCGCTCACGGGCCGGGTGCGGGTAGCCCGCACGCTGCTGGCGGGGGTGAGGGCCGCCACGACCCGCTTCGGCGGCGTCTCGCTGCGCGAGGTCACAGTGAACGGGCAACCCGGGGCGATGGTGCTCGACTCGTCCGAGCGACTGATCGGCGTGGTGGCGCTCGACATCGCCGAGGGCGGCCAGATCCAGACGGTGACCTCGGTGGTCAACCCGGACAAGCTGCGGCACCTGGGCCCCCTGGCCGACCTCGGCCCGCTCAGCGGCCGCGGCAGCCGAGCCAGGGCCAGCAGGCCCGCCAGCCTGAGCACGACCCCCAGCGGGTCGGGACGGGCGCGGTGAACGCCGGTCGACGCGGTGCTGGCCGGCGGGCAGGTCCAGCTCGACCAAGCCGTCGCCCGACCGGCGGACGGGCACCGGGGCGTCGTCCACCGTGGCCGGCCAGCCGGGGCATTAGGTCACTGCGGCGACCACGGCCAGGCGGCCTCGAGCCTCGGCGGTCCACCGCAGGTGCTCGGGCTGCTGCTCGACCACTGTCGCCATCAGGCCGAACGCTAAGCAGGCGACCAGAAGTTCTGCACGTGATCGGGTTGAACCGCCGCTTGCCCAACCCGGTGCGCAGCCGACCCATGGGCGCCGACGCGTCGTGCCGAGCCCGGGCTTGCCCACCGCCAGCGAGCAGGCCCGCTCCAAACCTGAAGGGTGCGTAAAGTCGGACGTGGCCTATGGGCTGCCAGTTCGCGTCCACGGCTCGGTATGGTGGCACCCTGCTGCCCCGGCCGGGGAGGCCATCTTGATGCTGTCGAAGCTCGCCTACCTCACGCTGTGCCGGTCTCTCCAGCTGCTCGTGCTGCTCGCCCGCGGTGACGCCGCCAAGGACATGGAGATCCTGGTGCTGCGCCACCAGCTCAAGGTGTTGCGCCGCCAGACCCCGCGTCCCAAGCTGGAGCCCGCCGATCGCGCGCTGCTCGCCGCGGTCAGCCGCGTCCTGCCAAGGTCTCGCTGGTCGTGCTTCCTTGTTCGGCCGGAGACGCTGCTGCGCTGGCGCTGGCGCTGGCGCTGGCGGCTGGTCGCCGGTGCCTGGACCTACCCGCACCGCCCGACGGACGACCAGCGTTGAACCCCGGAGGTGCAGCAGCGGATCGTCCCGCCTGGCCAGCGAGAACCCCACCT
>Ga0184625_10000319_pt1 | contig 17253 bp, 15 predicted proteins | sample PLM3_30_b1_FD_133151 | JGI IMG/M metagenome (GOLD analysis project Ga0184625, IMG submission 133151) | Groundwater sediment microbial communities from an aquifer in East River, Colorado, USA - PLM3_30_b1 | ecosystem: Environmental > Terrestrial > Soil > Riparian zone | place: USA: East River... | reverse complement strand
GGCCAGGCCGAATTGCTTGACGCTGTTGCCGCACTTGATCCGCCGCGACGACTCGCGGGCCGCCTGCACGGCCGGCAGCAACAGCGCCACCAGCACTCCGATGATCGCGATCACGACCAGCAGTTCGACCAGAGTAAACGCCCGCCGCCCCAGTGGTGTGATCATACGCGACCCTTGTCAACGTTCTGCAGATTTCGACCGGCGACAGCGCGCAAACGAGCGCGCTGGCTTGGTCGATTGTCAAAATTCGCCCGTCAGAACACGAGCGGAACCACCCCAAGAACTCGACGCCAGACAACCGGCCCCGCCGGCTCCGCGTCGATAACCCCCTCGCACGCCTTCACTGTATCGTGGGCGTAAGCGCGATGCAACACAGCCCGTCGCGGACCTAGAATGGCAGCCAGCGGAGGGGGCCATGCCTGTTTCAATCGATCGCCGCGGCTGGTTGCTAGTCTCTTGGTTGCTAACGGCATTACCGCTGGCGGCTCTAGAGCCGCCGGGACAGGCAGACGCTGAGGTGGCGGGGCAGGTGCAGCCACTGCTCGCCAAGTGGGATCGTCCGGACAATCCCGGCTGTACGGTCGCCGTCGTGCGGCGCGGCGAAATCGTCTATAGCCGGGGCTTCGGCTCGGCGAATCTCGAATCGCAGTCGCCCAACTCGCCGCAAACGGTGTTCGAAACGGCGTCGTTCTCGAAGACGCTCACGTGCGCGTGCGTCGCGCTGCTCCTGGATGAGGGCCGGCTTTCGCCCGAGGATGAGCTGCGGACGTTTGTCCCGGAAATGCACGCGTTCGACCCGCCGATCCGCATCCAGGACCTGGTGCGGTGCAGGAGCGGCATCTGGGACCAGGTCTCCGTGCCGATCCTCATCGGCTGGGAGAACGCGCCGCAGCAGACGCCGCACAAAGCGGCCGATTTTTTGAGCCTGCTGGCGGGCCAGCGAACGCTGCCGTTCCGGCCGGGCACGGAGTTTCGCTACTCTAGCGGCGACTATTTCCTGCTGGCGACCATTGTCCAGCGGATCACCGGAAAAACGCTGGCTGCGTTTGGCAGAGAGCGCATTTTCGAGCCGCTGGGTATGACGCGGACCTTTGTGGACGAAGACCCGACGCGGATCATCCCGCAGCGGGCCGTCGGACATTGGAAGCCGGAGCCCGGAGCGTGGCGTCTGTGGCGGCCCACGGCCAACTGGCATGGGGGCGGCGGCGTCTGTACCTGCGTCGAAGACCTCTGTCGCTGGGACCGGGAATTCTCCGAGCGCCGCCTGCCGCGCGGAAAACACCTCGATGAGCTGCTGAGCGAAGGAACGCTGTTGGGAAACCGCTACGTGCTCGACCTGGACGCCTATCGGAAGGAAACCGACGCCGAAGCCCGGCGCGAGTCGCCTCCCGGCCAATACCGCGGCCTGGCGCGCCACCAGTTCACGGGAGGAGCCTGGGGATTCACCACCGCAATGTCCCGCTTCCCTGAGCAGCAGCTCACCGTCATCTGCCTCAGCAACAGCGACGAGATTGCCGCCTGGACGATCAACCGCCAGATTGCCGACGTGCTGCTCGCAGGCCAACTCGCGCCGGTGAGCCTCGCACGCCCAGCCAGTGAATTGCCCGCGGTCGATTTGGAGCCGGCGCTGCTGCGCGACATCGCCGGCGATTATCGCCTGCGTGGGACTGGCACCCTCTGGAAAATCGCTGTCGCCGGCGGCGCGGTGAGCTTGACCGACCAGCGGCAGACGACCTGCAAGCTGCGGCCGATCGGCCCGGACCGGCTCGACCCGGAAGGGCCGCAATTCTACGCTACGACGCAATTCATGTTCACGCGGCCCGCGCCGGACAAGCCGCCGGCGTTCATCTCGCGGTGGGACGAGCCGGACCAGCGCGGCCAGTTGCACTTCGACCGCGTCGAATTGGTCCAGCCGACGCCTGCCGATCTGGCGGCTTACGCCGGCGAGTACGTCAGCAATGAGCTGGCCGCCACCTACCGCTTCGAAGTCCGCGAGGGTGCGCTGTGGCTCCGCGTCAACAGCCGCCGCTGGGAGCCGCTGTCGCCCACCGTCCGCGATGAATTCATCCCCGAGGTGCGAGCCCCCACCGAAGGCCGCGTCTTCCGCTTCGTCCGCAACGACCGCGATGAAGTTACCGGCCTCACCGCCGACTACTACCGCGTCAGCGGCGTGCGGTTTCAGAAACGCTGAACTGCTATTCCTACCGCACGGCCCAGACTTGCACCACGAGCGGGAACCCGAACAGCTTCGTCTCGTCGTCCGCCAGGGTCATCAGGTCGGCGGCCACGCGATCGACCTCCTCCTGCGACGCCAGCCCCTCCTGCACGAGTTCGGGGGCGAACTCGGCGAACGTCATTCCGAGCAAGCGTTTCCGTTCTCCGCGCAGGGCCAGCACGAAGTTCGACGCGACCTCGGGCCGGGCGAATCCGGCCTGGCGGAACAGCCGATGCAGGGACACGCCAAGAGAGTAGTTCTCGCCCCGGCGGTCGCCCAGCGCGATGTTCAGGGTGAAGAATTTTGACATCGCCTCGGCCGGCGGGTCGCACGCCCAGCAGTCAAGGTCCATCTCCTCGCACACGACCACGCCGCCCGGCCGCACCAGCTTCCGCATGGCGGCGAGGGCGTCGGCCGGCCGCGTCAGGTGGATGAGCACCAGCCGGCAGTAGGCCAGGTCAAAATGGCCTTCGGGGAGCCGCGGCGCATAGGCGTCGGCGACCTGAAACTCGATGTTTGCCAGGTTCAGGCTGGCGGCTTGCTGGCGGGCCTGCTCGATTTGCTCGGGGGAAACGTCGATCGCGACGACGGATCCGCCGGGGGAGACCTGCTGGGCCACCCAGCAAGCCGTATTGCCACTGCCGCACCCAACCTCAACGACTCGCAGGCCTGGCCGCAGGCCGGCGCGGACGAGGAGCGCCTCGGTCCCCGGCCCATAGACCTCGTGCAACAGCCGCAGCCGCTTCAGGTCCTTTCCGCCGGTGGCCAGGATGTAGTGTTCGGAGTGCTCGGTCACAGGCTGGCCGTTATATGTTTGACAGGAGCGAAGGAGTCCGCGTAGCCCGCCATCAAAGGCCGGGCCGAACAGGCAAGGCCATATGACCGAGGCTACGCTGACGGCATCAGTAGACAACTAGTTTGCCTTGCGGCCACTTGCCGATCCAACCACAGGGCAGGTGGCCGGCTGCATACACGGTCAGCAATTCGTGAAAGAAGAAGCACCCGTGCCGGCAATCCGAATACGCATTTTCCATGAGTGCAGCCAGGATATTCCACTGAATGGAGTGCAGCAATTTGACATCGAGTTCGTGCTCAAGCCGAAAGGGCTCCCAGGCCTCTTTCGTGAGCGGGTTTACGACTCCTCGTTTGAGTCGATCCGTGATCTTGTTCCATTCTCGGTTCCGTTCGCGATGGTGCTGAGACAGATAGGCCGTGAGCTGATTGCGCGCTTCGAGCGTGGCAGTTTCCCACGCCCGCGACTTCAGTGCCCGCATCGCCTGCGACCATGACTTGACCCGCTCGACCGGCATCGTCAGATCGAATTCGCGCGGCTCTTCGCAGTGCGCAAACCACGGAATCCTCCGCAGCTCCTCTGCCATGTCGCCACTGCCAAACGAGCGTTTGGAGACAAAGTCTCCAGGCCCTGGACCATAAACCGAATTCAGCGACTCGCGCACTAGCGCTTCGGCCTCTTCCGTGCGGAGGCGATTTGCCTTCCCCACACCGCCACGCTTCGCCATTGGCACTGCCCTTTCACGTCTAGCACTCGCAAACAGAGGCTCAGATGGACCTTCATCGATTGATGTCCGCACGCAGGGGTCCCGGCTGTGGTTGACCGGCAGCATCTCGGACCAAACCGCGACCACTGGTCGCGGCTTTGATCACCTGGCCAGCTTTTTGTACTTGAACCGGTGCGGCTGGTCGGCGGCGATGCCGAGGCGCTGTTTGCGTTGTTCTTCGTACGTTTGAAAATTGCCTTCGCACCAGTGGACGTAGCCGTCGCCTTCGAAGGCCAGGATGTGCGTGGCGATGCGGTCGAGGAACCAGCGGTCGTGGGAGATGACGACAACGCAGCCGGCGTAGTTGAGGATGGCCTCTTCTAAAGCTCGCAGCGTATCGACGTCGAGGTCGTTGGTGGGCTCGTCGAGGAGCAGCACGTTGCTGCCGCGACGGAGGAGTTTGGCGAGATGGACGCGGTTGCGTTCGCCGCCGCTGAGCGTGCCGACTTTCTTCTCCTGGTCGGGGCCGCGGAAGTTGAAGCGATTGACGTAGGCCCGCGAGTTGATCTTGCGGCCGCCCATCTCCAGGTTGTCGTTCCCGCCGGAAATCTCCTCATAGACGCTCTTGTCGGCGGCCAGGGCGTCGCGGTTCTGATCGACGTAGCCCAGCTCGACGGTTGGGCCGACCCGCAGCTCGCCGCCGTCGGGCTTTTCTTGATCGACGATCATGCGGAACAGCGTCGTTTTCCCAGCGCCGTTGGGGCCGATGATCCCCACGATGCCGCCGGCCGGCAGCCGAAAGTCGAGGTTGTCGATCAGCAGGCGGTCGCCATAGCCCTTGGCCAGGCCCTTGGCCTCGACGACGAGGTCGCCCAGGTGCTTGCCGGGCGGAATCTGGATCTCGAATTCGTCCTGGCGTTCCTCAAACCGCTCGGCCGACATTTTTTCGTAAGCGGCGAGGCGGGCTTTGCTCTTGGCCTGGCGGGCGCGGGGCGACATGCGGACCCACTCCAGCTCGCGCTCCAGCGTTTTCTGCTTGGCCTGGCTCTGCCGCTCTTCCTTTTCCAGGCGGGTCTGCTTCTGCACGAGCCAGGAGCTGTAGTTGCCCTCGAACGGAAAGCCCATCCCGCGGTCCAGCTCCAGAATCCACTGGGCCACGTTGTCGAGGAAGTAGCGGTCGTGCGTGACGGCGACGACCGTGCCGGGATAGGCGGCGAGGGTCCGTTCCAGCCAGTTGACCGCCTCGGCGTCGAGGTGGTTCGTCGGCTCGTCGAGCAACAGCAGATCGGGCTTGTTGAGCAGCAGCTTGCAGAGGGCGACGCGCCGCCGCTCGCCGCCGGAAAGCGTCTTGCTGTCTGCCTCGCGGTCGGGCAGGTTCATCGCATCCATCGCGATTTCCAACTCGCGGTCCAGCTCCCACGCCCCGGTCGTCTCAATGTGGTCCTGTAAACGGGCCATCTCATCACAGAGCTTTTGCATCCGCTCATCGTCCATCGGCTCGGCCAAGAGCGTCGTAATTTCGTTGTAGCGATCGACCTCGGCCCGCCGCGGCTTGATCGCCTCCTGCAGGTTGTCCCAGACCGTGCCGGGTGAGAGCTGCGGCTCCTGCGACAGAAACCCGCTGGTGAAACCGTCGGTAATCCGGGCCTCGCCGTCAAAGTCCTTGTCGCCGCCCGCCATGATCCGCAAGAGCGTGCTCTTGCCCGACCCATTGCGGCCCAAAACGCCGATCTTGGCCCCCGGATAAAACGCCAGCCAAATATCCTTCAGCACCTCCCGTTGCCCGTGCTTCTTGGTAAGGCGCTCGATCGTGTAGATGTACTGCCGCGACATGTTGCCAACCTGCGGAAAGAGACCGGTGCCTCGTCGCGGAATGACCAAGGACCAAGCACCAAGGACCAAACGCTCAATCTAACAACTGGCGCGATTTTGCCGCAGGGGTGGCGGGCGTCATGAACCAGGCGGCGGCATAACGTGCAACACTCGGCAGATGCTCCGCACCGTGCCCTTCTTAACTTCTCTGTGTCTGGGCACCGAAGTTTTTTGAAGATTGGCTGGATTCAGCCAAACGTCGTGCTTTGCGCCGTGATGGTGCAGAATGCAACCGTGATCGCGCAAATGCCGCTCCAAGTCCATTCGATGCACGGCAAGCTCCACTCAGGGCTGCGCGGCGGAGAGTTGGTGGACCAGCTTGCGGCGCGATTCGTTGAGGGCCTCCAACGCGTCCCGAGCGTTCTCAAAGGCTTCAGCGAGCGTCTCGGCCTCCGTGACCAATTCCGGATCGAATGGCGACGTTACAACAAACCCGCCTTCCTCTGCCGGCTCAAGCGAGAGCACCAGTTGTCCGTCACTCACGGTGTAATGGGTGGCCGCAATCATGGTAGATCAACCGGAGAAAGAGGTTGTTCAGGCTCTACGTCAAGAATAGCTCGTTGCGCTTTCCGTTTCGATGTCGATACCTATCGCCCAAACAGCTCCGTCCAGTGCTGGCCGTTGCGGCCGAGGCCGACTCGGGTGTGGTCGCCGAGCATGTTGCGGTGGTGGCCGGGGCTGTGCCACCACATCTGGTTAGCGGTAGCGCCGTCAAGCGTGCCCATCGCGATGTTCTCGCCTGAGGCGGTCGTGCCGAATTTCTCGGCCCGGTCCCAGGGAGTCTTTTTGCCTTCCACCGGCGACTCGTGGGCGAAGAAATTCTGCTCCAGCATGTCCTTGGAGTGGTCGCGGGCGGCGGCGGTGAGCTTGAGATCGATGGTCAGCGGATCAAGCCCGAGCAGATTGCGGGTGAGATTCAGGTCGAGCACGCAGCGGGCTTCTTCTGGATCGAGCTGCGGCGCTAGCTGCGCGTTCTTGGCCAGGGCTTGCCGGGCCTTGTCGCTCATCGGCGTAGCCAGCGCCGTGGCGAGCTCCTCGTCCTTGACCAGGTAGTTTTCGAACGACGGCGTGGTGTCGATGTCCGCGGGCTCCTCGTCCGGCTTACCGGCCTGCGGCGCGCTGCCGGCCTTGGCCTTGTCGTCTGGCTTTTCCGACAAGATCAGAGTCGCACACAACTCCCACTCCTTCCCCAACACGAATAGCCGCTGGCGGGCCACACCCAGCTTGGCGTTGGATTTCAAAATGTCATCGCGATTGACCAGGATCAGCTCCTTCAGCCGGGCCAGGCTGGGATCGCTCGTGGCGACGATTTCTGCCTTGCTCAGGTCTTCCTTCTGCGCCAGGTCGAGCACCTTTTGGCGGATCTGCTTGATCTCTTCCAATTTGTCGGTCGCCGTCCGGGCGGCGATGACTTCGCCCGCCGCCTTCAGGAACTGCTGCCGGTAGTCGATCAGTTGCGGCTCCAATTCCTTGCGGACGATCTCCAGTACCTGGCTCACGGCAATCGGCGCGATGTTACCCGCCCGCTCGATCACCGCCTGCCGCTTCTCCGGTTGCCCACGGACCCGCCGAAACTCCACCAGCAGCTTCGACAGCTCCTCACGCTGCTGCGTATTGAGCAGCGGCTTGCCAGGCACCTGCGCCGCGGCTGCACCAGCGATCAGCAGGCTGATGGCAATTGCTCGTGCAGTTAGGCGAATCATGAGACAAGAACTCCTGCTAGGGAGTTGGTCGAGTCTGGTCGCATGCAAGTGTCCGATCAAACGCTATTGTACGCCGCCTGGCGACGGCGGTGAGATTGTCAGTGCGGCCAGGTCCTCGAAGAAATGGGGGTAGGTCTTGGCCGTGCAGCCGGGGTTGAGGATCGTCACGCCGGGGCGGGCGAGGCCGGGGAGGGACAGGCTCATGGCCATGCGGTGATCGTGGTAGGTGGCGATCTCGATGGGGGGCGGGGCTCCCTCGCTGGCGCTGCGGGCTAGTGTGGCGCGAGGTGTGATGCGGAGGCCATCCGGGAATTCATCGACGGCAGAGCCGAATTTGCGGAGCTCGCGGGCGAGGTCGCCGATGCGGTCGGTTTCTTTGTGGCGGATGTGCGCGACGCCGCGGATCGTCGTCGGTCCCTCAGCGAAGAGGGCGACGGCGGAGAGCGTTTGCACCGTGTCACTGATGGCATTCATATCGACATCGATGCCCCGCTCGGCCTCTCCGCTGACCGTGATCGAGTCAGCAGCGTAACTCACGCGACAGCCCATTTGGGCCAGACACTCGACGAAGGCCACGTCGCCCTGGAGCGAGTCTTTCGACAGTCCTTCGACGGTCACTTCGCCGCCGGTGATCGCCGCGGCGGCCCAAAAATAGCTGGCGGCGGAGGCGTCGGGCTCGATGGCGTAGCGGGAGGCGCGATAGCTTTGAGCGCCGCGGATGACGAATCGCTCCGACCCGCGGCGGATGGCGACAGCTCCAAACGACTCCATCACGCCTAGCGTCATGTCCACGTAGGGTTTGGAGACCAGCTCGCCACTTACCACCAACTCGACGTCGCTTGAGGCGAGCGGGCAGGCCATCAAGAGGCCGCTCAGAAACTGGCTCGAAATGTCGCCGCGAATCTGGGCCGTGCCGCCGCGCAGCCCGCCGCCGCGGATCGTCACGGGCGGGCAGTTGCCGGCGCTGTCGCAAGTTACGTCGGCGCCCAGCTGCGACAATGCCTCGGCCAGGTCGCCGATGGGTCGCTGGTGCATGCGGGAAACGCCGGCCAGCCGATACGTGCCATGTCCCAGCGTGAGCATCGCGGTCAAAAAGCGAATCGTCGTGCCGCTATTGCCGACGAACAAATCGGCCGCGTTTGCTGGAATCTGGCCATTGCAGCCAACGATATCGAACTCGGTATGCTGCCCGGATCGTTGCACGCGAATGCCCAACTGGCGCAGGCCTTCCACCATCACCCGCGTGTCATCGCTGTCCAGCGCGCCGGTGAGCGTGCTGGTGCCCTTCGCGAGCGCGGCGCAGACGAGGGCTCGGTTGGTGATGCTCTTGGAGCCGGGTGGGCGGATGCGGCCGCGGACCGGGCCGCGGACGGGCTGGATGAGGAGGCGGTCGTTCACCTCGCTGATGGTACACGCTCGGTGGGCGGCTTCCAACTCGTGCCCAAGCTCTGCTTGGGCACGCACGTCTCGAAGCTCTGCTTCGTTTGCGGGCCGGGAAGCAGAGCTTCCAAACTTGGGTTCCCAAGCGGAGCTTGGGAACCAGTTCACGGGACCGGTCCCGGCGTGGACGCGCGTGGACGCCGGGGCTAAGCGAGCACTTCGGCAATCGGCTTGGTGCCGGGGTCGGTGAGCGGGACCGGGCGGCTGCCGACCTGGTAGTCTTTTTTGTGGTCGATGCCGACGGCGCGGAAGATCGTGGCGAAAACTTCGGCCGCGCCGACCTTGTTGTCCTTCACGGTGTTGCCGTCTTCGTCGCTCGCACCATAGACCGTGCCGCCCTTCACGCCGGCGCCGGCGAGCGAAACGCTCCAGGCGGAGGCAAAGTGGTCGCGGCCCAGGCTGGCGTTGATCTGCGGCGTGCGGCCAAATTCCGAAAGCGTGACGATCAGCGTGTTCTCGAGCAGCCCGCGGCTACCCAGGTCGTCGAGCAGGGCGGAATAGACGCGGTCCAACTCGGTGACCAGCTCCAGGTGCGTCTCAAAGTTCTGGCCGTGGCTGTCCCACCAGGCGCGGGAGACCTTCACAAACGGCACACCTGCTTCGACCAGGCGGCGGGCGATCAGAGCTTGCTCGCCAAAGAGCGTGGGGCCATACAGGTCGCGGGTTTTCTGGTCTTCGCCCGAAATGTCGAACAGCTTTTCGCTGGCCATCAGGCCGCGGACGCGCGAGTAGGCTTCGTTGTGGCTGGCCAGCGGGGCCGATTCGCGGCCGCGAGCAAACTGAGCCGAGAGCAAGTCGCGCAGATCGGCCCGCTCCTTGTGATCCAACTCGGTCAGGCCATCCAGCCGGCGGAGATTCGGCGGCGTATTCTGCTCGGTGAGGAACATCGCGTTGTAGCGAGCGCCCAAAAAGCCCGACTGGCTGATGGCGCTGCCGCGGCCTTCGGTGGCGGTATAGAAGCTGACGTAGTCGGGCACCTGGCTCTCGGCGCGGCCCAGCTCGCGGGCCAGCATCGCGCCCAGGTCGGGATACTTGAGCGACGGCTCGTCGCGGCGGCCCAGATGCATCAGCCGAGCGCCTTGGCCGTGGTCGCCGATCTTCGTGTCGAGCGAACGGATGATGGCGAGCTGCTTCATCCGCGCGGCCAGCTTGGGCATCAGCTCGGAAATCTGAATGCCAGGCACGGCGGTGTCGATCGCGCGATACGGTCCGCCGGTCGGCCGGCCGGGCTTGGGATCGAACGTCTCGAGCTGGCTCGCGCCGCCGGCCAGCCAGAGCAGGATCACCCGCTTGCCGCTGGACTTCAGCTCGCTCGCCAGGGCCGGATTGCGCAGCACGTTGAGCGCTGACATATCGGCGGCGGCGAGGCCGGTGGCGGCTGCGGCGGTGCTCAGGAACGAGCGGCGGGTGAGTGACATGGGTTTTCCTTTACTTAAGGCAGGCTAGAAAGCCTGCCCCACGTTAGTAATTGAACCGGCATTCGCCGCTGGTTAGCAAGGCCCAGATGAATTGTTTGCGTGCTTCGGCCGCGCGGTCGGTACGCTGCGACAGAAACGCGGTCATGCCCTGCACTTCTTCAGCGGCCGGCGGCCGGGCGAAGACGTTCCAAATGGCCGTTTCGGCGGCCGACTTATCATCGGGGCAGTCGGCCAGCTTCGCCAGCAGCCGGTCCTGGCCGTCACGCAATAGCTCGCCGGCAACCTTCTGGCCGTTGCTGAAGAGCAGGGCCTCATCGACGCCGACCTGGAAATCGGCGGTGGGCACCTCGAACTGACTGCACAATCCGCGGCCCGCGCTTTCCAGGCTCTCCATCCGCTTGTCGAGGTCCTCGGGCGAAAGATCCGCGGGCAGGTTGTCGGGGTTCTGCGAGGCGATGAGCAGCGACGTGCCGTATTGCCAGGGCTTCAGCGGCCGGACAAGCGCGACGGCAAACAGGCTGTCGTTGGGACGCTTGTCGGCCGAATCCCAGCGGCTGCTGCGGGCGTAAGCCTGGCTCGTGACGATGCCGCGGATCAGTCGGCGCAGATCGTAGCCGCTCGTCCGCATGTCGCGGGCCAGCCAGGCGAGCAGGTCGGGGTGGCTGGCGGTATTTTCGGAGTGCATCTGATCGACGGGATTGACCAGGCCGCGGCCGAAGAAGCGGTTCCAAACGTGGTTGACGATGGCCCGCGAGAAAAACTCGCTCTGCTCGTCCTTCAGAGCTGCATCGACCAGGGCCGAGCGACGGCTGTAGCTCGGCGGCGGCGGCGGCTCTTTTTTCTTCTTCAGCTCTTCGATTCGCTGCTTCTCTTCGCGTTTCGACTTGTCGTTCGGCTCGTCACTCTGCGGCTCTTCGACGACGGTGCCGGTCAGAAACATCAATTTCGCGTCCTTCGAATCGCCCGCCACCGTCTTGAAGTTGACCTTGCCGTATTCCCGCTCGCCGAAAAACTCGCCGACCTCAAACGTGCGGCTAAAGAACGACAGCATGCCGTAGTAGTGGTCCTGCTTCCAATCGGCGACCAGCGGATGGTCGTGGCACTTGGCACAGCTCACGTTGACGCCGAAGAACAGCACGCTCGTATCGACCGTCAGCTTGTCCTGGTCCTTGGCCCGGCTGGCGACGAAGCGGATGGCCCCCTGCTGCTTGGCGTCGTCCGGCTCGCCAACGATCATGTCGCGAAACATCCGGTCCCAGGAAAAGTTCTCGCGAAACGCCTTCGCCAGGTATTCCTTGATGCTGCTCTTGGTGCCGTCCATCAGCAGAGCGTCAAACTCGGCCGTCTGCTGACGGTTGAACGCGGGCGAAGCCATCAATCGCCCAACGAGCTGCTGGCGCTTGCCGCTATCGGACGACGCGACAAAGGCCCGGGCTTCGCCGGCCGTTGGGATGCGCCCGGCCAGGTCGAGCGTGGTGCGGCGGAGCAAATTGGCGTCGTCCGCTGACGGCGCGGGCGAAACACCAGCTCGCTGCAAGCGGGCGTCTATATAGTGGTCGATCACCTGCTCGGGCAGCGTATCGGGCGGCAGGAGATCGTCCGCGCGCAGGGCAGCCGCGAGCGTGCAGCTAGCAGCAATCAGCAGCAGGGCAGGTAGCAATCGCATGCGGCGGGTTCCTCAAGGCATGCAATCGGGCGGGATGTTCAGGCAGGACTTGTAGGATAACGGGTCGGGGGGCGAGATGCCAGCAGAATACGGGACGCGAGAGAGGGAAGGAGGGACGGAGGGAAGGAGGGAAGGAGGGAAGGAGGGAAGGAGGGACGGAGGGACGGAGTGAATGTGCCCTCAGTCTCTCTGTCTCTCCGTCGCTCTGTCCCTCCGTCCCGCCCCCTCCCTCACTCCCCCCGCAGCCGTTAAACCTTGCCGGAGCGGGGATTCGGGCCTGGGCCGCACGACCGCGAAGCGTGGCAAAATCGAAAAAAACCTTCCGTCCGGCACAATGGGAATCCGACAAGTAATATCGGGCAACGTGTTCCTACCGAGCTTGCGCGGGGGGCCAAGCAACTCGGCGGCTGGCGGTGTCGCCAGCCGAATCCCTCGCGCCTAGCTCTTAGGCCGCTGCCACGCGCTAGCTCAGCGCGAGCGCCCGCTTATCACCGCACAACCAGCCCGGCACACAGCCGCCACGCAGCCGACGACCCCAGTCTGCGCCAGCGGAGAGCGTGCCTCAGGCCGACCCAGCGATTAAGCAGTCAACCTCAGGAGGGGGACCCCATGCGACGTTATGTTTTCCGGCTGGTGCTTGTCACCTTGGCGGTGCTCGGATCGAGCACGGTCCGGGCCGACGACCAGCAAATTGCCCAGCAGATCATCGAGAGATTCCAGGCCGCCAAGAAGGACGGGTCGCTGAAGGGATTCAGCATGGACCTCCAGGTGGACGAGGGCACCGTCTGGCTGTCGGGCCGAGTGGCCAACGAAGAGCAGCAGGCCAAGGCCCTCGACATCGCCCGGCGGATTAAGGGCGTGAAGCAGGTTGTCAACGACCTGTCGATCGGGGCTCCGGCGGCCAAGCAGACGCCCGTTCCGAGGCAGCCAAGTGTGCCGCGGCAGGCCGGCAATGACGGGCGGCAGATCGCGGCCGCTCCGAAACAGACCACTCCCTCGGCAGCCGGTCGCACGGTGAGCGCTCCGCAGAAGCTGGTGAGCGCTGTCGGCCAGTACTTCGCCCAGCGTCGCGAACAACCCGCGGCCGAAGAGCCCACGCCAGGGCAATCCGCTGGCGCCGGCTACGAAACCGAGCTCGCGGGTGCGACCAGTCCGATCGGCTCCGGCCTCGATCCGGCCGCTTCCAGCCGCCGCCAGACTGTCGTGCAAGCTGCTCAACCGGTAGCTGGCGTGCCGCAGGCTGTCGCGAATGCCAACCTGCCGCAGGCCGGCTCTTTGCAGCCGATGCCCTATGCTCAGGCACTGCCCTACGTGCAGCCGGTGCCGGCCTATGCTGGCAGCCGCTCGCCTGTGCCGCTGGCGATGGCCCCGGCGACGACGATCAACTATCAAGGCGCGGTGAATGGCGCTCAAGGTGCTCCGGTGCCGCTGCACATGGCCGGCAGTGGCGTGGGCATCGCTCCGGCCCGCTACGATCATCCGTCGATGCCGGGTTATGCCTGGCCGTCTTACGCCGCCTACCCGAACTACGCGGCCGTGACGTATCCGAAGCAGTACTCGCCTTCGGCCTGGCCCTACATCGGCCCGTTCTATCCCTACCCGCAAGTGCCGCTGGGTTGGCGGAAGGTGACGCTGGAATGGGACGACGGTTGGTGGATGCTCGACTTCAAAGACCGCCGCACGATGTATAACCACTAGACCGAATCCTGAATTTGATAATCATCGCCCCCGCGAAGCCGACGGCTTCGCGGGGGTTTGTTTTTAGCCGGGACCAAACTTGGTCCCGGCTAGTGCTAGCTACACTTCGCCCGCAAACTCTTCCTGAATTTCCTGCTCGGGCCGGAAAAATCCGCAAGTTCGTTACAGCTTGACACGATAAATAGGTCTGACAATCGACGGGCATATTTCGTCCGCGGTTGATAGCACACCCTGCCGCGAGCTAGCGACCCCCCGCCGGACGAGCCGGCCAGACAGACATTGAGGTTCAGTCATGAGTCACAGGACGGCAATGGCGGCATTCAGTGCTCTGGTCATCGCGGCGTCGCTGACCAGCACGGGCTGCGTGGGCCTGAAGGCCGGTCCGAACATCGGCCCATTTGCGATCCCCATACCGATCAGCCCGTATTTCCAGAAGAAGGCGGAGGACAAGTTCTGGAACCACGAACGGTATGAGAAGGCGCCGATCCTGGGGCCGATCCTGCCGGGCGGCCCGATGGTCGCCCTCGATCCGCCTAGCGACGACGAGGTCGTGCGGGCCTGGGAGAAGGCCAATCCGATTCAAGGCGGCCTGCCCTTTCTGCACGAAATTCAGCGGAACAACGTCCGCATCGTGAAGGAGAAGATCGCCGACTACGTCGATCCGCCGCGCGTCGTGCCACTGATCGGCCCCGTGCAGCTCCACCACGCCCACTACAAGTGTACGGTCTATTACACCGAGGTGACCCGCGTCGGCTGGCCGGTGCCGCACACGCTCGTCGATGAGGATTCGCAGGAAGTGATCTACATCGACCACAACCACTTCCACATGGTCGGCCCGATCAACACGGGCGTCGGGGCCAACTTCTAAAGCCGCAGTTGGTCCGTAGGACGGCCCTTCCGGGCCGTCTGGTCGGCCCAGAAGGGCCGCCCTACATATGAAGGCCGCCAGTCCACTTAGAATGGCGCGATGGACTGGCCGCCGCTGCCGCGCGAATTCTATGCCCGCGATCCGATCGCCGTCGCCCGCGAGCTGCTGGGCAAGATTCTGATGCGCGAAAGCGCGGATGGCCTGGCGAGCGGGCGAATTGTCGAGGCCGAGGCCTATCTGAGCAGCCGCGATCCGGCCTGCCACGCGAACCGGGGGCGGAACCGGAAGAACGCCACGATGTTCGGCCCAGCGGGGCACGCCTACGTCTATATGATCCACGCCCGCTGGTGCCTGAACGCCGTCACGGAAGACGTCGGCTGCGCCAGCGCCGTGCTGATCCGCGCGCTCGAGCCGCTGGCGGGCATCCCGCTGATGCAAGGCCGCCGCGGCCTAGAGGAGCTTCGCGACCTGGCCCGCGGGCCGGCCCGCCTCTGCCAGGCCCTCGCCGTCACGAAGGCCCTGGACGGCCACGACTTCACTCTCGGCCGCGACCTCTGGATTGCGACCGACCCTAGCGCCAACGGCTCGCCGCGGCGAATCCATCGCTCCCGCCGCATCGGCGTCACCTCGGCCCACAGCCGGCTGCTGCGGTTCTTTTTGGCGGACAACGCGTTCGTGAGCGGCAAGCGAAGCGCGCGGAGGCGCTAGCAGGCCATGTTCTTCTCGCGCATGTCGTAGGGCGCGGGGCTCGCTGGCGGACTGGATCCGAAGAGCGGCTTCGCCAGGAGGGCACCCAGGTACGACGTCGGCACAACGATCGCAATCGACGCAAACCAAAACCACAGCGGGTGCGGGATCATGAGCATCGTGATGATTCCGAAGGCGCACTGAATGCCGCCGACGATCAACGCGTGGACGAAGTGCGCTCGGCGAGCGATGGCCGCTGCCGTGAAGCCGCCCGCGAGCGATCCCGCCCCCCAGGCGACGAGCACCGCGACCAGCGCCCCCGGCGGGATCTTGTCCATGATCGTCTTGAGCTGCTCGGGGTCGGAGAGGTCGATCCCCGGCGGCGGCGGGAATATCAAATGGCCCGCGGCCTCCACCACGCCGACCACGACGACCGCTGCGACGATCCCCGCGACGACGCCCAAGATGCTGCGAATCATGGCTGAGCCCTTATCTTGACAGCGCCAAGATAGCCCAGCCGCCGGCCCCGAGCTAGTCCGTGCTTGCCGGCTCGGCCGACTTGGCGGCGGAGCTGCTTGTCAGACACCACAGATGCACCAAGCCTGCCAGCCACTGCACGGCCGTGACGAGCAGATAAGCCCGATGCCACTGATAGAACGCGTCCGGATTTGCCACCAGGTGATTCGCATGGTCGACGAACGCGGCAATCTGCGGGTGCAGCCAGAACAGGGCCGCCAGCGAAGCGGCCAGCACCAACCAGCTCGCTGCGCCGGACCGCGATTTCCGAGCGGCAGGCAGCAGAACCAAGAGGCAAATGACTCCGATCCAATTGAGCTGCCGCGTGACTTGCTCGGTGAGTAGCCCTTGCTCCATCGAGCCAAACAGCCGCGTGCCGGTTGGCACGACGACGATGGCATAGAAAGTTGTCCCGCCGATCCAAAGTGCCAGCGCGGCCAGTGCTGCCCAGCGATAGAGGCGCTCGGCCATTGTTCGGACGCGCCGTCAAACGGTGCTGTGGGGAGGCATCAGCGACCGCAGGGCCTGGTTCACGGCCTCGTCGGTGGGGAACGCCGCGCGCACGTCCGGGTCGAGGAGCGACAGGTTTGTGCCCTGGCGATAGCGCTGGTAATGTTTTCCGCGCACCCCGCCCTTGAGCTGCGACAGGTCGTACTCCGGACGCAGATCGTCGTCGGCTGCTGATTCGTTAGCCTTGCTCATAACTCCTTCGCTCGCTACGTGTAGCGCGGCGAGCACTGATAATTCGAGTCTGTTCGCCGCGATCCGTATGAGAAACGACAAGCACGTTGCCGTTTGTGGACAATCCAAAGGTCAGAAACCGATCTTCATCGTCGGAGTGATCGGGATCGAAATAGGTCATTGCCAGCGGATCGCCAAAGACGGTTGCGGCCTCGTCAAATGAAACTCCATGCTTCGCCAGATTGGAAGCGGCCTTCTCGGCGTCCCACTCAAAGCCCATACATTCAAATCTAGATTGCGAGCCGTTCTGAAGCAAGAATCAGATCGCGCTCAGCCATACTGCAATCGCGGCTGCAGGGTGCGGGAGAGTGGGACGTCGAAGAGGATGGGCTTGTCGCCCTTCCAGGCGGCGCTGACGCGGCCCTGCAGCTCGTCGGGCTCGGTGATGCGGTGGGCTTCGACGCCGAAGCCGCGGGCCAGGGCGAGATAGTCGAGCTCGGGGCCGACGAGATCGACGCCCTCGAACTTCTCGGCAGCGGCCCCAGGCAAGTTCAGGCTGCGGCCGCAGAGTTTGAGGATTTGATACTGGGCGTTGTTGCAGATCACGAAGACGACTGGAACTTTATAGCGGGCGGCCGACCACAGGCCCTGCACGCCGTAGGCCGCAGCGCCTTCGCCGAGCAAGGCGAGCACCGGCCGGTCGGGCCAGGCCAGCTTCACTCCGATCGACACGCCCAGGCCCCAGCCGAGGGCCCAGCCACGATGGCCAAAATAGCCGGTCGTGTTCTTCAGCGCGCCCAGCCGCTCGAAGGTCGTGTTGGTGGTCGTGACGGCTTCTTCGATGACGGCGACATCAGGCGGCAGGATCTTGGCCAGCGCGCCCATCATACCCAGCGGAGTCAGCGGGCGAACGTCGAGGCTGGCGGCGATTTGTTGCTGGAGCTTTTCGCGGGCCGAGCGGTGTTTGGCGATGTGCCGATCGGTTCGCTC
>Ga0184625_10000318_pt1 | contig 17270 bp, 18 predicted proteins | sample PLM3_30_b1_FD_133151 | JGI IMG/M metagenome (GOLD analysis project Ga0184625, IMG submission 133151) | Groundwater sediment microbial communities from an aquifer in East River, Colorado, USA - PLM3_30_b1 | ecosystem: Environmental > Terrestrial > Soil > Riparian zone | place: USA: East River... | reverse complement strand
CGGCATCGGCCCTGACCCGATCGAGCCGGAAGAGTACGAGCGGTTCTCGTAGTGGGCTAGAGGCTTGGTGCGAAGTTCGCGCGGGCCGGATGACGGCCACGACGCGGCGCCGGATCGCCGCCCTCGACTACGCGCCCTTTCGCATCAACCTCTAGGCCGCGGCCGGCTCGGTCGCCAGCTCGCCGCACACTGCGATCGCCGACTCGACGAACGCCTCCGCCGCTGGGCTCCGATGGCGATCGCGATGCCATACGAGGCCGATCACCCGTGCCGGAATCCGCCCCTGGAGGTCGATCACGTCGATGCTCGGGTCGTCCTCGTCCACCGTGAGCCGTGGGGCGACGCTGAGCCCCACCCCCGCGCCGACGAGTCCCTGTACGGTCCCGTTGTTGTCGGAGCGGAACACGATATTGGGCGTGCGTCCGGTCGAGGCGAGATGGGATTCGACCTGGTCCATGGCGCTGCAGTGGTTGAATCCGATGAGCGGCTGGAGCGCTATTTCCTTGAGCGTCGGAGTGCGTCTCAGCGCGGACATGGGGGACCCCGCCGGCACGACCAGGACATACGGGTCGGTGAGGAGCTCGACAGTCTCGTAGGGGCCGGGCGCGACCGGGAGGGTCCAGAAGGTCAGGTCGAGCTCGCCGCGCTCGATCATCTCGAGAAGCGCGCTCTCGCTCTGTGACTCGCTGAGCACGACCTCGACCCGCGGGTGGCTCTCCGAGAAGCGGCGCAGGAGCGTCGGGATGATCCGTGCTCCCACGCTCTGGAACGTGCCGACGCGGAGTCGCCCGGCGTCGCCGGCCTCGAGCGCCGCCATGTCCGCTTTGGCGGCCAGGAGTCGAGCCTGGATCGCGTCTGCGTGCCGGAGGAGAATTCGGCCGGCCTCGGTGAGCGAGATCGGTCTGGGCCCGCCGGGTCGCTCGACGAGGCGGAGCCCGACGATGCGCTCAAGCGTCGCGATCTGTTGCGATATTGCAGACTGGGTATAGCCCAGGCGCTCCGCGGCCTTCCCGAAGGAGCCCTCGTCGGCGATCGCTTTGAGGGCGATCAGATGGCGCAGGTCGAGCCCGAGCCAACGATCAGTTTCCATGATCGAATGCTAGCAAGCGAGCAGTACTGCTAATCATGACGTTCGAATCCAGGGCCGCTACGCTCCGGAGCGTGACGGCGATCGATCTTCGGCGACTCCGGCTCCGGCCGGGTGAGGTGCGCGACGAAGGGCTCGAGCTCGAGCTCGAGCCATTCGTTCTCGGCGGTCAGCGCTACGAGCTGTCGCCTCCGCTCCTGCCTGTCGCCCTCCGAATCTCGCAGGCCTCTGGTGCGACGGTTTTCGAGCTGCGCCTCCGGGCGCATCTCACGGGCCCGTGCATGCGATGCCTGGCGTTCGCGGAGATCGAGAGTGGCGCGTCCGCGCGCGAGTTCCACGACCCCGACGCTCCGCCCGCAGACGGACTGCACTCCGACTACGTGTCCGACGGTCACCTCGACGTCGCAGCCTGGGCGCGCGACGTGATTGCGCTCGAGCTCCCCGCCCAGATTCTCTGCCGACCCGACTGCGCCGGTCTCTGTCCTGTCTGCGGAAAGGACCTGAACGTCGAGCCGCACGAGCACACGGAGCGCGAGCCGGACCCGCGTTGGGCCGCGCTCGGAGAGCTTCGGGACCAGCTCTAGGCCGTGGCCGGCGGGACGCTCGCCCCCGCTGACGCTCAGCGGCTCGCCGTGCGCACCTGAACCAGCCGGTATCCCGCGATGCCCGCCAGCGCCGGATCTCCCGCCCGGTAGGCCTTCACGAAGAACTGGACGTTGTAGCCACTCCGGACGCGGAAGTTCGCGTTCGGCGCGAGCTGGTACGTCACCCAGCCGTCGGTCGTCGCGATCTGCCGATCGCCTCCACTCGTCACCCGTGGCGTCGAGCGCACGAAGACGAGTGCTTCCCGGACGACAAAGCCTCGCGTGTCCTTGACGCGGACGCGGACCGTGATGAGCTGGCTCCGGCTCGTGACCGGGTTCGGGGAGAAGACGACCTGCGAGACGATCAGACGCTGGTCCCGGGGCACGCTCGCCGCGGGGATCGAGATCTCGCCGCTCGGGAGTCGAATCGCCCCCGCGGGCAGTGGCTCGGTCACGATCGGCGACTCGGCCGAGAGCACGCTGACGCTTCCGACCGCGTTTCGCCCGGTCACGTTGAAACGCATGCGGTGGTTGACGTCGGCCGACGTCAGGCGGTACGTGCGGCCGGTCGCGCCTCCGATCGACAGACAGTCGCCGCCCTGCGTGTTGCAGCGGAGCCAGCGATACGAGAACGAGATCGACTCACGGCCGCTCCACGAGCCGGGATCGGCCGTCACGACGGAACCCGAGACCAGGGTGCCGCGGACCGTTGGGAGAGACGTGTTCACGGGCGGTCCGAGGACGGCGGCTGACGGGTTCGAGGCCACCGTCTGCGTACCCTGGGCGTTCGTCGCTGTCACCCGGACGCGCATTCGGAAGTCGACGTCGGCGCGCACGAGCTGGTACCGGCGACCGGTTGCACCGGAGATGATCGTGCAGTCGCCTCCATCCGGACGTCCGCCGTCCGCGCCGCAGCGAACCCATTGATACGCGAAAGTGAGGGGCTGAGTGCCGCTCCACGATCCGGTCGAAGACGTCAGCGTTCTCCCCTGCTCGGGTCGTCCCGTTATCGCCGGCTCGGCAGTGTTCACCGGCGGCGCGGCCGGAGCGGCTCTGCCGTCGCCTCCGAGGAATGCGAGGGATGCGAGCGCGAGTAATGCGAGTGGGACGGTGAAGCGCGTATGGCTGTTGCGGACAGAGATCATGTCGCCCTCCTTCGTGGCTTCGAGCACTGAGGTTCGTCCTGTCGATTTAGACGCACCAAGGAGCTCGTGTCTGCAATTACTTGCGGACTTCTTACAGCCCCGTACGAATCCCTAAGAAATGGAAAGGCGGCCATCTGGCCGCCTTTCCACTCTGCGTGCCCCTTTCGTTCGAGCTATGCGCCATTCGCCAGGCGAACCTGCACCAGGCGGTACCCGGCGATGCCGCCGAGCCCCGGGTCGCTGCGACGGAACGCCTTCATGAAGAACTGCACGTTGAAGCCGTTCCGCGGCTGCGGGAACAAGCGGTTCGGCGCGAGGGTGAGCGTCACCCAGCCGTCCGCTGCCGTCGCCGCCGTCTGACCCTCGACGACCCTCGGTGTCCCGCGCATGAACACGAGCGCACCGCGGACCGGATTGTCTCCGCGGTTCGTGACGCGAACGCGCACGGTGATCGGGGCGGTCCGACTCGTCACCGGGTTCGGCGAGAACTGGACCGACGAGATGACGAGGCGATCGCCGGCTGCCTTGAGGCTCTCGACCGTGACCGAGCTGCCCGGAGCAGGCTGGCTCGAGCCGACGACACCGGTCGCGTTCGAGATGGCAGACGTCGTGCCGCGATCGTTCCGCGCGATCACGCGCACACGGATGGTCCGGCCGACGTCGCCGTCGCGAACCTCGTAGTCCGGGTCGTTCGCGCCCTGGATCTCGCTGCAGTTCTCACCCTTGTCGTTGCAGCGGAGCCAGACGAACGTGAAGGTGATCGGCTGATCGCCGGCCCACTGGCCACGATTCGCCTGGAGCCTGCTTCCGACGACCGCCGATCCGGATATCGACGGCTCGTCCGTGTTGGTCGGCCCCGCCGAGATCACGATGCCCGTCGGATTCGACGTCGCCGTGCCCTGGCCGTCGGCGTTCCTCGCGACGACCTGAGACCGAATCCGGAACCCGGCGTCGGCCTCGCGAAGGACGTACGCGCTCGAGTTCGCGTTCGTGATCCGACGGCAGTTCGACGCGTCCGGAAGGCCCGGCCCGTCACAACGGAACCAGCGGAACAGGTAGTCGATCGGCTCGGTTCCGGTCCAACTGCCTCTCGTCGTACGGAGGACCTGGCCGACTCGCGTCGCGCCTGAGACGGCCGGCTCTCCCGTGTTGCTCGGTGCAACGTTCGGGGCCGCACTCGAGGTTCCGACAAGCGTGGCCGCGAAGGCAGCGCAGAACACCGCTAGGAGCGCCGCGCTGCCCACGATCATCAGGTACGCACGATGAATACCTCTCTGGGGCTTGATGCCGTTCATGTCATCTCACTTCCTTCTCCCTGCATTTCGGTCGTTTCTGCGTGGGAGATACCCGGGCGCGCCAATGGCACAAACGGAGCCTTGCGCAAGCCTTACGCGCTGCTAACGGAGCCTTCACGCGCGGTTTCGCCGTTAAGCCGCCTGTATACTCCGCAGCCGCTCATGGCCGTCCCGAAGCGAAAAACCTCGAGGTCCAGGCGCGACAAGCGTCGCGCCCAGCACGGGATCGCCGTCCCGCGCGTCCAGGTGTGCCCGACCTGCAAGCAGCCGAAAAGGCCGCATCGCGTGTGCCCCAACTGCAAGACCTACAAGGGCCGCGAGGTCGAGCCGCTCCCGGTTCAGGCTCCGTAGCGACAACCGCTCCGGATGACCATCCGAGTTGCGGTCGATGCCCTTGGGGGTGATCGCGCTCCCGAGGAGATCGTCACCGGTGCCGTCGCAGCAGCGTCGGCCGAGATCGAGCCGATCCTGTTCGGGCCAGCCGGCCTCGACTCGCACGGACTCCGGCTCGAGGTCGCGACTGAGGCGATCGAGATGGACGACCACCCGGTCGACTCGGTGCGGTCGAAGAGCGACTCGACGCTCGTGCGTGCCGTGCGCGCAGTTGCGGACGACCAGGCCGACGCGGTCGTCTCCGCCGGAAACACGGGCGCGGTGCTCGCGGCCTCGCTCCTGCACATCCGGCGGCTTCCCGGGGTGCATCGCCCCGGCATCGCAGCCGTGCTCCCGACTCGCCGCGGACCCAGCGTCCTCATCGACGCAGGGGCGAACGCGGATGCGCGCCCCGAGCACCTCGTCCAGTTCGGCCATATGGGTGCCGTCTTCGCGGAGGAGATCCTCGAGATCGCGGAGCCGGAGGTCCGACTGCTCTCCATCGGCGAGGAGGCCGAGAAGGGCAGTCAGCTGACGCTCGAGGCGTACGAGCTGCTCCGCGCATCGTCGCTCAACTTCGGCGGAAACACCGAGGGGCGGATGATTCTCGAAGGCGCCGCCGACGTCGTCGTCGCCGACGGGTTCTCCGGCAACGTCGCCCTGAAGACGATCGAAGGGACGGTCCGGAGCCTGCTCCTCTCGCTCCGGGGCGAGCTCGACTCCTCCCTGCGCGGGAAGCTCGGCGGGCTACTGATCCGTCCGTCCGCCCGACGACTTCGGAGCCGCCTCGATCCCGAGACCTACGGTGGCGGTTACCTGCTCGGATTGCGAGGCCTGGTCGTCATCGCCCACGGTTCGAGCTCGCACGTTGCCATTGCGAACGCCATCCGACTCGCGGCGCGCGGCGTCGATCACCGGGTCGTCGAACGCCTGCAGGAGCGCATGGCGCCTGGCGTGTTAGCATCGGCGCGCTCCACGACCCCGACGTCAGAGAGGTGAGGATTCAAGGTGGCGAACTCGCGTGAAGAGATTCTCGAGCAGGTCAAGGGCGCGCTGAGCGAGAAGCTCGGTATCGAGGAGAGCGAGATCACGGAAGAGGCGTCCTTCGAGGAGGACCTCGGAGCCGATTCGCTCGATTTGGTGGAAGTCGTCATGGATCTCGAGGACCAGTTCGGGCTGAAGATTCCCGACGAGGACGCCCGCGACCTCACGACAGTCGGTAAGGCGATCGACTACGTCATCGCGCACCAGGGCTAGCTCCATGACTCGCGCGGCCGGGCTGGACGAGCTCGGCCGGCTGATCGCCGAGCTTCCTGCGGGTCGGCTCGAACAGGTCTTCACCCATGCCTCGTGGGCGGATGACCGTGCCGAATCCTACGAGAGGCTCGAGTTCCTCGGCGACAGCGTGCTCGAGCTCGCGATCGCGCGCGCCCTGTACGACCGCTTCGCCGAGGCCTCGGAGGGGCGGCTTGCGAAGATCCGAGCTCACGTCGTATCACGACAGAGCTGTGCGGGTGTGGCCAAGGAGCTCGGCCTCGGCGAACGTCTCCTCGAGTACGCCGGACACGTGGCGCCGGACGAGCTCCGGCGGATCTCGCACAGTCGCAACGTCCTCGCCGCGCTGCTCGAGGCTGCGATCGCAGCGGTCTACCTCGAGCACGGGTTCGAGCGGATCGAGCCCGCGATCGTCGGCGCGTTCGCGGAGAAGATCGAGTACGCGCGCTCGAGCCACGTCGACTACAAGACCGAGCTCCAGGAGGCCCTGGCTCGTTCCGGGACGCAGGTGAGCTATACCGTGCTCGAGGTCGAAGGCCCGCCGCATGATCGACAGTTCGTCTGCGCGGCGCACGTCGCCGGCACGCAGCTCGGTATGGGCCGTGGCACGACCAAGAAGGCCGCCGAGCAGGAAGCCGCACGGCAGGCGCTCGAGGCACTCGGCGTGGTTCCCGACCGTATCTAGGAGCTTCCAAGACGGCTCGCTCGTCAGCTCGGCCCTCGCGGCCCCCGTCCGAGGCGACCGCGAGAATGCGGGACCGGTGCACCTGCGCTCGCTCCGCATCCGCGGCTTCAAGTCGTTCCCGGAACCGCTCGAGATCACACTTGAGCCTGGCGTGGCCGTCATCGTCGGCCCGAACGGCTCGGGCAAGTCGAACATCGCCGACGCCGTCGTCTGGGCGGCGGGATCGCTGACGCCGTCGGAGCTCCGCGCCGAGAAGCCCGACGACGTCCTCTTCGCCGGCGGCGGCGATCTGAAGCCGGCCGAGCACTGCGAGGTCGAGCTCGTCTTCGACAACGAGGACGACGTGTGGCCGGATCTCGACTTCAGCGAGGTGTCCGTCGCTCGTCGTCTCGTGCGCGGGGCCGAGGGGCAGTACCTCGTGAATCGCGCGTCCGTGCGGCGCACCGATCTCGTCGAGTTGCTCGCCGACGTCGGGCTCGGGTCCGCGATGCACTCCATCGTCGGCCAGGGCAAGGTCGAGCAGGTGCTCGCCTCGAAGCCCGAGGACAGGCGCGCGTTCGTCGAGGAGGCGGCGGGGCTCGGGAAGTTCAAGCGGCGCCGGCATCGCGCGGAGCTCAAGCTCGCCCGTGTCGCGCTTCAGGTCGAGCGTGCTCATGACGTGGAGGAGGAGGTGCGCAAGCGCCTTCGGCCACTGGCGCTTCAGGCGACGGCTGCCGAGCGCGCGGAGAAGCTCGCACTCGAGATCGCGTCGCTCCGTGCGCGTATCGCACAGCTCGATCTGGCCGACTCAGCCGATCGGCGCCTGGAGGAGGAGGGTCGGCGCGACGCCGCTGCGCTCGCCCGTCGTGGGGCACAGTCGCGGCTCGAAGGGTTGCTGGCCGACCGGGCACGGGCAGAGGACGAGCTCTCGGACGCCGCGGGTCGCCGCGAAGCGGCCGTCGCGGCGCTCTACCGGCTTCAGGGAGGCTCCGAACGCCTCGGGCTCCGCGGCGAGGCCGCCGCGGCGCTCCTCGAGCGGTTCCGCAGCGAGGTTCCCGCGGAGTCAGGCGATCCGGCCGGGCCGGACGACGCGACTCGCCTCGAGCTCGAGGCGGCACGGGCAGCGGAGGCGGCTCGAGTCGCGGAGCGAGAGCGCGTGGAGCTCGCCGAGCACGCCGCACTCGTCCGCGAGCGAGGTCGTGCCCTCGAGCAAGCCCTTGCCGAGCAGGAGGGTCTCCCACCGGCGGCGCGCGCGCTCGCCGAGCAAGGCGCCCGTCTCGCGCTTGCCTCGCTCGAGGTCCAGCCCGGAATGGAGCGGGCCGTTGCCGCGGCGCTGCGCTCACGTGCGTCGGCCGTGCTCGCAGCAGACCCCGCGGTCGGCCTGGCGCTGCTCCAGCGCGCTAGCGCCGCTGGGCTCGGCAGCCTCACCGTTCTCACGGGCTCTACGCCGCAGGATCTCGTGGGTGAGTTTCCGGTCGTGGCGCTCGATGCGCTGCTCGACGTTCGCGTTCCGTCGGTGACGGCGGAGGGGTTCGGCTACGACCCGACGCGCGGCGAGCTCTGGTTCGCGGGCGAGACGGCCGAGGCGGTGCTGCTCGAGCTGCAGGCGCGCTTGCGTGTCCTCTCGGGCGAAGCGTCCGAGCTCGAGGAACGCGCGGCCGCCGCGACGGGCGCTGCAGCCACCGCTCGGGAGGCGGCGCGGGTGGCGGAGATGGCATACGGACACGCGGCACCGAGGCTCGGAGCCCGGATCGACCCCCGGGCGCTCGGCAGGCTCGTCGAGTGCGCCGAGGCATTGATCGCCGGGATCGAGGCCGCTCGGCGTGTCGCCGAGCGCCTCGATGCGCCGTTGCGCGCACGGGTCGACTCTGGAGCGCTTCGTGCCGGCGAGCTAGGTGACGAGCTGCGCCGGCTCGGAGCCGCGGAGGTTGGGCTTCGCCAGGAGCTCGAAGAGGCCAGCGAGCGCCTGACGAGTGCGGAGGTGGAGATCGCCCGCATCGACGCGGAGACGGGCGATGCCAGCCGCCGACTGGAGGCTGCAGGAGAGGTCGGGCCGCCGGCGGAAGGCGACGACCGCGACGAGCTCGCGGTGAGGGTCGAGCGCCTCGAGGTCCGTCGGGCGACGCTCGGCCAGGTGAACCCGCTGGCTCGGGAGGAGTACGAGGCCGAGAAGGAGCGGCTCGCGGATCTCACGATGCAGCGCGAGGATCTCGAGCGAAGCCTCGACGAGCTCGAGAAGCTTCGCGCGGAGCTCGCCGAGACGGTCGAGCGTCGCTTCGCCGAGACCTTCGCCGCTGTCGCAGACCACTTCGAGGACGTTGCCTCGACGCTTTTCCCCGGCGGCGAAGGGCGGCTGCGACTCGTCGCTGCCGACGAGGACGGTGGGGAGCCCGGTGTCGAGGTGGAGCTCCGGCCGGCAGGCAAGAGGATCACCCGGCTCTCGCTGCTCTCGGGAGGCGAGAAGGCGCTCGGCGCGATCTCGTTCCTCTTCGCCCTGTTCCTGGCGAGACCGTCCGCCTTCTATCTCCTCGACGAGGTCGAAGCCGCCCTCGACGACACCAACATCGCACGTTTCGTCGAGCTCTTGCGACGCTATTCCGATCGTGCCCAGTTCGTCGTCGTGACACATCAGAAGAGGACGATGGAGGCCGCGGATATCCTCTACGGCGTGACGATGGGCCCTGACGGAGTCTCACAGGTCGTGTCTCGACGTCTTCCCAGGCACGACCAGCCCGTCGCCGCGACGGCGTGAGCAACGTTCGCCTCTGGCGAACCCCCTTCTTTCTGAGAGCGTGGGGAACCTCCCGGTTCCCCACACCCCTCCACGCTCACGGGGCAACCTGGGTTACCCCGTGAGCTACACCTGGGCGGAGTTGCTCGGGGACGACGTCACAGCTGCCGACGACCCCGAGCGGACGGGTGTCTTCGGACGGCTTCGCGAGTCGCTCGCGAAGAGCCGACGCGCGTTGACCGCCGAACTGGCGTCCGCAGCCTTCGACCCGAGCGACGAGGAGGCCTGGGAGCGGCTCGAGGAGGCGCTCATTCGCAGCGACGTCGGCGTTGCGGCAACTGCCGAGATCGTCCGCCGGCTCGAGGCAAGAGGCGTTGCGAGCGGACTCGAGGATGCCCTGGTCGACGAGGTCGAGACGATCTTCGGCGCCCCGCCGATTCTCGAGCTCGCCGCCAGACCGACCGTGATCCTGGTCGTCGGCGTCAACGGCACCGGCAAGACGACGACGATCGGCAAGCTCGCGCAGAAGCTGCGCGAGCACGGCCGTTCGGTGCTCGTCGGCGCGGCCGACACGTTCAGAGCGGCAGCGGAAGAGCAGCTCGAGATCTGGGCCGAGCGCGCGGGTGCCGATTTCGTCGGCTCGCCGCGAGGCGCCGATCCGGCCGCTGTCGCATTCGACGCGGTCGAGGCGGCGCGGGCGCGTGGCCACGACGTCGCGATCATCGACACCGCCGGTCGCCTCCACACACAGACGAACCTCATGGCCGAGCTCGAGAAGGTGCGAAGGGTCGTCGCATCGAAGCTGGACGGCGCTCCGCACGAGACCCTCCTCGTCGTGGACGCGACCACGGGCCAGAACGGGCTCCAGCAGGCGCGGCTCTTCGGCGACGCGGTTCAGGTGACCGGAGTGGCACTCACGAAGCTCGACGGGAGCGCGCGCGGCGGAGTCGCGATCGCGATCGCGGTCGAGCTCGGGCTGCCCGTGAAGCTGGTAGGGGTCGGCGAAGGCGTCGACGACCTTCGCCCCTTCGACGCACACGACTACGCGCGCGCGCTCGTTGCCAATTGAGGTTGGCAGCAAATTCCCTCGAATGAGGGCTGTAGCTCGTTGCACTACGACGATTGCCCACGTACTCTCTGTGTAGTCCCTGACGCGACGAGGGTTAAGGAGGACTGGGAATGGCTGTCGCGGTGTTCATGCACTGGCCCGGGGTCACATCCGACCAGTACGACGCTGTAATGGCGCGTCTCGATCTCGACGTGAATCCTGCGGCTGGAGGAGTTCTTCACGTTGCGGCCCTGACCGAGGACGGCCTCGAGGTGTGCGAGGTTTGGCAAACCGAGCTCGCCTTCCACGGCTATCTCGAGCATCGCCTCCTCCCCGTCATGGGAGCGTTGGAGATCTCCGGTCTGCCCCAGATCACGCTCGTGCCCTTACACAACCTGTACGCCGGCGATCCGGACGTCATCGACCGGATCGGCGCGGTCTCCCTTCCGGGAGCGGTGGCGACCTGGGCTAGTTGACGTCCTGCGGCGGCGCGGTCTTCCAACCGCGCCGCCGGAGCGAAACCAGACCGCTAGGATCGTCCGGTGGGCGAGCAGGGCGAGACGACGATCGCGTTTGGTCCAGTGGGCCTCGCGGGCTGCGCGCTCTTGCTTCTCGGCATTCTGAAGCGAAGCCGATTCATCGCACTGGTAGGGCTTGCAGGCGTCGTCGCCGACGTCACCGTCGCCGAGCTCGGTGGGTTCAAGGCGATGCACGAGACTCGGCTGGGGTCGTCAGCCGAGCTCTCGGATCTGCGCGACGGCTAGCGGTTACGTGCCGGTGACGCCGATCTCCTTGATGTGGGGGTTTCCGGCCTTGAACTCGATGGAGACGACCCGGACGTGCTCGAGTCCGGCTGCGCGCGCCTGGACTGCGAGGTCTTGGAATGCTTCCTCGAGCGTCGCGTGCTTCACGACGTCGTCGTCCGTCATCGGTTCCGTGGCGCCTTCCCTGTACTCGGCTTTGGACTCGCCGAGAACGGCAATCACCCGCCGCCCCTCACTCATCGGATCCTCCTTTGTTGGGCCGAAGCGACCTTACTCCTGCATTCCCGACAAGACAACAGCCCGTGGGACGACCTCGGCGCCCAACCGAACACCCTCGGCCCGAAGCTGGGTGCGCTCAGTCTCGGAGAGCGCCGCCTCGAGCTGAGGCTCGAAGCGTTCGAGCACAGGGCGCTCGAAGCGGTTCAGGGGCGAATCCCCTCTCAGCGCCTCGGCGGCACCGAAGAGCCGTGCTGCCTCTTCGTATGCTCCCTTGGCGACCGCGAGGCCACCGAGTACGACGAGACACTCCGCTTGGTCGCGGTTGCTCTCGACCTCCTTGTAGACGGCCAGGCTTCCGAGAATTCTCGTCTCCGCGGCTGCCACGTCGCCCGCCAGGAGATCGAGCTCGGCGAGCATGAACCCCGCCGCGGCACGATGGAGGAGGTCGCCCAGGTCGTGCGCGAGGGCAAACGACTCCTCGAAGGCCTGGCGCGCCCGCTCGGTCTCGCCGTTCTCGAATGCGGAGACGGCGAGGTTGTACGTCGAGTCGGCAACGAGGAGGGGGTCACCGAGCGCGTGGCGGATCTCGAGCGCCTCCTCGTGCAATTCCAGCGCTCGGCCATGCTCTTCTCGAGCGGAGAAGACGTCGGCGAGATAGTTCAGCGCTGACGAGATCGCTCGAGCGTCCTTCGACGCCCGAGCGACATCGAGTGCTCTCTCGCACAGCTCTTCTGCGCGTTCCGGTTGCCCCTGTTGAAGCGTGATCCAACCGAGTTCTGCCAGCACGTGCGACGTCTCGCGTGGGCGCTCGAGCTGCTCGTAGAGCGCCAGTGCGGCCTCGAGAAGAGGCAGCTCGGCACCCAGGTCGCTCTGGGCCGCTGCCTGGCGGGCCGCGGTGCGAAGGGCATTGGCTCGCACTTCAGTCCCCACGTTTTCGCCCAAGTCGAGCCCCAGGGCGAGCCATCGGCGGGCCTCGGCTGCGTGGCCGTGCGCCCGCCAGAAGCGGCTGAGCGCCGAGATCATGCGCAGCGCATCCTCGACTCGACCAGAGGTAAGCAACCAATCGAGCGCGGCTCGGATATTGTCGAATTCGACCTCGAGCATGGCGAGCCAGCTGGCCTGTTCCACGCCGACGAGCTCGTCCTCCGCGTCGAGGGCGAGCTCGATGAATCGCTTCGCATGCCGTTGTCTGAAGACGTCTAGTGTGTGTTCCGAACGGAGGCGATCGAGGGCGTGCTCGCGCACTGTCTCGAGCATCGAGAGCCGAACCTGGCCGTCCGTCACGTCGCTCCGCACGAGGCTCCAGGCAACAAGCGCCTCGAGATCCGGGAGAAACTCCGGCCCGGAGCCCGAGATTGCCCGGGCATCCTCGAGGCGGCCTCCGTCGGCGAAAACCGCGAGCGCGCCGTGCAGCGTTCGCTGGCGCTCGTTGAGGAGCTTGTAGCTCCAGTCGATCGCCGCGCGCAGCGTTCGTTGCCTCTCCGGCAGGTCGACAGGTCCCTCCATTTCGAGCGCGAGGCCTTCGTCGAGAGCCCGCACGATCTCCGACGGTGGGAGAACGACGAGGCGGGCGGCCACTAGCTCGATCGCCAGCGGCAGCCCGTCGAGGCGACGGCAGATCTCGTGCACCGACGCGAGCGTGTCGGCGTGAAGTACCACGCCGCGCGCCGCGGCCAGCTCGACGAACAATGTGGCGGCGTTGTCGACAGAGAGGGGCTCGAGCGGGAGGACGTGCTCGCTCGAGAGTCGGAGTGGTGCGCGGCTCGTTGCGAGCACGTCGACGTCCGGGGCGCGATCGAGCAGCTCCGCAACGTGGATGGCGGCCGCGGCGAGGTGCTCGAGATTGTCGAGGAAGAGCAGCGCCCCGGTGCCGTGCAACGAGTCGGCAATCGCTTCGATGAGGCCTCGCTCAGGCGATTCGCGTACACCTATGGCTCGGGCGACGGCGTTCGGGACGAGATTCTCATCCGAGACCGGCGCCAACCCCACGAGATGGACGGGCCGCTCTAGGGCCGCCGCCGCGGCGACCTCGAGTGCGAGACGGCTCTTTCCTGCGCCTCCGGGACCGGTGATGGTCACGAGTCGCACGTCAGGTCTCTCGAGAAGCCCCTCGATTCGCGCGAGCGCATCCGCTCGGCCCACGAGCCGATGGTGGAGCGCCGGAAGGCTCGTCGCAGTCAGCGTCCGGAGTGGAGGGAACTCCTGGCGAAGCCCGGGAGCGACGAGTTGGAAGAGTTGTTCAGCGTTCGGTACGTCCTTGAGCCGGTGCTGGCCCAAGGGTCGGTACGAGGCGCCCACGAGCGAGGTGTCGCCGACCAGGTTTCGCGTCGCACGTGTGATGACGATTTGCTCGCCGTGTGCCGCGGCACAAATCCGGGAGGCGACGACGACATCCATGCCGACGTAGCCCTCGTCGCCCAGCTCTGGCTCGCCGGTGTGAATTCCGATCCTGAGTCGCAGCGCCTCGTCGGGCGGCCACGGCTCGTTGTCAAGAGAGCGCTGCATCTCGGCGGCCGCCGCTATCGCCTCGCGCGCGCCCCCAAACGAGAGGAAGACGCCGTCGCCGGCCCAGTCGACCTCGTGGCCGCCGTTGGAGATCGCCGCGGTGCGGACGATCTCGCGCATTCGCGCGCGCGCCGGCGCGAACCGCTCTCCGAGCGCATGGAGAAGGCGGGTTGACCCCTCGATGTCGGCGAAGAGGAGCGTCACGGTGCCGCTCGGGAGGGCATTGCGCGGATCGTCACTTGTAGACATCTCAAACGAGTCTACGAGCCTCGTCCGGCGCAGGCCAGTGGTGTCGCCCTTTCCGCCCGCGGCGGAGGGACCTTGGCCGTCGGGGAGCCGCACGGCCGGACGTAGACTTTCCCCGCTTTGTTCGACACGCTCTCAGACAGGCTCCAAGGCGCGCTCGGCGATCTGCGCGGGCGCGGACGTCTCGACGAGGAGTCGGTCTCGAAGGCCATGCGCGAGGTGCGGCTCGCGCTCCTCGAGGCGGACGTCAACCTGGAGGTCGCCAAGAGCTTCACTGCGACGGTCAAGGAGCGTGCCCTCGGTCAGGACGTCCTCAAGAGTCTCTCGCCGGGTCAGCAGGTCGTGAAGATCGTCCACGAGGAGCTCACGGCTCTCATGGGGACGGGGGACTCGCGGCTGGCTTTCGGGCGACCGCCGACCGTGATCCTCCTTGCTGGACTCCAGGGCTCGGGGAAGACCACGGCAGCAGCCAAGCTCGCGCTCCTCCTCCGCAAGGAAGGGAAGCGACCGGCGCTCGTCGCCTGCGATCTTCAGCGCCCCGCAGCGGTGGAGCAGCTCGAGCAGCTCGGCGCGCAGATCCAGATCCCCGTCTATCGGCGGGACACGAAGGATGCGGTAGCAGCGGCCAGGCATGGGCTCGACCAGGCGCGCGCCGACGGGCTCGACGTCGTCATCGTGGACACGGCCGGCCGGCTTCACATCGACGAGGAGCTGATGGACGAGCTCGAAGCCGTTCGTGACGCGTTGAAGCCGCTGAACATCCTCCTCGTGCTCGACGCCATGACGGGCCAGGAAGCCGTGAACGTCGCGGTCGCGTTCCAGGAGCGCATCGCTTTCGACGGCGTCGTCCTGACGAAGCTCGACGGCGACGCGCGCGGGGGCGCTGCGCTCTCCGTCAAGGCAGTCACGGGCCGTCCGGTGAAGCTCGCCTCGGTCGGCGAGAAGCTCGATCAACTCGAGTACTTCCACCCAGATCGGATGGCGTCGCGCATCCTCGGGATGGGCGACGTGCTCACGCTCATCGAGAAGGCCGAGGCCGCGGTCGCCGAGGACGAGCAGGCGGACATCGAGCGGCGGATGCGCGCGGGAGAGTTCACCTTCGACGACTTCCTCGCGAGCTACGGGATGCTCCGACGCATGGGGCCGCTGCAGGGCGTGCTCAAGCTCGTGCCCGGCCTCGGCAAGCAGCTTCAGGGGCTCGATCTCGACGAGAGCCAGCTCGCGCGAGTCGAGGCGATCGTGCTCTCGATGACCCCGCAGGAGCGACGGATGCCGCACATCATCTCGACCCAGCGTCGCCGGAGGATTGCGGCGGGGAGCGGCACCTCGCTGGACGAGGTGAACAAGCTCATGGCCGCGCGCAAGCAGATGGCGAAGATGATGAAGCAGATGGGGAAGGGGAAGATGCCCGCACTTCCCGGAATGACGCCGCCCGGCTCCCGCTAGGACAGGCACAATCCCTCGTCCATGTCTTCCGAAGGAGTCAGATGGCAGTAAAGATCAGGTTGACGCGCGTCGGTTCCAAGAAGAACCCGATCTACCGCGTCGTCGTCGCGGACTCGCGCTCGCCGCGGGACGGCCGCTTCATCGAGATCGTCGGCCGCTACAACCCGCAGACCGATCCCTCCACGATCGACCTCGACGAGGCCAAGATCAAGGACTGGATGGCCAAGGGCGCACAGCCGACCGCGCCCGTCTCACGGCTGATCCGGGCCGCAGGCATCAGTGGCTGAGCTCCTCGAGTGGATCGCGCGTCGGCTCGTCGACGAGCCGGACGCCGTTCGAGTCGAGACGGAGGAGCGTGAGGACGCGATCGTGTTCCATCTCCACGTCGCACCGGACGACGTCGGCAAGGTCATCGGCAAGCAGGGGCGGATCGCGCGCGCGCTCAGGAGCATCGTCCGCGCCGGCGGCGCCAGGGCCGAAGAGCGCTATCTGCTCGAGATTGCCGGCTGATCCGAACGTCCTTCGGAATGTTCGCCCGTTGCGAGGCGGAGGATGGACGCCGTGAGGCACAGACCTAGGGAGCGCCCATATCGAGGTGGACATGGGTGCGGCTGAGGACGATGCATCACGGCGTCCAGCGCCGCATCGGGACATGGCTGCTCGTTCCGAAGGGAGTTCCAAGGAGGAGCTCGTCGAGATCGGCCGGGTGGGCCGCCCTCACGGTCTCGACGGAGCTTTCGTCGTCGAAGCCGCCAGCGAGGATCCGAGTCGGTTCCGGGTGGGTGCCGAGCTCCTGGTCGACGGTGAGCCCGCGACCGTCATCCTTTCGCGACGAGTGGGAGGGGGCAGGCGCGCGATCAAGCTCGATCGCCGGGCCGAGCGTGGCGCGGAGCTCACGGTGTCGCGGGCGACGCTGCCGCCGCTCGACAGCGACTCGTACTACGTCGCGGACCTCGTCGGACTCGAGGTGATCGACGAGCACGGCGTTCGCGTAGGGCTCGTACGCGACGTCGTCCCGGGGCCCGCCAACGATGCGCTCGAGCTCGACACGGGCCTGCTCCTGCCACTTGTGGAGGGCTGCGTGCGCGAGGTCGACCTCGAAGGCCGGCGAGTCCTTCTCAACCCCGGATTCACGGATTGACGGCTACGGTTCTCCGAGGTGCGCCTCGATGTCTTCACGCTGATCCCCGACGCGTTCGTGTGGCCGCAGGCACGCCGTCCTCTGGCGGCGGTCCTCGGCACCGAGCTCGAGCTCAGGATCTTGAACTACCGTGACACGACTCCGCTCAGCGCAGGCCAGGTCGACGACGACCCCTACGGTGGCGGGCCCGGGATGGTGCTTCGCGTGGACGTCGTGGCAGCCGCGCTCGATGCGACGTACGGCGGACGTCCGGATCACCGTGTCGTCGCGCTCTCGCCCCAGGGCCGTCAGCTCGATCAGCCGCTGGTCGAGGAGCTCGCGGCCGAGGATGAGCTGACGCTCCTTTCGGCGCGCTTCGAGGGCTTCGACCAGCGAATCCTTGATCATCTCTGCACGGACGTGGTCTCGATCGGCCCCTACGTGCTTTCGGGTGGCGAGATTCCGGCGCTCGCGGTCGTCGACGCCGTCGCACGCAGGCTTCCGGGCGCGCTCGCCGAAGGATCGGGCGAGATCGAGAGCTTCTCCGTCGCGCTGGACGGAGGCCTCGAGTACCCGCACTACACACGACCGGCGGAGTTCCGCGGTTGGGAGGTGCCAGAGATCCTTCTCTCCGGTGATCATGGACGTGTCGCGGCCTGGCGTCACGGCCACGTCAGGAGCGTCACGTGAGCAATGCTCGCCTTCGGCTCGCGTTCGCCAGCGGAGAGAGCATTGGAAACCATGTTTCCTCCTGCGAAGCCCCCTTCTT
>Ga0184625_10000317_pt1 | contig 17282 bp, 15 predicted proteins | sample PLM3_30_b1_FD_133151 | JGI IMG/M metagenome (GOLD analysis project Ga0184625, IMG submission 133151) | Groundwater sediment microbial communities from an aquifer in East River, Colorado, USA - PLM3_30_b1 | ecosystem: Environmental > Terrestrial > Soil > Riparian zone | place: USA: East River... | reverse complement strand
GACGAGGAGTGCGAGTGCGCGCCGCAGGCAGCCGAATCTATCCATCTACAGGAATTGCCGGCCGAGGTAGGCCTCGCGCACTGCCGGGTTGTGCGCGACCTCGTCTGGACTGCCGGATGCGAGCCTGGCGCCTGCGTCCAGGACGACGACCCCCTTCGCGACCGACCGAACCAACCGGAGGTTGTGCTCGACGACGAGGACGGCCAGTCCACGTTCGCCGAGGCCGGAGAGGACGCGCTCCAGTCGCTCGAGCTCATCAGGCCCCGCGCCGGCCGACGGCTCGTCGAGCAGCAGCACTCTCGGCTCCGTGGCCAAGGCCGATGCGATCATCAAAAGACGTTGCTCGGGGCCGGTCAGCGAGCCGGCTTCGTCGTCTGCCCGGTCGTCCAGCCCGACGACGGCAAGCGCCGCGCGGGCTCGGGAGCGCGTCTCCAGCGCCTCCCTGCGAGCCTTCGGCGTCGCGAAGAGCGAGCGAAGAGCGCCCCCGCAGCGTCTGCGCATCGAAGCTCCGACGACGGCGTTCTCGAGAACCGTCAGCGTCGGAAAGACGGCGCTCGCCTGGAGGGTCCGGACGAGGCCGCGGCGCACAAGGGCTCCGGCTGGCCGGCCCGTCACATCCAGCCCGTCAAGGCTGATCTTCCCGGAGTCGGGTCGCATCGTTCCGGCCAGCAATCGGAGAGCAGTTGTTTTGCCGGAGCCGTTCGGGCCGACCAGCGCCACGACTCCGCCGGGCCGCACATCGAGGTCGAGCCCTTCGAGCGCAACGAGGCCTCCGAATCGCCTCGCCAGGCCCCGCACCTCGAGCTCTGCCCCGTCGGGCGAGGGCGAGGGAGCGGGCACATCATCCGTCTCACGCTCCCGCCGTAACCGGCGAACGATCGCTGGGACGATTCCGTCGCCGCCGGCCGCAAGGACGGCGAGCAGGAGCAGCGCGGCCAACATCGGGCTGAAACGAACGTTGTCGGCTCCGGTCAGGTCAGCGAGCCCGTCTCCGAGGAGCGACAGGGCGCCAAGCAGGAGGACGCCGGCGGTCGGTCCGAGCGCGCTCACCGCTCCACCGACGAGGACGGCGACAAGCAGGCGAAACGAGAGCTCCGGCCCGTACGCGCTCTGGTCCGCGACCCCGACCAGCTGGACGGCGAGGCCGCCGGCGAGACCGGCGACCGCCGCCGATCCGGCGAACGCACGGAGACGAAGCCACGCGGCCTCCGTCCCCAGCGCGGCGGCGCCGGCCGGCCGCTCCGCGGCCGCGCGCAACGCCAGGCCGAATGAGCTGCGCGCGAGCGTCCAGTGGGCGAGGGTCGCGAGCGCGACCAGGCCGAGCGCCAGCTCGTAGTGCACCGTCGGCGTCCAGGCGGGCGTCACCACGACGCCCTGGGCCCCGCCGGAGATCGAAGGGAACGCGTCGAGCCCGAGCGCGAAGAGCCACGTCACGATCCAGGTAACTGCGACGACGTAGACCGGACGGAAGCGGACGATCGCCGCGCCGACCACGACGCCGCCGAGCGCCGCGGCGGCGGCGCCGAGAAGCGCCGCCGCGAGCACTGGCCACCCGTGCGCGGCAAGGTGAGCCGCGATTACGGCGCCGACGCCGACGAACGCGCCCTGCGCAACGGACGGCATGCCGCCGATCCCGACTGCGAACCCGAGGCCGACGGCGGCGAGTGCGAGGTAGCCGGTCTCGGCCAGGCGGTCGATCTGCACGGATTCGGGCAAGACCACGGGCAGGAGCGCCGCAAGCGCCAGCCCGCCGACCGCGAGCCAGCCGCCGCCGCTCCAGGAGCGCTTCGCATCCCCGGCCGCGTCACGGAGCGCTTGCCCCGTGGTTGCGACCGCGTTCACTCGACCTCCTGCAGCGCCTCCGCCGGCGGCCTGAGCGCCAGCAGCAGCAGGATGAGCGCGAGCGGAAGGACCTCGCTGTAGGCCGGGCCGAGCTCCCAGCCCGCGAGGTGGACGTTCGCAATTGCGGCTTCGGCCAAGCCCAGCGCGGCTCCGGCGGCGAATGCGAGCAGCGGAGGCCCGAAGCGAACCAAGAGGGCTGCAGCGAGCCCCTTGACTCCGAGGAGTGTCCCCGTGTCGGCGGAGACCGGCCCGCTCGGCGCCGCCGTCACGGCCGCGATCGCCGCGACGGCGCCTGCCAGCCCGAACGCAAGCGGGACGAGCCGCGCGATCGGCACTCCGACGACGAGCGCGCCCTCGCGATCGGCTGCGATCGCCTGGAGCCCCCGGCCCGGACGCGTACGGTCGATCGACCACGCGACAAGCGCTGCGAGGGCGAACGCCACGGCTACGACGTAGAAAGAACGAACCTGGATCGACGAGCCGGCGACCGTGACGAAGCCGCCTTCGCCGACCCGACGGAACGGAATCGGGTCGGGAAACACATACGAGGAGCGGGGGAACACCGACTCGATCGCCGCGTGGATCGCAAAGGCCAGCGCCAGCATCGCCCCGACCCATCCGAGCGTCGATCCCCGCTCGAGGAACGGCTGAACGACAAGCAGGTAGCCGCCTGCTCCCACGACGATGCAGATGAGGACGCCGACGCAAAGGGCGAGCAGATACCGCCCGGTGGATACGTTGGTCTGCGTGACCGGCCCCGTGCCGGCGGCGACGAGCAGCGTCGTGAAGATCCCGAGCCCGATCAGGTCTCCCAGTGCGAGGTAGACCGTGCCCGTCAGCCGGAAGACGACGGCATGGCCGATCGCGACTAGCCCGTACACACCGCCGGCCGCAAGCCCCGTGACGACGACCTGGAGGACGAGGTCCATTCGGGAGAGACCTTATTCAGGGCGGCTTCGAGGTACGCTCCTCCCATGCGAACTGCAGCAGGCGTAGCCCTTGTGGCGGTCGCCGTCACGGCGGCCGTGGCGTCGGCGGCTGGAGCGGCTCAGCCGAGACTAAGGCTCGTCGATCGTCAGCCGCTCGTCGTGCGAGGCGACGGCTTTCGGCCGGGTGAGCAGATCACACTCGTCGCCGCGACAGGCCTCGGACCGCGGATGATTCGCACGACATCGCGGAACGGGAGCTTCCGGGCGACCTTCCGGCTGGCCGACCAGCCTTGCGCGGCCGCATTCGCCGTGCGCGCCCGCGGCGACCGCGGGAGCGTCGCGATTCTGCGCATGGCGGAGTCGCGCCCCTGCGTCCCGCCGCCGCGCGACTGACAGAACGACGACGGGCGGAGCCTTTCGGCCCCGCCCGTCGGAAGGTGCGATCAGGCCGGGACTACTTGACCGGGCTGACCTCGATCTGCGTGAAGCCGCCGGGCGTCTCGCTCTTCACCCGGACCTGCGTGCCGGACTTCGGCACGTCCACGCTCGACCAGCCGACCTGGTAGTGGTCGGGCTCGACGCCGTGCGCGTGTCCGTCGCTCGCCGACCAGTAACTGTTCAGGTCGTTGAACACCGGTACCGCCGGCTGTGACGGGATCGACTTCGCGACGCCGTTCTTGTGGAGCGTGATCGCGTCGGTCGGCTGGCGACCGAACGTCGAGTCGAACGACTGCAGCCGGGGCCGCATCATCCATCCGTCACTCCAGTGCTGGATCGCCGGGCGGGCGTCGATCGGAAGGATCAGGCCCTTACCCGGGTGGTCACCGACGTTGTTGTTCGTATACGCCGTGTTCCAGTACCAGATCAGCACGCCGTCCTGGTAGCGGAAACGCTCCGCGTAGTCCGGCATCGTGTTCAGGAAGCCGAAGTTGTACGGGCCAGTCCGGAGACCGTCGTCGTACCCGGTGTACTGCCGGTTCTCGGCCAGGTAGTAGTGCTCGTGCTCGGTGACCTCGGTGCCGGGCGTGCGCCGGAAGCCGTCGAGCGTCCAGCCGTTGTCACCGTTCTCCGCGCCGTCCGAGAACACGGTCGTGGCACCGGCGGTGATCGCGAGATCGTCGAACTCGAAGCCGCGGCCGACCGCTGCGCCGTCGGTCCAGTAGCGGACCTGCAGCTTGATCGTCTTGCCGGCGTACGGCGTCAGATCAGCGGTTACAGGCACCCATGCGGGGTTGCCGGACACGGCGTCGCACTGTTTTGGCGCGCCCGAGATGCCCGTGATGCCTTCCCCGAAGTTCTGCCCGTTCTCGTTGCCGGAGTCGGACACGTTCGTGTGCAGGTTCGTGTACGTGGCACCGCCGTCAGTCGAGACGCGCAGGTACGCGTAGTCCCAGCAGGTCTCGATCTCGTACCACGCCTTCAGGCTCAGCGAGATCGACGGTGCAGCCGGCAGCGTGACGTCCCGCGTCATGGTGACGTCGAGGTCGTTGCCGGCCGTGCTGTACCACGCGTTCGCCCCCGTGGGAGGCGTCCCCAGCGTTAGCGTCGTCTCGTTCAATGACGGAGGCAGGACGACGAACACGCCCTGAGCCTGCTTCGTGTTGTAGACGGACGGTCCGAGCTTGTGCTCCGACTTCTGTCCAGCACGCGCGACCTCGTAGTTCAGCCAGCCGAGCTGGAACTTGTCCCACGCGTTGAAGCCGATCGGCTTCGAGCCGATGTCCTCGGTGCCGTCGTTGCCGTACGAGCCGCTGGACATGATCGTCCAGAAGCCGGTCGAGTTCTCGGCGCCGCCCACGTTCCCGGATGTGTCGTACTCGTCCGGCAAACCGAGGTCGTGCCCGAACTCATGCGCGAAGACGCCCACGCCGCCGTTCTCAGGCTCGATCGTGTAGTCGCCGACCCAGTAGTTCGAGCCGCCGACCGGCACGCCGCCGAACTTGTTGAAGGACGGGCCGACGGAGCCCATCCCGGCAACGTTCGTGAAGGAGCGGTGGCTCCAGATGGCGTCGGTGCCTTGCGCGCCGCCGCCCGTCTCCTCGCCCTCACCGGCGTGGAGCGACTGGAAGTGGTCGATGTAGCCGTCCGGCTCCGTGAAGTTGCCGTTGTGGTTGTAGTCGTACCGGTCCCACTTGTCGAAGCGCGACAGGTAGGCGTTGATCTCGGCATTCGTCTTGCCGGCAGCAACCTGCCCGGCGTACCACGCGTTCAGCGAGTCCTCGAGGAAGCGCTGGACGTCACGGACGCAGACGATCGAGCCGCAGTAGTTCGACCCATACGCCGCCTCGTTGAACGGGACGCCCACCCAGTCGGTCACGTCGCCGTTGACCGCGTAGCGGTTCGACGACTGCTCGATGTAGAACTGGCGCATCGAGTTGACGCCCGGCCCCTCGTCGAACAGCAGGTCGAGGTAGTGCTGTCGGCTGAAGTCCGCCGTCCAGATCGTCGTGTTGTCGACCGCCCGGTCGGGCTTCGGGATCTGGTTGTGCAGCGGGCCCGGCGTGCCGCCGTGGCTGATGTTGCCGAGCGCGCCGTGATTGTGAGTCGCCTGCTGTGTACCGAACTCGCCGACGACGGTCCAGATCGAATCCTCACCCTCGCGGGCAAGCTCGACGTACTGGCCCTTTGCGACCTTTGCGACCTTCGTATTGGCCGAGATCTTCCCGGCCAGCTTCTGCTCGAGCCCTGCCTGGCGAAGCGCGCTCTGCTTCTCGCCCTGCGGGCTCGGCAGGTAGTCGGAAACGGCACTCGCCGTCGCCGTCCTGCCTGGTTCGCTTGCACTAAGCGCCGACGGCACCACGATGACCGCGCACACGGCCAGGGCGCCGAGCAGGCGCATTCCCTTCCTCATAGAGCTACCCCTCCTGTGAGGTTGTCGATAGTGGTCCTGAACCTCTGACGCGCGGGATGGTAACCCGGAGTTGAGATAGAGACAACTATTTCGTTGCGCTCGCCCGCTTCAGGGGCGGCCTTTCCGCTTAAGCGCGGCTCGCGCCAGCTGATCGATGGCCCATGCTTCATCGCTCGAATACGCTCGAGTCGCATGACGGAACTGACGCGCCAGTATGGGTCGCAGAGCATGACGGCGGCCCTTCGTCGCGTGCTGGTGAGGCCGCCGCAGCCGCTTGACCTTCCGTCGTGGCGCGACCTCGGCTGGCGAGGCGAACCCGATATGGCTCGGCTCAGCGCTGAGCATGAGGCGTTCTGCTCGTTGCTTCAGGAGGCCGGTGTAGAGATCGTTGTCTCGGAAGGCACGCCCGGGAACCTCGACGCGATTTACACCTTCGATCCCGTGCTCGTGACGGACGAAGGTGCGCTCCTCCTGCGCCCCGGAAAATCCCAGCGAAGAGATGAGCCCGATGGAGTCCTGTCCGCACTGAGGGCCGCAGGGGTACCGATCACCGGGCGGCTGACCGGGTCGGAGCTCGCCGAGGGCGGCGACACGCTCTGGCTCGATCAGCACACGCTGCTCGTGGGCCACTCGTACCGGACGAACGCGGCAGGGATCGAAGCATTGGAGCGTGCGCTGCCACAGGTCCAGGTGCTCCCGTTCGACCTCCCTCACCTACGCGGGCCGGGCGACGTTCTGCACCTGCTCTCGCTCATCAGCCCGCTTGCCGACGATCTCGTCCTGGCGTACATGCCGCTTCTGCCGGCGCGGCTGGTCGCGTTGCTTCACGAGCGCGGCATCTCAATCGTGGAGGTGCCCGACCGGGAGCTCGAAACGATGGCGCCGAACGTGCTCGCGCTCGCGCCGCGTGTCGCGCTCGCTCTCGACGGCAACCGCGAGACACGTGGCCGAATGGAAAAAGCAGGTGTCGAGGTGCTCGTCTACCACGGTCAAGAGCTCTCGAAAGGTGACGGCGGGCCGACCTGCCTTACCCGCCCACTCTTGCGCGGCTGATGTCACTGAACTGGACCCAGTGATATCAGGCGGGCTGCCGGATCTCGGTGACTTGATATCAGAGCCTAGATCGTGCAGAATCACCGCGCTCATGAGCGAGGGGATGTATCGCTTTCTGCTCCGGATGCCACAGCGCCTCCGAGAGCAGCTGAAAATCGCGGCCGACCGGTCGGGCCGAAGTCTCAACGCCGAGCTCGTGCACCGGCTGGAGCGAAGCCTCACACAGGACGCAGGCGCGTTCGAACGCCTGCGACGGCGACTGATTATTCCGAGGAGGACGCGCATGTCATTGAAGGACGCGATCCATCAGCGCCCGGCGCGTGGGCTCGTTCTACGCGTCGGTGCTGCAGCTGGGCTCATCACGGCGGCACTCGTCGCCGTGATGCTCATGAGCGGCTCGTCGACCAAGTCGGCGGCCCCGGCGCCGCAGCTGGCACAGGCTGTTGAGGAAGGCGCCATCTCGCCGGCGCTGAAAGAAAAGCTTGCAACCTCGGCGAGGTTCTCGCCGGGTGAACCGCAGTACGAGCAGGGTGAAGCAGGGGAAGGGACCGGAGACGGCGCGCTGGACTGGTACATGCACGCGGCGCCCGGGACCGACATCCCGCTGGCTGCAATCGCCGAAAGCCGCTCGGACTGGAAGACGCTCAAGTCTCGCGGCAATTCCGCCGGGAAGCTGGGCGACCACGGTCAGTGGACGAACCTCGGACCGGACAACGCCGTGTACCCGCTCAATCCATTCCGCAACCGGTATGTCTACGTTCCGAACGAGTACGTCGCCGCGGGTCGAACCGCATTCAGCGTGATCGATCCGAACTGCAGCGCTTCGAGCTGCCGCTACTGGATCGCCAACGCGGGCGGCGGCATCTGGCGAACCGAGAACGTGTTCGCCCCGCAGCCGAAGTGGGAGTACCTCTCCGAGGAGTTCCAGTTCAACAACACCGCTGCGCTCGAGCTCGACCCGAACGATCCCTCGAGCGACGTCCTCTATGCCGGAACCGGCGAGCCAAACATCTGCCGGAGCGGTTGCCTCGCGGGCGTCGGCCTCTACAAGTCGAAGGACGCGGGCGACCACTGGAAGGGCCCACTGGGCAGCGCGTACTTCAACGGCCGCGGCATCGGCTCGATCCAGGTCAAGCCCGGGGACTCGTCCACGATCTTCGTCGGCTCGGGCGCTCAGGGCTCCCGGGGCATGAGCAGCACGTGCTGCACCGGCGTCAACCGCGGTGCCGACATCCCGGGCGCTCCGCACTTCGGCCTCTGGCGTTCAACCGACGGCGGGCAGACGTTCGAGCTCGTCAGTCAGGGCAACCCGACGAACTGCACGTCGTCCACGCCGAGGGAGGTGTTCCTCGGGCAGACGCCGTGCTCCCCGCGCGGGGCTCGGCGTGTCGTGTTCGACCCGGCCGATCCCAACACGGTGTACGCGTCCTTCTTCGCGAAGGGCATCTGGCGGTCGAACTCGAACGGCGACCCGGGCACGTGGACGCAGATCTTCGCGCCGCTTGCTGCGCCGATCGATCCCACCAGCGGTGCTGGAGTCGAGCGAGACGAGTTCGATGTCGTGGCGCTCCCGAACGGCACTACGCGGATGTACGTCGGCGCCGGTGGCGGCGGGAGCCTCACCGCCAGGTTCTTCCGAAGCGACAGCGTTCGCACCGGTACTCCGACGTTTACCGAGCTCACGAACAACACGAGCACCGGGTACTGCGACCCGCAGTGCAACTACGACAACTACGTTTACGTGCCGAAGAAGGGCGACGGGTCTGCAGTCAATTCCGACACCGTCTACCTGCTCGGCTCGAACGCCTACAACCAGGCGGCGTCCGGTACGTCGAACGGGCGGGCGATCCTGCTGTCGACGAACGCTGGCGTGTCGTTCACCGACATGACCTACGACGCGACGGACAACCTGCAGCCGCATGGGACGCATCCGGACCAGCACTCGATCGTCACCAACCCGAACGACTGGAAGCAGTTCCTCGAGACGAGCGACGGCGGCATCATCCGCTCGAACGGCAACTTCGTCGACGACTCGGGCGACTGCACCGCGGTGCACCACTTGACCGGGACTGCCCTTGCGACGTGTCAGGCGGTGACGAGCCGGATCCCGGAGCGCCTGCAGTCCATCAACAAGGGACTGAACACGCTCCACTTCTACCAGATGACCTTCAACCCGAACCGCCCGGGCGAGCTCGCCGCAGGGGCGCAGGACAACGGTTCGTGGATGCGGGTACCCGGAACGAAGACGTGGATCGAGACGTTCGTCGCCGACGGCATGTACAACGGCTTCGACGCGACGGACGCGGACTACTCGATGCTCTCGTGGCAGAACGGCTCGATCGCCGCTCTGGATGAGCCCCGAAACCAGCAGGCCGGGTTCTGGATCGCCGACACGCTTCTGACCACGGGGGCAGCGCCGTTCCGCTACAACCGCGAGCTCGTGGCGTTCAGCGCCCCGACGCTGTTCCACCCGCGGGTCAGCAAGCTGATGTTCACCGGCCGTGAGCACGTCTTCCGCTCGCTGAACGGCGGCGTCAATCCGGCCTTCCCGTACGCGGCCGTGAAGGAGCACTGCAACCTCTGGATCGGTGACGGCGACATCGACGAGAACGGCACCTACCAGCCGGCGATCGACGTCTGTGACGACTGGAAGGCGATGGGCGATCCGGGCCACCCCGGCCGGCTCACCTACGGGCCGGCGGCGGCGTGTCCGCCTGCAGCGACTCCGACCGCACCGTGGACGGTCCCTTGCCCCGCGCCGTACCCGTGGGGCGATGACCGCTCCGGCGGCCACATCTCGATGAACATGCCGTCACCGTCAGACAGCAACGTGGTGTGGGCCGGGACGAGCGCCGGCCGGATCTTCATCACGACGAACGCCGGCGCAGCTGATGCGGCGACCATCGTCTGGAAGAGGATCGACCAGACCTCCGAGGTCGACCCGCCGCGGTACCCGTCGGACATCTACGTCGATCCGTCGGATCCGTACCACGCGTTCATCACGTACAGCGGCTACAACGCGGTGACGCCGGCCACGCCGGGTCATATCTTCGAGGTGCAGTTCAATCCGTCCACGGGCGTCGCGACGTTCACGAGCCTGGACGGCACCGGCCCGCACGCGCTCGGCGACCTCCCGGTCTCGACGATCGAGCGGGACGAGGCGAAGGGTGTGCTGTACGCCGGCACGGACTTCGGTCTCATCCAGCGGGTCCGCCCGCAAACCGGATGGACATCGGCGAAGCCCGGCCTGCCGGTGACGCCCGTTCCGAACCTCGTGATCGATCAGAACCGACGCGTGATGTACGTGACGACGCACGGCTTCGGCGCCTGGACACTGAACCTCCCGTAAACCGCGCTACCGAACGCGCCGATTCGAAGGGTCGCCTCCGGGCGGCCCTTCGGCTATCTAGGGAGCGTTTCGGGGAGCGATGCCGCAGGGGCGCGGAATACTGCGAAGTCCGGCACGGCTTCCCTTGTCGCCCGTGGCGGAGATCACGTAGGTCGGACAGCTCCCGAGCTTCATGCGGGGAAAGCGCACCGAGATCCGGCCGGTGGTTCCCGCTTCGCCGCTCGCCGACGTGGAATTGCCTTCGGCGCGTACCGTCACGCGAACCGTCTCACCCGCGCGAAAGCCGGTACCGACGACGGCGAACGGCGTCAGGTCCACCACTCTGAGCCGCGGCTTCGCGGCGGAGCCACCCTCGGCGAAGCCCCCACTGCTCAAAGTGAACGGCAGCAGAAGGCCAATGGCGAGCGCGACCAGCGCAATCAATATGCCACCGCCCCTCGTCCTGTCTCCGCCGCGTGGCGCTGCTCGTCTGCGCGGTACGACGACCTGACGAGCGGGCCGCTGAACACCGACCCGAAGCCGATGGCCTCGCCCTGCTCCCTGAACCAGCGGAACTCGTCCGGGTGCACCCAGCGGTCGATCGTCACGTGCTTCGCCGAGGGCTGCAGGTACTGGCCGATCGTGACGACGTCGACGCCGTGTGCGCGGAGGTCGCGCATGGTCTCGACGATCTCGTCGTTCGTCTCCCCGAGCCCGACGATGATTCCCGACTTCGTCAGCACGGGATAGTCGGCGAGCTCCTTCGCCCGTTGCAGCAGCCAGAGCGCCTTGTCGTAGGACGCCTTGGCGCCGCGCATGCTCCTGTGCAGCCGGTGGACCGTCTCGATGTTGTGGTTGAAGACCTCCGGGCGCTCTGCGAGCACCGTCCGAAGCGCCTCCTCCTCGACGCCGAGGAAGTCCGGCGTCAGCACCTCGACGCTGACCTGCGGCGACTTGCGTTTCAGAGCCCGGATCGTCGCGGCGAATTGCCCAGCGCCTCGATCGTCGAGGTCGTCACGGTCGACCGACGTCACGACGACGTGCTCGAGCCCCATCTGCGCCGCCGCGTTGGCCAACCGCAACGGCTCGAGCGGGTCTGGCGGATGCTCTGGCCTTCCCGAGTGGACGTAGCAGTACCGGCATGCCCGCGTGCACGTGTCGCCGAGGATCTGGAACGTCGCTGTTCCCCGCCCCCAACACTCCGCGATGTTCGGGCAGCGAGCCTCCTCGCAGACGGTGTGCAGACTGGCCCCGTGGATCAGCTTCCGGACGTCGAAGTACTGCGAGTCGGCAGTCGGCGCGCGGACCTTCATCCACGGCGGGCGGCGTGGGCGATCCGCGACAGGGAGGGATTTCACGCCGCGAAGTCTACGGGCGGCCGTCGACCTTAGACTCCCCGCGTGCCCGAGGCGCCGCTCCGGGAGACGAAGTACGGCCTCGTTGCGGACGTCGACGGCTGGTTCGTCGTCAACGCGCGTGACGCTCGCTGGCGGAGCTACGTCCCGTTCGGAAACTACTGCAACTTTGAGGGCAAGCGGCCGTTCCGCCAGCTCGGGATCAACATCAACGTCCTCGAGCCCGGGCAGAGCCTGGGCCTGTACCACCGCGAGAACGCGCAGGAGGGATTCCTCGTCGTCTCGGGCACCTGCCTGCTGATCGTCGAAGACGAGGAGCGCGAGCTCAAGGCGTGGGACTTCGTCCACTGCCCGCCTGAGACCAATCACATGATCGTCGCGACGGGCGACGAGGCGGCAGTGGTCGTGGCCGTGGGCGCGCGGGGTCTGCCGCGGAAGGGGATCGTCTACCCGGTCTCGGAAACCGCCGTAAAGCACGGCGTGTCGGCGAAGAAGGAGACGAACGACCCGAACGAGGCGTACGCCGAGTCTCCGAAGGCGAGCCGCACCGCCTACGAGGACGGCTGGCTACCAGACCTCTAGACCCCGAGCTTTTCGTGCAACGGCTGCGGCCAGAGGCCGTGGCCGCCATCGGCGGGGAGCTCCTCGAAGTTGAGCCCGAAGACCTCCTCGAGCGCCGCGGCGGCGTGCGGCCGTAGCTCGTCGACCGTCACCGGCCGGCCGAGCTCCCGCGCCACCGTCGTGAAGGCCGTGTCCTCGAGCCCGCAGGCCGTGATCCACTCGGTGAACGGAGCGGGGTCGAGGTCGACGTTGAGCGCGTATCCATGGGTCGTGATCCACTTGGAGATGTGAACGCCGATGCTCGCGATCTTCCTCGGCGGCGCTGTGAGCCAGATTCCCGTCAACCCCTCGATTCGCGTCGCCTCGACCTCAACGGCGGCGAGCGTGCGAATCAACGCTTCCTCCAGATCGCGGCAGTACTTCTTGACGTCCTCGCCGTGGCGTGTGAGGTCGAGGATCGGGTAGCAAACGAGCTGCCCAGGCCCGTGATAGGTCGACTTGCCGCCGCGATCGGTCTCGATGATGTCGACCTCGGCGCCGTCGGGCACGTGCAATTCCGCGGCCTCGGCGCGCCGGCCGAGCGTGATGACGGGCGGATGCTCGAGCAGCATGACGATGTCGGGGATCGCGCCCTGGGAGACGGCGCCGGCAAGCGACCGCTGGAGCTGCAAGGCCTCGACGTATGGAACCCTCCCGAGATTGATGAGATAGGCGCCGCGGCTCACGACGCCGTGACCTCGTAGCGCTCCAAGCCGTCATCCGGAAGCGTCTCCCAGGGTGCGACCGAGCGAACGTAGGAGTGCCTCTCGAGCCGCTGATCGAACGGCGAATCGATTGCGCTGAGCCGGACGCTCGTGTACTCGGACTGGGGCCAGCCGCTGCCGAAGAGGTTCGAGCCGCAGACCGAGCAGAACGTCTTGGCACTCCCTTCGTCGGGCTGATAGGTGCGGACGAGCTCCTCTCCACGGACGAGTCGGATCGCCTCCGTACGAACCCCACCGTTTGCCGTCCCGACGCCACCCGAGATCTTCTTGCACGTCGTGCAGTGACAGAAGGAGAGGCTGATGAAGGGATCCTCGACCACGAAAGCGACGCCGCCGCACTGGCAGCTTCCCTGGAGCGATGACATGCCCTGAGGCTAGCCGGTGGGACGGCTCGTGACGCGGACGTAGAGGCGGCCTTCCTGGCCGCACTCGGCGGCGAACTTGACCTGGCCGCTCTGTCCGCCGCCCTCGAACGAGATCTCGGCGTCGTGCTCCTCGCGCTCGTCGAAGGTGATCTTGTAGCTGCTCGACTCGAAGGAGTCGTGCAGCTCGTTGTAGACGTCCTCGAGGTCGCCGTCCGCATACCCCTCGACGATTCTCGACGGCCCGGCCTTTTCGGACTTCACGTAGGTGATGTCGCCGATCGTCGGAAAGTCGGCGGGCAGGCCGGTCTCGCCGCTCATCGCGGTCATCTCGCAGATGGGGGCAAAGGCCTCGCTCCGCTCAGCCTCCGCCTGTTTCTCGGCGTCGCTCTCGCCGCCTCCGCCGCATGCGGCGAGCGTCAACCCGAAGATGATCGCGAGCAGAGTCTGTGAGGCGAGAAGGCGCCGCATTTGGATCGGGGATCCTATACCAGGCTCGACGGCATCAGGCACCGCCAAGCATCGTTGTGCCGTTCACGAGCTCCCCGAGGATCCCGAGCCACGCTTCGATCGGGTCGCCGAGCTCCTCCGGCACGGGCGTTCCTGCGAGCGTCCGGTGCCAGACATGCGCTCGAGAGATCGGAAAGAGGAGGTACCCGTCGGCGAAGAGCTCGCGCAGCTCGGCAAGCGGAGCGAACGTCGTGAACGGCTCGAGGTACACATCGCGTAGGCGTTCGACCTCCGGCGAGCCGGGCTCGAAGTTCGAGCGCTCGGTCGCCGAACGAAGCGCGAGCAACGGTCCGACGAAGGGATGAGTGACGACTGCCTCGGCCCAGTCGATGAAGACCGGTTTTCCCCTACGGACGAAGATGTTGCCGTCGTGAGCCTCCATGTGCGCGACGGTGAGGTGAATCGACCCGGCGAGCCGCTCGGCGGCCCCCGTTACCGGACCGGCGTGATCACCGCCCAGCACTGCGTACCTGTCGGGCAGCAGCTCAGGTCGATCGTCCGGCGTACCAAGGGCAAGCGCCTCCTCGACGAGGTCCATGAACTCGATCTGCAACTCCGCGTAGAGCGGAAGGATCTCCTCCCACGTCGGCCGCGTCCCACCGGAGTCGTGGACGTTGCGCAGCCTGGGCCCGACGTCCTTCGTGAGGATGCGCGAGCCCTCCCAGGCGATCGTCTCGGGCAGCGCGTCGGGCCGGCGACGGGCAAGCAGCTCCGTCAGCGCCGGCTCAAACGCGGTTGTCGGCGCGTTCTCCTTGAACCAGGCGTCGCTTTCGGCCGTCGGTACGCGCACAATCGCCGACCACGGGCGCGTCAGCATGACCTCGACGTCCCCGGTCCGCTGAAGCCGTTCGTCTATCCAGGCGGTCGCCTCGTCGACCCAGCCGGGCTGGTCCCAGGGTCGTACTAGTAGTCCGACTCGCCCCAGGACTCGAGCCGCTTCTTCAGGTCGCGAAGGAACCGGCCCGCGAGCGCTCCGTCAACCAGGCGATGGTCGTAGGTCAGCGTGAGATTCATGATCGGGCGGATCGCGATCACGTCCTTCCCGAGCTCGTCCTGGGCGACCCACGGACGCTTCACGAGCGCATAGGTGCCGAGGATCGCCGCTTGCGGCTGGCTGATCACGGGCGTGCCGTGGAAGGTGCCGTAGCCGCCGGGATTGGTGATCGTGAACGTGCCGCCCTGGACCTCGTCCGGCGTCAGCTGCTTGTTCCTGGCCCGCTCGGCGATGTCTGTCACGGACCGGGCCAGACCGAGCAGGTTCAGGCCCTCGGCGTGCTTCACGACCGGGACGATCAGGCCCTTGCCGTCCGCGAGCTCGACGGCGAAGCCCAGATGGACGTAGTTGCGCGTGATGATCTTCTCGCCGCGGATCTCGCCGTTGATCCACGGGTAGTCCTTCAAGGTCTCGACCACTCCGCGGGCGACGAAGATCAGATACGTCGGGTTGACCCCGTAACTCTTCTGGTACTCGGGCTTGAGCTTCTCGCGGAGCGCGACGACCTTCGACATGTCCACCTCGATCGCGCTCGTGACATGAGCGGAGGTGTCGAGCGAGCGGCGCATGTGCTCGGCGATGCCCTTGCGCATTGCGGTCATCGGTTCTTCCGTCTCGCCGACGCCGGCCTCCGGCTGCGGCGGGTGCGCGGCGGCGACGGGCTGCGGAGCAGGAGCCGGGGGCGCAGGCGGCGGAGGCGGCGGTGCTGCTTCGGGCTCGGGCGGGGCGGGAGGAGCCGCAGGCGCTTCTGGTGCCGCCGGCTCGGCCGGAGGGGCGGGCGCCGCGGCCTGAGCGCCGCTCTCGATGAAGTTCAGGATGTCCTTCTTCGTCACCCGTCCGCCACGGCCGGTGCCAGGCACCTGGGCGACGTCGACGTCGTGCTCCGAGGCGATCCGGGCCACCACGGGCGACACGAAGCTCTTGCCGTCGCCGCTGACGTCGGCAGCTGCCGGCGCGGCGGGCTCTGGCGCTGGTGCGGCCTCAGGCGCGGCGGGAGCCTCGGCTGGCGCCGCGGGCTCCGGAGCGGTTGGAGCGGGACTCTCGGCGCTTGATGCGGCCTCCGCCTCCGCAGCGGCCTGGGTCGTCGGCTGCTCGGCGGCCGCGCCGTCGGCAGAGGCCTCCACCGAGGCTTCGCCCGGCGCGCCGATCACGGCCAGCCGCGTCCCGACCTCGACCGTTTCCCCTTCCTGGACGAGGATCTGCTGTACGACGCCCGACCCCGGGCTCGGCACCTCGGTGTCGACCTTGTCGGTCGAGATCTCGAGCAACGGCTCGTCGGACTGGATCTCCTCGCCTTCCTGCTTGAGCCATTTCGTGATCGTCCCCTCCGAAACCGACACGCCCATCTGGGGCATCACGACGTCGACTGCAGTGGGAGTCGCCAACGCTACGCGTCCTGAAGTGACGTATCTACAGCTTTGGGCATTCGTGATGTCGCCGGAAGCGCCTCCATCGGTTAATACTCAGCGAGGTCTCTGATCCCTGCGGCCACGTCCTCGACCTGCGGGATGAACGCCTTCTCGAGCGGCGGTGAGAACGGCACCGGCGAGTCGGGGGCCGCAATGCGCTTGATCGGCGCGTCCAGGTGCTCGAACGCGTCTTCCGCGATCGTTGCCGCGATCTCCCCGCCGAAGCCGCCTGTGCGCGTGTCCTCGTGGAGCACGAGCACCTTGGACGTCTTCTTCGCGCTCTCGAGGACGGCGTCCCGGTCCCACGGGATGATCGTCCGGAGATCGAGGATCTCGGTCGAGATCCCGTCGCCCTCGAGCTGCTGCGCGGCCTCGCCGGCCGTGTAGACCATCGCGCCCCAGGTCACGACCGTGACGTCGTCGCCCTCGCGATGCACGCGCGCCTTGCCGAAGGGCGTCGTATAGCGCTCCTCCGGCACCTCCGCCTTGACCCGGCGGTAGAGGTGCTTGTGCTCGAAGTAGAGGACAGGGTTGGGATCCTCGATCGCGCTGATCAGGAGACCCTTGGCGTCTTCCGGCGTCGCCGGACAGACGACCTTCAGGCCCGCGATATGCGCGAAGGAGCTCTCCGGGTTCTGCGAGTGGAACGGCCCGCCGGAGAACCCTCCGCCGGATGGGAGCCGGACGACGATCGGGATCGGCGTTCCGACCCGGTAGAACTGCTTGGCGGCCACCGTCGTCAGGTGATCCCAGGCGCAGGAGACGAAGTCGGCGAACTGCATCTCGGCGACGGGGCGCATGCCCATGATCGCTGCGCCGGTGCAACCCCCCATGATCGCCGTCTCCGAGAGCGGCGAGTCGATCACGCGCCACGGGCCGAACTCCTCCTGGAAGCCGAGCGTCACCTTGAAGGCACCGCCGTAGACGCCGACGTCCTCGCCGATCACGAACACGCGCTTGTCCCGGCGCATCTCCTGCCGGAGGCCGTCGGAAATTGCCTGCAGGTACGTCAGTTCGGCCATCAGTGGCTCTCCAGGTGACATTGCCGGTTCTCTGGCGAGCGAAAAGCAAGCCAGAATGCGGACTCAGGACGCGTCCATATCGAGGAGATATGGGCGCGGCCTGAGGCTCCAGGCTGGCGCCGCTTTGCAGCCGCCAGAGGATCGAGTGATGTTGCCTGGTGAGCCACTTACTTGTGGTGTGGGGTGTCCAGGTCCTCCGGCCGTGCGAACACGCGCTCGGCGACGGTGGAGGGATCGGGCAGCGGCGACTGCTCCGCGCGCTCGATCGCCTGGTTGAGCGTGCGCTTGACGCCGGCAGCGAT
>Ga0184625_10000315_pt1 | contig 17289 bp, 15 predicted proteins | sample PLM3_30_b1_FD_133151 | JGI IMG/M metagenome (GOLD analysis project Ga0184625, IMG submission 133151) | Groundwater sediment microbial communities from an aquifer in East River, Colorado, USA - PLM3_30_b1 | ecosystem: Environmental > Terrestrial > Soil > Riparian zone | place: USA: East River... | reverse complement strand
TATCGGTGGATCCGGTCGCCGCGCAATCCCATGCCAGTTCCTGGCGTCGTCATGCCTGCACCTCCACTGTGCTGCGGACCGTGAGACTTCGATACACACCCCTTCGCGTCTGGCGCACCAGGTGCCAGATCACGAGCGGACAGCAGGCGAGCAGGAACAGCTGGGGCCGCGTCATCCCGGCGAACACGACCTGATTGCCGCGAACGAACTCGACCGCGAACCGGAACATGGCGTAGCCCGCCACGTAAAGCTTGAACAGCTCTCCGGGTTCGGTGATGCGTCCGCGCAACCACCACAGGGCGGCGAACGCGGCGAGGTGAAAGGCGATTTCGTACGCAAACGAGGGATGCATCGGTACGCCGGCGACCGCGCCTGGGATCACCGAGGCCTCACCCGGGGTGAGCGTGATCCCCCAGGGCAGGCCCGTCGGCGTACCAGGGAGTTCGGTGAGGAGGCAGCCTACGCGGCCCACCGCCATGCCGATCGCCACCGCCGGCGCGAATAGGTCGCCCGTCTTCTCGCGGAAGCCGGTGAGCCTCTTCGCCGCGAGCGCGCCAAAATAGGCACCGACGAGTCCGGAGAGAATGCTGCGATTGCCGTACAGCCACTGCTCGATGAAGGACGCGTTCTGGCGGATGTCCACGTGCTGCATCCACGTTCCAAGCCGGCCGAACACGGCGCCGCCTAGTAGGGCCCCTGCGACGACCACCCAGATCCGATCGTCCGCGATCCCGCGCCGACGAACCTCGGCGGAGAAGACTATCGCAGCGGCTATGACGCCCAGGCCGACGAATACGTCATGAGTGCCGATCGGGATCGGTCCGAGATGCCCGAGTGTCGGGACCACCGCAACCCCCTCGCCTCTGCCGGCAGACTCGCGGTCTACCCGGTTCGGAGAAGCGCAACACAGACGCCCCCGCCGACGAGCACACCGATGGCAATACTGATCAGCAGGCCCGCGCCGAAGCCGCGGGTGCGCTGCAGAATGGTCAGCACCAACCCCGCGATGAACAGCACGACGCTGGCGACGAAGCCGAGGAGCACGAACCCAATTGCCCAGTAGCCCTGGTCGTCCCGTCCGCTGGTGAACGACAAGCCGTACGCGACCAGGTAGAGCAGAAGACCGAAGCCGATGCCCACCAGCGGGGCGTATCGTCCCAGCCACCCCGGGGGAGCGGGGGGAGCACCTTCGGACGGGGACACCTGTGGTGCCGATGGCAGCTCCGGCGGCTGGACCGGCGGCAGCTCGCCGGGCTGGTCTCGCTCATCGGGCTGGTCTCGCTCATCGGGGTCGGGCTCGCCGGCGGGGGTGGACATCAGCGCGCCTGAATGACGAGAAAGCCAACGACCCCGCCGAGCAGCCGGCCGGCGATGAGGCCCGTGCCAGGGACCCGTTTGCCGCGGACGATCTGCACGACGATTTGCGCGCCGGTAACGGGCAGGTCGACGCGGAACGTAGATGTCTCGATCACGGCCGCACGCTAGCCGATTGACGCCCGACGGACAACGGGCCTATCGGACCGCGTTCCTTACCGAGCGGCGGAGGAGCACTATGCGGACCGGGAGTGGGCCAGGCCGTAGGTGAGCGCGTCGACGAGCGCGTGCCAGCTCGCCTCGACCACGTTCTCGTGCACACCGACGGTGACCCAGTCGTGCCCGTCGTCCCCGTGCGTCTCCACGAGCACCCGTGTGATCGCACCGGTGCCGTGTGAGCCCTCCAGGATCCGCACCTTGTAATCCGCCAACTCGAAGGCGGCGAGCGTCGGGAAGTGATGCGACAGCGCCACCCGCAAAGCTTCGTCGAGGGCGTTCACCGGCCCGTTCCCGTCAGCGGTGGCGATGACGCGCTCGCCCTGGACTCGTACCTTCACAGTGGCCTCCGAGACGACGGCGCCGTCCTCACGGTGCTCAACGATGACCCGGTAGGACTCCAGCGCGAACGGCGCCACCGTCTCGCCGAGCTCGTCGCGCACCATCAGCTCGAACGAAGCGTCTGCGGCCTCAAACGACCAGCCGGCGGCCTCCATCTCCTTGACCCGCTTGGTCACCCGCGACAGGGTGTCCGGGTGTTTGGCCAGGTCCAGCCCGAGCTCGCGTGACTTGAGCTCAATGCTGGCCCGGCCGGCCATCTCGGTGACCAGGATCTTCATGTCGTTGCCGACGGTGGCGGGGTCTATGTGGTTATAGAGCACCGGATCCACCTTGATCGCGCTCGCATGCAGCCCCGCCTTGTGAGCGAAGGCGGCCGCCCCGACGTAAGCCTGGTGTGTGTCGGGGGCGAGGTTCGCGATGTCCGCGATGGCGTGGGAGACGCGCACCATCTGCTCCAGGCACCCGTCCGGTAGGACCGGCAGCCCGAGCTTGAGTTGAAGGTTGGCCACCGTCGCGAACAGGTCGGCGTTGCCGGGCCGCTCGCCGTAGCCGTTGGCGGTGCACTGGAAGTGGCGGACGCCGGCCTCGACCGCGGCGACGGTGTTGGCGACGGCGCACGAGGTGTCATTCTGGCAGTGGATACCGAGCCGACGAACCACATCGTCCGAAGTGGAGCCAAGCAGTGCGGCGAGACGGTCCGACACCTCCATCACGGCGCGGGTCACCATCGACGGGAGCATGCCGCCGTTGGTGTCGCACATGACGGCGACCTCGGCGCCGGCCTCCAGGGCTGTGGCTGCGACCGAAGCGGTGTACGACGGGTCGTAGCGGAAGCCGTCGAAGAAGTGTTCGCAGTCGAGAAAGACGCGTCTGCCCTCCTTGCGGAAGAGCTCCACCGTGTCGCGCACCATCGCGAGGTTCACCTCGCGCGTCGTCCGCAGCGCTCGTTCGACGTGGCGAACGTCTGACTTGGCGACGAGGCACACCGCCGGCGTCTCGGCCTCCAACAGTGCCCGTACCTGCGGATCTGACTCGGCCGTCAGATCGGCTCGCCGGGTCGAGCCGAACGCCACGAGTAGTGCGTGTTTAAGATCAAGTTCGGATCGGGCTCGGCGGAAGAACTCCGTGTCCTTAGGCATAGCGCCGGGCCAGCCACCCTCGATGAAACCGACGCCGACCTCGTCGAGCAGGCGAGCCACCGCGAGCTTGTCCACCACCGAATACGTGATGCCCTCACGCTGGGCGCCATCCCGGAGCGTGGTGTCGAATACCTGGTACGTCATGGCGGATTCCCTATCTCGCGAGAGCAGCAACGGTGTTCGGCGCAAACAAAAGACCCCCCGCGAGGTGCGGGAGGTCTGCGCGCGCAGGTGGAGCAGTCTGCGCGCGCTAAGCGATAATGATCTGGCTAAAAGGCCGGCTCACGTTCTGTATCCTGCCACTCACTCCATCGTACGGAACGGCCATCCCAGATCCTGGAACGGGCGCTCCAGCCGCAGGCGGTTCGGGCCAGCGCCGCCCGCTTCGGAGCGTGACGCGCCAGCGGCTCGCCAGGATAGTCGAGCCGCAAGCTGGGTGTACAAGCCGCGAGGCTGGGTACAACCCAAGCGGCAGCACGAACCGAATGGACGGAGGAACCTGCCGTGGACACTCTCGACCCTCCCGGCGACGAGAACCGGCGGAACCAGCCGCGTGAGCCGGAGGTCGCCGAATACGGCACGACGGCGACGCCCGAAGCAACACCCGTGGCTGGCGCGACGCCACTCCCGAGGTCTGAGCCGGCCTTCACTCCGTGGAACTACCGGCCCGACGCCGGCTGGACGCCTGAGTTCGACATCGTTGGCTATCACATCGAGGCCACCGACGGAAGCATTGGCAAGATCACCGAGGCGAGCCACGCGTCGAACGACAGCTATGTCATCGTCGACACCGGCCCTTGGATCTTCGGCAAGAAGGTCATCATTCCGGCTGGCACGGTCACCCATATCGACCATACCGACCGCAAGGTGTACGTCGACCGGACCAAGGACCAGGTAAAGGCCTCGCCCGAGTATGGCGACGACCTGAACGCTGAGCCGGGGTATCGCGACAAGATCGGTGACTACTACCACGACACGTACCGAATTGACCCACGGCTCGGCGGCAACCTCATGCTGTAACGACACTCACGGGCTGGGCTTGGCCCCGCGGGCTGGGCCTGGCCCCACGGGCTGGGCCTGGCCCCACGGCCGGGTCGGGCCCGGGCCGTTAGGCTCGCGGCGTGAGCGAACCCGTGGTACTGACGATGGGCGTGTCCGGGTGCGGCAAGACTACGATCAGCCTGCTGCTCGCCGAACGGACCGGCTGGCCCTTCCTTGACGCGGACGAGATGCATCCGATCGCCAATGTCGAGAAGATGAAGTCCGGCATCCCGCTGACGGACGAGGACCGCTGGCCCTGGCTGGAGAAAGTGGCGGCGTGGATCGCGGAGCGTTACGCCGCCAGCGAGCCTGGTGTGGTGGCCTGCTCCGCGCTCAAACGGGCCTACCGCCACCTGCTCCGCGAAGCCGACCCGGACCTGCGACTGGTCTACCTCTTCGGTGAACGGGAGCTGCTCGAGAAGCGCTTAGCTCACCGCCACGGCCACTTCTTTCCGCGCCAACTTCTCGATGCGCAGTTGACCGACCTCGAGGAGCCTACTCCGGATGAGAATCCGATCGTCGTCTCCATTAGACAGTCACCGGAGGAAGCCATGGAGTTGATTCTCGCGGCGCTTGGTCGATAGCGGATCGCCGTCGATAGGGTAGGTGCATGGGACCACCCGGGGCGACCCTTTCCAATGTCTTCAACTTTCGGGACCTCGGCGGATATCGCACCGGGGACGGACGCGCCGTACGCCGGCATCGTCTCTACCGGTCCGACGATCTTTCCCGGCTCGGCGACAACGACCGTGACGCCTTCGCCGCACTGGGCATCCGCACCGTGGTCGACTTGCGCCGACCGAACGAGGTCGACGCGGACGGGCGGATTCCCGCGTTCGACGGCTTCGACTATCACCATGTGCATCTGGTGCACCCCATCTGGCCCCGGCGGCAGTTCGCAAACACCGCGGAGCGCGCGGACTTTGTGCTGGAACGCTACCGGGAGCTCAGCGTGGACGCTGCCGAGGGCATCGGACAGACGCTGCGGCTCATCGCGGATGCCGACGCCGCACCCCTGGTCTTCCATTGCATCGCGGGGAAGGACCGGACGGGTGTCATCTCGGCGCTGACCCTGGCCCTGCTCGGCGTCGCCGACGACGATATCGCCGACGATTATCACCTCAGTGAACTCGCGGAGCCCGCGTCGTGGGCGTACCTCACGCGCGACCGGCCCGACCTGCAGGCGCATCGGTGGCGGCACTTCACGGTGTCGCCCCGCGAGGGGATGCTTGCCTTCCTTGATGACCTGCGCGTCCGCCACGGCTCGGTGTCGGGCTACGCCGTGGAAGTGGGCGTGACCGTCGACCACGTCGCCGCGATGCGAACCCACCTGCTGACGCCTAACTCCGCCCCCGCCGAAGATCCGGTCGATCATGAGCTGACCGTCGTCAATCAGCCTCGATCATGACCTCCAGGTCATGATCGACGGGATCTTGGGGGTGGTGGGGGTTAGAGGACGTGCTGGACCCAGCCGTAGGGGTCCTCCGCGCGCCCGCGCTGAATGTCCACGAGGGACTGACGCAGCTTTTTGGTCACCTTGCCGGTGCGGCCATTGGAGATGGTGAAGTCGCCGTCGGCCGAGCGCACCATCCCGATCGGGGTGACCACCGCGGCCGTACCGCAGGCGAAGACCTCGCGCAGCCGGTCGCTGGCCGCGTCGGCCCGCCAGTCCTCCATGCTGATCGGCCGCTCCTCGACCCTCCGCCCGCCCGCCCGGGCCAGCGTGATGATCGAGTCACGGGTGATGCCCGGCAGGATGGTGCCGGACAGCGGCGGCGTGGCGAGCGAACCGTCGTCGTACACGAAGAAGATGTTCATCCCACCCAGCTCGTCGACGAAGCGGCGCTCGACGGCGTCGAGGAAGACGACCTGGTCGCAACCGCGCTCGATCGCCTCGGCCTGAGCGACGAGACTCGCGGCGTAGTTGCCGCCAAACTTAGCCGCGCCGGTGCCGCCGGGTGCCGCCCGGGTGTAGTCCGCCGAGATCCAGACCGTGACGGGCTTGACCCCACCCTTGAAGTAGGAGCCGACCGGTGAGGCGATGAGGACGTAGAGGTACTCAGCTGAGGGCTTGACACCGAGGAAGACCTCGCTCGCGTACATGAACGGACGCAGGTAGAGCGAGCCCTCGGGATCGGTGGGAACCCAGTCCCGATCTATCTTGATCAACTGGTGAATCGATCCGAGGAACAGGTCATCCGGCATCTGCGCCATGGCCATCCGAGCTGCCGACTCGCGGAATCGGTGGGCGTTCGCCTCGGGCCGGAACAGAGTCACGCCGTCGTCGGTCGTGCGGTAGGCCTTCAGCCCTTCGAAGATCTCCTGGGCGTAGTGGAGTACGGCGGTGGCCGGGTCCATGGGGATGGGCGCACGAGCTTCGACGCGCGCGTCGTACCAGCCCTTACCCTCCGCATACCGGATGGTGACCATGTGATCGGTGAAGACGCGACCGAAGCCGGGGTCTACCAGGAGAGCGGACCGCTCGGCGGCGGATACCGGCTGCTCAGTGGGTCGAATGTCAAACTCACCACCGGTCATCGCTACCTCCGAATGACTGAGAGACAGTGCTCCACCGCGCATAAAGCTACCCGAACGGCCGTTCAGGCGACACTAGGCGCAGCGAGGGTGGCTGCGGCGATTAGGCGGCGAGGGAGGCCAGGCGGTCGCCTACCTCCGCCGTACGCAGCGGATCGCCGGCGGCACGAGCGGACAGCTCCGCCGCGACCGCCTGCTCGACCCGACGGGCTGCCTCGGGGTGTCCGAGGTGGTCCAACATGATCGCGACCGAGAGGACGGCCGCGGCCGGATCCGCCACGCCCTGCCCCGCGATGTCGGGGGCGGAGCCGTGGACCGGCTCGAACGTCGACGGGAACCTCCGCTCCGGGTTGATGCACCCGCTCGCGGCGAGCCCGATGCCGCCCGTGACGGCGGCGGCGATGTCGGTGAGGATGTCGCCGAACAGGTTGTCGGTGACGATCACGTCGTAGCGCTGCGGCTGAGTCACCAGGAACATCGCCGCGGCGTCGACGTGCTGGTAGTCCGTAGTGATCTCCGGGTGCTCGGCTGAGATCTCAGCGAATGTGCGGGCCCAGAGTCCGCCGGCGTGGGTGAGGACGTTGGTCTTGTGAACCATGGTGACCTTGCGCCGCTCCCGTCCGCTCGCGCGCGCGAAGGCGTCGCGGATGACGCGCTCGACCCCGTACCGGGTGTTCACGCTTTCCTCCGTGGCCACCTCGGCGGCCGTGCCGGTGTGCATCCTGCCGCCGGCGCCGGTATAGAGGCCCTCCGTGCCCTCCCGTACCACCAAGAAGTCGATCTCTCCGGCCTTCACGTTCGCGAGCGGCCCGCTTGTCCCGGGCCACAGGCGCGAGGGGCGCAGGTTGACGTACTGATCGAACGCGAATCGCAGCTGGAGCAGCAAACCTCGTTCGAGGACGCCCGGCGGAACGGCCGGGTCGCCGACAGCGCCGAGCAGAATCGCGTCATGTCCAGCCAATTCGTTCAGGACCGACTCCGGCAATACCTCTCCGGAGCGCAGATACCGGGCGGCGCCCAGGTCATAGTCGGTTGTCTCGCACCCTGGCAGGACTGCGTTGAGGACCTTGAGGGCCTGCGCCACCACCTCGGGACCGATGCCGTCACCGGCAACCACCGCGATCCTCGTCACCGCCACGTCCTGCCTTCCTCAACGGCGACCTGCCCACACCGCCGTGCCACGTGATGCCACCGAACGTTAAGTCGGGATCCTACACTCCGGTAAGCAGGTCCCGCTCTGTGGACATCTCCCCCTCACCCTCGCGATCAAGGACTTATGGCCGCGATTAGAGATCAAACCACGGCGATAGGTCCTTGATCGCGGGGAGAGCGCGGGGAGATCGCAGGGAGAGCGCGGGAGAGTGCGGCGTGAGTGCGGGGAGAGTGCGGCGGGTTAGTCGGTGAGGTCGACGGTGGAGGCGGCGGCGGCGCCAATCGCCTGGGCGGCGTTCCCGAGCAGCTCCGGCGTGACCTTGTTGTCGACGGTCAGCGTCATCAGCGCCTCGCCACCGGCCTCGCGTCGGGCGACCTGCATCGCCGCGATGTTCACGCCTGACTCGCCGAGCAGCGTGCCGATGACACCGACGACGCCCGGCCGGTCGACATACCGGAAGAAGAGCAGAATGCCGACGGCGTCGAGTTCCAGGTCGAACCCGTCCAGTTCGGTGAGCTTGACCGCCTCCCGCGGGCCGGGCAGGTATGTGCCGGACACCGACACGACCCGACCGTCGGGCAGCGCACCGCGTATCGAGACGAGATTGGGGTGATCGATGGTCTCAGGCGACGTGGCCAGGGCCACCTCGACTCCGCGGTCGGCGGCGAGGTGGGGGGCGTTGACGTACGTCACCTGCTCCTCAACGACCGACGCGAAGAGCCCCTTCGTCGCCGCCAGCTTGAGCACGCTGACGTCGTTGGCGACCACCTCGCCGCGCACCTCGACGGTGACATTCGCTGCGACGCCACCGGCCACGGCGGTGAAGACCCGACCGAGCTTCTCGGCCAGCGGAAGCAGTGGACGGACATCCTCGGCGACCACGCCGCCGGCCTGCACGTTCACGGCGTCAGGCACAAACTCGCCCTGCAGCGCGAGCTTGACGCTGCGTGCGACCGCGAGGCCGGCCTTGTCCTGCGCCTCGTGCGTCGACGCGCCCAGGTGCGGTGTCGCCACGACATTGTCGAAGCCGAACAGCGGCGAGGCCGTGCAGGGCTCCTTGGCGTAGACGTCGATGCCGGCGCCGGCCACCCGGCCCTCGGCGATCGCGTCGGCCAGCGCTTGCTCGTCGACAAGACCACCGCGGGCGGCGTTGATGATCCGTACGCCGTGCTTGACGATCTGCAGCTCCTTCGGCCCGATCAGGCCGATGGTCTCCGGCGTCTTGGGCAGATGGATGGAGATGAAGTCCGACTCCCGGAGGAGCTCCTCCAGGCCGACCAGCCTGATGCCGAGCTGGGCGGCCCGGGCCGGCTGAACATACGGGTCGTAGGCGATCAGGCGCGTGCCGAAGGCGGCGATGCGCTGGGCGAAGAGGACGCCGATGCGGCCGAGGCCGACCACACCGACGGTCTTGCCCTGCAGCTCAACACCGGTGTACTTAGAGCGCCTCCACTCGCCAGCCTTGAGCGAAGCGGACGCCGCGGCGGTGTTGCGGGCCACCGCGAGCAGCAGCGCAACGGCCTGCTCCGCGGCGGAGACGATGTTGGAGGTCGGCGCGTTGACGACCATCACCCCGCGCGCGGTCGCGGCGGGCACCTCGACGTTGTCGAGCCCGACGCCGGCGCGGGCGATTACCTTGAGCCTCGGGGCGGCGGCGATGGCCTGGGCGTCTATCTGCGTTGCGCTGCGCACGATGACGGCATGCGCCTCGGCGAGCGCGGAGAGTAGGGCCGCTCGATCGGTGCCGTCGACGTGGCGCACGTCGAACTCTTGAGCAAGCACATCGATCGCGGCCGGCGCGAGCTCTTCGGTGATGAGTACGACGGGAGTCACAGTCTTCCTCGCGGTTGGTGGGCGGCGACCGCCTCGGAACGCACCTGTGCGCATTCGCGGCGACACACCCGATCGTAGGGGTTTGGCCTCCCCCAACCGCATTCAACGCGGCGTGACGGCCCTCACGCCTCGCGCCGCCGATGTCACGCCCTTGCCAGCGCCGCCCCCTGATCGATGTGACGGCGCGGTCGTCAGGGCATCCCTTGCACCACTTCGATCATGACGATTGGCCCGCCATTCGGCGATCTTGTTAGGCCGTTTCGGTGATGGGACGGTCCACCCACGACATCATGCCGCGCAATTTCCTGCCGGTCTCCTCGATCGGATGGGCCGCGCTCTCCGCACGCCACTTGGTGAAGTTGGGGCGGCCGGCGTCGTCCTCGGCGATCCACTCGCGGGCGAACTCGCCACTCTGGATCTCGCCCAGGATCTTGCGCATCTCGTCCTTTACTCGGGAGTCGATGACGCGCGGCCCGCGGGAGTAGTCGCCATACTCGGCCGTGTCCGACACCGAGTACCGCATCCGGGCGATCCCACCCTCGTACATGAGGTCCACGATGAGCTTGAGCTCGTGGAGGCACTCGAAGTACGCGACCTCCGGGGAGTACCCCGCCTCGGTCAGCACCTCGAAGCCGGTCTGCACAAGCGCCGACGCACCACCGCACAGAACGGCCTGCTCGCCGAAGAGGTCGGTCTCGGTCTCCTCGGTGAACGTGGTCCGGATGACGCCGGCGCGGGTGCCGCCAATCCCGCGGGCGTAGGACAGGGCCAGCGGGAAGGCTCGGCCCGTGGCGTCCTGCTCGACCGCGACCAGACACGGCACGCCCTTGCCGTCCACGAACTGCCGGCGCACGAGGTGGCCCGGACCCTTGGGCGCGACCATCGCGACGTCCACATCGGAGGGTGGAGTGATAAGCCCGTACCGGATGTTGAGCCCGTGCCCGAAGAACAGCGCCTTGTCCGCGGTGAGCGATGGGGCGATGGCCTCGGCGTACACCGTGCGCTGCGCCGTGTCCGGGGCGAGCAGCATGATGAGGTCCGCCTCGGCGGCCGCCTCGGCCGGCGTGACCACGCGCAGCCCTTGGTCCTCCGCCTTCGGTCGGCTCTTCGAACCGTCCGGCAGGCCGACGCGGACGTCCACACCGGAGTCGCGCAGCGACAGCGAGTGCGCGTGGCCCTGGCTGCCGTAACCGATGACCGCCACCGTGCGGCCCTGGATCACCGACAGGTCGGCATCGTCGTCGTAGTACACCTCAGCCATCTGCCAAACCCTTCTAAGAGGCCGCGCGCAGCACCGGTGCGGTGATCGAACGCGAACCACGCCCGATGGCCACCAGGCCGGACTGCACCATTTCCTTGATTCCGTACGGTTCGAGGTCGCGCAGCAGCGCGTCCAGCTTCTCGGCGGTGCCAGTCGCCTCGATTGTGAGCGCGTCGGGCGACACGTCGACGACGCGGGCCCGGAACAGCTGCACAGTCTCCAGTACCTGCGACCGGATGGCGCGGTCGGCCCGTACCTTGACCAGCAGCAGTTCGCGCTGCACCGATGCCGCCGGCTCCAGCTCGACAATCTTCAACACGTTCACGAGCTTGTTGAGCTGCTTGGTGACCTGCTCCAATGGGGAGTCCTCCGCGTTGACCACGATTGTGATACGCGAGACCTCAGGGTGCTCGGTCTCCCCCACCGCCAGTGAGTCGATATTGAACCCACGCCGGGAGAAAAGCCCGGCAACACGGGCCAGGACGCCCGGCTTGTTCTCCACGAGTACGGAGAGCGTGTGCATGCTCATCTCAGCTGTCCTCAGAGGTCGTCGTCGTCGAAGGTCGGCCGCACGTCGCGGGCGAACATGATCTCGTCGTTGCTGGTGCCCGCCGCGACCATCGGCCACACCATCGCGTCCTTGCCGACCACAAAATCGACCACGACGGGCGTATCGTTGATCTTCATGGCGGTCTCGATCGTGCTGTCCACGTCGGCGGCCGACTCGCAGCGCAGACCCACGCAGCCCAGCGCCTCCGCGAGCTTCACGAAGTCGGGGATTCGTTGCTTGTGCGTACCCAGGTCGGTGTTGGAGTACCGCTCACCGTAGAAGAGGGTCTGCCACTGCCGCACCATGCCGAGGTTGCCGTTGTTGATGACGGCAACCTTGATCGGGATACCCTCCAGGGCGCATGTGGCGAGTTCCTGGTTGGTCATCTGGAAGCAACCGTCGCCGTCGACGGCCCAGACCACCGTGTCGGGCCGGCCGACCTTGGCGCCCATGGCGGCCGGTACCGCGTACCCCATCGTGCCGAGGCCGCCGGAGTTGAGCCAGGTGCCCGGCTTCTCGTACGAGATGAACTGCGACGCCCACATCTGGTGCTGGCCGACACCCGCGACGTAGATGGCGTCCGGCCCGACGATCTCGCCCAGACGCGTAAGGACATACTGCGGCGCGAGCGTGCCGTCCGGCGGCTCCTCCCAACCCAGCGGGTAGCGCCGTCGGATGTCCTCAAGTTGGCTCCACCAGTCGGAGGTATCGGCCCGATGGCCCGCCTTGTGCTCGGCCGCCACGGCCCCGATCAGCTCGTCGATGACGTAGCGTGCGTCGCCCACGATCGGCACGTCCGCGGCCCGATTCTTGCCGATCTCGGCGGGGTCGATGTCGGCGTGGATGATCGCCGCGCCCGGCGCGAAGCTGTCGAGCTTGCCGGTGACCCGGTCATCGAAACGGGCGCCCAGCGCGATGAGCAGGTCAGCCTTCTGCAGCGCGTAGACGGCGCCGACCGCGCCATGCATGCCGGGCATGCCCATGTGCTGACGATGGCTGTCAGGGAACGCGCCTCGGGCCATGAGCGTCGTCACCACCGGTGCGCCGGTGAGCTCGGCGAGCTTGCGCAACACGTCGGCCGCGCCCGCCTTGAGCACCCCGCCGCCGACGTAGAGCACCGGCCGCCGGGCCATGGCGATGAGTTTGGCCGCCTCGCGGATCTGCTTGCCGTGCGGCTGCAGCGTGGGACGGTACCCCGGCAGCTCCATCGTGGGGGGCCAGGAGAACTCGGTGCGCGCGGTCAGCACGTCCTTCGGGATATCCACGAGTACCGGGCCGGGCCGCCCGGTGCCGGCGAGATGGAACGCCTCGGCTAGCACCCGCGGCAGGTCCTCGGGCCGCTGCACGAGGTAGTTGTGCTTGGTGATCGGCAGCGTGATGCCGTGTATGTCGGCCTCCTGGAAGGCGTCCGACCCGATCGATCCGCGCGGCACCTGGCCTGTGATCGCCACCATCGCCACCGAGTCCATATAGGCGTCGGCGATCGGCGTCACCAGGTTGGTCGCACCAGGTCCGGACGTGGCGACGCAGACCCCCACCTTGCCCGTCGCCTGTGCGTACCCGGTCGCCGCGTGGCCGGCGCCCTGCTCGTGACGCACCAGGATGTGCCGCACCTTCGAGTCGAAGATCGGATCGTACGCGGGCAGGATCGCCCCGCCGGGGATGCCGAACATAACCTCGACGCCGAGCGATTCGAGCGAGCGGACCAAAGACTGGGCACCGGTCACGGATTCCGGGGCGACCGTCTTGGCCGGAGCCGCGGGCGTAGGCACGGAGGGGTGCGCGTGTGCCCGTACCCCGGCGGCGACGGTGAGGGGGGAGGGCGCGGCGGTCGTCGGGCTCGGGCCGGACGGCGGGCGCGGAATCGCCTGTTCGGGAGGTGTCTTCGACATGACTGTGCCTTCGGTTCGGCGGATCAGAAGGATCAGAGGATCGGGCGTCTGCCGTGCTCGCTATGCAGACTTGCCTAGCAAAAGAGCCCCCGTGCTGGGCAGCACGTGGGCTCGCGCGTCGACATTGTCTGACGCGCTAGGTGACAAGTACTCGGCTCAGTGGCGTGGACGGCATGCGCTCAGAGTGCCTCATTCTCAGCCCGCGAGTCAACCGATCTCACATCGTGGTCCACGGACAGATCACGAGATGGTCACGACGTCTTTCGGTGACACACTTGGCGGATGCCGCAGCTCCGCTCAGCCACCTCCACGCAGGGTCGCAACATGGCCGGCGCCCGGGCCCTCTGGCGGGCCACCGGGATGACCGACGCCGATTTCGGCAAGCCCATCGTGGCGATCGCGAATTCGTTCACCCAGTTCGTCCCTGGACACGTACACCTGCGCAACCTGGGCGCGCTGGTCGCGGATGCCGTGGCCGAAGTTGGCGGTGTCGGCCGGGAGTTCAACACGATCGCCGTCGACGACGGCATCGCGATGGGCCATGGCGGCATGCTCTACTCGCTGCCCAGCCGGGAGCTGATCGCCGACGCGGTGGAGTACATGGTGCAGGCGCACTGCGCGGACGCGCTCGTCTGCATCTCGAACTGCGACAAGATCACGCCTGGCATGTTACTGGCCGCCCTGCGGCTCAACATCCCCACCGTCTTCGTATCCGGCGGACCCATGGAGGCCGGCAAAACCGTAGCGATCGACGGCGTCGTACACGCCAAGCTCGACCTCATCGATGCGATGATCGCATCGGCGAACGAGGCCGTCACGGATGAACAACTAGGCGTGATCGAGCGCTCCGCCTGCCCGACCTGTGGCTCGTGCTCGGGCATGTTCACCGCAAACTCGATGAACTGTCTGACCGAGGCGATCGGGCTGGCGCTTCCCGGAAACGGCTCGACCCTGGCCACGCACGAGGCACGGCGTTCCCTCTTCGAGACGGCCGGACGCCTTGTGGTGGACCTGGCCCGCCGCTTCTATGAGGGCGAGGACACCTCGGTCCTGCCGCGGGCGATCGCCACCAGGGCGGCATTCGAGAACGCCGTTGCGCTCGACGTCGCCATGGGCGGCTCGACCAATACGGTGCTGCATCTGCTCGCCGCCGCGCGCGAGGCCGACGTGGACTTCCGCGTGGCCGACATCGACGCGATCTCGCGCCGGGTGCCGTGCCTGTCGAAGGTCGCCCCCAACACGCCGAAATACCACATGGAGGACGTACACCGGGCGGGCGGCATCCCGGCCATCCTCGGCGAACTGGACCGCGGCGGCCTGCTGCGCCGAGACGTCCATTCGGTGCACGCGGCGTCGCTGCAGACGTGGCTCGCGGACTGGGACGTGCGGGGCGGCTCGGCCACCTCGGCAGCTGAGGAGCTGTTCCACGCCGCGCCGGGCGGTGTGCGTACAACGGAGCCCTTCTCCACCAAGAACCGGTGGTCCACACTGGACACAGACGGCGCCGACGGCTGCATTCGCGACGTCGCTCACGCTTACAGCGCGGACGGCGGTCTCGCGATCCTGTACGGCAATCTCGCCCCCGAGGGTTGCGTGGTCAAGACCGCCGGGGTGCCGGAGGAGAACCTCACCTTCCGGGGCCCGGCTCGCGCCTTCGAGTCCCAGGACGACACCGTCGATGCCATCCTGCGCGGCGATGTGGTCGCTGGCGACGTGGTGGTGGTTCGCTATGAGGGGCCCCGCGGCGGACCCGGCATGCAGGAGATGCTCTACCCAACGTCGTTCCTCAAGGGGCGCGGCCTCGGCCGGGCCTGCGCCCTCATCACCGACGGGCGTTTCTCCGGCGGCACGAGCGGTCTCTCGATCGGGCACGTCTCGCCCGAGGCGGCCAGCGCTGGACTCATCGCCCTGGTCGAGGATGGGGACGTTATCGAGATCGACATCCCCGCCCGGTCGATCGTGTTAAGCGTGCCGGCCGACACGCTGGAGGCACGCCGCATCGCACAGGAGAAGCGGGACCGCCCATATGCGCCGGTCAACCGCGAACGGGTCGTGTCAGCGGCACTACGCGCGTACGCCTCGATGGCTACCTCAGCGAGCGACGGCGCCTACCGCCGCGTCCCCGACTGAGGGGGCGCGCCCGGCGTCCCCCTAGGCGTCGATCATGACCTGGAGGTCATGATCGACGCCATTTGGAGACGGTCAGCTCATGATCACCGCGATCTTGATTGCGCGGACCGAGATAACGGCCTTTCGGGTCCGGCCGGTGTCCTAGACTCAGCCCGTACCATAGCCACCACCCCCTCCGGTAACAAAGACGCTCGTGTTTGCGTCCGCCTCCGGAAGGGGTTGTGTTGCCGCTCATCAGCGTTGTGGTGCCGGTCTTTCGGGTCCCGACATACCTTCCGCAATGCCTCGACTCGATTCTTGACCAATCGTTCGACGACATCGAGTTGATAGCCGTCGACGACTACTCACCCGACGAGTGCGGCGAGATCCTCGAGTCGTACGCCATGCGCGACCCGCGCGTGCGCGTCATGCACCTGGCGCGCAATGTCGGGCTCGGCCCTGCACGTTGCGCCGGATTCGACATGGCCACCGGTGAGTACGTGTGGTTTGTGGACAGCGACGACTATCTGATCGACGGCGCGCTGGCGGCCGTAGCGAAGCGGGTCGCCGAACTCGGATCCGATCTCGGGCCGGACATGCTGCTGGTCGACTATCACCGCGAATCGTGGACGAGACCGGACAGCAGAAGCAATCTGCCCGAGGTGCTCCCGGTCGAATCGACCCCGGACGTGTTCACCGCCGCCGAGCAGCCGGGCGTATTCGCGACCTTTCATACCGCATGGGCTCGGGTGCTGCGACGGGACTTGGTCGCGCGGGCCGGCTTCCCCTTCCATCCGGGCTGGTACGAGGATGTGTCGTTCACCTACCCGCTGCTCGTCGCCGCCCGCCGGATCTCGGTCCTGCGCCGCGTGTGCTACGACTACCGGGATATCCGCGATGGGGCAATCACTCGGACCAACGACAGCCGGCATTTCGACGTCTTCGAGCAGTACGAACGCCTCTTCGCGACATTGGACCGGCGGGGCGTCGAAACCCACAGCGAGATACGCGCGCATGTATTCGACCGCATGCTGCGGCACTACTGGTGGATCCTCAACGGCAGCGCCCGTGTGCCGCAGGATCTGCAGCGAGCGTTCTTTGCGCGAATGTCCGAGCACTACGAACGGTTCCGGCCCACGGAGCTGGTGTCGCCGATCGGGGCGCGACACCCTGGCATCGAGAACCTCAAGCGCGGGCTCATCGCGCACGAGTCCTGGCGGACCTTCGCCGTCCTTCGGTCGGCCCGCCGTGCCGGGCACACCGCCAAGGGGCGAATCCAGGAGCTGGTACGCACAAACGTCCGCTAGTGGGCTGTCCGTATCCGAACTGGTGCTCAGCCCCCCGCGATGCTCGGTACAACGAGGATCTCGGCCCGGTCGGACACGGGTGTACGCAAGCCTTCCAGCCGCCGGCACTCCTCACCATCGACATAGAGGTTGACGTAGCGGCGCAGTTCGCCCTGCTCGTCACGAATACGCCTTTCCAGCAACGGCCAGGTCACGCCGATCTTGTCGAGGACGCCCCCCAGCGTCGTAGTCTCAACCGCCGCGAACTCCAGGCTCGACTGCCCGCCAACCTCTGCGCGCAGTACCCCAGGGATTCGGACAGTCACCGCCATATCAGACCACCGCTGCCCTAATGGAGAGAACCTCGGGCAGGTGTGACGCGACCTGCTGCCAGTTCTCGCCCTCATCCCGGCTGGCGAAGACCTCGCCCCCGCGGGTGCCGAAGTAGACCCCGACCGTCTCAGCGTTGTCGACGCACATCGCATCCCGCAACACAGTGGGATAGAACGGCTCCGTGGGCAGTCCGTTCGAAAGCCCCTGCCAGGTTGCGCCGGCGTCCTCGCTACGGAAAACCCGGCACCGGGCTTCGGGCGGGTAGCGACGGCCATCGGCCTCGAG
>Ga0184625_10000314_pt1 | contig 17346 bp, 11 predicted proteins | sample PLM3_30_b1_FD_133151 | JGI IMG/M metagenome (GOLD analysis project Ga0184625, IMG submission 133151) | Groundwater sediment microbial communities from an aquifer in East River, Colorado, USA - PLM3_30_b1 | ecosystem: Environmental > Terrestrial > Soil > Riparian zone | place: USA: East River... | reverse complement strand
GTCTCGCCGCTGATCCGCGTCGTCATGCCGCAGTTCAGCGTGTGATACCAGACGTTTAGCTCCCACACGGCCGGCGTATCGACCGAGGAGATGAAATCGCACACGCCGTGAACGGTATCGACGACGAACTCGTTGGCCCCGATGCCGTCGAATGGCGGCATCGCATAGTCGGGCAGCTTGTCGGCCGCCCGGCTGCGGACGCCCATCGGGGCGTTGCGACCATTGAGCGGTATCCGCTCGCCGTTGGGGCCATAGTCGGGCAGTTGCAGACCCCAGCCGCTGTGCGAGAAGCCGACGACGCCGCCCTGCTTTTTGCCCCAGTCGAGAATCGGCAGGTCCCAGGTCGGCCACTCGCCAATTACTTCGGTCTTCGTGCCTTTGAAGTGCCCGTTCTGGCCGCCGAATTGCCAATCGAATTCGGTCTCCTTCGGATAGATGTAGTCGTCTTCCTTCAGTCGCAAGAGGCACAGGTGCCCGGCGTGCTGGCTGGGGAAGCCAGAGACTTCGACGTCGTACCGCATCACGTAGTCTTTGGTCGAAAGCTTGTGGACGGCGCCTTCGAAGAACTGTTTCTGGTGATACCAGCACGGCCCCCACGACAGCACGCAGCCGATGTTGAGGTCCTCGCCCAGGATGTGCCGCATCATGTCGGCCGGCGTGACGCCCTCGGTCGGCGCCTCATAGTGGGCACAGCCGGCGGCGTGAACGTGGTGATCGCCCGAGTACCAGCCGAGGTCCGACATCTTGATCCACCGCTTGAGCCGGAACGACTCGCGGTGCTCGGCAGCCGCCGGAACCGTGATTGTCTTCTTGAGATAGACGTATTCCGGGCCGCGATTGTAGGTGACTTCATATTCTCCAGGCGCGAGCAACACTTCCTCGCCGTCGGCCCGGTAGATCTGCGCATGGAAGAAGAAGTCGGGAGCAAGGCGGCGCGACTGGGCCGGATAGATGCGTCCGCGGCGGTCGCGAATCACGAATTGTCCCGTCGTCGGCTTGCCGTCGTCGTCCAAGACCGACAGCTTCACCCGCACGGCCGGCTCGCACTCGAACAAAATGGCGATATAGTTGCGAAAGCCGGTGTCTTGCGTTCCCTGGCCGACGTTGAAGCCGATCGTCGCCTCCCGCTTGCCTTTGTCGCGGCTATAGACCGAGACCAGGCGGTATTCGAGCAAGAGTCCCGACAGCTTAGCCACCAGCGGCTGCTGGTCGAACGTCACGATGTCCATCCAGCGGTTCGGGACATCCTCGGGCCGCACGGTCGGCTTCGGCGACGGGCTGTTGCTCGACCGCGTATAGAGCGGATCGGCATTGGGGCTGGTCGCCTTGAGCGGCGCGGTGACGCCGCCCTCGTTGTTGACCTTGACCAGAAACACGCGCCAGCCTTGCTCGACCAGCTCGGCCTTCGCCGGCCCGCGAGCGACTTTCACGCGGCTTTCAGGGTTGATGTTCACGCCGGCCAGGCAGCGGCCGTCGAGCACTTTTTGAATCGCTTCAACCGCCTCCTCGGCGTTCATGTTCGCCAGCCCTTTTTCGAGCGCGGCCTTCTCAGCCGCCGTGAGCGGCTCGCCCAGGTAGTCGAGCGCCTCGGCCACGCGGCGGGCCTGGGCCTTCAGCGGCTGCGCCTCGACGCCTTTGATCAGCGGCAGCTCATCGGCGGCGGCCAACGTGGTGCAAAGTACGAGCGACGCCGCAAACAACAAGCGGGACATGGCGGGACTCCTTCGTGGCGGGCACGGGCTGCGACGGCAGTTATCTTGGGGCTGCGACTCATCCGATTGCAAGTAGCGCCGATCAAATCTTGCGAAACCAACGAATGTGCCGGGCGACTTCTTCAAAGCCCTCGCTGGCATAGAGAGCGTTGGCGGCGTCGTTGTCGGTGAGGCAGTCGAGGTTGACGTATTGGCAGCCAGCATCCCGCAGGTGGTCGAGCATTGCCCGCAGCATTTCGCGCCCCAGGCCCAGCCCCTGAAACGCGCGGCTCACGCAAAGCACGTCGATGAAGCCCAGCGCCGCGGCGCGATCAATCGTGCCGCTGGCCATTGCCGCGAGCTGGCCGCCCGATTCGCTGACGAGGACGATCTGCGTCGCGAAGATTCTCTGCAACCGGGCCTGCCACCGCGCTCGCCAATCGCAGCTGTTCAACGGGCCGATGCGGGCGTCGAGCTTCTTTTGCCAGGTAATGGGCTCAAAGCTGTCGATGACGAGCAATTCGAGCGCGGCATGATCGGCGGGCGTCGCCAGGCGAGTGGAAAGGGACATGCGCTGATTGTAGCCATTGGTCAGAGTGCATCGACGACCACGTCAATCGTAGCTATCGTGGAGCGCATGAAGTACCAAGAGTTGATCATCCTCCTTCCCTGTCATAGCTTGGAGGATTTTCCGATGTATCACGAGGGCGACGACGCCCACAGCTTGCTCGCGAGCTGGTCGGCGCTGTGGCATCCGGCGCTGATCGCTTCCGCTGGACAAGCTCCCGCCTGGCGGCGGATTGAGGATCCGCCCAGCGACGTTCGCGAGCGGTTGATCGTTGTGCCGTCGATTTGCGTCCAGCGCCTGCCGACTGGGTTCGCGCAGCGCGTCAAGGATGAAGGCGGCGTGCTGATTCGCAAGACGAGCAGCCGCGACGAGATTTTGAAGGCGGCGCTCGAGCCACTGGCGACGCCGGGGAACGCCACAGAGGGTGTTCCATGCAGCGCGGATTTTCTGGCACTGGGATACTGTTACTTGATGATCGAGCTGCTGACGCGGCAAATGCGGTATTCGAGCAATCTGGACGAGGCCTATTTCAAAGGCACGGTCGTCGCGGCGGCAAGTGCGGCCGTGGAAGGCAACTCGGAGCTGGCCCGTGAAAAGCTGGCGGCGTGCTTCAGCGTGCTCGCCGAGGAGCGCGACCACTATTATCCTGTCGATGCGTTCGTTCTCGACTTGAATTTGGCCGCGAACACCACGCTGGGCGAATCTCTGCGGGCCGAGTTGGCTGGGCCGTCCAGCCTGCTCATCAAGGCCGACTTGCTGGTGGAAATGGCCGCCAAGGAGCCGGCGACCTTGGCCGCGCTGAAAGAAGCCGTCGAGAGCGGCCGTGTTGGGTTGATCGGCGGCGAAGCGAGCGAAGATCGGCTGCCGCTATTGACCCATGAGTCGCTTCTGGCGGAGCTGCGGCGCGGGCTTTCGCAATATGAGTCGCTGCTGGGCCGCCGCCCTGCGGTCTATGGCCGCTGGCGATATGGTCTGACGCCGCATCTGCCGGGCATCTTGCACAAGCTGGGCTTCAAGGGCGCGCTGCACGCCGGCTTCGAAGAAGGCAAGGTGCCCGACGGCCTGCAGTTCAAGGTCCGCTGGGAAGGGCTCGACGGCAGCGCAATCGACGCGATTGCCCGGACACCGCTCGACGCCAGCAAGCCGCAGACGTTTCTCTCGTACGCCACGAAGCTCGGCGAGTCGATGGACGCCGATCACGTGGCGACGCTGTGCCTGGCACACTGGCCCGGCCAGGCCAGTCCCTGGATGGACGACCTGCGGCGAATCAGCCGCTACTGCGCGGCACTCGGCAAATGGGTCACCGTCGATGAGTACTTTGCCAAGACCGATCAGCCAGGGCAGCTCGACCGTTTCGAGGCGGACCGCTATCGCTCGCCCTATTTGAAGCAGGCGATCATTCGCAAGCAGGAAGACCCGATTTCGTCGCCGGAGCGGTATTGGCAAGAGCAGGCGGCAAGGGCTGCCGTTGACGCGATGGGGACGCTGGCGGCTTTGGTTGCGGGGAGGGTTCAGGGTTCAGGGTTCAGGGTTCAGGATGGACAGAATGCAGCCGAGCAATTGGCTGTGGCGCTGACGGCTGCCAATCCGAGCGGTGCCAAAGGGACGCTGATTATCAATCCGTGCAGTTTCATTCGCCGTGTGGGGGTGGAGGGCATCGCCCAGACCGGCTTGCCGACGATCGAGCGGCCGGTGTATGCGGCGGAAGTGCATGGCGGGCAGGTGCGGGCCGTTGTCGATATTCCTGCATTCGGCTTCGTCCACTTGTCGCCCGGCCAACCGGCGGCGAAGGAAAAGAAGCCGCTGCTGGTGGCCGACGAGAATGTGCTCCGCAACGAGTTTTTTGAAGCGATCATCAATCCCAAGACCGGCTCGCTGGGGTCGATTCACGAATATAAAACGCGCGGCAACCGCCTGACGCAGCAACTCGCCCTGCGGTCGCCCGGCGCGAAGCAGAAGCCGGGCGATACCCATAAGGATCCCGACGAGGCGGCCGTGTATTCGGTGATGGCTTGCGACTCGCTGGAGACGACAATCGCGACGGCGACGCTGGGCGAGATCGTTACCCGCGGGCGGCTGCTCGATGCCGATGGCAATCGGCTGGCTGGCTTCACGCAGCGCTATCGTCTGTGGCTCGGCTGCCGCGTGCTGCACGTCGAGGCGGAGCTCGATCCGGCCGAAGAGACGAAAGCCGACCCGTGGAATTCGTATTACTGCATTCGCATCGCCTGGGCCGACCAGTTGGCCGAATTGTTCCGCACAGTCAACGAGACGCGGCAGGCCGTCGCCGAGCAGCGATTCGAGTCGCCGCACTATGTCGATCTATCGAGCGAGAAGCAAAGCACGACGCTGCTCACCGGCGGGCTGACCTTCCACCGGCGGCACGGCGATGCGCTGCTCGATACGCTGCTCATCACCCGCAGCGAGCGCGAGCGCAAGTTCCGCTTTGGCATCGGCATCGATCTCTCACATCCGATGCACGATGCGATCGGGTTGCTTCAGCCGCCGATTGTCGTGCCCAACGTCCCGCAGCCGGCCAGCGGCAATTCCGGCTGGCTGTTGCATCTCAGCTCCCGCAACGTCATCGCAACCAGCCTGACGCCGCTGGAAGAAAATGGCCGCCTCGCCGGCTTCCGCGCCCGCCTCTTAGAGACCGCCGGCCGACCCGCCAACCTGCTCCTTACCGCCTTCCGCGCGATCAAGTCGGCTGGCACCGTCGATTTCCTCGGCCAGCCGCTCGCCGATTGCGTCCTAGAAGACGGCAAGGTCAAGCTCGACCTCGCGGCGCACGAGTGGGTCGAAGTCGTCGCCCGCTGGTGAGCGTCTCGTTGACGACGCTGCCAGCGTCGTTGACTGATTACTTCAACGCCGCGAGGAACGCTTCCAGCGCCACGTCATACTCCCGCGGCTCCTCGTCGTTATGTCCGCCGCCTTGGATGGTGAAGAACTGCTTGGGCTGGCAGGGAGCGGCGGCGAAGAGTTTTTGGCCGAGGAAATAGGGGATCAACTCGTCGGCGGTGCCGTGGCTTTGCAGCAGCGGGCCTTTGTAGTTGGCGATCTTGCTGAGCGAGTCGTAGCGGTTGCTCATCAGCCGGTGAACCGGCATGAACCAATAAATGTTGGCCGCGGCATCGGGCATCGACGTAGTCGTGTTTTGCAGGATCAAACCGCGAGCGCCGTTCCGCGCGGCCAGATCGACGCACACGCAGCCTCCGAGCGAACGGCCCATGAGCACGATGTCTCGCGGTTGGCAGCCCGTGCGCTGAGCGAGCCATTTTTGGGCTGCGTCGCCGTCGGCCAGAATGCCGGCTTCGCTGGGCGAGCCGCCGCTCTTGCCGTAGCCGCGATAGTCGAAGGTGAACACCGTGAGCTGGTGCCGGTCCCGCAGATCCTTCAAATACGGCCCCAAAAAGCCCAGGCAGTCGCCGTTGCCGTGGCAATGCATCAGCACCGCCCGCGGCTGCTGGTGCTCCACGAGCCAGCCGTGCAGCGTCGTGCCGTCGGCCGAAGCGAACTCGACCTCTTCCTTGTGGAGATAGGCCGCGTCCCAGTCGCCGGACGGATGCGGAAACCGCGGCGCGGGATAGAGCAGCGTGTTTTCGAGCAGCAGCAGCAAGATCAACAGAGCCAGGTAGATGAACGCCGCCCCTCGCAGCAGCCGCAGACCCAAGCGGCCCAGGCGGACGAGGATTGGCCGGGCGTTCATACCTCTTTATACCCGGCGCGGCGGGCAAAGTTCTGTTTTAGCCGAGAAAGAAGAACCGCGGATTTCGCGAATGACGCGGATGAAGAGCGGAAGCAAATGCAGGCCGGCGGAGGCTGACAGAAAAACTGCTGACAGAAAAATGGGCCCCGAGATTGATCCTGGTTGGCATTTTTCTGTCATCCATTTTCCTGTCAGTATTCCTGCATACCGCCACGGCTACCGCAATTCATGGACTGACCCAGCACGAGCCCAATTCGCGGTAACCGCGAAATCCGCGTTTCCCTTTCTAAAAAAACAAAACCGGCCTGACGCTGCCAAGTTACTGCGTCAGGCCGGTGAGATAGTCAATCGAGTGGCTCGCCGGATCAGAAGTTGTAGTTGGGATTCTCGGAATCAAAATCCGCGTCTTGCAGGATCGGGGCGCCGGTCGGGCCGACCTTCATATTGAGATAGGTGTATTCCTCGAGCACGGGCAGCTCGGTGTCGCCGGGCTTGAGCGGCCAATAGAAGGCCGCGTACCGCACGGGAATCTTCATCTGGTCGTCGATGAAGATCTCGGCTTTGTGGAACTCGAAGTGCGGCCGCTGAATCGGGTGGACAACGCGGAGCACGGTGCAGACGCGGCCGTTGATTTTCGCACCGGGCGTGAACGTCACCTCGCACTCGCCGTACTTCTTCTCTTTCTCGCCGCGGTCGATCAGCTTGGTGACGAGGTTCTCGACGCCGATGTCGTAGATCGGGTGCAGATTCCCGTGCATCGCCAGGGCGCTGTCGGGATCGAGCCAAACGGTCGGCAGCAGCTTACCCTTGAGGCCGCCTTCGTGGGCCCGCAGCTTATTGTTGTTCTTGCCCTCGACCCACACGACCTCGCGGCCTTGAACCGAGGCCGGCTTCACGAACTTGAGATACACGGAGAGCGGTACTTCCATCTTGCCGTTCACGATCTTGCGATTGCGAATCTTGGCTTCCATGAACTCGTATTCGCCGAGCACTTGCTTGATCCGCTCGCGCTTGACGATCGTCGCCGTGTAGTCGGCGATGTCGCGCTGGATCAGGCCCAGGGCGTCGCGGGCCATGTCGAGCGCCGGATCGAGCGGGTGCCGTTCCGCCGCGGGGGCCACGGGAACGTCGGCTTTCGAGACGCGATAGACCGGCTCCTTCAATCCCGGCTCTTGAGCCGCCAGACCGCCGGTCAGGCACGACGCCCCCGTCGCCGCGAGCGCTTGCAGAAACGTGCGGCGGGCCAATGGAGTTCCTAGCATCGCTTCCTCTTCCGATTGAGACGGTCGCGGCCGATGATGGTCGCCAGGGCGGCCGTCGGTTTCTTCCCTGAAAAATGGAGTGCTTCGCTGCAAACTGCGGACCACGGCTGTGATGGGCAGCCGCAATTCGCCCGTAAGTCGCATCCCGGCAAGCCTTTAGCTTCCGGCCAGTCAGACGTTGGGGCGCCGCCTTATGGCAGTTATTCCTAGTATCGCCCTGCGGCCTGAGTGGATATTACAAAACTGGTAAGCCCTTCCACCGCCCAATTTGCTAGCACAACTTCGCTAACCGGCCCGTCTTACCGACCAGAAGATTGTAATCCGCCGGTTGCGTGCAGGGCGAGGCCAGAAATCCCAGTTCAATACGAAGTTTTTGTAGTGAAAATCGCACTCTACGAATATGTGACGGGCGGCGGCTATCCGGCCGCGGGCGGAACGCCGCCGAGCGCGTCGCTCTTGGCAGAAGGCTGCGCGATGGCCCTGGCGCTGGCATCCGACTTCGCCCGGCTGCCAACTGTGACCGTTTGGACGACGCGCGACGCCTGCCTCTCCGAATTTCATCCGCCCGGCTGCAACGTGACCGTCATCGATAACTCGGGTGAGGAGGAAAAATGGCTGGCCCGCTGCGCCGCCGCCGATTGGACCGTGCTGATTGCTCCCGAAACTGGCGGCGCTTTGACGCACCGCTGCCAGATCGTCGAAAACGCCGGCGGCCGTTTGCTGTCGCCCTCCTCGGCCGTCGTCGAGATTGCCGCGAACAAGCAGGCAACGGCGGAATTGCTCGCTGCGATTGGCGTGCGCGTGCCGCGCGGAATGTTAGTCCGGCAGCGTTCGGATCTGAAACAGTGGGACGGCCCACTTCCCGCCGTGATTAAGCCGGCGGACGGCTGCGGCTCTCAAGACATTGAACTGCTACGCTCCGCGTCGGACTTGCAGCACATCAAGATCAAAGGGCCCCTGCGCGTGGAAGAATTCGTGCCCGGATTGGCCGCGAGCTGCGCCGTCCTCTGTGGTCCAAACGGCGCGTGGACACTGCCGCCCTGTGAGCAGCGATTGAGCGAGGGCGGGAAGTTCACGTACCTGGGCGGCCGGTTGCCGCTGGCGGCTGACCTGGCGCGACGTGCCAGCGGGTTGGCGGCCGCGGCTGTAGCGGCGCTGCTGCAGCCGCGAGGGTATTTGGGTGTGGATATGGTGCTGGGCGACGCCGCCGACGGAAGCGGCGACTATGTCATCGAGATCAACCCGCGGCTGACGACCTCCTACGTGGGCCTGCGGGCATTGGCGACCAGCAATCTCGCCGCCGCTATGCTGGCGGTTGCCGAAGGATGCGCGCCGGATTTGCGCTTTGCCGCAGGGCCGATAGAATTCAGAGCTGACGGCACGATTCGCTCGTAACCACTGGCACTGCCGCCACTGGCCGCGGCTTTGAGAACGCACCATGACCTGGCTGGCTCTGGATATCGGCGGGGCGAACATCAAATCGGCCGACGGCCAAGGCTTCGCGCAGTCGTATGCCTTCGCTCTGTGGCGCGACCCGTCGCGGCTGGCACAGCAGATTCGCACCGCGATTTCCGAGGCGCCGCGCGCCGATCATCTGGCGATCACGATGACGGGTGAGCTGGCCGACTGTTTTGAATCCAAGGCGGCCGGCGTGCGGTTCATCCTGCAGGCGGTCGGCGCGGGCTCGGACAACCGGCACACGCGGGTCTATCTGGTCGATGGCCGGCTGGTGACGCCGCAGGTCGCCCTGACGATCCCGCACCTGGTCGCGGCGTCGAACTGGCACGCCCTGGCTCGCTTCGCCGCGCGGTACGCGCCGGTCGGGCCGGCCCTGGCCATCGACGTGGGCAGCACGACCTGCGACGTGATTCCGCTCGTCGATGGCAAGCCCGCCGCCAAAGGGACCAGCGACACGCAGCGGCTACTCTCCGGCGAGCTGGTCTATACGGGCGTCGAGCGGAGCCCCGTCTGCGCCGTCGCGGCCCAGGTGCCCTACCGCGGCCAGACGTGCCCCGTCGTGAACGAGCTGTTCGCGACGATGCGCGACGTGTATCTGCTGCTCGATCAGCTGCCCGAAGACCCCGCGAACACCGCGACTGCCGACGGCAAGCCCGCGACCAAAGCCGCCTCGCGGTTGCGGCTGGCGCGGATGATCGCCGCCGATGGCGAAGATTTCAACCATCGCGACGCGGTGACGATGGCCGAGAGCGTCGCCGATTCGCAGGTCTCAAAATTGGCCGCCGCCATCGGCCAGGTGAAGAGAGGCCTGCCCGCTGCGCCGCAGCAGATCGTGCTCTCCGGCCACGGCGAATTCCTGGCCCGCGAAGCGCTGGATTTGCTGCAAGTCGCCGCGCCGTGCGTCTCGCTGAACAAGGAACTGAGCCGAGCCATCTCGCGCTCGGCGCCGGCCCACGCCCTGGCCGTCCTGGCCCGCGAGATCACGGCCCAATGACCGCCGCACACTTGCCGCTGCGCGTCGTCAAAGTCGGTGGCAGCCTGCTCGATTGGCAGCCGCTGCCGAATGCATTGCGCGGCTGGCTCGGCACGCAGCCGCCGGCGAGGAATCTTCTGATCTGCGGCGGCGGGCCGCTGACTGACGCGATTCGCCGCGCCGACGAAATTCACGCGCTCGGCGAAACCGCCGCCCACTGGCTGTGCATCGACGCGCTTTCCGTCACTGCCCGGTTGCTCGCGGCGCTGCTCGGTGACGTGCAAGTGACGGATTCGCTTGAATTGCTCGCACTGAAATCTGAAGCGCGAGCGAAGGAATGCGGGACTCTTTCGCTGGCGCTTCAGGCTCCAATCGCCATCTTCGATCCACGCCGGTTCTTGATCGAAGAGGAGCCAAGTCGGCCGGGCTGCGTGCTGCCGCACGACTGGAGCGCTACGACCGATTCCATTGCCGCCCGACTCGCCGAAGTGCTCCACGCGGACGAGTTAGTGCTGCTCAAGTCGGCCGATCCACTGCCATTCACAACGCTCGCCGATCTGGCCACAGCCGGTTATGTGGATCTGCACTTTCTGGCTGCAGCCGCAGTGCTTCAGGCGGTACGGTACGTCAATCTCCGCGCGCGAAAGCGGCCCGGCTGAAGTCAACCGGGCCGCAGGTTGGTCAATTCTTTTCTAGGGCCGGCCAGAGGCCCGCCCCACAGGCTAATTCCACCACAGGCTGCCGGGTGTGGTGGCGATGGCTTTGCCGCGGACTTCGCCGACGGCGGGATTTATCACCGACTTGCTGGCGACGTCCCAGGAGTTGATCTCGACGCCGCCCGAGGCCGTGATAATGTACTCGCTGCCCCGCTTCACGAAGCTGCATTGCGTGGCCACGTTCTTCGGGGCGGGCCAATTCACCAGCTCGAACTTGCTGTCTTTGCCTTGCAGAGTCGGCAACGACAAGCTGGCCTTTTGCAGCAGGCCTTCCTTCTCGATCAGGGCGGCGACGACGCACAGATCCATCAGGTTCCGCAAGTCGCCAAAGACCGGCTCCTTCACGGAGAGCTTGTCGTAATTCGCGGTCATCAGGTCGGCCCACTTCTGCGCCATCGGGTTCACCTTGCCGGTGCCCGTGGCCTTGCCGCCTTCGATGAAATCGTCCTCGGTCATGACCTTCACGCCGGGGCCGCGCAGCTCCCACGCCAGGCCGTCTTCGCTGCGGGCGAGCGGCTCATAGTTACAGGCCATCCACCACCGCGGCATCATGTTGCCGAGCTTCGCGCCGCCCTTCTTCATCATGTCCAGAAAGCTGGGCAGCTCCGCGATGGGCGACGCTTCGAGTTGCATCGCGATCCGCTTCATTTTGACATCGCTGGCGGCGAGCATTCGGCCGAAGCGGCTCGTCTCGGGCACGCCCGTGATCGTGATCGTCTGATTGCCGAGGGCCTGAGCAATGCCGTCGAGCACGGCAGGCGTAAACGTCTTTTGCGACTTCATGTACTGCTCGAACTGCTTGCGGCCTTCGACCGTCGGGTCGATTGAAACGCTGATCGGCCCGCTGCGAGCGCCACCGGCGGTCCGCAGCGCCACGATAAGATCTTCCAGCCGCAGCACCGGCCGGCCTGTGGTCACGCCGACGTAGTTGGCCCGCTCGTCCATCTTCCAGCCCTCGCCGGGGCCGGCCAGGACGATGTCGTTGTGCTCGGTGTCGATGAAGATGTACTGAATCCGCTGAATGCCCGCCAGGAATTTGATCTCCTGCGGCAGGTCCGCGGCATTGGGCTGGCCCGCCTTGGCCACCGCCGTCTCGACCGCACGCAGCGAAATCTTGCGCAGGCCAACCCTCTGATTCAGCTCGCTGCCGATCGGCCGGGCGTTCTTCAACTCCTCAGCAATCGCCGCCGCCATGTCGCCCGGCTGCGAGTTTTTCACAGCACCGTTGGCGTCAACGATCACGCCGCCCACCGACGGGAACCGGCCGAACGCACACTGAGCCCGCGCCGTACCGGCGGCCAACAGGCTGGCCCCGGCCAGGACCACAAGGCACAATCGGCAGAACCGAACTGCAGAATTCGTCATACGCAACTCCTCAAACTTGGGCAAAACGGCGAGCGCGGATTGCGGCCTCTTCTACTCTTCCGCAGTCCCAGCGCAGCTCTGCCTTGATAAGCGCCCCTTGTGCGAAGCATCGCACCACGGTTCAGAATAACTTCCCCTGCAATAGTTTGCAACAATTGGCGGCCCTTGCTTGTGCTTTGCCTTCCAGGCTAAGGTAGTGGCTGGGGCGTGCGTCCGTGGTCGATTTTGGAGCAGGGTTTTAACCCCTCCGCAAAATAAACCACCACGCGACCGGTCTTCTCATCTACCTGGTCGATGCTGGCTTACCTCGTCATCCGCGAAGGGACGAAATGGACCGACGTGTATCGTCTGGTGCCGGGTCGGACCGTCACCATCGGCCGCGCGGGCACGAACCAGATCGTCATCAAGGATGAACGCACCAGCCGCAATCACGCCGAGATCTTCGTCACCCGCGGCATTTGGACACTGCGCGACCTCGACAGCCGCAACGGCACGTTCGTTGGCGAGCGGCAGATTCGCGGCGACGTCGCGCGGCAGGCCGGCGACGTGGTTCGCATCGCGCAGTGCCATATGGCCTTCGTGCAGGACCTGACGCAGGCCTTCCCCGATCCGATCACCGGCATGCCCGGACTGGCGCAGTTGCCGATTGGCGAAGAGACGGTGATGGGAACCGCGCTGGCCTCGGATACCGGCGAGGTGGAGGTGGACTCGGCCGACGTGCTCGACGAAGCGCACGAGCCGACCATGATCACTCACCGCCGCAACCAGACGCGGTTTCTGGTTCCCGGCGGGCCCAACGACGTGGCGGTACCGCGATTGGGTCAGGCTGCCGCCAAACTCTGCCGCCTGGCTTTTGAGCTGGCCAGCCAGCCCGACGCGACTTCGGTCGCCCACCTCGCGCTCAACGGCCTGTTCGACAGCACTCACGCCGATGCCGGCGCGATGCTGCTGCTGCCGCGCGATCCCGACGGCGAGCCGAGTCCGGCCGCGTTGCAAGTCGTCGCTTCACGGACCGACGTGGAGCCGACCTACCATCGACCATCGAGCTTTCTGGCCGCCACGGTACTCCGCGACGGCGAGGCGGTGTTGGCCCGCAACATCGAAGGCGACAGCAACCTCGCCACCAAAGACAGCAAGGGCGAATTTCACGCCACCGGCGCGATCTGCGCCCCGATCCGACAGGATCGCAAGGTGATCGGGCTGATTCACCTCTATTCGACCAGCACCGACCGCGTGCCCGATCCCGATGACCTGGAGTTCACGCTGGCCGTGGCCGACAACGTGGCCTTGGCCCTCCGCAACCTGGCCCGGCAACAGGAGCTGGCCGAGAACCTCAACCAGACGCGGAGCGAAGTCCTGGAGCTGCGCAAGCAGCTCGGCGCCGAAAGCGAGCTGATCGGTAGCAGTCCGGTGCTGGCCAACGTGCAGCAGCAGATCGCTCGCGCCGCGCCCAGCCGGGCGACGGTGCTGATCCGCGGCGAAAGCGGCGTGGGCAAGGAGCTGGTGGCCCGCGCCATGCACTATGCCAGTCCACGGAAGAAAGGCCCGTTCGTTTGCCTCAACTGCGCCGCGCTGACTGAGACGCTGCTGGAAAGCGAGCTCTTTGGCCACGAGCGCGGGGCGTTCACCGGCGCGACCGAGCGGAAGATCGGCAAGTTCGAGCAGGCCCACCAGGGCACACTGATGCTCGATGAAATCGGCGAAATGTCGCCGCAAATTCAGGCCAAGTTTCTCCGCGTGCTGGAGGGACACCCCTTCGAGCGCGTCGGCGGCAGCCAGCCGATCAAGGTCGATGTGCGAACGATCGCCGCGACCAACCGCGACCTGGAAAAGGCCGTGGCCGAGGGCTCGTTCCGCCGCGACCTTTACTTCCGTCTCCGCGTCGTCGAGATGTTCGTACCACCGCTCCGCAAGCGGCCCGAGGACATCCTGGAGCTGGCTAACTATTTCCTCGACCGCTACATCACCGAAACGGGTCGCAAGATTCGCGGCTTCACGCCTGAGGCCCTGCACGTGATGCAGCGGTACCGCTGGCCGGGCAACGTCCGCGAGTTGAAGAATGTCATCGAGCGGGCCGTCGTGCTGGCCCGCACCGACTTCATCGAGCCGGATGACCTCAATCTCTCGTCGATCTCGGCCGGAGAATCGGGCGACGTGGCCTCACCCAAATCGACCTTCGAGCCGATGTCGCTCGACGAGATCGAGCGGCGGCACATCCACGCCACGCTGCGGGCCACCGGCTGGAACAAGAGCCGCTGCGCCGCCATCCTCGGCGTCGAACGCTCGACGCTCGACCGCAAAATCCGCCGCTACGATCTCAAGCCCCCCAACATCCGCGCCGACGAGTGGCAAGCGGAGTAGTGGGGCAGGCATTCTTGCCTGCCGCGAGCTTTTCGCGTTCTCGCCAGAATGCGACTCCGCTATCATGGCGGGCGTCTTGCACGGAGGCCGGCAATGCCCTTGTCCGCGGTGGATGGCGAAGCGCTGAGCGGCACGTTGGCCGGCCGATATCGCGTCATCCGCCAGCTCGGCAGCGGCGGGATGGGCGTTGTCTATGAGGCGGAAGACACGCTCCTCCAGCGCCGCGTGGCCCTGAAAACGCTCCCGCCGGCCGGCGCTACCGACCCCGCGGCACGCCAGCGGCTGCGCGACGAGGCCCGCTCCGCGGCCCGGATCAACCACCCGCAGGTCGTCACCGTGTTCGACGTCGCCTCCTCGGGAGAGATCGACTTTCTCGTGATGGAGCTGCTGCCGCTGGGCAGCCTGGGCAATTGGTTGACCAGCCGCGGCCCGCTGCCATGGCGCTTGGCCACGCGCCTGATCGCCGACGCCTGCCGCGGGCTTGCGGCGGCACACGACGCGGGCCTCGTCCACCGCGACATCAAGCCCTCGAACCTGCTGGTGGCCGGGCCAACTGACGGCCAGGATGAAGACTCACTCTCGGTCAAGCTCGGCGACTTCGGCCTCTCGCGGGCCGCGCTGCACACGACCTCGGTCGCCCGCGGCTTCGCTCCGGGCACAGTGCACTACATGAGCCCGGAACAATGCGAGGGCAAGACGGAGCCGCGGAGCGACCTCTATTCATTGGGCGCGACCTATTACGCGCTGCTAACCGGCCAGCCGCCGTTCCTGGCGGATCATCCGCTGCAGGTCATGTTCCGCCACTGGTCGTCTCCCATTCCCGATCCCAGCATTGCGAGCGGCGACATTCCCGACGGCTGCGGCGCGATCATTCGCCGGGCCATGTGCAAGCAGCCACACGGTCGCTATCGCGACGCCAACCAAATGCGTGATGATCTGGAACGGCTGCAGGCAGGCCAGCCGCTCGAGTCGGACGATTTGGAGGGCAAGTCTCCCGTCGCGTCGGGACCGGCCCCCGCTCACTCGACGAAGTCCGGTCGCTCGGCGATCAAAGTAGCGCTGGCCGGTGCTGCGATTGCGGCGGCCTGCCTGGCAGTCGTGGTTCTGGCGTGGTCGAAATGGCATGGGCGCTCGCGGGCCCTCGCCGAGTTGCGGCGAGCGCAAGCGGTCAGCGGCACTTCGCAGGGGACGGCGATTCTCCCGATCGCCTCGACGCTTAAGGACGCCCCGATCGCCTGGCGGCCCGGCTTTCGCCGGCACAGCGGCGAGGTGCTGGGTTGCTCGCTGTCTTCCGATGGCCGCTATCTGGCGTGCGCACTGGGCGACGGCGGCGGACTCGTCTGGGACGTCGCCGAGGACGAATACTGCCGCGAAATCGAAAGCCCCACTGGTTCGCCACACGTCTCCGCCGTGGCCTTCACCAGCGACCCGCAATTCGTTGTGGCGGCGGTCGGCGATATTGTCCAGGTCCACTCGATCCCCACCGGTCGTTACGAGCGGTTGCACAAGGTCGATGGCGGCCGAATCACGTCGCTCGCCGCCAATCGCAGCGGGCGGTGGCTGGCCGTGGCTGACGACCGCGGCCCCAAGCAGCCAGGCTGCATCTGGTTGCACCAGCTCGACAAACAGGGCGACACCTGGCAAGTGAAGAGCACGCAAGAGCTCGCAAATCCCAACGCCGTGGCCGTCCGCCTGGTGGCCTTCTCGCCGGATGGCGAACTGCTCGTTTCCTATGACGATCTGGGGACTCTGGTGATTCGCCACACGCCAGACCCAGCATCCATTCGCACGCTCGCAGCGCCGAATCGCGCCGACCGCCTCGACCAAAGGCGAACTGCCGCCTTTTCGCCCGACAGCCGGCGGCTGGCTGCCGCGATCGGCCGCCGAATTGTCGTCTGGGACGCCGAGACGTGGACCAAGCGGGAGTTGGCCGAACGGCATCCCTCGGCGATCACGTGCCTCGCCTGGTCTGCCGACGGCCAGTGGTTGATCTCGGCCGCCGGCGACGGGCTGCTGGTTTGGGACTTGGCCAGCGGGCAACCGGCGGGCGAGCTGCTACGGCTCGACGGCGCCGACAATGTCCGCTCTCTCGTGTTCCTGGGCGGTGGCGAGTGGCTGCTGACGGCAGCCTCGGACAAGCGGTTCCTCCTATGGAGCTGGCGACGGGCGTTGCCGCTGGCCTGGCAACTGCCCGAGGAGCTGCGGCGATGAGCACTTCCGCAACTGACCTCGGCGGCGCCTGGCCTGGCGCTTTGGAGGACATCAGCACGCACTGGACGCAGATCCAGGACCCGGTGCAGTTTGTCCTCCGCTACAGCCGGGCGATTCAGGCCTACCTGCTGGCCCTGCTCAAGCAGCCGCACGATGCCGACGACGTCTCGCAGGAGTTCGTGATTCACTTTTTGCAGCGGGGTCTGGCGGCAGCCGATCCCGACCGCGGGCGGTTCCGCGACTACTTAAAGGTGGCCGTGCGCCGCGCCGCTTTGGCCCATTTGCGCGAGCAGGGCCGCGAGCCGCAGTCGGCCAGCGGCCTGGAGCACGTGGCCGATTCCCAGGTTGAATCCGAAGCCGACTCGCGTTACCGCGACGAATGGCGGTCGTGCCTGCTGGACCGGGCGTGGCGCGGCATCGAGCGGCACGTCCGCGAACACCCGGCCTGCGGCTTCGATGTCGCCCTCACCATTGCACGCGAGCACCCACATCTGAATTCAGACGAGCGAGCACTGGAGGCCAGCCGGCTGCTCGGTCGCCCGATCAACTCCTCCGCCTACCGGCAAATGCTGCGACGGGCTCGCGGGCTGCTGAAGGTGCTGCTTATCCAGGAAGTCTCCAAAACGCTCCGCAATCCCACGCCCGCCGCCATCGAAGAAGAGCTCGCCGACCTGGAACTGCTCGCGCTGCTACGCAAGTGACGAAACTGGCTGGATTGCTCCGGTCGATCGAATATGGCAGCAGGCGCTTCAATGAGGCCCGTCCGCTTACGCGCTGGCCCGCTCCGCGGACATCTGCTCGCGGAATTGGCGGAAGAGGTAGCGGCTGTCGTGGGGGCCGGCGGAGGATTCGGGGTGGTATTGGACGCTGAAGGCGGCTACTTCTTTGTGGCGGAGGCCGGCGACGGTGTTGTCGTTGAGATTGCGGTGGGTGATTTCGAGGCAGGAGGGGAGCGATTTTTCCTCGACGGCAAAGCCGTGGTTTTGGGCGGTGATCTCGACTTTGCCGCTGTGGATATTCAGCACGGGCTGATTC
>Ga0184625_10000313_pt1 | contig 17370 bp, 21 predicted proteins | sample PLM3_30_b1_FD_133151 | JGI IMG/M metagenome (GOLD analysis project Ga0184625, IMG submission 133151) | Groundwater sediment microbial communities from an aquifer in East River, Colorado, USA - PLM3_30_b1 | ecosystem: Environmental > Terrestrial > Soil > Riparian zone | place: USA: East River... | reverse complement strand
CCAGTACCCGTTCGCGCAGAGCGATGGGATCAGGTTCCACACTGGACACACCGACGCGCATCGCCCCACGCTCGCGCAGGTGCCGGGTGAGCGCCCGGGTGTCGATGCCACTGATGCCGACCACGCCCTCGGTGGCGAGCCGGTCCTCCAGGGATCCGGTGGAGCGCCAGTTCGAGGCCGTACGGGCGGGATCGCGCACGACGTAGCCGGCGACCCACATGCGGCCGGACTCGTCGTCCTCGCCGTTGACACCAGTGTTCCCGATGTGCGGGGCGGTCTGGACGACGACCTGGCGATGGTACGACGGATCGGTGAGCGTCTCCTGGTAGCCCGTCATGCCGGTGGTGAAGACGGCCTCACCGAACGTCTCACCGACGCGGCCGTAAGCCTCGCCGCGGAACGTCCGGCCGTCCTCGAGGACGAGGATCGCCTCCCTCCGGGTCACCGGACCACCTTCGCTGGAGGCGATCAACGCAGCACCTTCCCGTCGAGAACCGTCGGCTGACCGTGGAGGAAGGTCGCGACAACCCTCGACCGCAGCGTGAATCCGGCATAGGGAGTGTTGCGGCTGCGGCTGGCGAGCGCGGTGGGCTCCACCGTCCAGGTCGCCGAGGGGTCGATCAGGGTAAGATTGGCCGGCCGGCCCTTCGCCGGATCATGCCCATGGTCGGCCAGCCCGGCGATGCGAGCCGGCGCGCGCGACATCCGATCGGCGATGCCGTCCCAGCCAAGGTCGTCGAGCAACGCATCGACCACGATGGAGAGTGCGGTCTCCAGACCCAACATGCCGGGGCGGGCGTACCCCCACTCGCACTCCTTGTCCTGCACCGCGTGCGGGGCGTGGTCGGTGGCGACCGCGTCGATGACTCCCTCGACGAGGCCCGCGCGCAGTGCCGCGACGTCTTCGGCCGTCCGAAGTGGCGGGTTCACCTTGAAAACGGGGTCATAGCCAGCCGCCCGATCATCGGTGAGCAGGAGATGGTGGGGCGTCACCTCGGCGGTGACCTTACTGGGCCTTCCGGTGAGACGCTCTCGGCGTTTGGCCCAGCGCAGGATCTCCACACTGCCGGCGGCGGAGACATGGCACACGTGCAGCCGCGCGCCGACGTGCTCGGCCAGCAGGACATCGCGGGCGATGATCGCCTCCTCGGCGACGGCCGGCCAGCCCGGCAGGCCGAGGCGGGCCGACTCGATGCCCTCATGCATCTGTGCGCCCTCCGTGAGGCGGGGCTCCTCGGCGTGCTGGGCGATGACTCCGTCGAAGGCCTTCACATACTCCAGCGCCCGCCGCATCAGGCGCGGGTCGGCCACGCAGTTCCCGTCGTCGGAGAAGATCCGTACCCTGGCGGCGGAGTCGGCCATCGCACCCAGTTCGGCCAGGCGCTCGCCGGCGAGGCCGACGGTCACCGCGCCGATGGGCTGGACGTCGACCAGGCCGGCCTCGCGACCCAGGCGCCATACCTGCTCGACCACGCCGGCGGTATCCGCCACCGGTGAGGTGTTCGCCATGGCGCACACCGCGGTGTAGCCGCCGAGCGCGGCGGCCCGTGAGCCCGAGTCGACCGTCTCGGCGTCCTCTCGGCCCGGCTCGCGCAGGTGGGTGTGCAGGTCGACCAGGCCGGGCAGCGCGACGAGACCGTCAGCGTCGACAACCTCGGCGCCCTTCGCGGACAGTCCCCGGCCGGCCTCGGCCACGATTCCGTCGCGCAGGAGCAGATCGGTCGGCTCACCGCCGACAACGGCGGCCCCGCGGATCAAGTACGAGCTCATTTGACCCCTCCGAGCAACAGGTAGAGCACGGCCATCCGGACGCTGACGCCGTTGGCTACCTGTTCCACGATCGTGGAGCGGGCCGAGTCGGCCACCTCGGGCGCGATCTCCATGCCGCGGTTCATCGGACCCGGGTGCATGACAATGGCGTGTGACGGCATTGCCCGTACCCGGTCTGCGTCGAGGCCGTAGCGGCGGGCGTACTCGCGCTCGGACGGGAAGAACGAGTCGGTCATCCGCTCCCGCTGGACGCGGAGCATCATCACCACGTCGGCGCCCGGCAGCACCGCGTCGAGGTCGTAACCGACGTCGACCGGCCACCCGGTCACCCCGACCGGGATCAAGGTTGGCGGAGCCACGAGGGTGACGTGCGCGCCGAGTGTGTGCAGGAGGTGCACGTTGGAGCGGGCGACGCGGCTGTGCAGGACGTCGCCGACTATCGCGACCTTGAGGCCCTCAATACGCCCGTGGCGGCTACGCATCGTGTAGGCGTCCAGCAGGGCCTGGGTCGGATGCTCGTGGGTGCCGTCGCCGGCGTTGAGGACGGTGCCGTCGATCCAGTGGGCCAGCCGGTGCGGGGCACCGGAGGCGGGGTGGCGGATGACGACCGCGTCGGCGCCCATCGCCTGCAGGGTCAGCGCGGTGTCCTTGAGGCTCTCCCCCTTCGACACGCTGGAGCCCTTGGCCGAGAAGTTGATCACATCGGCGCTCAGGCGCTTCGCGGCGGCCTCGAAGGAGATCCGGGTGCGGGTCGAGTCCTCGTAGAAGAGGTTCACCACCGTCTTGCCCCGCAGGGTGGGTAGCTTCTTCACCTCACGCCGGGCCATCGCGGCCATCTCCGTCGCCGTGTCGAGGACGGCCGTGGCATCGCGACGGTCAAGATCACTTGCGGAGAGTAGGTGCCGAATGTTCACGCCGTGTCCTTCCCGGTGATCCTGACCTCGTCCGTACCGTCGGTCTCGGTGAGCATCACGCGCACGCTCTCGTCGATCGAGGTGGGGATGTTCTTGCCGACGTAGTCGGCGCGGATTGGCAACTCCCGGTGGCCGCGGTCGACGAGCACGCCGAGCTGCACGATCCTGGGCCGACCCAGGTCGGCCAGAGCGTCCAGCGCGGCGCGGATCGTGCGGCCGGAGAAGAGCACGTCGTCGACGAGGATCACCCGGCGGCCGTCTATGCCCCCCGGGGGGAGATCGGTCGGGCCGAGCGCACGGGCGCCCCGCAGTCTCAGGTCGTCACGGTAGAGGGTGATGTCGAGCGTGCCCACCGGCACTTCGACGCCCTCGAAGGCCCGGATCCGGGCGGCCAGACGGTGGGCCAGCGGTACGCCGCGGGTCGGAACACCGAGCAGAATTGTGTCGCGGGCACCATCAGTCTTCTCGAGAATCTGATGGGCGATCCGATCGACGATTCGGGCCAGATCGGCGCCGGTGATGATGATCTTCGGCTGGACAGCCTCGTGGTAGGCCAAGGCGGACCTCCTTCCCCGCCTCACGGGACGGGTCGTTAAAGGACGTCGACTGTGCTGCGCTAGTCCGCTCGCAAGCATCGCGGACTGCTCAGGAGCCTAGCAAGCAACGTGATGTAAGGAACGCAGAGCGTGCCAGCACTTGACCGCGTGTCGCCGGATCAGTACCGTCACGCTGCGTAACCATAGCTGGGGAGAGCCCCCGCGGTCCGTCACAGGGGAGTGTCTGATGGCATCTGACTACGCCAAGTCTCTCGGCGCGCGGCTGCGCTCCATCCGCCAGCAACAGGGGCTCTCACTGCAGGGTGTCGAGGAGAAGTCGTCCGGACGCTGGAAGGCCGTCGTGGTCGGCTCCTACGAGCGGGGTGACCGGGCTGTCACCGTGTCCCGCTTGGCCGAATTGGCCGACTTCTACCGGGTACCCGTCGCGGAACTGCTGCCCGAGGGGGGCCCCACGAGGACGGACTCCGCTGGCAAGATCGTCCTCGACCTCGAGAAGCTCTACGACCACTCGACCGATGACCTCGCCTATGTGGCCAAGTACGCCCGCGCGATCCAGCAGGCGCGCGGGGACTACAACGGGCGTGTGTTGTCGATCCGCGCCGACGACCTCCGCGCGCTCGCGATCGTCTACGACGACTCCCCGACCAGCCTCGTGGATCGCCTCACCGAACACGGCGTCCTCGTCGAGGACCCGCGCGCCTTCTTCAACACCTGACCGAATTATTGACGGCCGCTATCGGGCCGCGTACTCGGCGATCCGTCCGAGCAGACCATTGACGAAGCGCGGTGACTCGTCGGTAGAGAGTTCCTGCGCAAGCTCCACCGCCTCGCTGATGGCCACCGCATCATCGATGTCCTCTCGGTAGAGCAGCTCGTAGACGCCGATCCGGCACAGGTTGCGATCCACGACGGGCATGCGGTCCAGGGTCCACCCCTCCGCGTACGACGAGATCAGCTCGTCGATGCGCACGGCGTTCGCCTCGACCCCCTCGACCACCTCAACCGCGTACGCCATGTGCGGCGGCACCTCGGTGCCCATGCGCGCGAGGGTGTCCGCCAGCACGCCGGCGGCCGGGATGTCGCGCAGGTCGGCGGAGTAGAGCACATCCAGCGCGCGCCGGCGCGACTTTCGCCGGGAGGGGTTGTACACAGGCTGCTGTGGCATCGACGCCGGGCCGTCGGAACTCAGGCGCGACCGAGGTAGCGCCCGTCGCGGGTGTCCACCTTGATCTTTTCGCCGTTGGTGATGAACAGCGGAACCATCACGGTCGCGCCGGTCTCGACGGTGGCGGGCTTAGTGCCCCCGGTGGAGCGGTCGCCCTGCAGGCCCGGTTCGGTGTATGTGATCTCAAGCACGACGCTGGTCGGCAACTCGATGTAGAGCGGCAGGCCCTCGTGCATCGCCACGACCGCCTCGATCTCGGGCAGCAGGTAGTTGGACGCCTCACCGACGGTGGCCGCGGGAACGTGGATCTGGTCGTACGAGCCGAGGTCCATGAAGATGTAGTCGTCGCCGTCGGCGTAGAGGTACTGCATCGAGCGCTTGTCGACGCTGGCCGTCTCGACCCTGGTGCCCGCGTTGAAGGTCTTGTCCACGACCTTGCCGGAGAGCACGTTCTTCAGCGTGGTCCGGACGAACGCGCCGCCCTTGCCCGGCTTGACGTGCTGGAACTCCACCACGGACCACAGCTCTCCGTCGAGGTTGAGCACCAGACCGTTCTTGAGGTCGTTCGTCGTGGCCATAAGGGGTAGATGTCTCTTTCATGTGGGTGAGCGCGAGGAAACCTCAAAAGCGTACCCGGATGGTTGACCAGCGCCGCGCTCGGCACAACACTAAACCACATGGTTTACAATCGAGTTGAGACGCTCGACCGGACCTTCGCCGCCCTGGCCGACCCGACCCGCCGCGGCCTCCTCGCGAGGCTGGCGGATGGTCCCCGCACGGTGGGCCACCTCGCCGCGCCGCTACCGATCTCCCTGGTCGCCGTCGGCAAGCACCTCACCGTCCTGGAACGGGCCGGACTGGTCGACCGGGCCCGCACGGGACGCACAGTCGTATGCACTCTGCGGGCCCAGGGCCTCGCCGAGGCGGCCGGCTGGCTCGCCTCGTACCAGCGGTTCTGGGACGACCGGATCGACTCGCTGCACCACTACCTGACCCGGGAGCATCCATGATCAGTCTACGTATCGACCGCACGCTGCCCGCGCCACCCGAACGGGTCTGGCGCGCGCTCACGGATCCGGTCGCGCTCGCGGCTTGGTTCTGGCCGGCGCAATTCCGCACCACCGCGGCCGTCGATGCGCGACCCGGCGGACTGTTCCGCATCGACGGGCCGGGTGGGCCAGCGGGCGGGATCGGTGTGACGGGCGAGTACGCCGTGGTGGAGTCGCCGAGCCGGCTGGTGTTCACCTGGCGGTGGGACGGCGAGGACGACGAGACGCTGGTCACCATCGAGCTGTCCGGTGTGGATGGTGGAACGGCGCTGACGCTCACCCACGAACGTTTCGCCAGCGACCCGGACCGCGACAACCACTACATCGGCTGGTCCGACTGCCTGGCCCGCCTGCCGGCATTCGTAACCCGGCCGGGCGATGATTAGGGTCGAGTGCATGAATCCTCTTGACGATCCATCCGATCCGCCGGCTGGCTGGGCCCACACGCATGTGCGTCAGTACATCGCCACGGACGGCGCAGACGATAAGAACGGCCATATCTGGCGGCGAGGCGCACCCGTGCTGCTACTCACGACGATCGGACGGCGCAGTGGCCGCGGTCGGCGCACCCCGCTGATCTATGGACGAGACGGCGACCGGTACCTGGTGGTGGCCTCCCTGGGCGGCAGCGACCACGCGCCGAAGTGGTTCGACAACCTTGTAGCAGACCCGCGGGTGCGCGTGCAGGTGCTGGGGGATGTGTTCGACGCGCAGGCGCGACCGGCGACGGCGGAGGAGCAGAGCCGGCTATGGCCGACCATGACCGCCATCTGGCCGGACTACGACAACTATCAGAAGCGGACCGACCGACCGATCCCTGTGGTGGTCCTGGAACGGCGTTCCGGGGACGAAGCCTGACCCGTCATCCGATGTCCGCACCCTCGTCGAGCGGCTAACCTGGCCGCGTGGCTCAGCACGATCGGAGCGCGCAGACGGGGGCTTATCTGCGAATGCTCCTCGCCAGGCCGGGTGAACCCCGCTCGGTCTGGGAGAAACATGCTCCAGACGCCGGTCCGGCCGATATAGACGCCGCTGCCATCGCCGAGGTGCTGCGCCGCCGCGGTGCCGACGATGCCGACCTGATCGGCGTGGTACGCGGCGCCCTGGACGGGACCACCCTCAGTCCGATGGCGCTGGAGGACTTCATCGACGCGTTCGAGTTAAGTCCACGCCACGCGCAGCGGCTTCGGGACCTGTTGGGCGGGTCGGACAGCGTGGCGGTCATCACCGGCGACGCGCTGGCGGACCTTCACCGGCAGAGCGGTCCGCCCCGTCATGACACGCTCGCCCTGCACGAGATGCACACCCTCGGACCGGACGGGCTACCGGCGGAGCATCAGACCATCCAGGTCATCAAATCCACTGTGGATTCGCTGGACGCCTACCCGTATCGGTTCGATACCGACCAGCTCGTCGTCGAGGTTGTCCGCGGCGGCCGCGTCGGCGACATCTACCGGGTCAACGAGGGCCTCTTCGGGGTGGATATCCTGCTTGACCGGCCACTCGGCCTCGGCGAGACGACGCTCATGCACTACCGCACCACCTTCGGCTACCGGACGCCGCCGCCACCCGAGTTTCGCCGCGGTGTCCTCGGCACGATGAGAGATGTCACCCTGTGGGTCAAGTTCCACCCGGACCGGCTGCCGGCGCGGGTCTGGTTGGGACGCTGGGACCGGCTGGATCACGCCAACGTGATCGACCAACAGCTCGTCGAGCTGGACGGCGAGTTCTCCGTGCAGGCCAGGTACGACGTCGTGGAGGACACGATCGTCGGCTTCCGCTGGTCCTGGTAACCTCGCGTCGGTCAGAACGTGATCACGGTGATCTTGAGGGCGAACGTGATCACGTACGCGTCATGGCCATGAGCAGCGCGGCCACCGTGGTCCCGCTGACGATCTGACCCTTTCCGATCAGGTTGAGGATCTTGTCGAGCCTGACCCACTCGACATGCTCAGACTCGACGCTGTCGGTCGCGGGCCCGACATAGGATGCCCGGTTGGCGTAGAAGATGTGGTGCTGGGACGTGGTCAGCCCGGCGGACGGCTGCACATAGAGCAGGGCGCTCAGCTCGTACGGGCGCCATCCTGTTTCGCGTTCGACCTTGCGGGCGGCCGCCTCGACCGGCGGTTCGCCGGGATTGATCCGACCGATCGGGATCTCGTAGCCCCAGGTATCGGTGATGAACCGATGGCGCCACAACAGCAGCACCCTGCCACTGTCGTTCACCACGACCGCGCCGGCGCCGGCGGAAGTGTGGATCAAACGGTGATCCAGATGGCGACCGTCGGGAAGCTCGACGTCGGCAGAGCGAAGATCGACCCATTGGTCCCGATAGAGGGATCGTTCGGAGTTGACCTTCCATTGCACCAGCCGAGTATCGCAGCCGCCCGGTGTGGGGACATCGGTCGAAGGGATGCCACAGCCAGTTATCGGGCCACCTTGCGTGGCCCGTGGGCGCGTCGTCGCTAAACGACGCCGCGCACCGGTAATCTCGCTTGCTGTGGCCAGGTCGCACACGAAGCGCGCGATGACGGAGCCCGTTAAGGACGTTTCGCTGGAAGACTTCCTGGCGCACCGGCGCCCCATGCCGCACCTCTTCGATCTATCCCCACGTACAGACCCAATGGCGTTCCAGTCGCCGGTCGCGGACGGCGCGGATCGGGCCGGGCTCAACGCGACAGTCCGAAGCCACGGGGGACCGCAGACCGACGTCCGCCTCCTGATCGACGACGGCGAGCGACACCTCGCGCTGGCGACTGAACTCGCCAACAGCCTGTATTGCGACGTCTACCTCACGCCACACGGCGCTCACCTTCGCTATGTACGGGAGTCGAGCCCGGTCACGAACGATTCCTGGGACGTGATCGCGGTTGACCGGCTGTCAGGAGAACCGGCGGAGTGGCTCGTCGTACGACCCTCCGACCTGCCCGAGGACGTTCCGACGTGGTTCGTCACCGCACGTGGCCGACTCCGCCAGAGCAATGGGCTGGTCAAGGTCCTGCTACCGGACGGAGTTGCGTTCGCGACGAAGGCCACGTTCCAGGATATTTCGTCGCTCGCAGCCCGCATGAAGGCGGGCGCCAGCCGGGTGACCACGGTGGCCGTCAACGCCGACCTCGGCAGATTCGAGATCACCAGGTTCGATGACGCCGGCAATCTGCTCGGCGGGGTGGAGTTTGCGACCCTCGTCGCGGCCAGTCTCGACGTGGTCCACCCCGACGTGCAGGTAGCCCTGACCTGGCCTACCGACGTCGAGGCGTGCGAGGCGCTGGACATAGAGCTGATGCGCCTCGCCGACGGACTCAACCGCACGATCTGGGTGCCGGAGCCGGCCGGCGCCGCCTTCGTCATCCCCGGCTGCGGCGAGTTCGCCGCGGTCGACGAGGTAGGTGGCCCGTCAGCCTGGCGTGCATACCCGTCGCGCCTGGCCACCGACTGGCGACCGCAGTACGGCACCGACCTGGACGGACGACTCGTGCCGGGCGGTGCGGTGGCCGCGGCCAGGTTCCCCGGGGTCCGGCTCGTCTCGCTGAGCCCGGGCCAACTCGAACACATGCGGCGCTGGTACGAGTCGGTGGCACCCTGCGACGGGCTGTTCGTCATCGACCTGCCGGTCCTCGGCGACGGCCGGTTCGGCCTCCAGATCCGTGACAAGCGGGCGCTCGCTGTGGGTGCCCGCGAACTGCGGACGCTGCTACGCGAGGCGGGCTGGTCTGGCGAAGATCTGCTGCTGCTCGCCCAACCGCCCGAGGAACACTGGGCTGTGGCGCTCGCCCACGCACGGCACCTGGTCGACCTGCTCGCGGTGGATATTTGGCTTCCGGCGGCGGGATCGGACGTGTGGGTCAATCCTGATGGGACACTCGCCGCGGACGGACCGAACGGCGCCTGGCACGTCGTCGCGTACGGGCGCTCGGCGGAGGGCGCGCTCCCGGCCGCCCTGGCGAATGCGAGCCGACCCACGGGGCGGTCGATTCTCCGAGACGTCGGCCCGGAGATTGCGGCCTCCACGATCCTCGCGCCGACGGTACTAGTTCCGGAGATGCGCGTGCCGGCGGTGTACGGGACGGAGATGGCCGGCCCCGCTGAGATGATCGTGCCGGCCGGACTCGTCGCGCCGGTGCTCGGGACGGACGCACCGCATGCCGTGCACTGGCTACCGCCCGCGCCGGTGGTGAACGTGCGACCCATCGACCTGTACCTATGGACACCGGTGGCCACAGATGTCGTTGAGGGCTGGGGACTGCCGTCAGCGGACCTGTTCCTGCTGGCCGGACAGGACCCGCTGCGCCTCGCCGATCGCCGCCGCGACGGGTACCTGCTCCGGGTCCTGGCACCGGAGCACACGGCCGTCGATCTCCATGAACACGGCCGGGAAGCGCCGGCCCCGGTGCAGCAGCGCCTGCAGGACACGGGCTGCACTCACCTGTTACCGCTGGCGTGGATGGCGGACCTGCGGGTCACGGCCAGGTTCGACCTCGACGGGCGGGGCGGCATCTCGGCGCGCAGCGACCTCGGCGCAGGGGCTTTGGCCATCCGGTTCGAGGGCGCCGACCACGGCGTACCCGGTCTGCCAAACGAGGTGGTGCACTGGCCCGACAAGGGTCAGCGGGCCGACGCGCCGACGTACCTGATGCTGTCCGATGTGGACTTGCTGGACCAGAGCATCCTCCAGCGCGGCTACGTTTCGCTCTCACGCAAGCGACCTGCTTTCGATAACAGCCGGCAGGTGCTGGAAATCAAGGTACGCAAGCGCCGCGCGATCGATGTGCCAGCGACCCTCAATACTCTTTCCGGACTCCCGGTTGTCGGCCGGCTGCACGACTTCGTCGGGCTCGACCTGCTGCTCTCCGAGCATGACCTCGCCAACGCCATACTGGCTAGAATCTGGCGGCACGGGCCGAGCGGAAAGCCGGTGGCCGAGAAGCTAGACGGCGAGACGCTCTCCGAGGCGCTCGGTACGACGGCTTTGGAGTACGCCGGCGCCGATACCTAAAGGATGGCGCCGTATGCAACCACGCGATGTACGAAACCCGAACTCAGCCGGCCGCGAGATCGAGGAGCTTGGTGACGGTCCTCCAGTTGCGTGCCGTCGCGACCCGGTCGAGGCGCTTCTCCGAGAACGCCGGGACGATCTTCGACTCGGTCACACCGCGAGGACACCACAGGTAGACCTCTCGGTCGACGACCCGGAACTCCTCGGGTGCGAATTCAGCGGGGTCGAGCCCGCGAACATAGCTGGCAGCCGGAGGTGCGGATAGGAAGGCCACAAGGAGCTTGGCCGGATCAGTGGTGGGCAGCGTGTTCTGTTCGACAACAGCGGCCAACTCCTGCCGGCTCCGGACCAGACAGCGAACGGTGAGCCCAAACTCCTTCGTGATCGCCTTCTCGATCTCCCGCTCCACTTTCTCGGCCGGCTTGGCCATACTGGTGAACACGGCGTTACCGCTCTGCAGATGCGTTCGGACGTCGGCGTAGCCGAGCCCTCGCAACAGGTCCCGTAGGTCAGCCATAGCCACCTTCTGGCGGCCACCGACGTTGATGCCGCGAAGCAGCGCTACATATGTGGTCACGACGCGCCTACATCTCGGCCGCTGCCTAGCGTCCGCGCTCGACCGTGCTGTCGCCGACGTTGGTCGCTAGCCACCCGTTCAAGGCTTGCGACGCGCGCAGGAACTCCACCACCTTCTCCTTCGCCGCGGGCTTGCCCAGCCAAGCGGCGACCGGCCATTCCTTCCATGCCACAATGCCCTTGTTTCGGAGCAGGTCGGCCCGCGGGTGATCCTTTGGGTACCCCTTGGGCACCGTCTTGAGACTGTCGTGACCAGTAATTTCGATCTTGTCGCGCTCGGCCGCGATGATGAGGCGCCGGAGCTCTTCGCCGGTCCTGTCATCGGCGACCGCGCCCCGATAGCGATCCAGCTGGTCTGGCGCCATCACGTACATCCCGTTGCCGGCGGCTAGGCCGTTGGACGACAGATGGATGTATCCGCCGCGCTCGAGCGTAGCCGCGATCGACGTCTTGTACGGCGACTTGTCGGCGCTGAACCGGACGTCGCGGTAGGGGCGGAAGATCTTGCCAGTGCCGAATTCCGGCTCCAACTCGGCGAGCAGTTCCGCCATCGGCGCATGAATCTTCTCGTCGTAGACAGCTTTGTGCTCGGTCCAGTACGTCTTGGAGTTGTCAGCCTCCAGGCCCTCGTAGAATTCCAGAGCCTCGGTCGGCCACCCGCGAAACGCCATGGAGGCAGCCTATCGAGCAGAATGAGACGCATGACACCTGGAGCGTTTCTCACCGACCCACCGTCCAGCGCCGAGGTGACGGCCGCCTACGAGGCCGACCTGGCCGACGACGGGTGCGTCAACAACCTGACGCGAGTCTGGTGCTGGCGCCCCGACGTACTGACGTCCTTCCAAACGCTTCGGGCCGAACTCACCGCAGATTCGGGCTTGTCTCCGCGCGAGATCGCGGTGATGGTCGCCGCCACGGCCGCCGTTCGCGGTGACTCCTACTGCGCCTTGGCGTGGGGCGATAGGCTCGCCGCGCTCAGTGACGACGTGACCGCCGCCAACGTACTCCGGGGCGACCCGGCCGGGCTGTCCGATCGGGAACGCGCACTCAACGACTGGTCGCGGCGAGTCGCCCTCGAGCCCAATGCGACCACCGAGGCCGACATCGACCACCTACGCCAGGCCGGCCTCAGCGACCGCGAGATCTTCGAGGCGACGACCTGGATCGCGTTTCGGATGGCGTTCGCTACCATCAACGACGCCCTTGGCGCGCGGCCAGACTGGCAATTGGCTGAGAAGGCGCCGAAGCTCGTCCGCGAAGCCGTCACCTACGGCAGGCATCCCTCAAGTGACGTCACCTAGCGGGTTGGGTGTCGTCCACGTCGATGGTGTGGGGTCGCCGAAAGCGTACCCCGTCCGCGGTGGCCTTCCCGCAAGGGACGGATCGTGGGCTACCTTGGATTGGATGGACGAGAAACGGACCCGACGGGTTGTGGACGCGCTACGCGAACGCGGCGTCCCCGCACACGTGGCGAGGACAGGCGTTGGCCAGATCGGCGTGCGAGTCGTGCTGTTTGATGGACGCGAGGCGATCTGGGATACCGATGGCGCCGCCGGGCTGGAAGCGCAGGTGCTGCGCAACGGCACCCTGGTGGGGTTCGTGCCGGTGATCGACGGGTCCGAGGACTTCGACGAGCAACAGATCATCGACGCCATCGCGCGGACAGACTACGACGAGCCCGTCGCGCGACAACGTCCGTCCGCGCCGCCACCAGCACCGCCGCTGCCGATGGAGGGCGGCTTCTTCCGCCGTTTTCGCGACGGCTTCCGTTAGCGGCGGCGCCACGTGCGTGATGACAGAACAGCTAGATCCGTTCACTGTGGACATCCGGGAACGTCGGCGAGTGGCGGCTCCCCCAACGCCACGTCCGGCACCCCCTGCTGACCTGCCTGACGTTGGGCATGTGGTCGATTCTTCTGACTCATCGTCGGACACGAGCACGCGCGCCGTCGACGCCGGCTCGCGAGGGCACCCCGCTTCGACGGGACCTGGCGGGTGCACGTCGCCGAGACGGGTGAGATCGAAACGTACGAGATCACCTAACGTGTGCTCTGCGCCACAGTTAATGCCCGAGTTTGCGAGTTCCCAGCGTGCGAACCCTTCCAACGGTGAGATCCTGTCCGGATGTCTGCCTGAACCGGGACAGCATCGGGGGAGATCATGACCGGGGCGGTTGTCAGCCTGATTACGGGCCGTCGGATCAAGTACCTCATCCTGCTCTTCTGGCTCGTGGTCGTGGCACTTGCCGGATCGCTCGCGGGCAAGTTGAGCGGCGTCGAGAAGAACGAGGCGAAGTCCTGGCTTCCCGGCAGCGCGGAGTCGACCCAGGTGCTCGACGCGCAGGCCGCATTCTCATCGCCGGACACCATCCCCGCGGTCATTGTCTACGAACGGCCATCCGGTCTGACCGACGCCGATCGCGCCAAGATCGCGTCCGACGCCCAGACCTTCAGCCAGATAGCTGATCTTGATGGTAAGGTAACCGGCCCGATCCCGGCCCCGGACGGGCAGGCGGCACAGGTCATCGTGCCGCTCAACCTTGGCCCCGACGGCTGGGAGAAGGCGGCCGACATCGTCGCCTCCATGAAGCAGACTTCGGCAAACGGCCCGAGTGGCCTCTCCGTGCACATCACCGGTCCAGCCGGCATCGCGGCCGACTCGGCCAAAGCGTTCGAGGGCATCGACACCACCCTGTTGTTCGGCACTGTGGGGGTCGTCGTGATCATATTGTTGATCACTTACCGCAGTCCGATCCTGTGGCTCCTGCCCGTCATCTCCGCTGGGGTGGCGCTGACCTGCGCCCAGGCGGTCATCTATCTCCTGGCCCGGTACGCCGATCTGGTAGTCAACGCCCAGAGCGCCGGGATTCTGACCGTGCTCGTCTTCGGCGCCGGCACCGACTACGCGCTGCTGCTGGTCGCCCGCTACCGCGAGGAGCTTCGTCGCCATCAGGACCGGCACGAGGCGATGGCGGTGGCTCTACACCGCGCCGGCCCGGCCATCATCGCCAGCGGCGCCACCGTCGTGATCAGCATGCTGTGCCTACTCATCGCGCAGACCAACTCCACCAAGGGCCTAGGTCCCGTCGCCGCGATCGGCATCCTGGTCGGCCTCGCCGTCATGTTGACCCTGCTCCCGGCGCTGCTCCTCATCGTCGGGCGCTGGGTCTTCTGGCCCGTCCGGCCGAGATACGGCTCCGCCGAGCCCACCACAACCGGAGTGTGGGCCCGCGTTGGGGCGGGAATCGCACGCGTCCCGCGGATCACCTGGGTCGTGACCACACTCGTGTTGGCTGCGATGGCGCTCGGCATCACCCAACTCGACGCAAACGGTCTCACGAACAAGCAGTCTTTCCGCGGCAACCCAGACTCCGTCGTTGGCGAAGAGGTGCTGGCCCGGCACTTCGCGGCCGGCGCGGGCAACCCCGTCGTGGTGCTCGGCAAGGCCGGCCAGGCGAGTGAGATGCGCGCGGCCCTCGCGTCAACCGAGGGCATCGAGGCCTCGAGTGTCGCACCGCCAGTGGTAAAGGACGGCGTCGCCTACCTGCAGGGGACGCTCACAGATCCGCCCGACAGCCCGGCGGCCTACGACACCGTGGACCGGGTACGGGACAACGTGCACGCCATACCCGGATCCGACGCGAAGGTCGGCGGCAACACCGCAATCAACCTCGACGTGCAGCGGGCGGCCAAACACGATCGCGACCTCATCATCCCGATCGTGCTCGCGGTGGTATTCCTTATTCTCGCGCTGCTGCTACGAGCGATCGTGGCACCGCTGCTGCTGATCGCGACGGTCGTGCTCTCCTTCGCCGCTGCCCTGGGTGCCAGCGCGCTGGTCTTCAAGCACGTCTTCGGCTTCGGCGGGGCCGACACGTCGTTCCCGCTCTTCGTGTTCGTGTTCCTGGTCGCGCTCGGTATCGACTACAACATATTCCTGATGACCCGGGTGCGTGAGGAGGCGTTCCGGTACGGCACAAGACGCGCCACTCTCATCGCCCTCGCCGCGACCGGTGGCGTGATCACATCGGCCGGACTCGTGCTGGCCGGGACCTTCGCGGTGCTGGCCACGCTCCCGCTGGTCGCCTTCGCCGAGATCGGTTTCACCGTGGCCTTCGGGGTCCTGCTCGACACGATTATCGTTCGATCGGTCCTGGTCACGGCGCTGAACCTCGATATCGGACCCCACATCTGGTGGCCCCATGCACTGTCGAGGAAGCACGACCTGGCGCCGGCCGAGGCACCGAGGGAGCTGAGCCGCGCCCGCACCGGATGACTTATCCGTTGCGGCCATGACCGGGTAGGCCCCGCACGGAAGCCCATCGCGACAGCCGCCGTTCGACGTCTGGATCGAGTACCCCATGTGCGAGCCAAGCGCCGGTGAGTGCGAGACGGAAGCGGGGGTTGCGCGCGGCCTCCTGTTCCACCTCGTCAACCAGGGCATTGCCGTGCTTGTTCAGCAGATCCTCAAGCGGCCCGGCGCCCACGACCATGACGGCCTCGTCATCCTTGGCGGCTCGAATGAGACCGACAACGATGTCCAGGGCCGGCAGACCGCCTCTGATGATCCGAGCGGTCACCTCGTTCCAGTTGGCGTACACCCGGGCGGGGTGTCCGGCCTCCAGGGCTCTGCGCTCCTCCCGACTCCCCCGTGACAGTCTCTGGTACTCCCACCATCCGCTGACAACATCCAAACCAACTGTCACGCTGAACATTCTGGCCCTATCCGATGGCCGCTGTCGGTCGGGGAAGCGACACGCCGATCGCCAACGGGGCCGCAGACAGGTGGCCGGCCCCGTGACCTGCGACGACGACGTCAAGACCTGGATGAAGCGGGTATTTCGCGCGCAGGTTCCGCTGTTACCGTCGAACACGTGGCAGACAGCGGGATCGACCTGGACTCTCAGCTGGACCTCAAGACTCAGCTGAACCGGGCGTACCTGTCCGGCAACGGCGCGGAGGTCGAGCGGGTGATGGCGTTGATCGCGGCCGCCCAGAACGCGGTTGCCCAGGAGATCCTGTCGCCCACCGTCGGTAGGCGCAAGGCCCGAGCCGCCTGACTGCCCGGTCAACCCGCAGACCAGCCCGACCACCTAGCCACATCCAGCGCGATGACCGGACCTTTCGGCGGGCTCTGGGCGTACTGCTCGTACTTCGCCACCACGGCAGCGAGGGCGCCGCCCGCCTCATTCAGGTCATGGACCACCCGGGCCGGACCGTCCAGGCGCACCCACCACAGAGCGGACCAGGTCTCTTCGTAGTGGTCGACGAGCAGGGTGGCGTGCCCGGTGTCCTCGATGTTGGCGATGCGGCGCAGACGAGGGTGGCGCTTGGGCTTGTGGTCCACTGCGCTGTAGGCCGTCGATTCGACGAGCGCGAAACAGATCGGTACGACGTGCGGCAGCCCATCGGCACCGACGGTGGCCAAGTGACCGACCCGAGCATTCCGCACCAGGCTACGCATGGTTTGTTCATCCACGGCACCAGAGTAGGTACGCCGGCTCAGTAGCCGTCTCGCCCCGTGGCGGTCGGAGTCGGCGCGGCGCCGGTCGGAGTCGGCGCGGCGCCGGTCGGAGTCGCGGCGTGCCACACAAAATCTGTGCCGGCGAAGCTGTCGATCACACCGTTGCCCTTGACCTGACCGGGCCCGGGATCGAGCGAGAACGAGTAGAGCGGGCTGCCGTTGTACGTCACCTGGGTGGTCCCGTCCGGCCGGGACACCGTGGCGAGCGCGCCCGTGATGCCGTCGCCCGCCGTCGGCGTACCAGAAACGGTCAGCGGCGGCCAGACCATCGCGCACTCCGCTGCGCAGCGAACCACGCCGCCACTGTCCTGCTCGGTCACGTAGAGCGTACTTCCGGTCGAGCTCACCAGGACCGTGCCGACGCCGGACACTGTGCGGGCCGACACCGTGGCGGTCGAGCCGCCCGAGGAGTCTGGCGCACCGCCGTTTGACCCACAACCGACGAGCATGAGGGCAACTGCGACGGCGGCTACCCCTGAACGCAAAGGCTTCACACTTGTTGCCTTTCGAGTAATCGCGTATGCGCTGGTGCATGAAGGTGCGGCCTGGCCTGACCTTCGCCTCGCCATGATGAACCGCCATATTTAGGCAGGTTCATCGTGGTGCTCTACAAGACGACCCGGGCAACACCTTCCACTGGGACGCACGCGCGGACGTCGCGGGTGGTTCAGCGTCAGCCCATCAGGACTCCCGGGTCGAGGATGCCCGTCGGGTCAAGGCGCTGTTTGACCGCCCTCAGCGCCTCGATGCGCAGCGGTCCCACCTCTTCGGCGAAACCTGAGGCGTGGTCTGTGCCGACCCCGTGGTGGTGGGTGATCGT
>Ga0184625_10000312_pt1 | contig 17372 bp, 13 predicted proteins | sample PLM3_30_b1_FD_133151 | JGI IMG/M metagenome (GOLD analysis project Ga0184625, IMG submission 133151) | Groundwater sediment microbial communities from an aquifer in East River, Colorado, USA - PLM3_30_b1 | ecosystem: Environmental > Terrestrial > Soil > Riparian zone | place: USA: East River... | reverse complement strand
TCACGTTCTCACGCGAACGGCCGTTGCGAGACGCCGACCTGCATGTCCTCGACCGCGCGGCCACCGTGGCTGCGCTGGCGGTCACCAAACAACTGGCGGTCCGCGCGGTCGAGGGCAAGTACCGAGGCGACTTCCTCCGCGACGTCTTGTCCGGCCGAGCCGGCGACCGGGACGCCGTGGTTGCCCATTGCCGGGCGCTCGGCTGGGACGTCGACCGGCCGCTCGTGGCCGTCGTCGCCGAGCTGGATCCGGTGGCGGACCCGGTAAAGCGGCTCGGACCGGAGCTGCGTCCGGTGCAGGAGCGGTTCTCCGCGGCCTGGGAAGGAGCAGTCCGGATGCACGACCGGACCGCACCGGTCGTCGGCTTCGCGCAGGAGGTGGTCGCGCTTCTGCCGGTGCCGCCCGATGGCGATCCCGACCGGGTGGTCCGCGCGGTGGTCCGCGCCGTCTCCGGGGACGGGGGAGGTGGCCGGCGCTCGTTTGCGACGGGCGTCAGCCGGGTCGTCGACGGTCCCGAACAGATTCCCGAGGTCTACGAGCAGGCTCGCCGGGCGGTCCACGTGGGCCGCAGGCTGCACGGCAGCGGCGCCGTCGCACATTTCGACGCCTTAGGGTCGTTCCGGCTGCTGAGTCTGGTGCGCGAGCCCGAGGAACTGCGCAGGTTCGTGACCGAGACGCTCGGCGAACTGGCCGCCAACGGCGAACCCGAGTCGGCCGAGTTGTTGCACACCTTGCAGGTGTTGCTGGACACCAACCTCAACGTGGCCGAGGCGGCTCGGCGGTTGTTCGTCCACTACAACACGCTGCGCTACCGCATCGGAAAGCTCGAACGAGTGCTCGGGCCGTTCCCGACCGATCCCGACCTCCGGCTGGACCTCGCCCTGGCGCTGAAGGTCCTGCAGATGCAGGGCATCGACTAGGCCCGCACGGCGCTCCTCGGACCAACGAGTCGACGACGTCGGCGAGGAGCGTCGCGACGATCGGTAGCACGTCTGCGAGGATCGGCCCGTGAAGCCGTCGTCGTTCGTATACCACCGGCCGACGACGATCGAGGAAGCTCTCGACCTGCTCGCCGAGATCGGGTCGGACGGCAAGGTCCTGGCCGGCGGGCAGAGTCTGGTGCCGCTGATGTCGATGCGGTTGGCTGCGCCTGCCCACCTGGTCGACGTGAACCGGATCGACGGCCTGGCCGGCATCCAGACCGATGTCGACGGCGTGCGCGTGGGCGCGACGGCCCGACATGCCGACGTGGAGCATCACGAGGCCGCGTACGCCGCTGTGCCACTCCTGCGCCAGGCAGTCAAACATGTCGCTCACCCGACCATCCGCAATCGTGGGACGACGGTCGGCAGCCTGGCGCATGCCGACCCGTCCGGGGAGATGACCGCGGTGCTCGCACTGCTGGGTGGCACCGTCACGCTGCGACGCCGGGGCGGCGAGCGCCGCCTAGCGGCGGGGGAATTCTTCGTCGGTCCGCTGGAGTCGGCCGTCGGACCAGGGGAGTTGGCCGTCGAGGCGTTCTTCCCGAGATCGGCCCCCCGCAGCGGGACGGCCTGGGCGGAGGTGTCGCGCCGGCACGGCGACTACGCGGTCTGCGGAGTCGGCGCGGTCGTGACCCTCGGCGAAGACCGGCGCGTCGGGGCGGCCAAGGTCGGATTGATATCGGTAGGCCCGACGCCCGTGGTGGTTGACGTAACCGACGCCATCGTGGGTCAGTCGGCTGATGCGGTCGAGGCAGAGCGAGCCGGCCGGCTGGTGATGGACACGGTGGACCCGGACGCGGACATCCACGCCACGGCGGAGTACCGACGCCACCTGGCCGGAACCTTGGCGGCGCGAGCGCTCACCGAGGCCGCCGCGCGGGCATCGGAGCGCGCGGCATGACTGACGTGCACGAGCTCGCGCTGACCGTCAACGGTGTGCCGCGTACCCTGCGTGTGCCGGCCCGCCGCCTGCTCTCCGACGCCCTGCGGCACGATCTCGGCCTCACCGGTACCCATGTGGGCTGCGAGCACGGCGTCTGCGGAGCCTGCACAGTGCTGGTCGACGGCCGACCGGTCCGCTCATGCCTGCTGTTTGCGGTGAGCGTCGACGGATCGTCGGTCACGACCGTCGAAGGCTGCTGCGAGCCGGACGGGTCGCTCGGCCCGGTCCAGCAGGCGTTCTGGGACTGCCACGGGTTGCAATGCGGCTTCTGCACGCCGGGGTTCGTCACGACGATCACCGCATATCTCGACGAAAACCCGGAGCCGACCGCGGAGGAAGCCCGCGAGGCGATCGCGGGGAACCTGTGCCGCTGCACGGGTTACCAGAACATCGTCGCCTCGGTACTGCGGGCCGCCGAGATCCGTCGCGAGGCGCGGGTATGAGCACCCGCACGATGGGCGAGCCGATCGCCCGCCGCGAAGACCCCCGGCTGCTCTCCGGCCAAGGTCACTACCTCGACGACATCGGGCACACGGCACTCGCCGCCGCGTTCGTCCGCAGCCCGCACGCCCACGCCCAGATCGTCGACATCGACGTCACCGACGCGCTCGACGTCGATGGGCTGATGGCGATCTACACCCACGACGACCTGCCCGACCGGCTGGCGGAGCCGTTACCGCTACTGATCCCGCACCCGAGCCTGACCCACGGCCGGACGCCCTACGCGCTCGCCAAGGACGAGGTGAACCACGTCGGCGAGGCCATCGTCATGGTGGTCGCCGCTGACCGGTACCTGGCCGAAGACGCCTGCGATCGTATCCGGGTCGAGTACGAGGTGTTGCCGCCGGTCGTCGGCATCGCAGCCGCGCGGGAGGCGTCCCGGCTCGTCCACGAGGACGTTCCGGGCAACATCGCGGCCACGATGGTGCAGGAGAACGGGGATGCGGCGGCGGCGCTCGCCGCGTCACCGCGGGTGCTGGAGCTCGACCTCGAGGTGGAGCGCAGCGCCTCGACACCGCTGGAGGGGAAGGGTGTCTACGCGCGGTGGGACCCGGCCGATGCGAGCCTGCGCGTCTACAGCTCTACCCAGGCATCGACCAGCGTCCGGGCCGCCCTCGCTGCCAAGCTCGGACTGCCGCCCAACCGGGTCGAGGTGGTCGCCCCGGACGTCGGCGGCGGATTCGGGGTCAAGATCGTCCATCCGTGGCCGGAAGAGGTCCTGGTCTCGTGGGCGGCCATCACCCTAAGTCGCGAGGTCAAATGGACCGAGGACCGGCGCGAGCACTTCGTCTCCAGCGCCCACGAACGCAGCCAGGTCCACCACGTCCGAGTGGGTTTCGACGACGACGGCCACCTGCTCGGGCTCGAGGTCTCGTTCTGGCATGACAACGGCGCCTACACGCCGTACGGGATCATCGTGCCGATCGTGACGGCTACCCAGCTGCTCGGGCCGTACAAGCCGGCGGCCTACCGGGTGGAGTTCCAGAGCCTGTATACGAACACGGTGCTCGTCACCCCGTACCGAGGCGCCGGCCGACCGCAGGGCTGCTTCGTGATGGAGCGGGTCATGGACGCGATCGCCGCCGAACTCGGATTTGACCGAGCCGAGGTCCGGGAGCGCAACTTCATCCAGCCCGACGAGATGCCCTATGACCACGGCCTGATCTTCCAGGACGGCCGCCCCCTCATCTATGACTCCGGCGACTATCCGGCCACCCTGCGGAAGCTGAAGAAGCTGGTCGGTTGGGACGAGTTCGGGGTCTATCGCGAGCAGGCTCGGGCCGAGGGCCGTCGGGTCGGCATCGGCATCGCGTGCTACGTCGAGGGCACCGGCGTCGGGCCGTACGAGGGCGGCTGGGTCAAGGTCGAGACCGACGGATCCGTTGTGGTCGCCACCGGCCTGACCACGCAGGGCCAGGGTCACCAGACGGCATTCGCCCAGGTCGCCGCCGACATCCTCGGGGTGCAGCTGGATCGGGTGAGCGTCGTCACCGGCGACACCAGGCGGTTCGGGTACGCCGTTGGAACCTTCGCCTCACGGGCTCTGGTGATGAGTGGAAACGCCATCGCGGCCGCGGCGCGCAAAGTGCGCGACAAGGCGCTGCGGATCGCAGGCGACGCCCTCGAGGCCGACCCCCGCGACCTGGAGATCATCGATGGCGTCGTCCAAGTGCGCGGAGTGCCGACGTCGGCGATCCCGCTGTCTACGGTCGCCGTGCTGTCCAACCCGCTGCGGTACGCGTTCGATACCGAGTCAGCACGCGCGACCCAGTTCGCCCTGCCCGCCGACCCGGACAAACCGCCGGTTCCAGAAGGCGAGCAGCCTGGTTTGGAGGCCACCGGCTACTACTCACCGCCCAGGGCGACATTTGCCAACGGTATGCACGCGGTGGTCGTCGAGACCGACCCGGACACCGCCGAGATCAGGATCGTGCGGTACTGCGTGGTCCACGACTGCGGAACACTCGTCAATCCGCGGATCGTCGAGGGACAGGTCCACGGTGGCGTGGCCCAGGGCGTCGGTGGCGCTCTCTACGAGCGAATGGTTTACGACGATGACGGTCAGCTCCTCAACGCGTCGTTCATGGACTTTCTGATGCCGTACTCGACCGAGGTTCCCACCATCGAAACCGACCATCTCGAGACCCCGTCCCCGCTGAACCCGCTGGGCATCAAGGGTGCCGGCGAGGCCGGTGTGATCCCGGGGATGGCCGTGTTTGCGTCGGCGATCTCCGATGCCGAGGGCTTCCCGATCACCCGAATGCCGATCTCGCCGAGCGAACTGTTCCACCTGCGCCGCGCCCACGAGGAGGCCACCAACCGATGAAGGTCACCGGGTCCGCCGTCCTGCACGCTCCGCGTGAGCGGGTGTGGTCGGCGCTGCAGGATCCCGCTGTGCTGGTTCGAACCATCCCGGGGTGCCAACAGCTCGAGCAGGTCGGCCCGGACACCTACCGAGCAACCGTGTTGGCCGGCGTCGCGTCGATCAAGGGCACCTACTCCGGCGACGTGCGGCTGACCGACCAGGCAGAACCGGACTCATTCGTCCTGCACGCCTCCGGTGCCGGGGCACCGGGCACGGTGAACGCCGACGTCCGGGTGACCCTCGCAGACGCCGACGGCGGAGCGACCCAGTTGGACTACGACGCCGACGCCGTCGTCGGTGGCGTGATCGGCGGGGTGGGACAGCGCATGATCGTCGGTGTCGCGAAGAAGACCGCCGGTGAGTTCTTCGCCGCGGTCGACGACGTCCTGACCGGCCGCGAAGAGCGCATTCTGCGCGAACCGTCCGTGGCCACAGGCACGGCACCCGAGGTCTTCACCGCGCCGTCCCGGCAACGAGCGCCCATGTCTGCCGCCGAGATGTCGAGCGCGGCCATCACCGGAGCACTGATCGCCTTGGCCGGAGTCGTGCTGGGCTGGCTGATCACCCGCCGAGCACAGGGGCGTCCTCGCTGATGTGCTGATCTGCCCGGTCCACCGGCAAGCTGAGCCGGCCTGGTCTGCGCTCGCCCTGACGGCGGAGGGGCGATCCAACGCGGCGATGGCGGACCGCTTGGTGATGAGCCCGAAAACGCTCGAGGCACACGTCCGTCAGATCCTGCAGAAACTCGACCTCCATGCGTCGCTGCAAGATCATCGGCGAGTTCTTGCCGTGCTCCACTACCTTCGATCCGCTACCTGACGCGACTGAGCCCGATCAGCGCCAGACGGAGGCGACCTCTCGGCGGTACTTCCGGCCGAAGACGCCACCGATGATGGCCAGTACCGGACCGGGGACGTTGCTCTTGATGGTGGCGAGTTCCCCGGGCGTGGCGCCATCGCTGATCCACGCGAAGAAGGTGCCGGCGACCGGCGGGCTGACCTTACGGAACCGACGGTTCATTGACTCGATGGCCGGATCGTCCCGCTTGGTTAAGTAGATCGGCTCGAGTTCCGCCTCCTCGTGTTCGAGGTGCTCTACCGCGACAGCCTGCAAGGTTGCGACGGCCTCGCGAGCGGCGTCAGCGTCGGCAGCGGACGCGGAGCTCCTGAGAGCCGCAATGGCGTCGCGCGTCGCGGCCAACGCTCTGGCAAGCCGGTCATGCTCCTCGTCCATTTGCCCGATCAGCTCCCGGCTGACCCCAATCGCCTCCAGGGCTGGCCAGGCGACCTCGTGCTCGCCCTCGTGGTGCCGGGTCAGCTGGTCGTCGAAGTTTGCCCAAGCGGTTGCGATCTGCTCAGCGCGGTGCTGGTCGCCTTCGGCGAACGTGTCCAGCGCGTCGAGGAACCTGCTGATGTCACGTCGGACGGCGCCGTGAATGACCTTGTTCATGCTCATCTCTGCCACGAATTCGACTCTAGCTGGACGCATGCGCGCTACTGGCCGGGTTGTCGCATTCGGCGTGGGCCGCCGAGGCGTTCATCGTCGGCCGCCATTACCCCCGGATGGGTGGCTCCACGAGCCGAGCCGACAGCGGCTGGACGGGGACGATCCAGGGCGCCTCGTCGGGCGCTTCGGGATCTGCCCGCCACTGGGTCGCGACGACCTCGACCGCTATCGGAAAGATGGTCAATGAGCCGTCGGGCGCAATGTGCAAACGCAGGAAACTCTTGAAGTCCTCGATGCCGAGCCCGGCGTAGAGCTCGTTGACGTTGACCTGGAAACGGCTGCCGACGATCAAATAGGCACCGACGATGAACGCGTCGAGAACGGCGATCACCGGGAAGTAGATCGCGAAGGCCAGGATGATCGACCACGGGTTGGACAGCTGCGAGACGGGCAACGCGGTCCATGCCGCGGTACCGACGACACCCAATGCGACGTGCGGAATCGCGTGCAGGAGTGCCGCGATCCAGTGTCGCGGCCTGGTTCGGTCCAGAGCGGTGATGGTCGCGAAGAGAATGGTCCCCGCCACTACGGCGCCGACCGCTACGGCGATCGGTGCGTTGAGCCATCGGCCGTGTGCGGTTCGCACGGCGAACATGAGCAGCGTCTGCATGAGGCCGAGCAGAACGAGCAGACCTGGATTCCTCGTGGGCAGCCGCCAGAAGATGCGCCAACCGAGCGCGCGTGAGCCGTCCGGCGTGGGGAACGTCGCCGCCAGGTCGTAGGGCTGGGCTGTGCTGGCCCTGCGAGTCAACGTCGCTGGTGGGGGAACCGCGATCCGCGTGGGCAGGTGCGCCGTCCCCACGAGATATGCACCGCCGCCGCCGCACGTGACCAGCTCCCGGCCACGGCCATCGGGTCCGCTTCCGGTGTACCGCGCGTAGTGATGTGCGTCCCCGGAGAGCATGATCGGCACTCGGGCCTGGGTCGGCTCCACGATCGTGCGAACGAAATAGTCGAGACTGTCGTACGCGTCCGGGGACTGGTGGGAGATCACCCACGTCGGCCGGGGGGTGCACACGATGACCTTGTCGTCGGGCCTCAGGTCCTGCGCAGCAGCGGTGAAGTACCGCAGCTGCGGTTTGTCGATATAGACATCGAGCTGAGTGTCGATGGCGAACAGCCACCATCGGTGCGGAAGGGCAAGGGCGAAGTAGCTGCGCTGCTGGCGGGTCTGCCATCCGCCGATGCAGTCGCCCTGCGCGAACAGCCGGAGAAATGCGGTCAGCCCGTCGTACCAGTCGTGGTTGCCCGGCAGCGCGTAGAGATCGGGGGTGTCCTTGGTCTTCTCCGGCAGCGAGGCTCTGTATGGGCCCTTCCATCGGTCGCCATAGGCGTTGCCGGACGCCGTCGGATAGACCTGGTCGCCGCCGAGCACCAGGAGATCACCGCGGGGGAGGACATGTGGCGAGCCGTCGGGACCAGGGACCTCGAGCGTCGGACGAGCGATGAGTGACGCAATCGAGTAGGTGGCATCGAAGCCGTCACCCACATCCGCGGTGTAGTCGATCCACAACTCGTCCGCGGCCGAGTAGTCGTGCCGGTTCTCGCCGAGGACGGCTTGCATCTCCCGCTTGTCGAGATAAGCGCCGAACAGATCGGAGAAAAGGGTGCGGACGCCCGTGCCGGCGAGCAACCGCGGGTTGAGCCACGGAACGGCGCGTTGGGGGGTGAATCCCAGCTCTTGTGGGGAGAAGTCGCGCGGTCTGGTCTCACCCATGCGGAGGACCATACGGTGGTATCGGCCGTTGACCGGAGCGGCCCGACGGGAGGCCGGGATGCGTACCTTTACCGCCGCGGCGGTGCAGGTGCAGCCGGTGCACGAGCGGCTGACGGCCGAGACGATCAAAGCGAACGTGGACCATTCCGTCGACTACGTCGAGCGCTGCGTCGATGCAACGGAAGCCGAGCTCGTCGTCCTGCCAGAGACGGTGACGACCGGCTTCACCCCGGGATGTTCCGCTGACGAACTATGGGACGTCCTAGGAGATCCGGACGGCCCGACGGTTCGTCCGCTGGCCGACGAGGCTCGCCGGCTGGGCATTCATCTGGCCTGGGGCACGTATGTGCGCGGGGACGAGCGAGGCGTCGTCTACAACTCGGCGATGCTGGCGGGTCCGTCGGGTGAGGTGCTCGGCGTCTACCGCAAGACGCATCCGTTCTGCACCGAGTTGCGGTCGCGCGGGGGTTGGGTCACGCCGGGAGACGACGTCTGCGTCGTGTCGACTGAGCTGGGCCGCATCGGGATGATGGTCTGCTTCGACGGCGACTTCCCTGAACTGGCCCGGATCATGGCGCTGGAGGGCGCGGAGGTGCTGGCGCGGCCGTCGGCCCTATTGCGGTCGGCGGACATCTGGGAGCTGACCAACCGCGCTCGGGCGTACGACAACCATGTGTTTGTCGTAGGGGCCAACGCCGTCGGAATCGATCCGGGCGGCGTGCTCTACTTTGGCAACTCGATGATCGTCACGCCTACGGCCGAGGTGCTGGCCTGGGGTTCGACGCACGAGTCGTGGGTGAGCGCTCGGTTGGACCCGTCGGTCGCCCTGGCGTCGCTCACGCCGGGATCGAGTGTTCGGCAGGGCTTCGACCACTTGGCCGAGCGCAACCTGGCCCTGTTGCGTCGACACGTCGTCACGTTGCTGGGAGAGGGTGCTACGTCGTTCCCGTACGAGCCCTCAACCAACGAGTAAGTGCCGGTAAGCCGTTCACTGTTCGTCAGTAACCCTGGATGACTAGTCGTAGGCGTGCCGAAACTGGATGCTCATCCGCGGACCGGCGGACTTGACCTTGGGCACGGCGTGATCCCAGGTGCGCTGGCACGACCCACCCATGACCAACAGGTCTCCCCGGTCGGGTACGAAGCCGACCGACCGGCCGCCGCCCTTGGGGCGCAACTTGAACGGCCGCGGCGATCCCAGCGAGACCAGCGCCACGGTCGCCTCGTCGAGCTCACGGGCCACCCGGTCGCCATGCCACGCCACGCTGTCCGAACCGTCCCGGTAGAGGTTGGCTCCGACCTGGGTGAATGCGACGTCGTACCGAGCGCTCAGCGCCTTGGCCATCTCGGCGAGGATCGGCAGGGGAGGGTCTTCCTCACGCAGCTTCCACCGGTGGGTCAGCCGTGGCTCGGGCAGACGCCGCTCGTACATCCAACGTTCTTTCTGTCGCCACGGCGTCAGCTCGAGCAGGCGGGCGAACAACTCGTCGGCTCCGCGAACCCAGCCGCGCACCTCGTCGACCCATGCCCCGTGGTCGAGGTCGTGTCGTCGGATACCCGCGAACGAGGCGTCGAATCCGACCTCACCGCTGGCGAGTAGGGACGCCTGCCACGCCAGTTGCCGTGGCTCAGCCACCGGAGCGCAGCCAATCGACCCGGGTGTTTCGCGTCATCCCGACGTCGCACACCCGTTCGATTCTACTGGCGTCAGAACGGCGGTGGGTCGGGGTCGGCCTCAGGCGGCGGCCCCGGCTCGGGCGGCTCCTCGGCTGGGACAAGGAGTCCGATGATCTCCGGATCGACTTCGTAGGTGTGACCGGTCGGCGCGGTCCAGACGAATCGGCCTGGTTGGGGCTGGTCGAGCCGCCAACCGTGATGCGTCTTGTCAACGTGGTGCCCGCGATGCAGCGGGCCGCCGTTGCTTGCGCTGGTGGGTCCGCCTGCGCCCACCGGCGTGGTGTGGTCGAAGTCGCATGTCTCGGCTGGATGAGTGCACGTCGGGAAGCGGCAGGTGCGATCACGGGCGTTGACGTGTTCGACCAGGTCGGCCGGTGGGGTGTAGCGGGTAGTGCCGTAGTCGAGCAGAGTGCCGGTGACCGGGTCGGTGAGCAGCCGCCGCCAAGTGCCTTTGGTGGCGATCCGCCGGGCCACGTCGGCGGTGATCGGACCGTATCCGTGCAGGTGCCCGGGCTGTTGATCGAGGCCGAGCAGGGTGCTGATCGGAACGGTGACTCCCACCGAGGCACCCCGACCGTGCCGGGTGCCGAACGGTTGGCCGACGTGGCCGCATGGTGGGTTGCAGCAGCCGAGATGTCCGACCTCCAACGCGGACCAGCACAGCTCGGCGAGGGTGTCGGCGCGGAGCTGGTCAAGAGTTCGGGGGTCGTCGGGGTTGCGCGCCTTCACGCGCCGGGCGGCGGAGTCGATGGCGGCCCAGAATGCGGCGAGGTCCTCGGCTGCCGTGCGGATCAGGCAGGAGGCCATGCCGTCCGGTTCCGGAAGGGGGGGCTGGATTTCGCGTCCGGCGCGGGCCCGGGTGTGTCGCTCTTCGGCTGTCGTCGGGTCGGCAGCCAAGACTGCGCGACGGGCAAGGGCCCGTAGCTGCGTCCCGGTTTGGCGACCCGCTTTGACCAGCAGGTCGCCCTCGACCTGGGCGCGCAACCTCTGGTGGGCGGCGAGTGGTCGCGTCTCTTCGACGAGCACCCTGGCGCGGTACATGTCGATGCGGCCCGCGGCCAGCGCAGCCAAGGTGTCGGGGAGATGCTCGACGAGCTCGCAGGCCAACTCCACCCGGGTCCGAGCATGGCCGGGAGAAATACGCAGCTCGGCGGACACGATCGAGGCGGCGGTGCGGATGCCGTGGTCGGCGTCCCTGGCACCGTGCTCGGCGCAGCCGGCGAACATCGGCCGCCGAGCCAACGCTGCGAGGGCCCGGATCTGGCGAGCATCTGCAGCGGACTTCGCCCGCTCCCAGCAGGAGATCGCGTCGACCAGCTCGGCCTCGGCTTCGGTCTCGGGGTCATGCTCGCGGGTCGGCTCGTCCGCCGCGGCGCGGGCAATGGCTTCGGCCAGATCGACGACGCCGGCAGCCACGGCGATCCCGTTCGGGCGGGATGCCAACGCAGCGAACGGCACCCGCACCGTTGGGGCGGGCGTCACCGGGAAAGCCGCCTTATCGAACATGTGTACGAGACTAGCCGGGGCCTCTGATAACTATGTCGGGCACGCAGCGAAAGCGGCTAGCCGGAACACTACGCCGGAAACAGCCAGCCCAGCGCGGCGATGGCGTTCTGTGCATACATGCGTTTGCCGGTTTCCAAGCCGTGTGCGATGTCCTCGAACACCGCGCACCTGCCATAGAAGATCGCGCGCTCACGAAGGTCCGAGCCGCCGCATGCGTCTCGATCCCCATTCGAGCAGGACTCGTTGGCCGTAGCGCCCAACTGGTGGCGTCAGCGCGTTCAGTCGAGCACCTCGACGTCCTCGCGTAGCCGAACCAGGCCGGTTCCGTCGGGAATCAGATTGACCCCGAACCACACCTTGCCGTCTCGCTTGCGGTGGCGAGCGAGGGTGCGGATGGGCTCGTGGCCTTTCACCAGGGTGTCGGGATCGACTGTGGTCAGCACACATCGGTCGCAGCCCTTGGCCACCCGGAAAGGGACTGACCCGATACGGACCTGCCGCCAACCATCCTCGGCGAACGGCTCTGTGGTCTCGACCACGACGTTGGGCCTGAACCGGCGCATCGTGAGCGGCTCGACGTCATAATCGCCTCGTTCCGCCGCTGTAGCGGTGATCCAGTCGTTCAGCTGCGACAGTGAGGCGGTTGCAGTCAGCAACAGCGGATACCCATCGGCAAAGCTCACCGTGTCGCCAAGAGCTCCGTAGGCCGGGTTGACCGGCCGGCTGGTGGGGCCGACGAGCCAGACCAGCTCGACAACGCCGCCGAGCAGGGCACTGCACCAGGCGTCGGCTTCGGCGCTCGGTCGAACGGCCGACACCTCGTCGCCCCAGATTTGGACTTTGGTCGTTGGCCGTCCAAGAACGTGCACCACGATGGGATCAGCATGCGGTCCATGCAGGACCAGTTCTGATGCCCCGCGCTCGACCGCGCTGACCGACAGCAGTCGAGCGTCCTCGCGGGCTGTCACGTGCCGGCTGTCATCATCGACCACCAGAAATCGGCGATCGCCGGCAAGTCCCCACCGTTCAACCTGGGCGGCCTCAACATCCTGCCCGCGGGTGGACTTCACTGGATAGATGTGAAGGCCGGCAACGCGCACGTGGCGACGTTAACTCGCTTCGGCACAAAGCATCGCCGTAGCCCTCGGCAATGGTTGCCCGCGCGCGGAGCCGGGGCTCGGGTTTGACTGCGGAACGTGAGAGACGACCCAGACCACGACATTTCGCCTGCAGGGATCGAGATGACCCGCCACATCCGGATAGGAGTCGACACCGGCGGCACGTTTACCGATGTCGTCGCCGTCGACGAGAGCAGCGGAAGGCTCGCGACGACCAAGACGCCGTCGACTCCCGCCGACCCGGCGGAGGGTTTCCTCGCCGGCATTGACAAGGTGCTTGCCGGGCTCGGTTTGGACGGTCGGGCGATCAGCGCGGTCAGCCATGGCACGACGGTGGCGACGAACAAGCTGCTCGAGGGCAAGGTCGAGAGCCTCGGGTTCATCACGACCGAGGGATACGAGCACATGCTCGAGATCGCTCGGCAGTCGGTCCCTGACGGTTACGGCAACAGCTACTTCTGGGTGAAGCCGCCGCGCATCGTGCCGGCCGATCGGGTCAAGACGGTGCGGGGCCGGTTGGCCGCCGACGGGAGCGAGATCCGGCCGTTTGACGACGACGACGCGGTGGCCGCGGCGAGGTGGTTCCGGGCCCGTCAGATCGACACGATCGGCGTTTGCTTCATCCACGCCTACGCGAACCCCGGGCACGAGGAGCGGATGCTCGAGATCCTGCACCGAGAGCATCCGGCAGCCACCGTCTCCGTCTCCTCGCAGGTGCTGCGCGAGTACCGCGAGTACGAACGTAGCGTGACCACGCTTGTCGACGCCGCGGTGAAACCGAACATCCGGCGCTACGTCACGCGCATCGCGAAGCGGCTCGACGACTACGCGCACCACCACGTGCCCTTCTACGTCATGAAGTCAAATGGCGGCGTGCTGTCGGCCCAGGAGGTCGTCGACCAGCCGATCACAACGGTGTTGTCCGGACCGGCTGCCGGCGCGCTCGGGGCGGCGGTCGTCGCGGAACGCGCCGGCTTCGACCGCGTCGTCACCCTCGACGGCGGCGGCACGTCGACCGACGTGACGGTCGTCGTCGACGGCGCACCTGCGCTGACGACCGAAGGCACTGTCGGTGCCTACCCCAGCAAGATCCCGATGATCGACGTCGTCACCGTGGGTGCGGGCGGCGGTTCGATCGCCTGGACCGGGCCGGAAGGCACCCTCAAGGTGGGACCGCAATCGGCCGGAGCAGAACCGGGGCCGCTGTGTTATGGCGCAGGTGGCACCGAGCCGACAATCACGGACGCACACCTGGTTCTGCGCCGCATCCCGCCGCACCTGCTCGGGGGTGAGATCCCGCTGGACGCCGATCCCGCCCGGGCGGGACTAGCCGACCTGGCGAGCCGGCTCGGTCTCGACGTCGAGCAATGTGCGGGCGGCATCCTGGAGATCTCCGCGTGGAACCAGGCCAACGCGCTGCGCCAGGTCACTGTCAAGCGCGGCCTCGACGTTCGAGACTTCACGCTGGTCTCCTTCGGTGGTTCCGGCTCGCTGCTCGCGTGCCGGTTGGTCGACCTGCTGGGCTTGCGCAGCGCATTGGTCCCGACCAACCCGGGCAACCTGTCGGCATACGGCTTGCTCACCGTCGATGTCCGCAACGACTACGTGCGAACGGCCGTCACGCGGCACTCGATGGTGGACCACGGTGTCCTGGCACAGCTCTTCGAGAGTCTGCGAGCACAAGCGGACACGGCGCTGGCCCGCGAGGGCTTCGAGCCGCACGCACGCCAGTTCGTCCGAACGGCCGACCTTCGCTACTACGGCCAGGCGTACGAGGTGCGGGTCGATCTGCCCGACGGGCCGGTCACTTCGGAGTCGACCGCGGCTGCTGCCGAGGCATTCCACGACGCGCACGACCGCTTGTACGGCTACCACTTCCGCGGCGACCCTCGGCAGGAGGTCGAATGGGTCAACGTACGCGTCACGGGTGTCGGACCGATCACGAAGCCCATGCCTTCGTCGGCCCACTCCGGAGTCGGCGCCCAGGCTGCACACCGAGGGACCCGGGAAGTCTTTTTCGACGACTGGGTACGAGCTGCCGTCTACGACCGGGACCGGCTCGGAGCCGGCGATGTTGTGGTCGGACCCGCGGTCCTGGAGGAGTTCGGCTCGACGGTGCCGGTGCATCCTGGCTTCACCGCCACCGTCGATCGCTTCGGAAACGTGCTGCTGGCCCGGGAGGCGCGGTGAGCCCGTACCGACTCACACCAGATACCGCCGAGGCACCCGACCCGGTCCTGGTCGAGATCGTCGGGGGATACCTCGCATCCGTCGAGATGGAGGTCGAAACCGCGATCGGGCGGACCAGCCGCTCGCCGATGATCCGCGACGCCCACGACTACCGAGCCGGGATACACGACCGCAATCTCAGGAAGCTGACTGGCCGCTCGTATTCCGCACTGGTCAACCCCGTGGTCCGCGACTATCCGATGGAGACGATGGCTCCGGGAGACGTGTTCTTCCACAACGACGTCTACTTGTCCGAGGGCGGCATCGGGCACCTTCCAGACCTCTGCGTGACGGCTCCGGTGTTCCACGACGGCCGGGTGGTCGGCTTCGTGCAGGCGTTCGGGCACCACGACGACATCGGCGGGACGGTTCCCGGGTCGATGCCCTCACACGCGACCAGTGTGTTCGAGGAAGGCCTGATGGTGCCGCCGATCCGGCTATGGCAGGCAGGTGTGCCCAACGAGGCGGCTCTGAAGATCATGACCCGGAACTCGCGGATGCCGGAGTCGCTGGCGGCCGACCTTGACGCGGAGTGCTCGGCCTGCCTGATGGGCACCCGCCGGCTCGGGGAGCTGTTCGAGCGATACGGCCGGGCCGCCATCGAGTCGTGCTTCGACGCGATCATCGACAACACCACGCGAACGTTCCGCCGGGAGATCCTCCCCGTGATCCCGGACGGCAAGTACACGTGGGAGGACTACGCCGAACACGACGGCGTCGATCCACCGAAGCTGCACGCCCAACGCATCACGTTGACCAAGTCCTCGGACGACGGCGGCAAGCTCGTCTTGGACTTCACGGGCACCGGGCCGCAAGCGAAAGGCCCGATCAACCACTGCGGCAACTATGCCGACGGGGCGTTCCTGAAGAAGTGGTTGGCGCCCATCTTGCGCAATCTGGCCGACTCGCCGGGGCGGATGGCGCAGCTGGACGTCAACGAGGGCGTCGTCCCGCTGATCGAGATGCGCTTCCCGCCCCCGGGAACGCTGCTCACACCCGTCTTCCCCGCCCCGACAAATGCCCGGACGTTCGTGATCCTCCGCCTGCTCGGTGTGCTCGCTGGTGCCGTCGCCAAGGCCGTCGACGGTCGCATGCCGGCTGACCAAGAGACGATCCGGTACACCGGTGTCTATGGGACCGACGCCGACGGTTCGCCATACCTGATGCGGGAAGTCCTCGGTGGGGGATCGGGCGGTCGGTACTACGCCGACGGCGAGGACACCATTCACGTCGTGCCGGATTCTCGCAATCTGCCGACCGAGTTCAGTGAGTCGCGCTTTCCGTTCGTCGTGGAGCGGCTCGGCCTGGCCATCGATTCCGGCGGTGCCGGGCGGTACCGCGGCGGGCTCGGCTACGAGAAGCACATCCGGATGCTGCGCGACGCATATTTCATGTCGATCGCGGATCGATCCATCCTGTCCTGCTGGGGTGTCCGCGGCGGCCGGGCAGGCCGGCCGTTCTCGGTCACAATCGACCCCGGTGGTCCCGCCGAGCGGGATGTGGACGCGCTGGCCGACGCGGAGCCGGTGCGGGCCGGGGAGGTCATCCGGATTCGCACGACCGGCGGCGGTGGCTGGGGCGACCCGCTCGAGCGGCCGTACGCCGACGTGCTGCGCGACCTTCGATGGCGGAAGGTGTCCGTAGAGGGAGCCGCTGCCGACTACGGCGTGATCGTGACGGGCGAGATTGACGACGCCGTCATCGACGAACCAGCAAGTGATGCACTGCGGGCCCGGTCACAGTCGGCTCGAACCGGTGACGAGCCGTTCTTCGACCGGGGACCGGGTTATGCCCGGCTGGCGGGAGGAGCGACCGCCGCGCCGGTCGACTGGCTGTGAGGATCGGCTCCAGGCAACGAGGCGCCGACGCGGTGGGCCTACCTGAGAACCGGAGCAAGGCGCCATCAGTCGAGCAACACGACGGTCTCGGCGGGGTCATGGGCGGCCGTCGGGGCGCCGTCGATTCGGTAGTCCGCCCGTTCCCTGGTGCCCTCAGCGGCGAACAGGCTCTCCTCCTGACGGGCCCAGCGTTCCCAGTGGGGCCGGAATTTCTCACCGTCGCGGGCGATCCCGCGGCCGAAGCGAACGTCCCGCGGTGCCTCCACCCAGAGCAGCAAGGAGAGATAGGGCGCGACGATCCGCGATCCGCAGGCACAGCCTTCGAGCGCCAACACAGGGGCGGCCGGAATGTCGACGAGATCTGCGTACTCGTGCCGGATCCAGTCGTAGCGGCGGTACCGCGCCGGACGGTCCAGCGTGAGGGGCTCGAGCACACTCCGTACCACCAACGCAGCTGCCTCGGCTAACCCGTCCCAGCCGGGATAGATGTCATCCATGGTGAGAACGGGAGCGCCGAGGCGGGCCGCCAACCTGGCCGCCAACGTCGACTTGCCCGATCCGGCCGGGCCGTCTACAGCCAATACTCTGGTCGCCCCCGCGCGAGCGGGTGCGTGCCGAACCTGGCTGACCAGGGCGTCGAACGCCAGCAGCGTCACAGGAACGACTTGCCCTCGCCGCGGTAGGTCGTGGCAGTTCCTATCCGACGTTCACCGCGGACCAGATACATGAGCTCGAACCGTTCCCCGAGCTCGCCGGCCTTGGCGTGCCGGAACCACACCCAGTCGCCGATGGCCAGCCCGTCCGCGGCCGCTCCAAGTAGCGGGGTCTGCGCTTCGCCGGCGCCTTCTGCGGGATCGAGGCGCAAACCCTCCGGAAGCCACGGGACGGGCAACCGGTCTGGCCCAGCCGCACCGCTCGCGACATAACCGCCGCCCAGGACCGTGACGACCTGAGCGGCGGGGCGACGAACCACCGGGAGCGCAAAGAAC
>Ga0184625_10000311_pt1 | contig 17383 bp, 16 predicted proteins | sample PLM3_30_b1_FD_133151 | JGI IMG/M metagenome (GOLD analysis project Ga0184625, IMG submission 133151) | Groundwater sediment microbial communities from an aquifer in East River, Colorado, USA - PLM3_30_b1 | ecosystem: Environmental > Terrestrial > Soil > Riparian zone | place: USA: East River... | reverse complement strand
TGGTTTCGTCACGGTTGATCCAAAAAAGATGTATTTGGATCAGATCGTCGTTGCGCCTGAATATTGGGGCTCGGAAGTCGCACTGGTCCTGCTTGATGAGGCCAAACGCCTGTCACCAAAGGGTCTTGATCTGCTTGTCAACAAAGACAACCATCGCGCTATTCGCTTTTACGAGAAATACGGCTTCGTCTACGCCGGCGAAGACAAGAATCCCGTATCCGGAATAGCGGTAAACAGGATGGCGTGGCGCGCCTAGGCTAAGCCATCTCGAATTGCAATTTCGCGAGCCGGGCGTACAGACCGCCGGACGACGCAAGCGACGTGTGACTGCCCTCCTCGACGATACGGCCATGATCGAGCACCAGTATCCGGTCGCAATTCTGTACCGTGGCAAGTCGATGCGCGATCACAATGCTGGTGCGATTGAGCATCAGTTGCTTGAGCGCCTGCTGGACCAACGTTTCGCTTTCGGCATCCAGCGAGGACGTCGCTTCGTCGAGCAATAAAAGCGGTGCTTTGCGCAAAATAGCGCGCGCAATCGCGATCCGTTGACGCTGGCCGCCCGACAGCGTGACGCCCCGTTCGCCAACCTGCGTCTCGTAACCAAGCGGCAGCCTCCGAATGAATTCGGACGCGTGCGCGGCTTCCGCTGCTTCCTCGATCTCGATATCGGTCGCGTCGGGTCGCCCGAATTGAATGTTTTCCCGCACGGTAGTGCCGAACACCACGGCGTCCTGCGGCACCAACGCGACCCGCGCACGCAGTGCCGCCGGATCTACATCGGTCAGACGAACGCCGTCGAAACTGACGGTCCCGGATAACGGATCATAAAACCGTAGGATCAACTGGAAGACGGTGCTCTTGCCGGCGCCGGAGGGACCAACCAGCGCAAGCTTCTCACCCGGCGCAACCCGGAGTGAAACGTGATCGAGCACCTGCATGTTGGGTCGGCCCGGATACTCAAAGCTCACGTTGCGGAATTCGACCTCGCCGACCGCCAGCTTCGGCAATGCGACCGGCCGTGGTGGCGCCTTGATCTGCGGCTCGGCATCCAGAATCTCGAGCAGGCGCTCTGCCGCTCCGGAAGCCTGGGCGATTTCTCCCCAAACCTGGCTGAGCTCGCTCAGTCCGCCGGCGGCGAATACCGCGTAGAGCACAAATTGACTGAGCCGGCCCGGCGTGATGTGACCCGCGAGCACATCTTGCGCGCCGACCCAAAGCACCACCACGATGCTGGCAAATACCAGAAAGATCACGACAGCAGTCAGCACGCCACGTGCCTTAGTTGCATCGCATGCGGCCGCATAAGCCTTTTCCACCGCGGAGGTAAAACGGGACTGCGCCAGTTTCTCGTTGGTGAAAGCCTGCAGCGTACGAATTCCGCCGATCAGCTCGTCGGCGTAGCCGGACGCCTCGGCAAGGGTGTCTTGTGCGGCACGGCCGCGCCGACGCACTGCGCGACCGAAAGCGACCAGCGGAAGTACAATCACTGGGATTGCGCCCAGCACAAAAAGCGACAACCGCGGGCTGGTCACGACCATCATGACGGCGCCGCCTGAGAACAGCACCAGGTTACGCAACGCGATCGACACTGAGGCGCCAACGGCCGATTTGATCTGCGTGGTGTCGGCGGCCAGCCGCGACACGATCTCTCCAGTGCGTGCCTTATCGAAAAACGCGACAGAAAGACGCGTGAGGTGCGCGAAGACATCGGAGCGCAGGTCCGCCACGATGCGCTCGCCCAGGGTTGTGACCAGGTAGTAACGTAGCGCGCTTGAGATCGCGAGCACGGCCACCACCACGATCATCACCGTGAAATAGCTGTCGATCAGCTGCACCGCCTTATCGGTGAAGCCGAAATCGATCATGCGGCGCACCGCGACCGGCACGATCAATGTGGTCAGCGCAGCGACGATCAGCGCGGCCAACGCTGCAAATGCTCGGCCGCGGTAGCGCACGATGTAGGGCATCAAGCGAGCAAGCGGTCTAAGCCTCAGCTCGCGCCGCTCTCCCGGCGCTGGCGCACCGGCAACATCGAGGCCCCTTCCGTCGGTGGAAAAACTCATGCAACGCCTCTGCCACCGCCCCCGCATCCTTAATGCTTGAGGACCGGAAGGCGGTCAATTGCGCGGCTTGCCGCCTGCAATGGGCTGCTGTATAGGAGCCCCAAATTCAGCCCCTATCGGCGCTTTGCGCTTACCGGAAACTGACGATGAAACAAGATATCCATCCCGACTACCACACGATCAAGGTAGTGATGACCGACGGCAGCGAATTCACCACCCGCTCCACCTGGGGCAAAGAGGGTGATGTCCTCCATTTGGACATAGACCCTAAGTCTCATCCGGCCTGGACCGGCGGCCAGCAGCAAATTGTTGACCGTGGTGGCCGCGTGTCGCGCTTCCAGAAAAAGTTCTCTGGTTTCCTTAAGACCGACGACAAGAAATAGGCGTGAGCCGCAAAGTGCCAAACCCCCGCAGTTGCGCGGGGGTTTTGTTTTGAGCGGTGTTCTTAAGCGCCGTCGGCGCCGAAAGCAGCTTTCAACAGGCCAAGCTGGCGCTCGACCGGATTGGTCGTGACGGGACGCTCGGCCGTGTTCTGATTGTAGATGGTTGCGTCGAGGCGCCGAACCTTCGCGTAAAGCTTCTGCGAACGCTCGATGAGTTCGCGCAGCGTCGGCGGCACCAATTCGACATTGGCCGGATCATGGCCGTCCGTAGTTGACAGCTTGACCTTGGTTTTCTCCTTGCTGGCCTGCGCGAGCGACATCTCGCCTTCCTTCACCGCGCGGTGAAGCAGGAGCCAGGATGCAAGCTGCATGAGCCTGGTGGTGAGCCGCATGCTTTCGGTGGCATAGGCCAGAGCCGCAGTACGTTCGAGCTTTTTCGATTGCTGCCGGCCAGGACCGTCGAGATAGGTTGCCGTTTCTTCGACCAGCGCCATGCCGTCACGAAACAGATCCGCGAAAGCCTGCGAGCTGGCGAGCCGCTCACCGAACGACACCGGTTGCGCTTCGGTCAAAGTCTTCTCGGACATGACGCAACGCCTTTACTAAACGCGGGGCTGATACACACCCCGTATACGATTGGGTAAGCATGCGCGCCCGCGGTGTCTCTGTCCAGACAACGCTATGGTTAACATTGCGATATAGTTGCCGCGCAAATCCAACAGAGCGACCTGTGAAGTCGCTGATTTGACCCATATTGAGACAAAAAAAGGAGCCGCCGTTGCCGGCGGCTCAAGGTGATAACAGGGAGGCGTCAAACAGAGTGGACAGGAGCCACTCAATGTCCACATGAAGATGGACAATGCCAGTAATGGTCGAGAAAGCTTAACGACAACTTAAGAACATGAACGCAATGCAAAAATATTTCTTAAGTCTCGTGGCGCATGGAAAGCTCTGCGCATGTTCTCTCAAGATCATCGTTTGAAAAACTGATCGGCGGCCGCGCGCGAGGCACGCTTTTGCGCCATGTCAGCCTCGAGACGACTGATCTCGTCGTGAAGCAATTGCACGCGCGCTCCAAGCTCCTCAACCGAAAGCAGGGTCAAGTCCTGGCCGATTTCATGCGTGACTTTCTTTTTCGGCTTATCATCTTCATCAATCGCCGGCATTGGGCGGTCTCCTCTAGCCGAAATTTAGCCCCAGCCGGTTGCGGTTGTCACATCGATAAGGCCCGCCTAAACAAGGCTGCCCAATTTACAGGACCGAGGAACCGATGAGCGCGCTTCCGACCACCATGACCGCAATCGGCATCAAAGCTGCCGGCGGACCCGATATGCTCGTGCGCGAACAACGTCCGGTGCCAACTCCGCGTGACGGTGAAATTCTGGTGAAGGTAGCCGCTGCCGGCGTCAACCGCCCTGATGTCATGCAGCGTATGGGCCTTTATCCGCCACCGCCGGGCGCACCGGACATTCCGGGGCTTGAGATTGCCGGCGAGGTCGTGGCGCTCGGCGCCGGCGTCAAGCGATGGAAAACCGGCGATCGCGTGATGGCACTGGTCGTCGGCGGTGGATATGCCGATCACTGTGTCGCCCACGAAAGCCATGCACTGCCGGTTTCCGGTCTGTCGATGGTGGAGGCGGCGGCCGTACCGGAAACTTTCTTCACCGTGTGGCACAATGCGTTTGAGCGCGGCGGCTTGAAAAGCGGCGAAACGTTGCTGATCCACGGCGGCTCGTCAGGCATCGGCACGACCGCTATCCAGCTTGCCAAGGCTTTCGGCGCTCGCGTGATCACGACCGCCGGTTCCGAGGTAAAGTGCGAGGCCTGCCGTAGGCTCGGCGCGGACATTGCCGTCAACTACAAGTCTGAGGACTTTGTTGCCGCCACAAAGGCGGCCACCGCCGACAAAGGTGCCGAAGTGATAGTGGACATGGTGGGTGGCGACTACATCGCCCGCAACTATGAAGCCGCGGCGGTCGAGGGGCGGATCGTGCAGATCGCGTTCCAGGGGAGCCCGAAAGCGACAGTCGATTTCCGCCGCATCATGCTCAAGCGGCTGCATCACACGGGCTCAACCTTGCGGTCGCGTTCGGTGGCGGACAAAGGCGCAATTGCGCGCGCGGTTGAGGAAAATGTCTTACCACTCATCGTCGCCGGTAAGGTCAAACCGGTCATCTATAAGACATTTCCGTTGAATGAGGCTGCGGCCGCCCACACCCTTATGGAAACCAGCGAACATATAGGCAAAATCGTGCTAACATTTTGATCGGTCGCCCGTTTTCTGCGAAAGTCGCGAAATCGGCGCAATGTCGGACTTAAACTGAAAAGGGTGCGATTGTTTGAGGATTTTGACCGTCGGCGAGGCCAAGGCCCCAGGCTGCAAGGCGATGCCGCGGGCGGGGGTTTTGTCTTGACTATGATGCGCTGCCTGGCGGCCGTAGCGGTCGTGATCGCCGCTTCACTGCCGGCGTCTCAAATTGCCTGCGCCGTTGAATCGGTGAACGTGCGGCTGGACGCCGCCGCTATCGATTTGACTGCCGCAACCGACGTGCAAAAGACCGACGGCGACCGCATACAGGTCTCAACCGCGCCCGGTCCGGATGGAATCGTCCGACGAATTGAAGTGCGTGCGCGCGAAGGCAACAACAATTGGGCGGTGTTCGCACTGACCAACAACAGTGACGAACAGATCGATCGACTGGTCGTTGTCCCGCATTACCGGATGGTCGGCTCCGGCCTGTTCTGGCCCGACCTTGGTCTTTCTCGTATCGCGGCCATCACGCCCTCGACCGGCGATCGCCCCGTGCGCCAGGAAGGTTCAACCGCGGATATTTTTCGTATCACCCTCGATCCGGGCACCGTGATCACCTTTGTTGCTGAATTGCGCACCGAAAAGCTGCCGCAGATCTATCTGTGGGAACCCGACGCGTACAAGGACAAGGTCAACTCCTTCACGCTCTATTACGGCATCGTCATCGGCATTGCCGGTCTGCTCGCGCTGTTTCTCACCATCCTGTTTGTGGTGAAGGGCTCGATAATGTTTCCGGCTGCCGCCGCACTGGGTTGGGCGGTGCTGATCTACATCGGTATCGACTTCGGCTTCTGGGGCAAGGTGTTTGACATGTCGGCCGGCGCCGAACGCGTTTGGCGCGCCTGCGGCGAAGCCATACTTTCGGCGACGCTGCTGGTTTTTCTCTTTGCCTACCTCAATCTGTCGCGCTGGCATGTGCGCTACGCCCACATCACCATCGCGTGGCTGGCAGCACTCGCTGCACTGGTTGCCGTAGCCGTGTTCGACCCGGCGGTGGCCGCCGGCATTGCCCGAATGTCGCTTGCCGGCATCGCCGTGTTGGGACTTGCCCTCGTCATCTATCTCTCTACGCACGGCTTCGATCGTGCCGTGTTGCTGATCCCGACCTGGCTGCTGCTGGTTGTCTGGACTACGGCCGCCGGCCTCGCAGTTACCGGCCTGGTGACGAACGACATCATCGGCCCGGCGCTGCTCGGGGGCCTGGTACTGATTGTCATGCTCATCGGCTTTACGGTGATGCAACACGCCTTCGCCGGCGGCATCACCCACGGCATCGTTTCCGACGTGGAGCGTCGCGCGCTTGCGCTTACCGGCGCCGGCGACCTGATCTGGGACTGGGACGTCTCCGCGGACAAGGTGTTCACAAGCCCCGAGACCGAGCACACGCTTGGCTTGAAGCGGGGCACGCTCGAAGGGCCTGCCGCGACGTGGCTTGAAGTTCTGCATCCCCTCGATCGCGATCGATTCCGCGCTTCCCTTGACGGCGTAGTCGAGCAGAGGCGCGGGCGTCTCACCCAGGACTTTCGGCTGCGCACGGTCGACGGCCATTACCTTTGGTTCGCCCTCAAGGCGCGGCCGGTGGTCGGCTCCGATGGCGAGGTCGTGCGGCTTGTCGGCACGCTCACCGACGTGACGGACTTCAAGAATGCCGAGGATCGGCTGCTGTTTGACGCCGTTCACGACAACCTCACGGGACTGCCTAACCGCGAACTGTTCATCGACCGCCTCGAGGCGGCACTCGGCTTCGCCCGCGCTGATCCGCAAATCCGGCCGTCGATCGTCGTGATCGATCTCGACCGATTCAAGCAAGTCAACGATTCGGTCGGAATTGCCGTCGGGGATTCGATCCTTCTGACGATCGCACGACGGCTGTCCCGCTTGCTCAAGCCGCAGGACACGCTTTCCCGTCTGTCGGGCGATCAGTTCGCGCTGATCATCCTGTCGGAGCGCGAGCCCGCGCGTATTGTCGCTTTCGCCGAAACAATCCGGCGTACCTTGCGCGCGCCGATCGCCTTCAATGACCGCGAGATCTTCCTCACAGCTTCAATCGGGCTGGCTCTTGCCGAAAATCACGCGCATCGCACCGACGAGGTGCTCAAGGACGCCGAACTCGCGATGTACTACGCCAAGCGTATCGGCGGCGATCGCATCGAGATTTTCAAGCCGGCCATGCGCTCTCGCAAGACCGATCGCCTGGCAATGGAATCGGAATTGCGCCGCGCCATAGAGCGCGAGGAAATCAAAGTACTGTACCAGCCGATCGTGCGGCTGGAAGATCGCGCTATTGCGGGATTTGAGGCGCTTGCGCGCTGGGACCATCCAAAACTTGGCCGCTTGTCTCCGGCGGAATTCATATCGATCGCCGAGGAAATCGGCCTGATCGTCGATCTCGGCCTTTTCGTCCTCGATCATACCGCCCGGCATTTGGCCCAGTGGCAAGCGGCCACGCGCACGCGCGAACCAGTGTTCGCCAGTGTGAATGTCTCGTCACGACAATTTCTGCGGCACGACCTGATACAGGACCTGCGCAGCGTGCTGGGACGAACGGCGCTCGCCCGCGGCACGCTCAAACTTGAAATTACCGAGTCGCTTGTGATGGAAAATCCGGAGCATGCCGCTCAAATGCTGGCGCGCATCAAGGAACTTGGCGCCGGGTTGTCGCTCGACGATTTCGGTACCGGCCATTCCTCGCTCGCCTATTTGCAGCGATTTCCGTTCGACACGATAAAGATCGATCAATCCTTCGTGCGAACCACGCCGCGCGGAACGCGGCCCGTGATCCTGCGCTCGATCATCTCGCTCGCGCACGATCTCGGTATGGAGGTTGTGGCGGAAGGCGCCGAAACCGATTCCGACGCCGTCGAGCTCTATCAACTCGGTTGCGAATATGCGCAAGGCTTTGCCTTTGGCGAGCCCATGAGCGCGGAAGGCGCTCGCGATCTTCTGATCGACAAGCCGACGCGCCTGCGCGCGCTCAAGGTCGCATCTGAATGAGGATTCAAGCGTGTCCGGCTTCGCTGGACAGCATGCCCAGATCAATACCGATCTTGCGCAGGGCCTTTTCGTACTTTGTATCGGTATCCTGCCCGAAGATCAGCTCAGTGTCGGCCGTACAGTGCAGCCACCCGTTTTGCTGGATCTCATGCTCCAGCTGCCCGGGGGCCCATCCAGCATAGCCAAGCGCAAGGATAGCACTCGCCGGGCCGTTGCCACGCGCGATTGCCTTGAGAATGTCGAGCGTCGCCGTGAGGCAGACCCCCTCGTCGATCGGCAACGTGGAATTCTCGATAAAGAAATCTGCGGAGTGCAATACAAAGCCGCGCCCGGTCTCGACCGGGCCGCCCTTGAGCACTTTCACGTCGCCGGCGCGTGTCGGCAGCTGGATCCGCTCGGCGGCTGGAATGACTTCGAGCTGCACCAACAGGTCGGGAAATTTGATATTGGCCGCCGGGTGATTGACGATAATGCCCATGGCACCTTCGGTCGAATGCGCGCAGACGTAGATTACGGCGCGCGAGAAGCGCTCATCGCTCATCGCCGGCATGGCGATCAGCATTTGGCCATCGAGATAGCCTCGTCCCTGCCCTTGCTGCATTGTCTTGCGTGAAATCTTCATGGCAAAAGGTTACCCGAACGATCCGCCTTTGCAAACGCAACCTCATAGCCAAAAGTTCAACTCTTTCCTGTCATATTCGACCCGAAAATTGTGGCAGCCACCCGCCGGGATCATGTTCAAGGCCTGCTCACGACGAATTCAGTGGCGCGGCATGCGGTTACCGACTACAGCCTCGACGATGAACGATATTCACAGATCATTGTGGGGCATCCTGTTTGCCTGCGGAATTGCCGCCATATCGGGCACGGCAGGGCATGCTGCCGACGAATCACCCTGGAGCGAGGACATCCGTTCGGCGGTTAGAATCGTTGCCGGCACAAACAAAGTCGGCGACGCAAAACTGCGCGCGGGCATCGAGATCAAGATGCAGCCGGGATGGAAGACCTACTGGCGCTATCCAGGCGATTCTGGCGTACCGCCACAATTTGACTTTTCCGGCTCGGAAAATCTGAAGACAGCTACGGTGCTCTACCCTGCGCCGCATCTGTTCACTGACGAGACCGGCCAATCACTCGGTTACAAAGAGAGGGTTATCTTTCCGATCGCGGTGGTGCCGCAGCAGCCCGGCAAACCTGTTCGACTACGCCTGAAGATCGACTATGCGGTCTGCGAAAAATTGTGCGTGCCGGCGGAGGGCCGCGCCGAACTGATGCTCGGTGCCGGCAATAGTGCGCACAATTCAGAATTGAGCGCAGCCGAAGAGCGCGTGCCGAAGCAAGTGACTGCCACGCAGGCGGGGCTCACTGCGCGTCGCGTCAATACCGGGACTAAACCTCTGGTCGCCGTTGATCTCGCCGCACCTGCCGGCCAACCGGTGGCGTTGTTCGTCGAAGGGCCGACCCCAAAATGGGCGCTGCCTATCCCAAAGCCAGTGCGGCCTGCGCCGGCCGGACGGGCCCAATTCAGCTTTGAGCTTGATGGCTCGCCCCCTGGCACTGATCCGAAAGGCCAGGTCGATTTGACGTTTACGGTCGTCACCGGTGATCGGGCGGTCGAGCTTAAGACCCGTCTCGACTAATCGGCAGCAAGAGCGTAACTACCCCAGCCAAGAAAGCTAACGTTTGTAAAACGTGAGAGGACACCCATGCCCATTAAGGTCGGCGATCGATTGCCCGATGCCAAATTCCGCGTCATGACCACCGAAGGTCCCGGTTGGAAGACCACCGATGAAGTATTCAAAGGTCGAAAAGTAGCGCTTTTCGCCGTACCCGGCGCCTTTACGCCGACCTGCAATAACCTCCACATCCCGAGTTTTTTGAACAACATCGCCGCAATCAAGGCGAAGGGCGTGCACACGGTCGCGGTTACGGGCGTCAACGACGTATTCGTCATGGAAGCCTGGAAGAAATCGACCGGGGCCGAGGGCAAGATCGATTTTCTTGCCGATGGCAACGGCGAGTTCGCCAAGGCAATCGACATGGCGTTTGACGCCTCCGGCAACGGCCTCGGCACGCGCTCGAAGCGCTACTCGATGCTGGTCGAGGATGGCGTGGTCAAAAACCTCAACATCGAAGACGCGCCCGGAAAGTGCGAGATTTCCGGCGGTCAGGCGCTGCTGGCGCAGCTCTAGGATTGTTCGACGGAAAATTGGCGATGGCCGGGCACGATCCCGGCCATTTCTATTTGGCGCACGCTATTTTGTCTTCATTGCTCCGAGCGCCCCAGCACGCGCGGCGACGAGGCCTTCGCGCGCGAGTTCATCCGCGCGCTCGTTCATGGCGTGGCCGGCATGGCCTTTCACCCAATGCCAGTGGACTTTGTGGCGGCCTAGCGCGTCATCCAGACGTCTCCAGAGATCGACGTTTTTCACGGGCTTCTTGTCCGATGTACGCCAGCCATTCTTCTTCCAGCCGTGTATCCAAGCCGTGATTCCGTTTTTCAGATATTCGCTGTCGGTATGAAGATCGATCGCGCACGGCCGCTTGAGCGCTTCCAAAGCAGAAATCGCCGCCATCAATTCCATTCGGTTGTTTGTGGTGTGCGGTTCGCCGCCTTTGAGCTCCTTTTCGTGGTCGCCAAAGGTGAGAATCGCGCCCCAGCCGCCAGGTCCAGGATTGCCCGAGCAGGCACCGTCGGTGTGAATAGTGACGCGCTGCTCGCTCACGCGACCCGTCCCATGTGCCCGTCGTTCGGCATCAGGCGCCGAGGCCATAATCGTGCACGCTTTTCACCGACTGGTGGAAGCGCAGCTTACGATAATATTCCAGCGGATCTTTGGGACGCACCAGCGCGCCGTCCGGCACCGCCAACCAATCGACCAGCCTTGTCAGTAGAAAGCGCATGGCTGCGCCGCGCGCGAGCACCGGGAGGGCGGCGCGTTCGCCCGCCGAGAGCGCCCGCACCTTACCGTAAGCGTTGAGCAGCGAACGGCCCTTGGTCACGTTGTAGGAATGGTCGGCCTCGAAACACCAGGCGTTGAGGCAAATCGCGACGTCATAGGCAAGCGTATCGGTACATGCGAAATAGAAATCGATCAGTCCCGACAACTTGTCGCCGAGAAAGAAGACGTTGTCCGGGAAAAGGTCGGCATGGATCACGCCCTGCGGAAGCTGCCGGGGCCAGGACTTTTCCAGCACTTCGAGTTCTGCTGCGATCTCGGCACAAAGTCCTTGGCGCACGCTGTCGCCCCGTGGCTTGGCATGTTCGTAGAGCGGCCGCCAGCTCTCGATCGACAAGGCGTTCGAGCGCCGGAGCGTAAAATCCGCACCGGCAAGATGGAACCTCGCCAGCGCCTCGCCCACCGCCGCGCAGTGATTGGGACTTGGCCGCCGGATCCACAATCCGTCCAGAAAAGTGACGATCGCGGCTGGCCGGCCGGCGATCTTGCCAAGCACACCGCCTTGCTTGTTTTTCACCGGCTGCGGACAGGTGATGCCGCGCTCGGCAAGATGCTCCATCAACCCCAAAAAAAACGGTAGATCGCCCTCGGCGACGCGTTTTTCATAAAGGGTGAGGATGAAATTGGCGGTGCCCGTGTGCACCAGAAAATTGGAGTTCTCAACGCCCTCCGCGATGCCCTTGTAGGCGAGCAGCTCGCCGATGTCATAGGCCGACAGGAAGCGGGTGAGATCTTCCGCCGAAACGTCGGTGTAGACCGCCATATAGCGTCACTCCGCCGCCTCGTGCTCTCGCAGCGGGCGGGGAAGCGGGAAGAACACCCCTTCCTCCGTCGCCGTGATGGTCTCGATATCGAGTTCGTAGCGCTCGGCGAAGGCACCCATGATTTCCTCGACCAACACCTCGGGTGCTGAGGCGCCGGCGGTGATGCCGAGGCGGCTAACGCCGTCAAAATCGCTCCATCTGATATCGGCCGCACGCTGCATCAAAACCGCGCGTGGGCAGCCTGATTTCTCAGCCACTTCCTTGAGCCGCTGCGAGTTCGACGAATTGGGTGCACCGACGACGATCATAGCATCGACGATCGGAGCAACGCGCTTGACCGCATCCTGGCGATTCGTGGTCGCGTAGCAGATGTCTTCCTTGTGCGGGCCGGCGATATCGGGAAAGCGCTGTTTCAAACGATCGACCATCGCCGCCGTGTCGTCTACCGACAGAGTCGTCTGCGTCACATAGGCGAGCTTGTTGGCGTCACGCGGCGTAAACTTTTCCACATCTTCAATCGTCTCGGCCAGCGTGATGCTGCCGGACGGAAGCTGACCCATAGTGCCCACCACCTCCGGGTGGCCGGAGTGTCCTATCAGGACAATCTCGCGGCCCCGGCGATAGTGAATTTCCGCTTCGCGGTGAACCTTGGTCACCAGCGGGCACGTCGCGTCGATCGTGAACAAGTTGCGGCGCCGCGCTTCTTCAGGGATTGCGCGCGCCACGCCGTGCGCGGAAAAGATCACCGGAGCGTGGTCATCAGGGACCTCGCTAAGTTCCTCGACGAAAATCGCCCCTTTCGCCCGCAGGCCATCGACGACATAACGGTTATGCACGATTTCGTGACGCACATAGACCGGCGCCCCGTAGATCGCGAGCGCCCGTTCCACCGACTCGATAGCGCGCACCACCCCTGCGCAGAAGCCGCGCGGTGAACAGAGCAGCACTTTCAGGGCCGGTTTGGGCAAGTTGGACGACATTTTTGACCTCGAAAGCACGCCGTTTTGGCGCGCATTCCCGCATGGACATGGGGTGCGCCGGCCCACCCTGTCAAGCGGAACGGTTGCATGACTCCACCGCTGCCCCTATATTCTGCCCACTTTCCGATCATCAATGATGATCCAAAGCTTCGCCGAGGGGCGGGCGAAGCATAGAGGAGATTTTGCCATGGCGACCGCAGCACCGTTAATGCCAAAGGCGACCGCCGTCTGGCTATTGGACAACACTGCGTTGTCGTTCGACCAGATCGCCGAGTTCTGCAAGTTGCACCCGCTCGAGGTGAAAGCGATTGCCGACGGTGACGCCGCCCAGGGAATCAAGGGTCTCGACCCTATCCTGACCGGCCAACTGACCCGCGAGCAGATCGCCGAGGCTGAAAAGAACCCGGAATCGCGGCTAAAGCTGACCGATCCGAAGGTTGCCGTTCCGACCTCTGAGCGAGCCAAAAAGGGGCCGCGTTACACACCTGTTTCGCGCCGTCAGGACAGGCCAAACGCCATTCTGTGGTTGGTTCGCAACCATCCGGAGCTTAAAGACAGCGCCATTATGCGCCTTGTGGGCACCACCAAGTCGACCATTGCCTCGATCCGGGACCGCACGCACTGGAATTCGGCCAACCTGACGCCGATGGACCCCGTGACACTTGGCCTCGCCTCGCAGATCGATCTCGACCTCGAAGTGCAACGTGCCAACAAGGAAAAGCCCGCGCCCGTCGACACCGGCGCCACGCTGTTGCCGGCTGCCGAGACTACGGCGCGCAAGGAGGCCGAGGTCGCCGCCGCAGAGCCGGAGAAAAAGCCGGGCGAGCTCGACGTCAGCGCCGTATTCGCCAAACTCAAGCAACTCGGCGGCAAGAGCGAAAAGGAAGGCGAGTAAAAATTTTCGCAGCTATTGCGAAAATTTCTAAGCAATGTTTGCGCTCCGCTGCGCGCACGGGTAATGCGGTAAGGCGCCTCACGCGCGGATCGCAATCATGTGATTGCGCGATTGGCCGCATATCGCACGGGAAATGCGATCGAGTTCCACATAGGCGCTTTTTTCAATTTCGGAATTAAGATCGCCTTCACGGGTACGGCAGACGATCCCGCGCGTTGGACGAGGATCGAGCGCCGACCAACTCACGACCATAGCTCGACTTTGTGGCTGTGACGTCGCGCTCCACCCTGGGCGCACTCACCCGGCCGCGCGGGCCGCCGTTCCCCACCCGGTACTCGCGCGGCTGGATCTTCGCTTGGCGCCTCAATAACCTCGTGTCCCGTTGATCGCCGCCACGTAACGCGTAACGGATTTCTCCAATACTTGCTTGGCGTCTTTGGCGATCACGCGATCGAAATAGTGGCCGTAAATGATGTCGAACTCAAACGGCGCCAGCGCCGTGCCGATGTGCTCGACCTCACGCGCCGAAAGCGGGATGAAATTCGGATAGCTGCGCATGAATGACAGCCATTTCCGGTCGGTGGCAACGGTAAGGATATCGCCCGCGCAAACGATGCCGCGCCCGCCGGCGCCGCCGGCCCAATGCATCACCGTTCCGCCCGGAAAATGACCGCCACAACGCACCAACGTGACGCCGTTCCAGAGTTTGAGGGTATCACCCTCCCAAAGAGTCACGGCCGGCCCTTTTCGCATGATCCAATCCTGATCTGCGGCGTTGAGATGGATGGGGCAATCGAATGCCAGCGCCCATTCATGCATCGTCGTGTAAAAATGCGGGTGCGAGATTGCGATCGCCTTCAAGCCACCGAGGCCCTTGATCATGCTGATGGTGGCCGCGTCGAGCGTGGCAACGCAGTCCCACAATATGTTGCCGCCTTCAGTGCGCACCAGCAGTGCACGTTGGCCGATGGCAAAACCGGCACTGATACCGATCAAGCCGGTGTCGTATTCGTGGAAACTGTTCATGTGGCTCTGCGACAGCTCGGCTAGCGTGGTCCAGGTTTGTCCCCGCGGCGGCACGTATTGCCGCTCCTCTTCGCAGATCGCGCATTGCGCGGGCGGTCGCGCGCTTTCCGGAAATTGCGTGCCGCAGGCGGTGCATATGTAGAAGGGCATGAGTCTCCCGTTGGCGCTATCTGAGGAATTGGTTGGTCGTTTCCGCGCCATCACCTTGCATGATGAAATGCATCAGTAAGAATTGTAAGGCGTAGCTTTTCGTTGGCGCATGATTGCTATGCAGACCAAGTCTGCGCTGCCCGCGGACACCTACACCTTGGCCGCGATTCGGTCCCGATTTTGCTGGCGTTTCGTGCGCCGCAATAGTCCTAGAATTAGTTAAGATCATTGAACAATTTAATGTGAGCACAGCCTGTCTTGTGCAAAGCAAAAATTTTGTTATTTGCGTCGCAAGGAACGGAACCCGCGAGGTACTCAATGATATCGCGCAAAGCGAAATTTCTTTCGGCAGTCGTGGTGGCGCTGATCGCTACGATTGCGGTTGCCCGGACGGTCCACACTAACCACGCGGTGCCGGCCGATCCGCACGCCTCCCACGGCAAGGTTATTGGCACTGCTCCGAGCCCTACAACAACGACTCCACCCGCGCACGGAATTATCGTTTGCGGCATGGCCCTGGATTCGGATTGCGAAAAGCTCGAGATGCTTTTGCCCATGTAGGGCTGCTCGCGACCAACTGCACCCACAACAGTTCCGGCCGTACGGCTCTATTCGTTACTGTACCGATTCGTTAGCCCTAGTTCATCAGTCCGGCCTTACGGAGCCCCAGAAGGAATCGCGAGCGGTCCGCCGGATCGGTGTAGACGGTGTCGTTTTCGACATGAGCGCTCGACAGATCGGGCTGAAGCCTGAGGGTATGCACGAGCGCTTCCCTCGCCTCATCGATCCTGTCGAGCAATCCGAGCGATACGGTCAGCAGTCGCCAGGCCCCGGCATGATTGGGATGCATTGCCGTCGTGGAACGACATACGGCAATTGTTTCTTCGTATTGGCCCAAGGCAAACAGCGCCATGTACCGCACGACCGGTGCATACATGGCCAGAAACGGATCGCGTGGACTGAGTCGTTGGGCCTGTTCCAAAGACTGAAGTCCTCGCTCTGGCTGTCCGCTGCAGGCATATGCGTAACCGAGCCCTGCGTAACCAAGGGCAAAATTGTGATTCAACTCGACGGACTTGCAAAGATGCATCACGGCCGCCTCCGGACGCCGGCGCCGCACATGGCCAAGCCCGAGCACCAGATGTCCCCAATGATCCTGCTCATCGAGCGTCACCGCCCTGCTGCCTGACTCCAGCGCCTTGTCCGTGAATTCGCCGATTGGCGTTCGGGTATCCAGATTGAACATGCTCACATAGGTCCACCCCAGCAGCGCGTGCGCATTTGCATATTCCGGATCGATCGCCACGGCTTGTTGCAAAAACTCCTGCGCCAGACGCTGTTCCTCGGTGCTCATGCGCCACATGTGCGGCAGCGCCTGCATCACCAGATCCCACGCATCGATGTTCTGCGGAGGCTTGCGTCGCACCCGCGCAGCTTCGGCGACGATGATCTGCGGTCCGACCGAATCGATAACCCTGTTGGTGATTTCGTCCTGCAGCTCAAAGATGTTCGCCAGTTCGCGATCGTATCGATCGGCCCACAAATGAGCGGCATTGCTGGCGTCGATCAACTGTGCGTTCACGCGCACACGGCCAGCGGCCTTGCGCACACTGCCTTCAAGCACATAGCGGACACCCAGTTCGCTCGCCACCTTGCGGACATCGATGGCTTCGGCTTTGAAGGTGAAGCTGGAGTTGCGGGCGATAACGAAGAACCAGCGCTGATGCGACAGGCCGGTGATGATGTCTTCGGTGAGACCGTCGGCAAAATATTCCTGCTCTGGGTCGCCGCTCATGTTCTGAAAAGGCAGCACGGCAATCGAGGGCCTGTCGGGCAGCGCCAGCGCCGGTCCTATTACCGCGGCTTTGACTTCTTCGTGGCCCTTCGCCGAATTGGCGGCTTCGGCAGGAACCACGGCATCCACGACCTGGCCGACGAAACGGAATCCCCGCTTGTGGTGCGTGCGAATAAGGCGCTGATCGTCGCCATTGTCGCCAATGGCGCGGCGCGCCGCCGACACCCGCGAACTCAACGCCGCCTCCGAGATAATGCGGCCCTGCCAGACCGCGTCGATCAATTCTTCCTTGCTGACGATTCGATCGCGATGGCGAATGAGATAAATCAACAGATCAAATACCTGCGGCTCGATCGGGACGACGTTGCCGTTTCGCCGCAATTCATTCTGCGCGACGTCAATTTCGAAATCATCGAAGCGGAAATCCAAGGCTTTTCTCGCTCGCGAGGCGGTTGATAGACCCCGGGTTGGCTCTGTAACGGCTCACACGTGTGCGGGGTCGTCCCCTGGAATGGCACAAATATAGCACACCCACGAATTCTCCAGACAATCTTTAGAGAAAATAAGGCCCGGATAAAGCGCATCCTCAAGCATATCGCGGCCACCGCAGATAAATACCCTGCCAACACACAACCGTCATGACGGGAGGCATGCGCACGGTCGGCAACGAGTGGCGCACGAGCGCGCACAGGAGAATGACCATGTATGACTTCAGCGATCCAAAGTCGCGCCCTTCTTCTTACGCGTTCGCGCGTCAAGCGCATGCTGAACGCACATTGCTTATGCAATCCTATCTGCGGAGCGCGGCGCGTGGACTTGCCGTATTGATCAGCGATCTGGCGGGAAAAAGTGGTCAAGCTGGCGGAGCGCATGGCGGCCGAACAGCGTTTGCGCAGGGATATGCGTGCGCTTCAGAAATTCGATGACCGCACCCTGGCCGATATCGGCGTGTCCCGTGGCGCGATCGAGTATCTTTTGCGCAAGGGGAAGAATGAAGCCGAGTTCCGCGTAGCTGCAGCGTTTCCGAGGCGCACCACTCGCTCCGCTCTGGCGCGAAAG